>Ga0138256_10008400_pt1 | contig 10848 bp, 10 predicted proteins | sample KNB2016incub_MG_FD_105486 | JGI IMG/M metagenome (GOLD analysis project Ga0138256, IMG submission 105486) | Active sludge microbial communities from wastewater in Klosterneuburg, Austria - KNB2014incub_MG | ecosystem: Engineered > WWTP > Activated sludge > Unclassified | place: Austria... | reverse complement strand
CTACGTTGATTGTCAGCTTTATATTCTGGGAGTTGTTCAACTGCCCGCTCAAGGTTGTTGGCCGCCATCCGTTCATATCTATTTGGGGAATTCTTAAAATCCGTAAACCACCCATGGATAAACTCATGAGGGATAGTATCAGGGGTTGCAAGATTAGGGTTAATTTTGGACATTAAGGAAGTTAACCCATCACGAGTAGCCTCAATCTCACCCCTCACAGGCTTACCAGTTTCGCGATTAACAAGTCGCCCATCTAATGACTGTTTGACATTGCGCAGTGGGCCAAAGATTTTATTGAAAGTATCAAAAAACTCTTTAGTAGCTTTTAACTTCTGTTGATTACCGGCCTCCTCAGCTGATTTTTTAAGTCTAGTTTCAGCCGTTAATGCAGCGGGGTTTTCCCCCTCTGTAATCCCTTGAAAGTTCTTGCGTCTATCGGCTAACAGTTGTTTATCCTGAGCAGTTAATTTACCTTCTTCAGTTGGGGGGAATTCAGCCTTAGCCCCTGTAGATTTTTCAGTAGAGTATCGGCGGTTAAAGTAGTAAGTCTCGCCTAATTGTGAGCTAAACTTAGCCGCCTCAGCCGCTTTGCCTTGGGCCATTAAATCACTAAACAACTTATAGTTACTATCCCGTTCAGACTTAATCTGTTCAACGGGTTTAGCTTTAGGCAAACCAACAGACTCAGGACCAGTTTTAAACGTAGTCTCTCCTTGTGGTTGGTCGCCACCAGTTTCTAATCTATCTCGCGCCCGAACACTAGGTAGCGAGCGGTCAAACATAGTTTCAGCAGACTCAGCGGCAGATTTATTAGGAATAACCACGTCTTGTTTAATACCTAATTCATTAAATGTCCCCTCTTTTGGCAACACCTGTTTAAACCGTTCAGGCAAATCACCTTTGGGCTTTAATTTAGTTCTAATCTCTGGGGATAAAATGTTGTCTTCAATGGCTTTAGCTGGGGGGATGTTTTTTCCGGTGGCATTAATTTCAACATTATAGCCGGGCGGAATGACACCTCGTGAAATTTCACGTTGAGCAGTTTGGCTTTCGAGGATTGGGCCATAGTCTTTTAGTGTTGTGGTGTTTGGGCCGACAGATTTTTCCAGTGCTTGTAATTGTTCTGGCGATACGCTAGGTTTAACTTCACCGGCTGACGGGTTTAATTTAAAAATCTTGTTAGCCAAACTAGACGGTTTGTTTAATACTGCCCCTCCCGCCAAACTCATTGCCGCCATTGCTGGGTCAATAGGTTTTCCAGTCGCGGCATCAAGCATTAACTCCCCCGCCGGAATACCAACACCAATGCCTACATTGGCCAAATTAGCCTTCTCAGCAGCAGAAATGGCTAGGGGGGCAACAGATGGTTTGATTAAGTTATTAGCAACTTTAAGCCCCGTTTTCCCAGCCTCTAAAACCCCTCGGGGATTTGCGGCCATCGTTGGTAATTGACCCGCAATCGACCCACCCATAAACGACAGTGGGTTTGATTGTTGAGCCTCCGCAACAGTTTGTTGCATAGACTCGGGCATTAATTTATTCTGTAACCAATTAACCGCAGCACCGCCACCCATTGCAACACCTAGTGATAAGCCTAATTCTGTAAATGGTGCAGCCGGTCCAGTGGCTAAAGCAATAGGGGCAATAACAGGTTGAGCCGCTATAGCAGCCCCTAAACCTCCCGCAGCAGGTAACACGCTAGTTCCAGCACCAATAGCCGCCGACTTCAATGGCGACATTGGTTGATTAACAATAGGAGCCGGTTGAGTAGCTGTTAAGTCTGGAGTCGGTGTGGCAGTGGGGGGTTGTTGTTTAACAGCAGGAATAATATTCCCTGTATTAACATCAACATCATATTGTTCCGGGTCAAACCCTTTAGATAAAAGAGTCCTCCGCTTATGTGCCTCGTCTAAAAATTGTAATGCCATAGTATTAATTATTTAGCACTGAGGGGAATTTGATTAAACCGTTTGCTATTAGCGCGGTTTTGTAGAAAACGAATTAAATCTTTTTGTGGAATAGGTAATGGCTGGCCATAATCAATAGGTGGCAACCCCCTGCCCTGCTTTTCATTTTCATACATGTTATAAACAATACCATTTAATGTATCAGCAACCGGGTCAGCTATTGTTTGTAATTTATTACCAGCAATAGCACTAAAGTTGTGCATTCTATCGACAAAATTACCTGACGCCGGAACCGTTTCGGCTTGTGGTTGAATTACTGGAGGTTTAGCCATTAATGGCCTTGGTCTATTTGCAGAGGTTACAGGGGGATTATCGGTAGTAATAAAGTTATTTTCAACCCCCGCGTTAGCCGCTACATCCTCAGGTGTAATGCGGTAATCAGCTAAATTCATAACCCCTGCTTGACGACGACGGGGGATTCTAGTGGTTTTATAACTAACCACTTGTTCTTCCATGTTACCGGTTTCAGGATTTAATACTGATTTAGTAATAGGCACCAGTTGTTCCTCATAATCAACCCCACTACCCTCATACACCTGTTTACCTGTAATATCAATCTTCGAATCCCCTACAGTTGTCAGACCCTTGTTAATTTCTTGATTTAACAATGAGTTAATAACCGCTGGGTCTGATTGAACTTTAATCTGATTAGCAGTATTTAGTGCCTTTAATGGCGCTTCCCCAACTGGCAAACTGCCATAGGCGGCTTGATACCAATTGGCTTGTTCTTGTGGTGATTTAAATGTAGCCGGGGGATTTAAACTCTGTAGTTGGTTACCGGGTAAATTACCCAAAGCATTACCTAACGCCGCCCCTGTATCGCCAAGTTTTTTAAATCCCCTCGCATCTTCTATTTCGTTTTGTTTAGTAGTTAACGAAATAGCCGCTTCGTTTTGAAGTGGTAAAGACTCTTTTAAAAACTTAAGCTGGCGGTTGCTGTTCAATTCCGCCATAGCATTTTGGGCCATGAAATTGGCGTTAGCTCCTTTGACCTTAAGCCCACCAAATGACCCGCTGCCTTTATATGGCAAATTACCAGAGTCACTAGAAATCGGCGCGGCGGTGCTAAAGTCAGTATTAGCCACCAGACTCGACGTATCATAAAGGCCACCCAATAGCCCCTCTAATAATCCACCAAATTTCTTACCAATCGACCTATCAACTCTAGTATTTGAACCCATAAATTTTAATGTTTATAATAAGGTGAAAACTCACCTAATTTTTCGTTAGCAAATTTAACTCGTGCTTCGTAAGCTTCAGTAACAGTTTTAAATAAACCTAAATCGTAATTAACTCCTAAAATATTTATTCTTGCTGTCCATTTATTATTAGGTCTACTATAAATACCTCTAGGTGCCAATATTTTTTTATGTTTTTGTATTGTTTTTGTATTAACGCCATTTAATGATTTATTGCTAAATCTTAAATTTAACTTACGATTATCTAATTTATCATTATTAATATGATCAACTAATTGACCATTAGCAGCATTTAAAACACATCTATGCATGTGAGTAACACCGCAACCGCTGCCATTTGATGATGACAGATAACCCGTAGTAGAATCTATAAACCAAGAGTTTGTATAATAAAGTTCCGCAAACTCTGGATCTAATACTAATGTTTTACCAAGACCTAGACAGATTGTTAATGCTTTAGTTAACATATAACATGAAAATCTTTCGATGCCGATTTAGGCTTACACTTAGGTAAAAATTTTTGAAAATTAATAAATATTAATGGCCATTTACCTACTGTAAAATAATGGCTGTGGTAATGTTTAACCCCATAGCATTTAAACATTTTTGATGGCCACTTAACGGGGGCAGACTCAACAATATTAGTGCGAATATCCCGTCTACAAAACTCAGTAGAACCCATTAAATACATAAGTTCTACATCTTCTTCTGGATGTCGGTGTTCGACAATAGTATAACCAGAAGGAATATACCAAATCTCTGCCCGCCATTGGTTCCACTTAAAAAACGTAAACCCTCGGCATGGGCCGTATTTATTTATCAATGCCATAGCTAATTTTATCTCCATTAGATATTGTTGCTTCAGCACTAATAAATTCAGTATCTTCTAATATACCAGCTTTTGTGTAAAATTTGGGATTAGATTTAAAACTCTTAACATAAATATCTAACATCTCTGTTAAATCTTTAAATTCACCAGCTTCAAAATTATGGATTAACTTAGCTTTAATGCTATTGATTATTAAAGTTGCATTCATATTATTTAATATCCTCCATTGAGGATTGAATCTCATAACATTGAGTTCTGAATTTTAATGAATACTCACGTAGTTTGTCACGCCCCAAGGTAATTAAAATCGCTGCAAAGAACATGTCAAGTCCAGCGTGTCTGAGTGTATCAGCCGCATTCCGATATTGTTTAAATGATGAGCTTTCCCAAATCACAGAATCGGCATAGGTATTATTAACCAGCTGTTCTGTTACGACTAATATATTACTGTGCTTTAACCAAAAATTAGTGGAGAATAAACAACTCGCCATTGCTGAGACTTTTAAAATATCCTCAGCCGTTGGGCGGTTAGGTCCATCAATCAAATCATCAATCGCATGGACATAATTACGATAGCCAATAACAAATTCAAGAGTCTCTGGATACGGTTGTAACTCTTGTTGAAGTTCTGCCATTAATTGAGTGTTAATGTTTTTCATATGTTTCAATAATCCGGAATCGCCCCTGCTACTTTCTCCCAAGGTGCTACTTTATTTGCATTAATCGCCTGAGTAGCTTGCATGTTTGAGGTGTTTTGACCCATCAAATTACTAGCTAAATTGCTATTATTAGCCCCGCTAAACGCTCCACCAATTTGCCCTTGAGCCTGCCCACCTCCACTATTACCACCAGTCATATTGTTAAAAGTTCCAGACTTTAAATTAGGTGCAATATTACCAATAGCAGTTAGTGTTTGAGCTAAGCTATTTTTCTTTGCGCTTAATCGGTCATCAAAGCGTAAAGCATTTTTAATACTAGCAAGTGGGCTACCAGTCCCCGCAGTGCCTTGGCCAATATTGTTTCTATTCCCAATCCGCTCAACATTAGCAATCTCGCCTTCTGTTAATTTATTAGGGTCAAGGCCACTTAATAGCTCAGAGCCTTTTTGCCCAATCAATTCCCGAAGCTTAAAAAACTCAGGGTCGGCTAACTTCTGTAATTCTTGAAGCTGTAGATTAGTTTCCCCTTGGCCTAGTTGCTCAATGCGGTTTAACCCTACATTTTGATTAGCATAGTCAGCCCCAAACTGCTTTAGTAAATTAAGCTGACTTTCCGTATCCGCTAAGGCGGTCGAGGCGTTAGCCTTGTTACTAGCAAGAGTTAAAGCAGGTAAGAAGTTCTGAAAACTTGTAGCTAAATTAGCTGCTTTGCGGTAGTTTTTATTTTGGTCAATATTCTTTGTGGGGATTATTGATCCATCAGCATTAAACTTAATTGGGGCATAAACTCGTTTCTTATCCCCACCACCAAACAACCCTCCAAACAACCCTCCAAAAACCTGATTAACTAAACCTGCTCCCGGCATTACTGCATCTGCCGCAATTGATTGATTAATATCAGCCATAAAAATAAATTATTGTTCCAAAGCCAGTGCATCTAACGCCGCTCTATTACGCTTAGACACCACTACTTGTTGTGTTGGGGATGAGATATTTGGGTCTTCAACGGATTCTAGTTTCGCATGGGTTAATTTACATTGAACATCCCATTCAATTAAAAACCCATGCTTCCAGCCCGCCAAAGTGTTTTTTGTAAAATCAAAATCAATAACCTGAACAGTATCTAACTCAGATGAACCTAACGGATTTTCATAACTAGCTTGATTAGTTATAGCTGTTAGCCTTCGTTCAATTACAGCAGTAAGTCTAGTGCCGAATTTGCGGTCAGTATAAGAAGACGCATAAACTGTGCCAGCTTGTAAACAATCTACAAATACTAACTTTAACTTCCAAGGTCTTTGTTCAATATCTGGATTATTAGTGCAATGGTCACCAAGGTAAAACTTACAAGTTGCTGTTGTATCTGACGCAAAAGCTTCATAAAATTTTCCATCAGTTGTTACAAAGAATAGTTTACGCCCAGTGGCGGTTCTAACCTCTTCAAACTTTAAAATTTGCCCTACTCCGGGATATAAATCAACCCCTGTAAATACCTCGTTTAATGTATCATAAATAATAATCCCTCGACCAAAAATAGTATTAACCCCAAACAACGCATAGTTATCATAAACAATAGCAGCGGTGTAATCCTGAAAAATACTTTGTAAAATGGGGCCAACCTTCTTTGAAAAAGGTGAATTAATACCTTCTGTTTTAATCATCTTAATAGCATTAAATGACCGTAAACCGTTATAGTCAACAAACGCATTATCGCCAATCAACTCTACAAATGAAAACGGTGAGGTGGCTCCAGCGGTAAATAGAAACCTAGAAATATAATCCGGTTCCCCATAGATTAAATCCTCTGGTTGAATCAATGGCGTAACCGCATAAGCCGCCTTGGAGGTTGAGACAAAGAAGCTATTGTCGTCGGCGGGCAATCGCGCAAGGCATGTAATCTGGTTATAATCAACCGAAATCGCAGCATTTCTGGCCCCTCCGTCCGCCTCTTTTTCTTCTTTTGTTCCATCTTCTTTAATAATCACCATGAAGTCTAGGGGGCGGCCAGTTACGGAACGTAAAATAAGTGACCCATCGACTATGTATAAAATCCCCCCAACATAAATCATCTGAGTTCCAATAGGAACATACTCGCGGTTTTCTAATCCCCAAGCGTCATATTTATTAAGCGGCCTAGCCTCCATATTTGCATCGATTAAATATGGTTGATTAATACCATCTTGGACAACTAATCCAGCCGGTGATGCTTTAATGGGGGTAGTTAGTTTAATATCAGTGTTAGCCTGTCCAGCCGTTTCTGGAATGCGGGTGTAGTTTAATGTGGAGATTGGCACTAACTCGGCATAAATAATTGCCACATTAGCTGACATGTTAAATCCATTTATTTGATTATAATTAGCATTAGGATAATTCTGGTCTTTATAAAACGCCAAACCCCCTGCAAACACAATCAAAATGCTCCCAACCGCATAAGCCCCCTGAACTCGTCGATTTCCAATAGTTGAATCAATAATCTGTTTAGGTAGTTGAACAGGCTGTAAAACATCATAACGATTCCGGCCATTAATTAACAGTGGATACTCATCCTCAGCCAGTCGTGTAGCATCAACCTGTTGATTTAAACCGCCTAAAAACGATTTTCGATTAAACTCAATCATAACGTGTATTCAAGCACTGGATTAGGCCCGACACCGGGGACAGTTGGTTGGTGTTTTTGAGCTTCAAACATCGGATTGGGGGCATACTCTAGTTGGATGGTTTTACCCATCTCATCGTTAGTGTTTAACTCGGATAATAACCCGTCTACTTTAATCTTAGCCGCCATAGCCCGCTGTTCCATTCCGGGTTTATAAGCATAGAAATGTTCAACAAACTTCCAGAAAATAATCTTGTCGCATTTGGGGGCTGGAAACTCGTCATAGAGATTTCTAAACCCGTTAAACTTCATCTTATACAAAACCTCTAATGTATTTAATGGATATTGATTATTGTAAAGTGGGGAAAAATCATCTTGGCGTAGTTGAACAATAGTATAGCAGGTTTGTAATTCACTATTGGGAATTTCACCTAAAACATTATTGTCAATGTCGGTAATGGTAATATTATAATTATTTACCTGCTGTTTAATAATACTAAATATTTCCTCATATCCCTCAGCTGTCAATGCTGTTACCTGACCGGCAGCTATTGTTACCGTTTCTTGAACCCTTTCCGCCGCAGCGGTTTTGCCAATTACAGTAATAACCACATTAGACGTTTCAACTTTACCCGTCGGAAGGGTAAACCTAAGGGACCCTGCATTTTCAATATCATCCCCTAATGCCGCATCTGACCGTTTAATCCTATAAGTTAAAATCCCCTGATTACCCCATCTGTGCATATGGTAACGGGGCCGCATATCTTCTAAGCGTATTTTACCCCCCGCCGTATTGTAAAACCTCATCGCCCGAATCTTATCAACATAGTAAGGAAAACTAGTTTGATAATTATCAACATCAGAGATTTGAAAAATCTGCTCCCGCATGGACCCCGGCAAGTCCATTGAGTTATAGAGTTCTACTGCCGCGTGATTAATCTGCTCAGTCCAATAACTAACTTGGTCGGCATTTGTTAGGTCAAAACCAAGAATTGACCCAACATCTTCGAGTATATGTTTTAAAGCCATAAATATTAGTTAAAATTATAAATAATAATCGAAACCGAACTATCCGTATCATTACCATCAACACCGTTAATATTATAATTAACCGTAGTAGTTGTATTTGAATAAGCCGCAACACCTGTTCCAGAGGATCTTAGTGGTGTAACAAACACAACATAATTAGTTCCACTAGGGGCAAATCCAGAGCCGAAAGTTAATTGATAATCACCAGTGTCCCTGCGGGATGCGGCGGAGATATTTAAACCTTTTAATAATGTTCCATTAGAATCAACTACTGCCCAAGCACTAGCAATACCATAAGCCATATTAGTAATAACCAAACTTGGATTAATAGTGGCTGATGCGATTCGATTAGATTCAATAGTGGCTGCGGCAATGTTGGTGTTATAAACAACACTATTAGATAGATGCTGGTTTTGAATAATGTTATTTGAAAGATGATTTGCATAAACCGCATTGGGAGCCAGCTTTAAACGGGTAACTGCACTGTCAGCTAAGTTGGTGTCAGTAATAGTATTGTTAGTAATATTTCCACCTACAATCGACCCAAAGGCATAGTTACCTAAAATAACTGATGCTAGTGATAACTTACCAGCCAAAATACCATTATACGCAATTTTATTTCCGCTAACCGATGAGGCTTTGAGGGCAAAGTCAGAAACAGAATTGGTGGCTAAATCACTATCAGTGATAGTAAAATCTAAAATCTCTGTAGTAGATACTGACCCCGGTGTAACTACTGTAGATACCCAGTTAGAATAAACATCACCACAACAAACATATTGTTTTAATGTAGCTGGGGATGTGATAGTGTCGAGCCACAGAAAATTAGTATATCGTGGATTAGACGTAACATCTGGCCAATAAGTCCCGCCACCGCCACTGCGCCTAATAACAATACCTTTGTTGGTGGTGCCAATTTTTGCCGTATCAACAAGTTGATTTAATAACGAGGCGGTAATATAATTAGTTGACGTCAAATCAATAGATTTAACAACATCATACTCAACTGCGGCTTTGGCGGTTAAGATGCTAAAGCTTAAAACTAAACCAAGAATTAATTTTTTCATATAACTATTTGTTTATTTATTCATTATCCAACCAAGCCGAACCATCAGTCCAAGCATTGGGTAGTAAAATTGCATTGTCATTATATCTATTAACTATGTAATCAATAACTGACTTTTTATCATCAGCACTCAATTCATTTAAATATCCAATAATCTCAGCCCATTGAACTACTGCTGAACTTCCAGTTGATGTTCCAACAAACACATCAGCAGCAGTTGACGGAGCACCTACGATAGTTCCTAATGCGGCTGAGTATTTTAAATCTCCACGTAAATCATATAAGTTAAATATAAGCTCATAATCAGCTCCATCATATTGTAACTTACATTCAACAATATAATCAACGTCTAAATCCGCGTCACATGTAACTACCGTTACACCAGAAGTCATGGTAAATTGATTGGCACTACCATTTTGACGGACAATAATTCCGCCGCCTTGGAAAATAATCCTATTCGCCGACCATGATTGTTGGTTTACTAATATAAATTGATGCTTACAAGCAATAGCTACTGAACCTGTGTAACCAATATATCTTGAGGTTGCAACAATATTTAAATATTCTCGACCAAAAGGAGATGAATTTCCAAATCCTGTAACTTGTTGTGGATTAGACGCAGAAACCGTTGTCATAGTTTTACCGTTGCCACTTAAATCCTCAACAGTATCAACAGCCGCACCACTACTAAATGTAACCTCATCAGCCCGATACCAAAAAGCCAGTCCGGTTGATGGTGGTGTGGTGGGCATCGCATTAACTAAACTAAGTGGCTGGACCGCCGCAGAAGCATCGGTATCTTCTTTATTGGCTATGGCGGAATAATCAGCAGGAATTGAACGAATAGAGGTGGTTATTTTAAACTCTGCCGCATTACTAACAACCAATGACCCCTCAATATTCCAAATCTCAATAACACAATTTCGTTTAATAACCTCTCCATTATACAACGAAACTGTAGGCATTATCTCCCCAATATCACCCCAGAGCTTATAACGATAAACCATTCCACCAACCCGAAACCTAATACATGGAACATAGTTTACATTAGTGGGTTTGACGGGTAGACTACGGAGAATAAAATTCTTAGTGGTAGTATAATTATACTGCACCACAATCTCACTAGCCCCCTTCCAGATAATGCCATTGTAGGTAAATACTGGAATACCAATATAATGATTAATCTTCCCAACCGCAACGGCGGGGATAATCGAATCATGATTTAATTGATTTGTGGGCATAAATTAAATTAATTAGAAGAAAAATAAAAAGCCGCTTCGGCCACTCTATAGAGCATTGACAGATAAAAACTCTATAATCATATTACCGAAGCGGCTATAAACTACTGTTCTTTCACACGAAAGTAAGCCAGGCTGATATGATAAACACCCGGCGGACAGTAGAAAGTATTAGAAGTTCCAACCGATACCAAAGCGGGAACTAAGACCACTGTTGGCATTGAACTCAGCATACGGGCGGCTATCGGCAAACAGCTGGATGTTT
>Ga0138256_10008398_pt1 | contig 10851 bp, 4 predicted proteins | sample KNB2016incub_MG_FD_105486 | JGI IMG/M metagenome (GOLD analysis project Ga0138256, IMG submission 105486) | Active sludge microbial communities from wastewater in Klosterneuburg, Austria - KNB2014incub_MG | ecosystem: Engineered > WWTP > Activated sludge > Unclassified | place: Austria... | reverse complement strand
TGACGCTGCGGTCGCCGCGGACCCGCGCGCGGACTACGGCCTGGTCTACGCCGGAATGGAGGGTGAGACCCTTGCGCCCTGGCTGCGCTCCGCCGCGCAACTGAACCAGCCTTGGGGCGTCGTGGGCGATGGGGACTTCGTGTGGGTAGCCGACGCGGCCGGGCGGCGGGCGCTCAAGTTCGCCTCCAACGCGCGTTACCTGGACGAACTGGGCAAGGCGGGCCTGATCCACGCTCTGGATGGCGTGGAGCATCCGCTTCGCTTCGTCGCCGATGTGGCCGTGCAGGGCACGGCGGATGCCGGCGATGATGGCAGCGGCGACCCGGCGGCGACCAGGACGCCCACGCCGTCGCCCACGCCGCGGCGCGGTGGCCCTCGTCCCCTGACGCTGCCGTTGCGACAGGAGCGACCGATGGCCGAGGGATCTGTGCGCCCGGCGCGGGTAAGCGCGGGGTTGGACTACCTCATCTGGCTGGTGGACAGCCAGGCCCACGCCGCCTACGGCGTCGATCCCGCCAGCCGTGCGGTCGTCCGCGTGCTGGGCACGCCGGATGAGGCGGGCGATGACGACCGGCATTTCCAGGGCCCCAGCGGCATCGCCGTGGGCGAGGACGGCCGGGTCTACGTGGCCGACACCGGCAACCAGCGCATCCAGGTCTTTGGGCCAGACGACCAGTGGTTGGCGACGATCGGGCAGACCGGTGTGGCCGGTAGCGGGCCGAACCAGTTCAACCGCCCCGGACGCCTGGCCGTGGACGACGCCGTGCTCTATGTGGCCGACACGGGCAACCATCGCGCTTTGGGCCTGGACGTCGCCGATCCCGCCAACGCCAGGTTGTTGTATACCTACGGCCAGAGCGGCCAGGCCGGACTGGATGACGAGCACCTCGACTCGCCCCTGGGCCTGACCGTCGACGCCAGCTTCGTCTACGTGGCCGACAGCGGCAACTGCCGCGTGCAGGTGTGGCGCAAGCGTCAGGCCACCTTCTGGAAGAGCCTGCCGGCCTGCAAGGCTCCCGCGGGCGCCTTCCTGGCCGATCGCTCGCCCTCCGACGTGGCCCTGGATGCCCGCGGCTATGTCTACATCGCCGATCCCGCGGCCATGCAGGTGCACCAACTCAACCCCGACTGGACGCCGCTGCGCGACTTCGGTTCCCCCGGTAAGCCCTACCTGACCGACGCTGCCCACCTCAACGGCCCCATGGGCGTGGCCTGGGGGCCGGAGGGCAAGCTGGCCATGGTGGAGGGTCTGGGGCAGCGACTGATCGTGCGCGGTGCCGATGGGAAGGTGGCCTTCAGCCTGGGCCAGGCCGGCATCGCCGGGCTGGGTGATGACCACCTGGACCGGCCGACGGACCTGGCCTATGACGCCGCCGGACTGCTGTATATCCTCGAGCAAGGCGCCGCGCAGGTGCGCGTCCTGGCCGCCGACGGCAGCATACTGCGCCGTATCGGTGGACCGGGCGCCGGGGACGGACGCTTCCGCTGCCCGGAGGGTCTGGCCCTGGCTGCCGATGGCTCCGTCTATGTGGCCGACCCCTGCGATCACCGCGTGCAGGTGCTGGGTCCGGACGGCAGCTTCCGGCGGTCGTTGGGGCTGGCTGGGCAGCCAGGCCAGGGGGACGATCGCTTCGACAGCCCTTCCGACGTCGCCCTGGATGCCGCCGGGCGCATCTACGTCGCCGACAGCGGCAACCATCGCGTGCAGGTCTTCGATGCCGGCGGGCGCTTTCTGCGCCGCATCGGCACCGGCACGGCCGGGCGGGCCTTCGATCAGCTGTTCCGGCCGCGGCGCCTGGCCCTGGGCGCCGATGGCAAGCTGTACATCGCCGATACCGGCAACCAGCGGGTGCTGGTCCTGGCGCCGGATGACCGCTTCCTGGCCACCGTCGGCGGCCAGCTGGGCGCCAGCACCGGCCAGCTGCGGGAGCCGCTGGGCCTCGCCGTCGACGACGCGGGACGGCTGGCCGTCGCCGATTCGGAGAACCACCGCGTGCTGCGCCTGGCCGTGGCCGACGAGCCCTGGACGGCCTGGAGCCGGAGTGGCTTCGGTAGGCCCGCGGCGGACGCTGTCGGCGCCCTGGCCACCTTCGGCGACGCCCTGTACGCCGGTACCCAGGACGGCGAACGCGGCGCGGCCATCTGGCGCCGCGAGAGCCCGGACGTGGCCTGGGCCGCGGTCCTTCAGGACGGAAACGGCGACGCGGCAAACCAGGCGGTCACCGATCTGACGGTGTGGAACGGCGCCCTCTACGCCGGCGTTCGCAACCTGACGATCTCAACGGATCCCCTTACCGGCGCCGAGCAGCGCCAGAGCCAGGGCGGAGCCATCTGGCGCAGCGCCGACGGTACATCCTGGCAGACCGTGGCCGCCGGCGGGCTGGGCGACAAGCGCAACGCCGCGTTCGGGGCCCTGACCGGCTACGGTCAGTACCTCTATGCCGGCAGCCAGAGCCTGGACGCCACCCGCGGCGCGGAAGTCTGGCGCTCATCCACCGGCGTCGCGGGCAGTTGGGAGCGGGTTGCCCAAGGTGGCTTCGACGCCGATCCCGGCAACCTGGCCATCGGGGCCATGGGTGTGTTCACCGGCACCCTGTTCGCCGGCACCTGCCAGACGGCCGACCGTCCGGAACTCTGGCAGACCCGCGATGGCAAGCGTTGGTCGCCGGCGGGCCCCTACGGTCAGACGGCCATCGGCAACGGCCGAGCCGGCTGCGTGACGGCCTTGGTCGCGTATGAAGGCTGGCTCTACGCCGGCTTGGGCTCCGACAGCTTTCTGGGCGGGGGCACCCGCAGCGCCGAGGTCTGGCGCTGCCGCAAATGCGAGGGCAGCGACTGGGAGCAGGTGGCGCGCGATGGTCTCGGCTCGGTGGGCAACCGGGGCCGTGTGGCCCTGGCCGCTTTCGACGAGCCGCCCTTCCGCTACCTCTACCTGGCGGTGGGCAATGCCTACGACGGTTTGGAGCTGTGGCGGGCGGCCGACGGCCAGAGCTGGGAGCAGGCCGGCGTGGGCGGCCTGGGCGACGGGGCCAACATGGACGTCGCCTCCGGCAAGGCCTTGGCGGCCTGGTATGGCCGGCTCTGGCTGGGCACGGCCAACAGCGGCCATGGGGGTGAGATCTGGTCCACCGCCGGCTTCCGCCCGGGCGCGGTGCCCACGGTCGCCACGCGCCCTGGGCCGGTGGCCACGGCCACGCCGCGTCCGCGGCCCGCGCCCTCCACCGGCCGGGCGGCCTATGCCCTCGTGGACCAGTGGCCGTTGGGGCAGACCATCGCCCCCGACGTCGTCGGCTACATCCTGGAGATGGCCATCGGTGCCGACGGCTCGGTGTATCTGCTGGACGCGTCGAACAACCGCGTCATGCGCCTGGGTGCGGACGGCAGCTGGCTGGACGCCTTCGGCAACAGCGGGCGCGGCCCGGACCGCATCGGTCAGGTGGGTGCGCTGGCGGTGGACGACGCCGCGGGCCGCATCTACGTGGCCGACATCGCCTCGGAGCGCATCCTGGTCTATGACGCCCTGGGCCGCTTCATCGTCGCCTGGCCGGAGATCCATGCCCGGGGCATCGAGGTGCAGCCTGACGGCACCGTGTGGGTAGCAGACCGGCTGGCCGACGCGGCACGGCATTTCGCCCCCGACGGGCAGGAGCTGGGGCGCTTCGGCACCTTCGGCAACCGTGACGAAGACCAGTTCCAGGACCTGATCGACCTGACCGTGGACGCCGGCGGCCTGCTTCATGTCGCCGACCAGGGCGGCGTGCGGGTGCGCAGCTTTCGACCGGAGGGTGCCGCCTGGCGGCGCACGCGCACCATGCTGCTCACCGACCCGAAGTTCCAGGGCTGCCTGGGCGCCCAGCCGCGGCGCATCACGGCCTTGGGCCCGGGACGGATCATGGCTGACAGCTGCATCATCCTGGACGGCGACCGGGAGGATGTGTTTCCGGCCAACCACCGCTCCAGCGACCTCTACGGTGTGCAGCGGCGCACGGCGAACATGGCCGCGGGGCAGTTCGCCGCCCTGGCCGTCTACGACTCAGACCGGATCAACCCCGAGAACCCCACCTACCCGGCCGTGGTGAGCTACCTGCGCGAGAACTTCGACCTGGTGGCCGGCTTCAGCCTGGGTCGTGTCCGCGATGCCGCCAGTGCCGCTCAGGATGGTGCCATCGGCGACCCGGTGCGCCTGTCGACCGCCGCAGACGGGTCGCTGATGCTGAGCGACGGTTTCGGCCTGCGCCAACGATCGCCGACGGGGGCTACCCTGTCGGACCTGCCCAACAGCTTCTATCCCAGTCGACTCAACACCATCCAGCCCTTCCAGGCCTACCTGGTGGGCGAGGGGCGCGAGGGCCGGGTGATGGGGGTAGGCCGGGAGACCCGCACGGGCAAGTACGTGACCTTCTACGCCAAGAGCGTCACCCGGCGCTACTGCCGCGCCGGCCAATGCCAGGTGCGGCCCTATTTCGAGGTCATCTGGGACACGACCTTGCCCACCGAGACCGAGGCCTTCGCCGCCGTGGCCCACGAGCCCATCGGCGACCAGTTCGTGGTGCTGCACCGCTACCACACGGCGCCGTCGACGCGCGGCATGGAAGCCATCAGCAGCCGTCTCTACGTCTACCCTCTGGGGGGCATGGGACGCAAGAAGGAACTGCTGCTGGACGGCGACGACCGTGAGGCCATCTGGGCTGACGTGGATGCCGGGCCAACAGGGCGCATCTACGTGCTGGACACGCTCAACGACCGCGTGCAGGTGTACGGGTCGGACCTCAGCGACCTCGGCAAGGTAGCGACGCCCAAGGATGCCTGGCGGGTGGCTGGAGGACCCAACAACGAGATCTTCGTCCTGACCGTATACGGGCAGGTGCTGCGCATGGCCGCCGACGGCACCTTGCTCAGCCGTTTCGTCGGCCGGCCACACGATGGGGTGCCGCCGACCAGCCTGGTGGACCTCACTGTCGACAAGGACGGTTGGGTCTACACGGTGGACGAACTGGCCAACCAGGTGACCGTCTTCGCCCCGGAGGGCACCGAGGACCAGGTGCTGCAGGGCGAGCGCTGCCAATTGGGCGGCGACAAGTGGGTCGATCCCAAGGACATCCTGCTGGGCGACAGCACCCAGGTCTACCTGAGCCTCTTCGGCACCTGTGGCTTCGTGGAGCAGCCGGCGGACATCGTGGTCGCCGTCAACACCCTGGGCCTGACCATGTCCAACGACTGGGGTCGGCAGCTGGCGGACAACCTGCGACGAGCTCGCCAGATCGTGGCGCTGACCGACCTGGATCGCCACCGCGTGGGCATCGTCTCCTTTTCGCGGGGCGGCCAGGTGGACCAGGAGCTGACGGGCGACAGCTACCGCCTGGTGCGCGCGCTCTTCACCGTCACCGCCGACCGGGGACAGCCGCCCCGCAACTACGGGGCCCTTCGCGCCGCGCAGGACATCTTCAAGAGCAGTTCACCGGAGCGATTGAAGGTCATCGTCATCTTGCGCCCGGGCGAGGACGACGATGCCGGGATCGACCTGGCGGAGCAGCTGAAGGCGCAGGGCTATCGCATCCTCATCGTCAACCTGCCGGGCGCCGCCGCCTACTCAGCCATCGCCTCCGGCGACCTCTACAACAACATCGAGGTGGACCCGCGGGCCATGGGCGCGGCCAAGGAGGTGCACCGGCGCATGCTGGTGCGCGACCAGCCGGCCAACCTGGCGCGCTCGGGCAGTCTGGTGGATGAACTGCCGGCCAACATGGTCTACCTGCCCGGCTCGGCCCAGCCGCCGGCGGTCTGGGATGCCGCGGCCCGCACCCTCACCTGGGTCCTGACCGACCTGGATCGGCTGGCGACCCACGGCTTCAGCTTCCGCGTCCGGCCGACGCAGGAGGGCCTGTGGCCCACGAACGTCATGGCGCGTGCCGAACTGGTCGACGGCTGGGGCCAGCCGGCGGAGGTGGACTTCCCGGTGCCCAAGGTGCGCGTCTACGGCGAACCGCCGACGCCGACACCCACGCGAACGCCAACGCCCACCGTGACGCCGACGCCCACGTCCACCGCGACGGCCACCGCCACCCGCGAGCCACAGGCGCTCTACCTGCCGCTCCTCCTGCATCTCAAATGCGGCGACACCGAGCGCAACGCCGACGTGGTGCTGGTTCTGGACGCCTCAACCTCCATGAGCGAGACGACCAGCCCCGGTGGGCCGACCAAGCTGCAGGCGGCCAAGGACGCCGCCCGGGTCTTCATGGGCCAGCTGGTGGCCGGCCGCGATCAGGTGGCGCTGGTGCAGTTCAACAGCGAGGCCACCGTGCTGGTGGACCTGACCGATCAGCCGACGGTGGCGATCGCGGGGCTTGATCGGATCAGTCAGGCCAGCGGCACGGCCATCAACAAGGCCTTGACGGCCGGTGCCGCGGTCTTCGGTGGCCCTGGCCGGAGGGTTTCCAACAACGCGGTCCTGATCCTGCTCACGGACGGCGAGCCAACCGGAACCACCCGAGACGAGGTGCTGGCCGCCGCCGCCCAGGCTCAGGCCGCGGCCCTCGTCTTCACCATCGGCCTCGGTCAGGCCGTGGACCAGGAGCTGCTGCGAGCCATCGCCAGCCGCTCGAACGGTTTCTTCTACGCCCCCGACACCAGCCAGCTGGCCCTCATCTACAGCCAGATCGCCTACGAGATCCCCTGTCGGCCGGGCTGGCCGTGAGCGCCGCTCCGCGCATCGCTGAATTCCCATCCAACCGACAAAAGGGCGCCCCCGAAAGGGGCGCCCTTTTGCTGTCGCATCACAGGCTTTACCTGGTCGTACTCGCTGGCCCGGTCCGTCCCTGGATAGGGGGCATCAACCGTCCGTCGGGCGGTGCAGCGGCCACCGGCATCACCGCGGCCGCCGCCTCTCCCCATCTGTCGTCGAAGCAGCATGAGTATACATCAGGCATAAACGCCTGTAAAGTAGGAATACATCAAATTGACTCACCAAACCGAGATCGGTCCCCGAGGCCATAGCGCAATGCTCATGAGTAGCTCAATGAAGGAACATGTATCAAACACCTGCAGGTCAGATAGCCTTGGCTGACCGGTCTGCCCTCGATCGTGGCTCTCCGCAACAGCGGTAGCCACGTAGGCTCCAACGTACACCGGCCGGTTCACCCGCAATACGCAGGTGAACCGGCCGGTCGTTGCCCGTGAGTCGATAATTGACCGCCTCCAAACGCCGGGCAATCGGCACGGTGCCCGCTATATCCGGGACGGCATGCCGCTTACGACTGGAGGCGGGTGACTGGGGGCCAGGCGAACAGCTCATGCGCCGGGCATCCGGCGCCGGGTGTGCTGCCATGTCGGTCTGCCACCAGACTGCGAGGGCAAGGATACCCGGCTGCGCATGACGATTCCATCAGGCTTGGCTAGCAGTAGCATGGTGTTGCGTGGGGCTTCACCGAGTGGTTACAACCGCATTAACACCGTGATCGCATGGCGGCCTTTCCGCTGTCCGCGCTCGTATCCAACCCGGACTTGGAGCATTGGGCGGCTGCCCCTTGCGTGTGATATCCTCAGCCCGTTGACGAGCCGTGCCGCTCATGGCCGTTCAGACCAGCCGCAAGGGAGCCGCCAAGGGGATAGGTGAGGCAGCATGAATGCGGTCCATGCACAGTCCGTCCGGTCGATGGCCTTGGACGGAGCGGGGGGCGACGGCTATCCCGCCTTCGCGGAGTTCACGCCCACAGAGACCATCGAGACCAGCCACTATCAGGTGCGCTTCGCCGCCGACCGGCGGGATCTGGAGGCCGTTCAGCGGCTGCGCTACCGGGTCTTCAATCTGGAACTGGGCGAGGGGCTGGATGTCGCCCACGCCATCGGTCGCGACGAGGATCCTTTCGACCGCTGCTGTCACCACCTCATGGTGATCAGCAAGGTGGACCAGCAGGTCATCGGCACCTATCGGATGCAGACCAGCGGCATGGCCGGTGCCGGCCGCGGCTTCTACTGCGACACGCTCTTCGATCTCAGTGGGCTGCCCGCGGAGATCCGCAGCCAGGCCATCGAGACCGGTCGGGCCTGCATTGCCGCCGAGCATCGCCACGGTCGGGTGCTCTTCCTGCTGTGGCGCGGCCTGGCGATGTACTTGAAGCACAACCAACTGCGTTACCTCTTCGGCAGCAGCTCCCTGCCCAGTCAGGATCCAGAGGAGGGGCTGGCGGTGTATGACTGGCTGGCAGGTCATGGCTTGCTGCATGATCGGTTGCGACTCCAACCGCGCCCCGGACGTCCGTGCATCATCGATGCGCCCAGCATTCGCCTGACTCCGCCGGCCAAGGTTCCGCCGCTCATGCGCTTGTACCTGGACTACGGCGCCAAGGTCTGCGGCCCGCCGGCCATGGACCGGGAGTTCAAGACCATCGACTTCCTGACCCTGCTGGATGTCGAGCAGTTCGATCCCCGCATCCGCAAGAAGCTGTTCGGCTGAGCGGACAGCTTGACCATGCAAGCCATCCCGGCGCCGGCTCCGACGGGTGCGGCGCGCCTGCGCCGTCGCCTGCGCGCTGCCGAGCGGCTGGTTCGAATCGGCCTGCTGACGGTCGCGTTCGGTGTGCCGGCGTGGCTGAGCGCCCAACTGCCGCGCCGGGCCGCAGGTCTGGGGCGGCGCTATCGGCGCTGGACCCTCCGTTCCTGGAGCCGGGCCTGCCTGCGGGTGGCCGATGTGCGCCTGACCCGCCACGGTCAGCCGCCGGAGCCGCCGTACTTCCTGGTGGCCAACCACCTGGGCTACCTGGATCTCTTTGTGCTGGGCGCGGTGTTGGACCAACCGGTCTTCGTCGCCCAACATGGGATCGCCGACTGGCCGCTGGTAGGCAGGTTGGCGCGGGCCATGGACACCATCTTCGTCGACCGCGCCAATCCTCAAGACCTGCTCCGGGTGAACCGGGCCGTGGAGGCGGCGTTGGATGCCGGTCGCTCCGTCGTGATGTTTCCCGAAGGCACCAGCACGCCGGGGGTCCGGGTTGAGCCATTCATGTCGCCGGTGCTTGCGCCCCCGGCGCGCCGCGGCCTGCCCGTGCACGCTGCCAGCCTCCATTACCGGACCCGCAAGGACGAACTGCCCGCGCACCAATCGGTCTGCTGGTGGGGGGACATGACCTTCGTCCCCCACGCGCTGCAGCTGCTGCAACTGACCGGAGTAGACGCGGCGGTGACCTTCGTCGCGGAACCCATCCAGGATGCAGACCGCAAGCAGCTGGCCCGTCGGCTGTGGACCGTTGTCGACGAAGCCTTCACGCCCATCGTCACAGGAGAGGACGCATGCCGCATCCGCTGGCCATAGCCAATGCCGCCTACCTGGAGCAGTGCATCCGGCTTCTGGGCGGGCTGACCGACGACCAATACATCCAGGCTTCTCCACCCCTGTCCGAGAGCGGCGTAGGCGGACATCTCCGCCACTGCCTGGACCATATTCGCCTGCTCCTGGACGGCTGCGGCAGGGGACAGGTCGACTACGATGCCCGGGATCGCGACTGTCGCGTGGCCTTCGACCGGGCCGCGGCGATGGCCGCGGCTACGCGGCTGGTCGAGCGCTTGCACGCGTTGGAACCCGAGACGGTGGCCGCGGGCATCATGGTTCGCATGGACTGCGGCGACGGCCGACTGCGAGATGCCGTCTGGTCGCAGTCCACGGTGGCACGCGAGCTGCAGTTCATGGTCAGCCACACGACCCATCATTACGCCCTCATGGCGATGATCCTGCGGCATCAGGGGCTGGAACCCGGACCGGACTTCGGGGTGGCGGCGTCCACCCTTCGGCATCGGCGGGCCCGCGAAGGGCTGAACGGTTGAGTCGGCGGCATGTGTACGGTCACCTGGCGTTTCACGCCTGATAGCGGCGGCTGGGCCCTGGACCTGGGTTTCAACCGCGATGAACGGCGCGACCGGCCGCGCGCTCAACCGCCGCGCGTGAGGCGGCCGGAGGCCGGACTGCCCTTCATCGCTCCCAGGGATCCGGCCGGTGGCGGCAGCTGGCTGGCTCTTAACACGGCAGGGCTCTGTCTGGGCCTTCTCAACCTCTATGAAGCGGAGGCTGGAGTGCCGGACAGGGATGCCAGCTTCAGTCGTGGCCGGTTGGTATGGCAGCTGGCCGGCTCGCAGGAGGTCGGTCAGATCCGCGAGGGACTCCAGCGCATCCTTGAACGGGAGCGGCTGCGGCCCTTCCAGCTGCTGTTGGCCCAGGGCGGAGCCTTGCGGCGCGTCGACCTGTGGCGATGGGACGGCCGCGCGCTGTTGGAGAGCGACCTCATGGCCGAGGTGCCGCTGCTCTCCTCATCGTCCCACCGGCCGGCGGCCGTGGTGGCCGGCAGGCGGATGCTGCATGACGCTGTGGCCGGGCCGGCGGGACTGGCGTCCGCCGACCGATTCGTCTTCCACCGCAGCCACCTGCCGCGGCGCGGTCCCTGGAGCGTGTGCATGCATCGCCCTGACGCGCGCACGGTCAGCTACAGCCAACTGCGCGCCTCTGGTTCAGGGATCAGCTTTCGTTACGCCGCCGGTGCGCCTTGCCGGTCGGCCCTGGGTCCGGCCCTGCGGCTGGAGCCGGGGGAGTGAGGCGCCGCGGACATGGCAGCTTGGCGGCGCTGGCGGTGGCCACCTGGCTGGCCTTGGCCCTGGTGGACGACGGCTGGGCCGACGTCGCCGCGGAATCACCATCGGATCACCAGGGGATCGAACTGCCCGATGGGGTGACGCCGCTGAATCCCGGGCCCACCGCCGATCCACAGCGGCGCTGGTGGACCATGACCGGTATCGCCCTGGGCACCCTGGCCAGCGAAGACCTGGCGCTCATCGGCGGCGGCATGCTCGCCGCGCGCGGTCAGCTCC
>Ga0138256_10008396_pt1 | contig 10852 bp, 10 predicted proteins | sample KNB2016incub_MG_FD_105486 | JGI IMG/M metagenome (GOLD analysis project Ga0138256, IMG submission 105486) | Active sludge microbial communities from wastewater in Klosterneuburg, Austria - KNB2014incub_MG | ecosystem: Engineered > WWTP > Activated sludge > Unclassified | place: Austria... | reverse complement strand
GTAGTGCGTGTGGCCGCCCTGGTTCCAGCTCTCCATCGTCTTGCCGTGGCGCTCCCAGAAGTCGGTCGGCAGCGCCAGCACGCCGGTGTAGAGCAGGTCGCCGTCGTCGAGCGTCTTGTCGCTCGCGTAGTCCTCCGCCGGCAGGCCGAGCGCGCGCGCCTTGATGCGCATGTTGATGTCCTTGGACACCAGCACGACGTCGCGCTGCGGCTGCTGTTCGCGCAGTGCCTGCACGACGCCGAGGATCTGGTTGTCGGCCTTGCCTTGCGGCAGGCCGGCCGGCAGCCGGATGTCGACCAGGTTGGTCTGGAAGAAAAGGCAGCCGCCGGCCTCGCGGTGGCCGGTGCGCGCCAGCGGCAGGCCCGCCGACATGTCGGCCTCGCCGTCGCGCGCCGCGACCAGCGCGTCGAGTTCGCGGCTGGCCTGGCGCGCGTTGCGTGCCACTTCCGACATGCCGCGCTTGTGGCTGTCGAGCTCCTCGAGCGTGATCATCGGCAGGTAGATGTCGTGCTCGTCGAAGCGGAACAGCGAGGTCGGGTCGTGCATCAGCACGTTGGTGTCGAGCACGAACAGCTTGGCCGGGCCGTTGCCGCGCGGCTTGCGTGCGCGCGGCTGCTCGGCCGGTGCGCGCGGCGCGGCTGCAGCCGCCACTGCGCGGCCGGCTTCGGCGCGCGCCGGCGCCTCGGCGCCGGCCGCGGCGCGCGGGTCGTGCAACTCGAGAGCAGCCGGTTCGGACGTGCGCTCGGCGGCCGGCGCGCCGCGCTTGGCCGGGCGGGGTGCCGCCTGTGCATCGAAGTCGGTCGGGGAGAGGAGGTGGGCGCGTTTGACGGGCGGCTTGGGCAGCGGCATGGCGGTCTAATCGAAAGGGCAAACAAAAAAGCCGCACAGTCGTCTGTGCGGCTTGTCGTCGATGCGGCGCGGTTCGCGACTCACGCTGTCGATTATGCACAAGCGGCTCTGCGGGCACCGGGGCCCCGTGCGGCCGCAGGGGGCATCCGGCCGCCTCAGGCGGCCTTCTTCAGCGCCTTGACGGCCTTGAGGACTTCGTCGACGTGGCCGGCGACCTTGATGCCGCGCCACTCGGCGCGCAGCACGCCGGTCGCGTCGATCAGGAAGGTGCTGCGCTCGATGCCCTTGACCTTCTTGCCGTACATGATCTTGTTCTTGACGACGCCGAACATGTGGCAGAGCTTCTCTTCCGTGTCGGCGATCAGGTCGAACGGCAGTTGGAGGTTCTCGCGGAACTTGTCGTGCGACGCCATGTTGTCGCGCGAGACGCCGAACACGACGGCGCCGGCCTTGATGAAGTCCTTGTGCCGGTCGCGGAACTGCATCGCCTCGGTGGTGCAGCCGGGCGTGTTGTCCTTCGGGTAGAAGTAGAGCACCACGTTCTGTCCGGCGTAGGCCTGGGGCGTGAACTTGATGCCGCTCGTGGCGAGCGCCTCGAACTCCGGAAGGGGTTTGTTGAGGGCTGGGGTCATGTAGTGTTCGCTTGATGTCGCCCAGTCAGGCACAGCCGTGAATTATAAGGCCTCGGGTCTCTCGACCGGGGCGCGGGGCTATGCCTCGGGCAGCGCCGCCGCGGGCCCGTCCAGCAGCAGCGCGGCGACGACGCAGCGGCCTTCGCCGGCGAGCACGTTGAAGGTGCGGCAGGCGGCAGCCGTGTCCATCGTCTCGACGCCGATGCGCCGCTCGATCAGGCCGCGCAGCAGCGCCGGCGCGGCGAAGCGCAAGCGCTCGCCGCTGCCGAAGACGACGAGTTCGGGCTCGAGGGCGAGCACGGCGTCGAAATGCGCCGTGGCCAGCGCGTCGAAGCGCTCGACCGGCCAGCGCTGCACCGCGCCGCGCCACGGCACGAGCACGGCGCCTTCGTGCTGCGCGGCGCGCACCCAGATGCGGCCGCGCTCGTGGCGCGTGATGGCGTTGACGCCTTCGAGGCGATCGGGTTGGAATTTCAACAGTGCATGCCGGGAAGCGGGCCGCGGCGCCCTGCGGCACCCGCGTGCGTAGAATTATAAATTTTGCGGCGCCGCAGAAGGCGTGCCGCGGCCTGAGCGGGCCCCGAGGAGAAGCGCTTTGAAACCGATCGCCAAGTCCGACAAGCTGGCCAACGTCTGCTACGACATCCGCGGCCCGGTGCTCGAGAAGGCTCGGCAGATGGAGGAAGAGGGCCACAAGATCATCAAGCTGAACATCGGCAACCTCGCCGTGTTCGGCTTGGAGCCGCCCGAAGAGATCGTGCAGGACATGATCCGCAACCTGCCGAACGCAGCCGGCTACACCGACAGCAAGGGCTTGTTCGCGCCGCGCAAGGCCGTCGTCCACTACACGCAGTCCAAGGGGATCACCGGCGTTTCGGTCGACGATGTCTACCTCGGCAACGGCGCCTCCGAGCTGATCGTGATGAGCATGAATGCGCTGCTCAACGACGGCGACGAGGTGCTCGTCCCCGCGCCCGACTATCCGCTGTGGACGGCGTCGATCTCGCTGTCGGGCGGCCGGCCGGTGCACTACCTGTGCGACGAGCAGAGCGACTGGCTGCCCGACCTGGACGACATCCGAAGCAAGATCACGCCGAACACCAAGGCGCTCGTCGTCATCAACCCGAACAACCCGACCGGCGCGCTCTATCCGCCGGCGCTGCTGCGCGAGCTGGTCGAGATCGCGCGCCAGCATGGGCTGATCGTGTTCGCCGACGAGATCTACGACAAGACGCTGTACGACGGCAACAAGCACACCAGCATCGCCTCGCTCGCCGATGACGTGCTGTTCGTCACCTTCAACGGCCTGTCGAAGAACTACCGCTCGTGCGGCTACCGCGCCGGCTGGATGGTCGTCTCGGGCGACCGGACCGAGGCGCGCGACTACATCGAGGGGCTCAACATGCTCGCATCGATGCGGCTGTGCTCGAACACGCCCGGCCAGCTCGCGATCCAGACCGCGCTCGGCGGCTACCAGAGCATCGACGACCTGGTGGCTCCGTCCGGCCGGCTGGCGCGCCAGCGCGACCTCGCCTATGACCTGCTGACGCAGATCCCCGGCGTCTCCGTCGTCAAGCCCAAGGCGGCGCTCTACATGTTCCCGCGGCTCGACCCCAAGGTCTACCCGATCGCCGACGACCGGCAGTTCGCCTACGACCTGCTGGCCGAGGAGAAGGTGCTGATCGTGCAGGGCACCGGCTTCAACTGGCCGCAGACCGACCACTTCCGCGTCGTCTTCCTGCCCAACACCGACGACCTGGGCGATGCGATCGGCCGCATCGCCCGCTTCCTCGACCACTATCGCCGGCGCCATTCGCGCTGAAGGTTCAAACAAATGACAACACGAAGTGTTGCGGCGCAGGCTCATATCGCGCAGCGATGTGATGCCGAAGCCAAAGCAATCCAGGTCGGCCTGCTCGGCATCGGCACCGTCGGCAGCGGCACGTTCAACGTGCTCTTGCGCAACCAGGAAGAGATCCGCCGCCGCGCCGGCCGCGGCATCGAGATCACGATGGTCGCCGACCTCGACGCCGAGCGCGCGCGCCGCGTCGTCGGCGATCGCGCGCAGGTCGTCGCCGACGCGCGCGCCGTCATCGCGAACCCGGCGATAGACATCGTGATCGAGCTGATCGGCGGCTACGGCATCGCGCGCACGCTCGTCATGGAGGCGATCGCCGCCGGCAAGCACGTCGTCACCGCCAACAAGGCGCTGCTCGCGGTGCACGGCACCGAGATCTTCGCCGCCGCGCACGCCAAGGGCGTGATGGTCGGCTTCGAGGCCGCGGTGGCGGGCGGCATCCCGATCATCAAGGCGCTGCGCGAGGGGCTGACGGCCAATCGCATCGAGTGGATCGCCGGCATCATCAACGGCACGACGAACTTCATCCTCAGCGAGATGCGCTCGAAGGGGCTCGACTTCGACGTCGTGCTGAAGGAGGCGCAGCGGCTGGGATACGCCGAGGCCGACCCGACCTTCGACATCGAAGGCGTCGACGCCGCGCACAAGGCCACGCTGATGAGCGCGATCGCATTCGGCATCCCGGTGCAGTTCGACAAGGCGCACGTCGAGGGCATCACGAAGTTGCAGGCGGCCGACATCACATACGCCGAGCAGCTCGGCTACCGCATCAAGCTGCTGGGCATCGCGCGGCGCCGCGACGCCGGGATCGAGCTGCGCGTGCACCCGACGCTGGTGCCGGCGCAGCGCCTGATCGCCAACGTCGAGGGCGCGATGAATGCCGTGATGGTGCAGGGCGACGCCGTCGGCACGACGCTCTACTACGGCAAGGGCGCGGGCTCGGAGCCGACCGCCTCGGCCGTCGTCGCCGACCTGGTCGACATCACGCGGCTGCACACCGCCGACCCCGAGCACCGCGTGCCGCACCTTGCGTTCCAGCCCGACGCGCTGGCCACGACGCCGATCCTGCCGATGGAGCAGGTCGTCACGGCGTTCTACCTGCGGCTGCAGGTCGCCGATCAGGCCGGCGTGCTGGCGCGCATCACCGGCATCCTCGCCGACCACGACATTTCCATCGACGCGCTGCTGCAGCGCCCGCACGCCGACGCCGGCGCCGACGGCAAGGCGCACACCGACGTCATCATCCTGACGCACGAGACCGTCGAAGGCCGCATGAACCAGGCGATGGCACAGATGCAGGCGCTGCCCACCGTGCTGGCGCCGATCGTGCGCATCCGCAAGGAAGATCTGAGTTGAGATACATCAGCACGCGCGGCGTGGCCGGCGGCGGCCTGCCGCCGCGCGCCTTCCCCGAGATCCTGCTCGAAGGTCTTGCGCCCGACGGCGGCTTGTACCTGCCCGAGTCGTATCCGAAGGTCGATGCGGCGACGCTGGCGCGCTGGCGCGGCCTGTCGTACGCCGAGCTCGCGTTCGAAGTGCTGGCGCTGTACGTCGACGACATCCCGCCGGCCGACCTGCGCCGCCTCGCGGCGAACACCTACAGAGCCGCCGTGTTCGGCTCGGCCGAGGTGGCGCCGCTGAAGCCGATCGGCGAGGGCGTGTGGATCGAGGGCTTGTCCAACGGCCCGACGCTGGCGTTCAAGGACATCGCGATGCAGTTGCTCGGCGCGCTGTTCGAATACGAGCTCGGCCGCCGCGGCGAAGAGCTCAACATCCTCGGCGCGACCTCGGGCGACACCGGCAGCGCCGCCGAGTACGCGATGCGCGGCAAGCGCGGGCTGCGCGTCTTCATGCTGTCGCCGCACGGCCGCATGAGTCCGTTCCAGCAGGCGCAGATGTTCGGCCTGCAGGACGCCAACATCCACAACATCGCGATCGAAGGCGTGTTCGACGACTGCCAGGACATCGTCAAGGCCGTCAGCAACGACCTCGAGTTCAAGCGCCGCTGGCGCATCGGCACCGTCAACTCGATCAACTGGGCGCGGCTGCTGGCGCAGGTCGTCTACTACTTCGCCGGGTACTTCAAGGCGACGGCGTCGAACGAAAAGCAGGTCGACTTCACCGTGCCGTCGGGCAACTTCGGCAACATCTGCGCGGGCCACGTCGCGCGCATGATGGGCCTGCCGATCCGCCGCCTGATCGCGGCGACGAACGAGAACGACGTCCTCGACGAGTTCTTCCGCACCGGCACCTACCGCGTGCGCAAAGGCGCCGAGACGCACGAGACGTCGAGCCCGTCGATGGACATCTCCAAGGCGTCGAACTTCGAGCGCTTCGTGTTCGACCTGCTGGGCCGCGACGGCGCGCGCGTGCGTCAGTTGTTCGGCCACGACGTCGAGCGCCAGGGCGCCTTCACGTTGCGCAGCGACGAGTTCGCCCGCGTCGCCGGCTACGGCTTCGCGTCGGGCCGCAGCACGCACGCCGACCGGCTGGCGACGATCCGCGGCGAATGGCAGCGCCACGGCGTGCTGGTCGACCCGCACACGGCCGACGGCGTCAAGGTGGCGCGCGAGCATGCCCAGCCCGGCGTGCCGATGATCGTGCTCGAGACGGCCCAGCCCGCCAAGTTCGCCGCCACGATCGTCGAGGCGATCGGCATCGAGCCGCCGCGCCCGCCGGCGCTGGTGGGCATCGAGCAACTCCCCAAGCGCTGCACGGTGATGCCCGCCGATGTCGAGCGCGTCAAGCGCTACATCGCCGACAATTGCGCTTCATGAAACAGGCGCTGCGATGAAGGTCGTAGGGTTCTCCGGCTTTTCGGGCTCGGGCAAGACGACGCTCGTCGAGCAGGTCATCGGCCACCTGCGCCTCGCGGGCCAGCGCGTCTCGGTGGTCAAGCACGCCCACCACGCTTTCGACATCGACCACCCCGGCAAGGACTCGTGGCGCCATCGCGAGGCCGGCGCGTTCGAGGTCGTCATCGCGTCGAACCGGCGCCTGGCCAAGATCCGCGAATACGAGAGCCCCGTCGAGCCGACGGTGCACCAGCTGATCGCCGAGCTGTACGAGTGCGACTGGGTGCTGGTCGAAGGCTTCAAGTCGAGCGAGATCCCGAAGGTCGAGGTCTGGCGCGCCGCCGCCGCCAAGCCGGCGCAGTACCTGACGGACCCGCACGTCGTCGCGATCGCCACCGACAGCGCCGCGCAGCTGCCGGCGCCGACTGCGCTACCGCTGCTCGACCTGAACGACGCCGCCGCGGTGGCGGCCTGGCTGCTGAGCACCGCATCCCGCTATGACTACGTCTCCCCCCTCTACGACGAAGGCGCCGCTGCTGACGCTGGACGAGGCGCTGTCGAGGCTGCTGGCCGCGGTCGCGCCGCTGCCGGCGACTGAGAGCGAGTCGCTCGCCACCTTCGATGCGCTCGGCCGCGTGCTGGCGTGCGACGTGCGCTCGGCGCTCGACGTCCCGCCAGGCGACAACACGTCGATGGACGGCTATGCGCTGCGCGTGGCCGACGTGCCGGCTGCCGGCACCGTGTTGCCGGTCGCACAACGCATCCCGGCCGGCGTCGTCGGAGTTCCGCTGGCCGCCGGCACGGCGGCGCGTATCTTCACCGGCGCGCAGGTGCCGGCTGGCGCAGACGCCGTCGTGATGCAGGAGCAGTGCGTCGCGCTCGACGGCGGCGCCGTGCGCGTCGACACCGTGCCCGAACCGGGGCAATGGATCCGGCGCCGCGGTGAAGACGTGCAGGCCGGCAGCGCCGTGCTGTTGGCCGGTGCACGCCTCACTCCGCAGGCGCTCGGCCTGGCGGCGTCGGTCGGTGCGGCGCGGCTCGACGTGATGCGCCGGCCGCGCGTCGCGCTGTTCTCGACCGGCGACGAGCTGGCAACGCCCGACGAGACGCCGCCCGATCGCCTGCGGCCCGGAGCGATCTACAACTCGAACCGCTACACGCTGCGCGGCCTGCTGCAGCAGCTCGGCTGCGACGTCACCGACTGCGGCATCGTCCCCGACCGGCTCGATGCGACGCGCGTCGCGCTGCGCGCCGCCGCGGTCGGCCACGACCTGATCCTGACCAGCGGCGGCGTCTCCGTCGGCGAAGAGGACCACCTGCGCCCCGCGGCGCAGGCCGAAGGGCGCATCGACCTGTGGCAGATGGCGATCAAGCCCGGCAAGCCGCTGGCCTTCGGCGCGGTGCGCAGCGGCACGCCGCGCGACACGCTGCTGCTCGGCCTGCCGGGCAACCCGGTGTCGAGCTTCGTCACCTTCGTGCTCGTCGTGAGGCCGCTGCTGCTGCGGCTGCTCGGCGTGCGCGACGTGGCGCCGCGCGCCGTGACGCTGCGCGCCGGCTTCGACTGGCCGCGCCCCGACCGGCGGCGCGAGTTCCTGCGCGCTCGACTGGGCGAGACCGGCGAGCTGGAACTGTTCCCGAACCAGAGTTCGGGCGTACTGACGTCGGCCGTGTGGGCCGACGGCCTCATCGACAACCCGCCGTCGCAGCCGATCGCGCGCGGCGATGCGGTACGCTTCCTTCCGTTCTCCGAACTGATGTCATGACGATCACGGTGCGCTATTTCGCCTCGCTGCGCGAGGCGCTCGGCCCGAGCGAGACGCTGGCGCTCGAAGTGCCGACCACGCTCGGCGCGCTGCGCGACCGGCTCATCGCGAGCAGCGCCGCGCACGCCGCCGCGCTCGGCCGCGGCCGAGCGGTGCGCGCCGCGCTCGACCAGGCGATCGCCGACGAGTCGACGACGATCGCCGACGGCGCCGAGGTCGCCTTCTTCCCGCCGGTCACCGGGGGTTAGCGATGCCGCGCGTGTCGGTGCAGACCGCCGACTTCGACCTCGCGGCCGAAGTCGCCGCACTGCGCGCCGGCGATCTCGACGTCGGCGCCGTCACCAGCTTCGTCGGCACGGTGCGCGCCGGAAGCGAAGGCCGCGCCGTCCGCGCGATGGAGCTCGAGCACTATCCCGGCATGACGGAGCGCGCGATCGAGGCGATGATCGATCGCGCCTTCGAGCGCTTCTCCATCCGCGGCGCGCGCGTGATCCACCGCGTCGGCGTGCTGCACCCCGGCGATCAGATCGTGATGGTCGCCGTCACGTCGTCGCACCGCGGCGAAGCCTTCCAGGCCTGCGAGTTCCTCATGGACTACCTCAAGACGCAGGCGCCGTTCTGGAAGAAGGAAACGACGCCCGACGGCCAGGCGCGCTGGGTGGATGCGCGCGTCGCCGACGACGAGGCGCTGCGCCGCTGGGGCATAGCCGCCGGGAACGCCGCGCCGTGACGACGACGGCGCCGGCGCTGCAGATGCTCGCCGTCGCCGGCGGCGCCGCCATCGGCGCCGTGCTGCGCTGGCTCGCCGGGCTTGCGCTGAACGGCCTGTGGCATGGCTTTCCGCTCGGCACGCTGTTCGTCAACTGCACCGGCGGCCTGGCGATCGGCTTTCTGCTCGTCTGGCTCGAAGGCAGTGCCGCCGACTGGCCGCGCCTGCTGCTGCTGACCGGTCTGCTCGGCGGCTTCACGACATTCTCGGCGTTCTCGGCCGAGTCGCTGGCGATGGTCGCGCGCGCCCAATGGGGGTGGGCCGCGGCGCACTCGGTGGCGCATGTCGTCGGAGCGCTGGCCAGCGCGGCGCTCGGCACGGCGATCGCGCGCGCCTGGTTCGGCTGAAGCCGGCTTGCGCCGCCGCAAGGCACGGCCGCGCGGGCCGACTTGAAATCGCCGCATCGCAACCCAAGTACGCCGGCAACGGAGGACTTCATGCGACTCGACAAGCTGACCAGCCACTTCCAGGAAGCGCTGACGGAGGCGCAGACGCTGGCCGTCACGCGCGGCAACCCCTACATCGAGCCCGCGCACCTGCTCGCCGCGATGCTGGCGCAGGCCGACGGCCCGCGCGCGCTGCTCGAACGCGCGGGCGTGCGCATCCCGACGCTGAAGACGGCGCTTGACACGCTCGTCTCCGGCCTGCCCGAGGTCGAGGGCGGCGGCCAGCCGGTGCAGCCGGGTCGCGACCTGATCGCACTGCTGCAGGGGGCCGAGAAGGAGGCCGCCAAGCGCGGCGACCAGTACATCGCCAGCGAGATGTTCCTGCTCGCATTGGCCGACGCCAAGACGGACCTCGGCGGCACCGTGCGCGGCCACGGCCTGACGCGCAAGGCGCTCGAAGGCGCGATCGAGGCGGTGCGCGGCGGCCAGAAGGTCGACAGCGCCGAGGCCGAAGGCCAGCGCGAGGCGCTCAAGAAGTACACGATCGACCTGACGGAGCGCGCGCGCCTGGGCAAGCTCGACCCCGTGATCGGCCGCGACGACGAGATCCGCCGCGCGATCCAGGTGCTGCAGCGGCGTACCAAGAACAACCCTGTGCTGATCGGCGAGCCCGGCGTCGGCAAGACGGCGATCGTCGAGGGGCTGGCGCAGCGCATCGTCGCCGGGGAGGTGCCCGATTCGCTGAAGAACAAGCGTGTGCTCTCACTTGACATGGCGATGCTGCTGGCCGGCGCCAAGTACCGCGGCGAGTTCGAGGAACGCCTCAAGAACGTGCTCAAGGAACTGGCGCAGGACGAGGGCCGGACGATCGTCTTCATCGACGAACTGCACACGATGGTCGGCGCCGGCAAGGCCGAGGGCGCCATGGACGCCGGCAACATGCTCAAGCCCGCGCTGGCGCGCGGTGAACTGCACTGCGTCGGCGCGACCACGCTCGACGAGTACCGCAAGTACATCGAGAAGGACGCCGCGCTCGAGCGCCGCTTCCAGAAGATCCTGGTCGGCGAGCCGACCGTCGAGGCCACGATCGCCATCCTGCGCGGCCTGCAGGAGAAGTACGAGGTCCACCACGGTGTCGAGATCACCGATCCGGCGATCGTCGCCGCGGCCGAACTGTCCAACCGCTACATCACCGACCGCTTCCTGCCCGACAAGGCGATCGACCTGATCGACGAGGCAGCGGCCAAGATCAAGATCGAGATCGACTCCAAGCCCGAGGCGATGGACAAGCTCGACCGCCGGCTGATCCAATTGAAGATCGAGCGCGAGGCGGTCAAGAAGGAGAAGGACGAGGCCTCGCAGAAGCGCCTCGAGCTGATCGAGGCCGAGATCGAAAAGCTCGAACGCGAGTACGCCGACCTCGAGGAGATCTGGAAGTCGGAGAAGGCCACCGCCCAGGGCTCGGCGCAGCTCAAGGAAGAGATCGAGCGCATCCGCATCCAGATCGAGGACTTGAAGCGCAAGGGCAACTTCGACAAGGTCGCCGAGCTGCAGTACGGCAAGCTTCCAGAACTCGAGAAGCGGCTCAAGGAAGCGCAGGCCAAGGAAGCGGGCAAGGCCATGGACAAGGGCGTGCCGCAACTGCTGCGCACGATGGTCGGCGCGGAAGAGATCGCAGAAGTCGTCGCGCGCGCCACCGGCATTCCGGTCGCCAAGCTGATGCAGGGCGAGCGCGACAAGCTGCTGCAGATGGAAGTCAAGCTGCACGAGCGCGTCGTCGGCCAGGACGAGGCGATCGCC
>Ga0138256_10008395_pt1 | contig 10853 bp, 13 predicted proteins | sample KNB2016incub_MG_FD_105486 | JGI IMG/M metagenome (GOLD analysis project Ga0138256, IMG submission 105486) | Active sludge microbial communities from wastewater in Klosterneuburg, Austria - KNB2014incub_MG | ecosystem: Engineered > WWTP > Activated sludge > Unclassified | place: Austria... | reverse complement strand
GACAAACTTGGCCCGGAACCGCTGTCGGGTGATTTCGGCGGCGCGTACCTTTACCGCGCCTCGCGCGGCCGTCGCACCAGCATCAAGGAATTCATTATGAACGGACAGGTTGTGGTCGGCGTCGGCAATATCTATGCGTCCGAATCACTTTTCATGGCGGGAATTCATCCGCGGCGGCTGGCTGGGTCGATCTCGCGCGCACGTTGCGAACTGCTGGCCGGCAGCATCAGGCAGACCCTGGAAAACGCCATTCGCGCCGGCGGTACGTCGTTGCGTGACTACGTTCAGGCGGATGGCGAACTCGGATACTTCCAGGCCGAGGCCAGCGTCTACGGCCGCGACGGCTTGCCTTGCGTTACCTGTGGAAAAACAATCAGAATCATCCGTCAGGGCCAGCGGTCAACTTATTTCTGCCCGGCCTGCCAGAAATAGCCGCGCCCTTTAGAATAGGCAAATATCCAGCATGGGCCTGCAATGAACCGACCTCCCGCGATCACCGAAAGGCTTGCCGAATTGCAGTCCTGGCGGCACGGGCTGTCGGAACAAGTCGTACGCGTGAAGGAATTCCTGCAGTTGCACGACTTCATTACCGCTAACATGAGCGCCGCACTCGACGATGCCTTGGCGCAGGTAGCGGCGCAACGCGTCACGATTGCTTTCGTTGCGGAGGTCGGTCGGGGAAAGTCCGAACTGATCAACGCACTTTTTTTCTCCGATCTCGGCAGGCGATTCCTGCCATCCGGCCCGGGCAAGGGAAACCGTTGTGTGACCGAACTGCGCTTCGACCGGGACGTGAAGACCAGCGTAAAACTGCTGCCAATCGAAACCCGTGAAAGTCCGAAGCGATTTGACGAACTGGTCGCCGAAGAAGGTACCTGGCGCTCGATATTGTTCGAGGCGGATAACGCGGATTCGTGCGCACGGGCACTGGCGGCCCTGTCAGAGACCAAGCGCATTTCGCTCAGTGACGCCGTCGCCTGGGGCTTGCACGGCGAAGGCGTGGCGGTGCCCGCCGGGGACGCCAATGCGACCCTGGTCGACGTGCCGCGGTGGCGTCATGCCATTGTCAATTTTCCCCATCCGCTGCTCGACGCCGGCCTGGTCATCATCGATACGCCAGGCCTCGCCGCATTTGTCTCGGAGCCTGAACTGGCGCGCAAGCGTGTGCCCGAGGCCGACGCCATGGTGCTGGTACTGGACATCGTCCAGGGCGTTTCCAAACCCGACCTGGCGATCTGGCGCGACCACCTGGGCGCAGGCAGGAATCTGCGTGATCGCGAAAAAGAGGATCCAAAGCAGCTGCGCCTGGTGGCACTGAACAAACTCGATGCGCTCCCGCTTGACGAAACGCTCGAGCCTGCGGAGGCCAACCGCGAATTGCTGCGGGAACTTGATCGGCGCGTGCGCGAAACGGCCGACCTGTTGCGTGTGGATCCAATCCGGGTGATCCCGATTTCCGCCAGCATGGGCCTGGCCGGGCGGCTGGCGGGTGACACTGACCGCGAAATTCGCAGCCGCCTGTATCAGCTGGAGCGCGGCCTGGCCGGCAACCTGCCGCGAAACCGGCAGGACAAGCTGCATGCCGATATCGTCGCAACGCTTTCCAGCGCGCTGGAGGCGGCGCAGGCGACACTGGACATGCAGCGTTTCGAGACGCTTGACGGACTTCGCCACCTGACGGCATTGCGTGAGAAGAATGAAAAGCTCACGACCTCAATCGTGTCGCAAACCCACCTGAAGCACGACCGGCTCGAAGCGGCATTGCGTGAGCTGAAAAGTATCAAGACAGTTCACGCCAGGCTCAACGACGAAATGGTGGTGCTGGTCGATGTCACCTCTGCCAGGCAGGATGCGGTCCGGGCGCGGCGCGCAATCATTGCCAGCATGCTGCCCGGCACGACGTTTGAAATCGTTCAGCAGTATTTTTCCGTGGTGCGGGAAAAACTTGAGGCGTTCGAATCGAAGATCGACGAAGTGCGTTCGCTGTATACCGGCATCGGCGAGCGGATGCGGCGCGATTTCGGCCTCAGCCTGTACGATGTGCATCCGTTTTCCACCCAGCGTTTTCACACCGAAATGCAGAAGGCGCAGGAGAAGGCTGCCAGCGAATTCACACGTACCAGCAACCTGCTGGTTCGCCGCGGCAATGCCCTGGCTGAGCAGTTCGACGAACTGATCGTGAGCCGCGTGGTTCACATTTTCGAGATCGCCAGCCGCGAATCGGCAACGTGGATGCGCGGCCTTTACACGTCACTTGAAAAGCCGCTCGAAGCGCTGAAGGTGCAGACCCTGGAGCGTTCCGCGCACGTCGAGAAACTGAAGGCGGCCGAACTGGACCTCGCCGGACAAATCGCGGAGGTTCAGGCGCGCCTGGATGTGATCAAGCGAAAGCACAGTGCGCTTGCCGAAGCGCGGGCCGGTTTGCTGCGCTTTACCGGCAAGGCCGGTGAAGAGGATGCTGCCTAGGCGGCTTTCTGGCGGGTCAGGCTGATGAATTTTCCCATCAACTGATCCTTGCTTTCAACATGGTCCGGATCGAGCGGAATGCAATCCACCGGACAGACCTCGCGACATTGCGGCGTGTCGAAATGACCGACACACTCGGTGCATTTGAGCGGATCGATCTGGTAAATCTCGACGCCCTGCGAAATCGCCTCGTTGGGGCACTCCGGTTCGCACACGTCGCAGTTGATGCACTGATCGGTGATCTTCAACGCCATTTACTTGCCCACTTTCGCCTGGAGTGCCTTGGCGGTCAGCGGATGCACGAAGTCATCCACATTGCCGCCCAGCGTGGCGATTTCCCGCACAATCGTCGCCGAAATGAACATGTATTTGTCCGACGGCGTCAAAAACATGGTTTCGACTCCGGGATTGAGTCGCCGGTTCATCCCGGCCATCTGGAACTCATATTCAAAGTCGGAAACCGCCCGCAGGCCGCGCAGAATGACATTCGCGTCGTGGGTCTTCAGGAATTCGGAGAGCAGGCCGGAAAAACCAAGTACCCGCACATTGGAATACGACGCCAACACTTCGCGTGCCAGCCCGACGCGTTCTTCCATGGAAAAGAACGGGCGCTTGGTCTGGCTGTGGGCAACGGCGACGATTACTTCGCCAAACAGCTTGCCGGCGCGCGCGACGAGGTCTTCGTGACCCTTGGTCAGCGGGTCGAATGTTCCTGGATAAACTGCTCTGATCATGGCGCGCCCTGGGCGATGGAAATCAGCCCAAAGTGTACAACACCCGCCTTGCCTTGCCGGTCCAGAACCCACTGGCCGGCGCCCGATTTTTCTACCACTGATGACAATTGCTCGCCGCATTCCACGTAGATCTTGCCCCCGGGCGCGACGTGTGGACGCACGTTATTCAGCAAGTTCGGGAGGATATCGAGCGCGAACGGCGGATCGAGAAACACCACGTCATAGCGTTCGCGGTTGCGGTGCAGAAAGGTATCCGCGTCTGCCACCACGAGGTCGCAGCTGGAAGCACCCAGCCGCTCTTTGTTGACTTGCAGTGACTGGAACACTGGCCTGCTGTTTTCGACCATGACAACGCGGGTCGCCCCGCGCGACCCCGCTTCGAACCCAAGCGCGCCACTGCCGGCAAACAGATCCAGGCAATGCAAGCCGTGCAGGGTCTGACCAAGCCAGTTGAACAGCGTTTCGCGGACGCGGTTCGGCGTTGGCCGCAATCCGGCGGAGTCGGGAAACTCGATCACCCTGCTGCGCCAGGCACCGCCAATGATGCGTACGCGATTGGCAACATTGCTGTGCGTGGTTCGCGATGGCTTAGAATGCTTGCTCATCAGCAAATTCTCCCAGAGTTTTCACTTGTTCAGCATCTTCGGTTCAAAAAATCAGGCCAAGCCCGCAACGACTCCCGCGGTGGAAAGCCCGTCCGGCTGGCTAGACAAGCTGCGATCGGGACTTTCCAAAACTCGCGCCGTACTGAATACCGACGTCGGCGATCTGTTCGCACGTCACCCAAAGATCGACGAGGCACTGTTTGAAGAACTGGAGACGGCGCTGCTTTCCGCCGACGTTGGCGTGCGGGCGACGACGCGGCTCATCGACGACCTGCGGCGCGCGGCGCACGACAAGAAAATTGCCGACGGGCAGGCACTGAAGGCTGATTTCGAGGCATCTCTGGTCGAGCTGATCAGCCCGCTGGAGAAGCCACTTGAAACCCACCTGGCCAAGCCCTTTGTCATCATGATTGCCGGCGTCAACGGTGCGGGCAAAACCACCACCATCGGCAAGCTGGCGAAGTACTTCCAGGCGCGAGGAAACAGCGTCATGCTGGCTGCCGGTGACACGTTTCGCGCCGCGGCCCGCGAGCAGTTGATGACCTGGGGCGAACGCAACAACGTGACCGTTGTTTCGCAGGATGGCGCGGATGCCGCGGCAGTGATATTTGATGCCATCCAGTCTGCCAAGGCGCGCGGCATCGACGTGATTCTTGCCGACACGGCGGGTCGCCTGCCGACGCAGCTTCACCTGATGGAGGAAATCCGCAAGGTGAAGCGGGTCATTGCCAAGGCCGATGCGTCGGCGCCGCACGAGGTGCTGCTGGTGCTGGACGCCAACACCGGCCAGAATGCATTGCAGCAGGTGAAGGCGTTCGACGACGCCCTGCAGCTGACGGGCCTGGTCGTCACCAAACTGGATGGCACCGCCAAGGGTGGCATGATCGCCGCGCTGGCCGCCGATCGTCCTGCGCTGCCGATTCCGGTCCGTTTTATCGGCGTCGGTGAGGGCATCGACGATCTTCAGCCTTTTCGGGCGCGGGAATTCGTCAGCGCACTGTTTCGCTGACCACCATGATCGCGTTTTCCAACACCGTGAAGCGCTACCCGAGCGGCTTCGAGGCGCTCAAGGGCGTGACTATCGAAATTGCCACGGGCGAAATGGTTGCCGTGAGCGGGCACTCCGGCGCAGGCAAATCGACGCTGCTCCGATTGGCTGCCGGCATTGAACGCGCCTCGCAGGGCAGCGTGATGGTCAATGGCCAGAATGTCGGCCAGCTCAAGGAAGCCGGCCTCGCCGTGCTGCGGCGCAATCTGGGCCTGGTGTTCCAGGATCACAAGCTGCTGTTCGATCGCAATGCCTATGAAAATGTGGCGTTGCCACTCGCCATTGCCGCGTTTCCGCGCGCCGAAGTCGGCAAGCGCGTACGCGCCGCGCTGGACAAGGTTGGCCTGCTCAACCGCGAACGGTCCAATCCGGTCGCGCTTTCGGGGGGCGAGCAGCAGCGCCTTTGCATCGCGCGCGCGATTGTCAACCGCCCGTCGATCCTGATCGCTGACGAGCCCACTGGCAATCTTGACCAGGACTATGCCGCCACCATTCTCGATCTGTTCAAGTCGTTCAACCAGGTGGGCGTTACGGTACTGCTGTCCACCCACGATGACGCGGGCATCACACGGCTGAATTGCCGTCGCGTAACGCTGGACCAGGGCAGGCTCGCGCCATGAATGCCTGGCTAACCACGCACATCCAGGCGTGCGAGCGCGCGCTTCGGCGATTGCGCGCCCAGCCGCTGGGCTCATTGCTGTCGGTACTGGTGATCGGCATTGCGATCACCCTGCCGCTGGGGTTGTACACGCTGTTTGCCAACGTCGCCGCGGTCGCCAGCAGGGTCAATACGGATCCGAACATCAATGTCTATCTTGCGCTCAACGCAAGCGACGTCGAGGTCCGGGAACTGGAAAAGCGACTTCGCCAGCTGGCAAATATCAGCCGGGTCCAGTTCGTCTCGCGCGAGTCAGCACTGGCCGACATGAAGCGGGTGGCGAACCTTGCCGACCTGCTCGCCGGCCTTGAGTCCAACCCGCTGCCGCATGCCTTCACGCTTCGGCCGAGCTCGGCTGATCCCGCGCTGCTGGCGACACTACGCAGTGAGATTGCCGCGCTACCGAAGGTCGAGCATGTCGTAATGGATTTCGCCTGGGCACAGAAGCTGAAACGCTTCGCGACCTTTGCCGAGCGTCTGGTCCTGCTGCTGGGCATCATTCTGGCCGCGACCGTGGTGTTCGTCACCGGCAACACTATACGACTGCAAATGCTGACGCAGAAAGACGAGATCGAAGTCAGCCAGCTGATTGGAGCGACGCGGCGCTTCATCCGCCGGCCATTCCTGTACTTCGGGGCGTTGCAGGGTCTGCTCGCCGGCGGCGTCGCGGTCGCAGCGGTGTCGGCGGTGACCCTGTGGGCGGGCAACGAGGTCCAGGCACTGATGGTTTCATACGGTTCCGACTACGCCTTGAACTCGCCGTCACCAGCGCTGGCGCTGGTCGTCATTGCACTCTCCACCCTGCTTGGCTGGTCAGGATCGTTCATATCCGTGTCTATGTACCTGCGTCGCCCGGCTAACTGAATAATCAAACCCCAGCATTGGCGCGGGTTTTCAGCCGAAAGTCGGCTGTAGGCCGCTCCAGTGCTAGGATTTACCGCAAGAACTTCCTAACCTCCCGCACCGCCGCGCCGAACGCGAATGCAGGATATATTCGCAAGTTCTTTAATTATCAATTAGTTGCGCGGATACTCCAGCCACCTTCCCTGTCACGGGCGGCGTCATCAACGTCGGAACTTTTCCGGCTGTTAGCACTCATAGACCGGGAGTGCTAAACTAGTTTTAACTTGAATCCTGATTTAGTGGAGGTCCCATGACAACTGCTACGATGAACCTGCCAGCCCTTTCGGTGGCGAGTATTGAAAATTACATATCGACGGTCAACCGTATTCCGATGCTCACGCCCGAGCGCGAGCACGAGTTGGGTGTTGCCCTGAAGACACGGGGTGATCTGACCGCCGCGTCCGAGATGGTGATGTCGCATCTGCGCCTGGTGGTGTCGATCGCACGCAATTACACCGGCTATGGCCTGCCGCACGCCGATTTGATCCAGGAAGGCAACATTGGCCTGATGAAGGCGGTGAAGCGCTTCGACCCGGACCGCGGTGTGCGCCTGGTCTCCTTCGCCGTGCACTGGATCAAGGCTGAGATCCATGAATACATCCTGAAGAACTGGCGCATCGTGAAGGTCGCCACGACCAAAGCGCAGCGCAAGCTGTTTTTCAACCTGCGCAGCATGAAACCAAATTTCGGCACGCTTTCTCCCACCGAGGTGAAAGAAGTAGCGCGCCAGCTGAACGTCAAGGAATCCGACGTAAGCGAAATGGAGAAACGCCTCTCCGGGCAGGAGATTTCGCTGGAACCCGGCAATGATGACGAGGAAAGCAATTGGGTTAGCCCTATCGCATACCTGCAGGATGCATCGGTAGATCCGGTCGAGCGCCTGTCGGTGATGCAACGCGAGACCGCCGCAACCGACGGCATGCGAGCCGCCCTGGAAAGCCTTGACGCGCGCAGCCGCCGGATCATCGAGACCCGCTGGCTGAACGAGGGTCAGGAAAAAACCCTGCACGAGCTGGCCAACGAGTTTGGCGTATCTGCCGAACGCATCCGGCAGATTGAAGCCAAAGCCATGCAGAAGATGAAGCTGGCGCTGAAAGACTACGACGCCGTTCGCTAGTTTGGCGACGCGTTGCCGGGCCGGCGTGTGAATGCACGCCGGCCTTTTGTTTCCTGAAATTGTCCCGTGCGCGCGACAGCAGGCAGAATACTTCCCGCGCGACTACACTTGCTGCCAACAGTCAAAAACGCGCTGCTCCCCAAAAGGATATCCATGTCCACCATTCCGACCCCGCTGTTTCGCAATGATGATGAGGAAGCCGGCCTGCCTGTTTCTGAGCGCATTCGTTCGCGCCTGGTTCGCGCCAATCAGCGATACCACGCCAACGACAACATCTCCGCCTTCCTGCAGGAGGGAGACATGGATGCATTGCGCACCGAAGTCGAGACCAAGATGGCCGAGGTGCTCAAGAGCCTGGTGATCGATACCGAGAGCGACCACAACACCCAGGAAACGGCCCGGCGTGTCGCCAAGATGTTCGTCACCGAGGTTTTCAAAGGCCGCTATCTGCCGATGCCTCCCGTTACCGAGTTTCCCAATGTCGAGCAGCTCAACGAATTGCTCATCGTCGGGCCGATCACCGCCCGCAGCGCGTGTTCGCATCACCTGTGCCCGATCATGGGCAAGGTCTGGATCGGCATCATGCCCAACGAGCATTCAAACCTGATCGGCCTGTCCAAGTATGCAAGGATTTGCGACTGGGTGATGAGCCGGCCGCAGATTCAGGAAGAAGCGGTAATCCAGCTGGCCAACATCCTGCAGGACAAGGTCAAGCCGGACGGACTGGCCATCGTCATCGAGGCGGACCATTTCTGCATGCACTGGCGCGGGGTGAAGGATGCCGACGCGCGCATGACCAACAGCGTCATGCGCGGTTCCTTTCTCAAGGACCCGAACCTGCGGCGCGAGTTTCTGTCGCTGCTCAGCCGCAAACAACCCTGACCCACCAAAGACAACGGAGAACCCCATGCTCGTGCGTTTGCTTTATGCCAGCCGGGCGGCCGGCGATGTTTCGCAGGACGCGCTGCTCAAGATATTGTCGCAATCGAAGGCAAACAATCCAGCCAGCGGCATTACCGGTGTTCTGTGCTCAAGCGGGCGAATTTTCCTGCAGGTTCTCGAGGGCGGCAGGATGCAGGTCAATGCCCTCTACGGCCGCATCGCTGCCGATCCCCGTCACCAGGACGTGGTCATCCTCTGCTACGAGGAAATCAGCGAGCGGAAATTCGCCGGCTGGTCGATGGGACTGGTGAACCTCGAACGCATCAACCCGTCACTTCTGCTGAAGTATTCCGAGTGCGCGGCTCTCGACCCATACAGTGTTTCCGGCCAGGCTTCGATGGCGCTGTTCGATGAATTGATGGCGACCGCCTCGATCATGGGGCAGTCCGGATCGCCTTCTCTCCAATCCCGCTAGGCATCAAGCTCAACGCCTGGCGGCGACGATCTGAATTTCGACTTTGTAGGCCGGCTTCGCCAGTTTGGCTTCGACCGTTGCGCGCGGCGGCGTGCTGCCCGGCACCACCCAGGCATCCCAGACGGCGTTCATTGCCTGAAAATCGGCCAGGCTCGCGATGTAGATTGTCGTCGACAGAATATTCGACTTGTCACTGCCGGCTTCGGCCAGCAGGCGATCGATGGCTGCCAGCACCTGGGTGGTCTGGCCGGTGATGTCCTGTGACGGATCATCCGCCACCTGACCGGCTAGATAAATCGTGTCATTGAATATCGCCATCTCGGACAGGCGTGCGCCGACGTGAAAACGCTGTATGGACATTACGTGGTTCCTTTCAACAAAAGCTTGATATCAGCGGCGACCTTTTCCGGCTCGGCGCCATAGGTGACAAACAGGCGCAGTCGCCCGGCGGGATCAAACACCAGCGACGACGCGGTGTGCCCAACGGTATAACTGTCTGGCGTCTTTCCCGGCTCGATCTGGTGGATGATTTTGAAGTCCTGGGCAATCTTGTCGATCGCGGCCTGATCGCCGCGTAACCCGAGAAACGACGGGTTGAACGATGGTACATACGCCGCCAGCAGTTCCTGCGTATCGCGTTTCGGGTCGACAGTCACGAACAGCACCTGAAACCGCTGCGCGTCGGGACCGAGAAGCTGGGCAACCTTCTTCATGTCAGACAGGGTCGTCGGACACACGTCCGGGCACTGGGTGTAGCCGAAAAACATCAGCACCGCCTTGCCGCGGAAGTCGGCCATCGTGCGCGCCTTGCCGGTGTGATCGGTCAGGCGAAAATCGTTGCCGTAGCCCGCGATGCCGGTCACATCGAGCGAATTGAAAACCGGTTTGCTTTCGCATCCAGCTACCAGCAGGCAAGCCAGTACGGAGGCAAGGAACAAACGCGCAATGTTCAATTCAGCACCAGCGGCGCGTAATGATCCACCAGCAAGGCGGCGAACAGCACCGCCAAATACAGGATCGAAAAGCTGAAGGTCCTGCGTGCGAGGAAATCGGTGTAATGCAGGTAGAGCGTCACGGCCAGGAAAATAAACCAGGCATTGAGCAGCATGACCACTGACAGGTATATCCAGCCGCTCATGCCAACGGCAAACGGCAGCAGCGTTGAAGCCGCCAGCAGAAAGGTATAGAGCAACAGGTGCAATTTGGTAAATGCGTCACCGTGCGTCACCGGCAGCATCGGCACGCCGGCCTTGGCATATTCCTTCTTGCGGTACAGGGCCAGCGCCCAAAAATGCGGTGGCGTCCAGGCAAAAATTATCAGAAACAGCAGCAGCGCCATCGGATCGACCACCCCGGAGACCGCAGCCCAGCCGAGTACCGGCGGCATTGCGCCGGACGCGCCGCCAATCACGATATTTTGCGGCGTGGCCGGCTTCAGGATGACGGTGTAGATCACGGCGTAGCCGACAAAGGTCGCGAGGGTCAGCCACATGGTCAGCGGATTGACGTAGCGGTAAAGAATGAATAGCCCGACGCCGCCGACAAGTCCGGCAAGCATCAGCACCTGCATGGTCGAAATGGAACCGGCAACGGTCGGACGGGCACGCGTCCGGGCCATCTTCTGGTCAATCTGCTGCTCGACCAGGCAGTTGAATGCCGCCGCCGCACCGGCAACCAGCGCAATGCCGACCGTGGACTGCAGCATCAGCGTCAGATCCCACGGTACGCCCACCGGATAGGCGAGCATCATGCCGATAATAGCGGTGAACACGATCAGCGCATTGACCCGCGGCTTGGTCAGCTGAAGAAACTGCGCAAGCACGCCTGGTGGCGCATGGGAAATGATTTGCTCTGACATGAGCTGCGCTATTTCCGGCCTCGGGCCAACCTCAAGTTAATCAACAGTAACCAGGCAAACAGGACCGCCGCGAAACCATTGTGTGCGACCGCAACGGGCAACGGCAG
>Ga0138256_10008393_pt1 | contig 10854 bp, 7 predicted proteins | sample KNB2016incub_MG_FD_105486 | JGI IMG/M metagenome (GOLD analysis project Ga0138256, IMG submission 105486) | Active sludge microbial communities from wastewater in Klosterneuburg, Austria - KNB2014incub_MG | ecosystem: Engineered > WWTP > Activated sludge > Unclassified | place: Austria... | reverse complement strand
TAAGCACCTATGCACAAGTAAAGTGGCAAAACAAATTGTAGCGGTAGGGCGCAAGCCCTCCGGTTTCGCGGGACCGGGCGGCTCGCGCCGTTCCGCTATAATGTTCGATTATTTGTGCATAGGTGCTTATTCCAACAGCAGCAGCCTCCGCACCAAACTGAAGTACAGCAAGGCGGCCATTTCCCAGAATCCATTCCAGCTGAGCGTTGGAAATGACTTGCCCTTTGGCGACCAGGTGAGGAGCCAATACATTTCCTCGTCCGAGTACGCCATCGCGTCAACAAGTCGATTCATCGTAGCCTGGACCAGGGCGGCGACACTTACTTCTCCACCGAATTCGTCTGCTCTCAGTCCCGATAGAGATACGGGAAATGCCAGAGGAAATTCGTTCATCTGAAATTTTGCCGTTGCTGTGCCTTCAGGATGCAATGGTGCATCTGCTTTGAAGTTGATGGTGGAAGTGCGTCCGGAGGCAACATGCGTGATCCGTGTCTCGCTCAGACTCAGGGCGACATGCCCTTCCGCCACCTCGAACGCCGCAATACTGTCCTCGATCCGGAATTCGCTGGTTGATATTCCATCGCAAATGACTCGTACCGTCCCGGTGATCTGTTCCGGGTTATGGGACGCCGTCAATGGTGCCTTCGCACAGGCGACAAGCGATGCACGTCCTTGCGGTTGCAACTGTTGCAGCAGCAAGTTGATGTCAGACCCTGTCTGCGCTGGTCGATCCCTGGAGACCATTCTCGCCAGTTGCGGTATAATCTGTTCAAGCTGGCATCCTTGTGACACTGCTGCAAATTCCATTTCTCCGTGTTTGATTTCGAATGTTCCGCCAGCAATTGTGGCAACACCTTTGGCTGCCGCCGACGAATGCAGTGGATCCACCGGAACACCGCAGAGGAAAATCCCGGACACGTTGCTCTGCTGTGATGCGTTGAATCGAATCTGTTCCGTTGAGACAGACGCTTCTATCGACCCGGAATTGCAGAACGTCGGAATAAACGACGTTTTCGAGTGATGATGGACATTCCCTGGCCGATGACACAACTGAGACAGCAGCAAGCAAAGGTGATCTTAAGGAGTCACCAACCAGCACCTGTCATAGTCGATACGGTCTTGCAGTCACAGGACAGTCAGCAGGCAATAGCGATCTCGGATTCAAATCCTCGGTGGGCATGTGTTCGATCAGGCAGGTTGAGCTCGTTTCTGCTGCACACCGGCAATAAGTGCCTGTCGCAATGGCATTGTTTGCTCGGCCATCAGTGCGTTGTTTCATCGTAGCCGAAGTTAGGAGACTTCGGGCCAAATCACTGCCGGATCTCTGAACTCTCACGAGTCCGGCTACTTCGCAATCCAGACCGCGCGGAGTAAGACTCTAAGGACTCGATCCTGCGCCGTTGGTTTGCCCGGCTGCGTTTGATTGTGTTCGTCGGGATTCAACGGCGTCAAGGCCCCCGGTCAACAGCATTCCACGGATCTCGATCGCAGAAACTTTGAGATCCGTCAGTGAAGTAATGTAGTTCCCTCGGGCCTCGAAGAGATCTCGCCGGGCCGTGAGGACGCGCATGAAATCCAGTTCCCCGGCCTCATAACCTTTGAGCGTCAGTGCGAGATTTTCTTCGGCCGTAGGCAGGATCAGGTCGTGGTACGTTTGCACCTGATTTCGCGCCGACTGGTATCGCTGATACGCAGCCGCCATCGCATCGCGCAGGACGAGCTCAAGTCGCGCGACTTCCGATTCCGCTGCGATCAATTCGCCGGTGGCAGCTCGGATGTTTCCCTGATTGCGATCGAAGACCGGCAGTCCAATTCCGACGTTTACTCCCAGCATCGCGTTAGGCGGGCTGATTCGGTCGTGCCAGGCTCCGGCAGTGACTTTCACGTCAGGATAGGGCTGCACTTCTTCGCGTCGGACCTGTATCCGCGCGGCTGAAGCTCGTGACCGCGCGGCGTACAGTAAAGGATTTCCATCCAACAGATGTTGCCAGGCAACATCAGCGTCGATATCAGGAACGTCGTCTTCCAGATGACCTTCAAGCCTGCTTGGCGGTAATTCGGGCCAGCCAACCACGTTTCCGAGTTGCTTCCATGCCGCGTCGGATGTGTAGCTCGCATCACGCAGATGCACAAGTGTCTGATTCAAATGCAATCGCGCCTGCAGGACATCCGCACGGGAGACTTCTTCGCCTTCGAAGAGTCGCTCGGAGGTTTTTACGCCATCTTCCGCGATCTTCAGGAGCTCTTCGGTCGTTGCCACACGTCGCTGCGCCCCTAACGCGACCGTGTATCGGACGGCAATCTCATTCATGACCTTTAAGTTTTGAGCGTGAGCCTCCTGCCGAGCGCGCTGTACATCGTGAGACGCGACAGCCCGGTTCAGCTTAAGCTTTCCGGCAGTGACAAAACTTTGCGAGATGTACGCCCCTTGCGCATCGAAAAGACCATTGTTGCCGTTGCCGTCGTACCCGATGACCGGATTGGGATAGAGCCCGGATTGTACCCAGTTGCCCTGAGCCTGCTGGATCAATGCGTGCGCCTGGCTCAGCGTCGGGTTACGCGAGAGGGCCATCTGCTGGAGGTCGCTGAGTGAAATTGAAGCAGTACTGTCCGGCGTGAGTCCTGAGTGGTTCGACGCTTCGTCTATTTCGGTAACGCTTGCAGTCAGAACGATCGATTCAGAATTCGCGTCCGCTAATCGGTCGGTCGCGTCGGAAGTAATCGACCATTGAACCGTGTTGTCCCCGGCGACAGTAACGCACGAGGCTGTTGTCAGCGTCGATCTGCCTGGCAGCAGTTCGGCAGAATCTGCTGGTCCGGCCAGATCTCGTTCGGACAGGCGTTGTTCTGTTGCAGCGATAGATGGCAATTCAGAGAATGCCGGTTTCTGAGAAACCAGACAGACTCGTCTTTCCAGTCGGTGGCATCCCACGGAAATGAGACATCCGACTATACAAATCCACGTTGCACTACACCGCATGCAAGATTTCATGTCTGCTCATCCTGAGTCAATCGTAAGGCATCCGTCCATGGATCGCCTGTTCCACCTGCTACATAGTATCGATCGGATTCGCAGTAGCGAGTATTCCGGCGGAAGGACATCAGCGAAACAGTTTGCAGAACACGATTCTCGTTGCGGGCTTACAGTCTATGTCACAGTCAATATCGGAGCAGTCTGACAGTGCGATGCAGCGGACCAACAAAAAAAACGGGCGAGACTTCCTTGCTCCAGCAGCAAGGGAATCGCACCCGCAAAACATCACTCATCATCGAATGCACGACTAGTGCTCTGTCAGAGGCAAAAGTCAGGGTTGGTCGTAGTGGCCGTAGTGGACGAGGCAACGAGTCCTGCCATTCGTCGGCTCAACGGGACTCGTTACCTCGTCCACTACCCGAATTTTAAGGTTTGACAGAGCGCTAAGCACTAATGCGCCAGATCACCAGCTCCTTCTGGTGGGGTTCGACGTCCGTAGAAGCTGTAAAGAACGGGAACAAGATTCAAAAATAGGATCGTTGCCAGCATTCCACCGACGACAACAACAGCCAACGGCTTCTGCGACTCGGCTCCCATTTTTGTCGAGATCGCTGCCGGCAACAGACCCAGCATTGCAGCAAGAGCTGTCATCACGATGGGACGTACCAGCTTCCCAGTACCGACTCGAAGTGCTTCGGTGAGTTCAAGACCTTTGGCTCGCAAACCATTGAACGTTGAGACCAGCAGCAGTCCATTCATCACCGCCACTCCCAGAATCGAAATGAATCCCACTGCAGCAGAAATGTTGAAATACAACCCGGCAAATTTGAGCGCCCAGACGCCTCCAATCCCCATCGCAACGACGTTCGCCAGCACGACGCCCGCGTCAAGAAAGGAACGAAAAGCGAGGTACAACATCAAAACAATGAGCACCATCGACAGCGCAAACATTCGTGCCATACGACTTTCGGCTTGTTCCATCTGCTGAAATTCTCCGCTCCATTCTGCGGTATAAGGCGGACGGATCAATGGTTCGACATGTGAGCGTGCTTCCGCCACCCCCCCCGCTAAATCGCGGCCCCGGATTTCAAATTTTATGGCAATCAAACGTTGGCCCTGCTCGCGATAGATTGTCGATGCACCCGGGCGCAAGAACGATCCGGCGGGGTCGAGTTCCCCTCGGTCATTCATCGGTGTGACGAAATCTGACAGGCGCCGCGTCGGCACGGTCGTTGAAAATGAAGCGGCATTCAGCGTATTGCCAGTGACCGACGGTATCGCAATCGCCGTGCCTGTCGGAGAAACACCGCTAGTGCCACTACGACCGGGGTTCTCTGCCGACGACATTTGATCCAGACTGGCGACAGTATTTCCAACGGGCACGGGAATGTTGAGAATCGATTGTTCGTCGGACCGGAGTCGCTGTGGCCAACGAATTGTGACATCAAATGTTTTTTCACCTTCGTTCATTTCAGTGACGGATCTTCCGCCGACCGCAGACTGGATGACCGTCTGCAGGTCGGCTGCGGAAACATTCCACCTCGCACATTTCTGGCGATCAATCGGGAACTCGAGATTGGACTGCCCCTGATTGCGGAACACGCTGGCATTCTGGACGCCGGAGATCGCGCTCAGAGTATCTCGCACACGCATTCCGGTGTTTTCGAGTGTATCCAGATCGGGGCCGTAAATTTTTATCGAGTTCTCGCCTTTCACGCCAGACAGAGCCTCGAGCACATTGTCCCGAATGATTTGGGAGAAGTCCCATTCTATCCCAGGGAAGTTTTGATCGAGAATCACTGAGATTTCTGCAACCAGTTCCGCTTTGCTGCGATGGCGTCCGGTTGTCGGACTTATCGGCCATTCTTCCTGTGGGCGTAACGGCAGGTTCGCCTGCATCAGATAATATCCGCCTGTGTCGGTGCCATCGTTTGGCCTTCCAACAGTCGTGGGAATGACCCGGAATTCCTCGAATTTCTGAATCGCAGTGCGGAACTGACGAGCACGATCCACGACGGTTTCAAGAGAGACATTCACCGGGAACGTTCCACGTACCAGCAATCCGCCTTCTTCGAGTTCAGGCATAAACTCCCTCCCCTGATTGGCCGCAACATAGCCGGTGATTCCGGCCACTGCGACAAAGCCAGTCAGGACAATCCATCGCAGGGCAACAAAGGCTTTCAGTTGCCACTGATACAACCATTCGATCCCACGAACAAACCAGTTGTCGGGCTTTGCAACAACGTTCCGCAGTAGCAACAGGCACAGCACGGGAGAGACAGTCAACGACAACATTAACGCGCCGCCAAGTGCAAAGGCGTATGTATCCGCCATGGGGCCAAAGATCTGCCCTTCCGGGCCAGTCATTGTGAATAGTGGCAGCAGAGCGCAGACCATGACGGCGGTGGCGAACACGATGCTCCGTTGGACATGCGATGCTGCTGTCGCGATGCGTTGCGAAAGTGACTGCCCGGCATGTTCGCCGTGCGAAAGTTCCCGAAAGATGCTTTCGACGATGATCACCGTGGAGTCCACAATAATTCCAAAATCAACCGCTCCAATGGACAGCAGGTTTGCCGATTTCCCACGCGCGTAAAGTACCCCGAAGGCAAACAGCAATGCGAGAGGGATGTTGATGGCCGCGATCAGTGCAGCCCGGACATTGCTGAGGAACATGATAAGAATCGCGGTGACCAGAGCCATTCCAACCAGCAGATTCTCGTGAACAGTTTCCGTCGTTCGGTCAATGAGAGTTTCGCGATTGTAGTACGGAATAATTTTAACCCCGGGAAGCAGCTTTCTGGTTCGCTGCAGCTCCTCAATTTTCGCAATCGCGCCCTGCAGAGACGGCAGAGATTCCTGGCCCTTGTAGAGCACAACAATTCCCTGAATCACATCCGGATGGTCGTTCCATGCCGGTGTTCCGTCGGCATTGCGGACTCGTGTGCCATCAATTTCGACTTTCGGGTAGCTGATGGCAGCCAGCCCAAGTCTGGTCTTGTAGCCAACGATCACGCCATGGGCTGCGAGCGTTCCATCATCGACGCGCTGAGAACCATCTGCGTTGAGCATTGGTCCGCCGTCCACCAATTCATCGACCCGGACAGGAACATTGTTGACTGTCGCCACAACGACCTGTCGGATTTCCCGGCAGCGGTGTGCTTCTTCTGCACGCAGAATCCGCGCGGCTTCAGCGGGATCATCGAGGCTCAGCACAAGCTGCTGCGGATCCTGACCGCGACCGAACAACCCAAGGGAACGGACGACGTTTGTCTGTTCGCCCTGCACCAGACTATCGCCGCTTCCGTTGGCGTTTGCTCGCTCCAGAGCGATTTCCAGTTGTTCCAGACTGATGCCATAGCGTCGAAGTCGATCCGGATCCGGTTGAACTTCATACCTTTTGATTGTTCCGCCAATGCCTGTCACACCCGCGACACCTGGAACGCGTTTCAGTTCTCGTTCGATGACGAAATCCTGAAGCGATTGCAGATCATTCAGTGTGTAGACCGGAGAACCGGTGACAGGATCGATCGGATTTTCAAGAGTAAAGCGGAGCACTTCACCAATCGGAGACGCCGACGATATCTCCGCCTCGACGCCTTTTGGAAGATCGACGGTCGCCAGTCGGTTGAGTACGTCCTGACGAGCCTGCCAGTAATTGGTGCTGTATGTAAACTGATTTCGAATCAATGTCAGCCCGAACATCGACTGACTGCGAGTGACCTCAAGGCCAGGCATGCCGGCCAGCGCGACCTCCAGTGGACTAGTCACCTGACGTTCGACCTGTTCAGCGCTGGCACCGGGAAACTGCGCCACGACATCGATAATTGCGGGCGTTGGATCCGGGTACGCTTCGATGTTGACATGCGTGAACGCGAAGACGCCGCCAATGGTCAAGCCAACGGTTGCAATCATTACAAGCAGCGGATTTTCCACTGCCCAGTCAATAAGCTTACGAATCATAGAGGAATCCATTCCTCAGCCACCCGGAACGCATCATGGCTGGCCTGTGATAAACCGGTCGGAAACCAGTATGTCTGGTGACAGCCCTGGTTGCTGAAACGCAGGGCAGAATTCGATTGCAGAACCGGGAAAGTTATTTGCCGCCTGAAAAAGAATCAATGCATCTGGCTGTGGTCGGCCATCATGGCGCTGGCGTGAGACTGCTCAGTCGTCGCAGTCTCGTGTCGGTCCTGTGGAACAGCCAGTTGATTCATCGCGTTTTGAACCATCATGGCCCCGGAAGTCACGATCTGAGTACCTGGTTGAATTCCGTGCTCTTCGATCTTTACGTAGATGCTGTCGTGAGACCGACGCATGACGTTGACAGCCGTTCGCCGAAACAGATTCGTCTGCGAACTTTCCTGTAAAAACACCACACTTCCCCGTCCATCTTCAACCACGGCTGTGACTGGCAATTCAAGTTCGTCCTCGCGCGGTGGCATGTCGATTGACACCATCACAAACTGTCCCACCTTCAAATCGCCCGTTGTGTTTTCCACGCGACCGGTGACAAGTCCTGTGTGCTGAGACTGGTCAATTACAGCCCCGATTCTGTCGAGAGTACCGGAGAATTCGCTCCCAGCGCGAGACGGAACAGAGACGGACCATGGGATCGGTCGTGGCAGAGATTCGAGCAGTGGCAGGTCTTCCTCATAGACATGCGCCCAGACGACCAAATGAGACGTGTCTCCAATCTTGAACAGGTCAGTTGTCGTATCAACGATCGCTCCCAATACGATGTTTTTCTCCAGAACAACGCCCCCCATGGACGCTCGAACTTCGACTCGCGCCCAGTCGTTGAGATCTGTTCCTGGAACCTGTGACTCTACCAGACACTCGGCTTCAGTTCGAATCTTTGCGATGTCTTCGTCATTCAGACGCCAGGTCCGAAGTGTCCGTTCTGCATTGGCCACTTCAACCAGTCGGGAATGCACTGCCTTTTCCGCATCACGATAGGTTCGACCGGAAGAAGCACCTTCCGATGCCAGTTTTTTTAGCCGATCACGGAGCTCTTCCTCTGACCGGAGTTTCGCAATCGCGTCGATCAGTTGACTCTTCTTTTCCCCAAGATGCGTACTCCAGACGACAGCCAACAGGTCTCCCGCCTCAACGCGGTCGCCAACTCGAAGTGGTCGAGTCGTTCCATCTTCAGCCGTCCACTGGCCAATTTCGACGACTTCTCCTTCAAAACGGGAATGCACACGAGACATACACTCGTTATCCAGTGCCAGGACGCCATGGAATCCCGGCAGGCGTATTGGGTGATCGGCAGCGGCAGCGGTTGCTGTTGTTAGCCCAATTCTCTCGGCAAGCGCCGAGGGCACATAGACGGAATCGAGACCCATTCGCTCGAAGACTGCCGACGGTGCTGGCAGGTCTTTTGCATCTTTCGAATCGGCTAGCTTCCCGGACTGATTCAGGACTCCCAAACGAGCGGCGACGGTAGCTCCAGTCACAGCAACGACTGCAACTGCCACCGCGATCCAAACAGTAAGGTTCACGCGAGTGAATCTCATCGACTTGCATTCCTGTTCTTTAATATGTCAATTAACAAACCAGAATTCGTTGATTCGAGCAGCTTCTGAGATGATTCCGCCAGCTTACTTTGAGCTCGCAAGGTTCAGTGAGACCTTGTCGGCAAAATGCTCCCGGAAATCACTTCCAGGTTTGCCATCTGCATCTTTCACCGACAATTGCAGAACCAGATATCTTGCCTGCGGTGGAAGCTCAAGACTTGTCGAAACATCCTGCCACGACTCTGCATCCGAATCCGCCTGAATATTCCTACTGCCGTGCGCCTGCGGTTTACGTCCGTTCTCCGGATTGAAATCCAGAATACCGATTGGGAATTCAGAAAATGCATACAGATGGATGCCGAACACGCATTCGTCGTGGTGCTTATCAGGGGTTTCCGCATTAAAATGCACAGACGCAACAGCCGAAACATTGCCTTCGGCGAGTGTCCTCCGCCACGTGATCAGATCAATAATCTGATAAACATCGCTCCCGTCTCCCGACGATAATTCGCCAGTCACAAAATGCAGCATATCGTGTCCGTCAAGCGGCTCAATGCCGTCCCGCTCACTTACAACATTGACACCGTCCCCAAGCCACTGACCTGCAGATGCGGTGGCCTCAAGCTGCAATCGACTGCCTTCAAAACTTGATTCGAACACAGGGATCGACACCAGCTCAACGCTGCTCCCACTGGACTTTATCAATGGCCTCGAAATCACCGCAATCAGCAGGACAGTCACCACTAACAGCGGAACCCACGACGTCGTGAGATAGCGAGAGCAGGTTTTCCAGATCGACGGTTTGCTCTTGACCAGTGGTGACGGCGACTGCAGATTGCTCGTCGCGACTGAATTCTTCAATGCGAGGGCCTTCGCGTCCAGGAACGGTCCTGCAAACTCTCGCTCCAGCATTCCGCTCAGGAACAGGTGGTCCACGCACGTGTCCCGGGCTATTCCATCGGACTTCAGAATCTCATTCAATCTCTGAGTCTCTGCCGCTGACAACGTTGCATCGCAGACTTTCGCAATCAACTCACGGCTTTCGCCGGAATCATAGGTTGTCATGATGGCTCCTCCTGTAATTGTTGCGACACACAGTTCAGCAAAGTCTCACGAATTCGATACAGCATTTGTGAAACTGCCCCAGCCGTCAGTCCTCGCGACACAGCGATCTGGCTGACGCAACCGCCGGAAGAATATCGTTCTTCAATGAGCGTTTGAGCATCTTTCGGAAGCGAACTCAGGCATTCTCGGATCGCTTCCGCGTAACGATTTCCGTCCTCCGGTCGTTCAGCCTGCTGCTCGCACAATTCAGCGAAAAGCTCGTCATCAAACACCAGCTTGTCGTGCTTCCGCTTCCGCCGATAATTCAAGATATGGTATCGAGCAATCCGCGACGCCCACGCCATGAAATTGGTCCCCGCTTCGAAATCATCCGCCTTATGCCACAGCGTGATACTCGTTTCCTGCAAAATATCCTGCGCTGCAACACGATCGGGCAGCAGCGACAGGATGCATGCGTACAAAGGCGGCTGACACGATGTCAACAAACTGATAAATTCGCCGGAATTTCGATCCACAGTGTTCCCCCTCAACTGTCTAATGTTGGCTTCAACGCAAATCTCACAAGAAAATTCTGGAAATTGAGTGAAATACGAGTAAGGACCGCTTCCTGTTTCTTGAGACACTCGTTGACGCGAGCCGTCCAGCCAGGAAGCCTCGGCAACGGCCACGGTGACAGCCGTTTGGGGTCGGGTTCCGGTTTTTGCAACCAACGCCCCAGCGCCAATCCAGCCCATAAACCGACTCATCTCAACATCCACCAATGGTCTCAATACCAGATGATAGTGATTCGGCATCAACTGCCAGGCGTAAAGCTCCACGGCGTGAATCTCCAGCCCTTCGTGCTTCGTGCAGGATCTGCTCGAACGCAGCGGAATTCGCGTCCTTCCTGAAAAAACTGGCTGTTCTGCTCGCTGGTTTGCTTTTTGAGGGCGGCCATCAATTGGTCTGCGTTACTGTGCTGAGGAATCGCACGTGCCATGAAAATGATTTTGGCACCGGAATCGAGTCCTTCCTGCGCGGTTGTACCGTACATAGCCCCGGTCCCCGGATTTCCAGGAACGGCAGGTGCCTGAAACCAGTCCTTCGAACACGTCAGTGTAAATCCCTCGACTGACAGGTTGAAACCACCTCCGCCAACCTCGGCAGCAGGCTGATTCACAGCCGGAGAATGACATTCAGGAGCAATGGTGAGCGGGGGATGCCTATCTCCTGATATGTTGCGAATGACGTGAAAATCAGGGCACTGACGTACCCCGCTCGCCTGTCCAATTCCTAAAGTTCACGCGATAGGTTCCG
>Ga0138256_10008389_pt1 | contig 10856 bp, 11 predicted proteins | sample KNB2016incub_MG_FD_105486 | JGI IMG/M metagenome (GOLD analysis project Ga0138256, IMG submission 105486) | Active sludge microbial communities from wastewater in Klosterneuburg, Austria - KNB2014incub_MG | ecosystem: Engineered > WWTP > Activated sludge > Unclassified | place: Austria... | reverse complement strand
GGGTGGGGGGGGGGGCAGGGGCGAAGAGGGGGACGACGAGGAGCGGGCGGAGCCGATGGTGGTCGAGATCGTGGAGGGGCCGTCGCTGCGGGCGGCGCCGAGCACGAGCACGAGCACGAGTACGAGCACGAGCACGAGCACGAGTACGAGCACGAGCACGAGCACGAGCACGAGAAGGAGTACGAGGGGTCGGGCGATGGCTGCAAGTCAGCCGGTGAGCGGTGCGGGCGAGGCGGGCAGCGCCGTGATCGCACCAGGGAATGGCGGCATCGGGGTCGTCGAGGCTGGGCCTGGGCCTGGCCCTGGCGAGCTTGGGCCCCGGGTGGGAATCCCGTCGGCGGCCGGCGCGGCCGGGACCATCGTAGATCTGGGCGTTCCACGCGGCGATCCCCTGGCGCCGCCGACACGTCGCATCTGGCATCCAGGCGGCCGCTTCATCCGCAAGCAGCCGACCGCGCTGGTTCCCGATGGCGATGGCGGCTATGCCGTCGACCGGACCACGTTTCGCACCCGCATCGATCGCGATGGGCGCATCAGCTTCAAGGACAAGCCGCCGGTCAGCATCGGGGTCCAGGTCCCGACCATGCCCGGGGCCGGCAAGGCGCTGCAGCGCTGGTATGACGATCCGTATCAGACCCTGCCGCCGCCGGCGATCTCGCTCGGGGTCGGCGGCTCCTTCGATCTGACCGACATGCTGATGCGCGCCTACGGCGACGATCCCTATCGCTACGAGAAGATGCTGGTGGCGCGGGAGACCGCGGCGCTGCGCGACGACCTGGCGCTGCGCGAGCGCGGGCGCCTCCAGCGCGAGGCGCTGCGCAACCTGCGCGCCGAGCTCGACGCCGTGTGGCGGGCCGACACCCCCGCCGCGACCCGCCGGGCGCGGCTGTTCGCGCTGTGGGACGATCTGGCCGAGAGCGGCGACGCCGACCTGGTGCGCGGCGCCGCCGCCGCGCGCGCCACCATCATCAGCTTCATCCGCGCCCGGCTGCCCCGCGGCAGCGCCGACGGCTTCGACGACGCCGAGCTCGGGCGCCTCGATGCGCGGCGCCACGCGCGCGCGCACTTCACACCCTACCCCTGACCCCGGGTTGACAGCCTGCGCCGCGCAGCGCAGCGTCTGGGCGTGAGCAAGAAGAAGTCCGACGGCTTCAACAGCCCGTTCGCCGCCCTGGGTCCGCGCCTGGCTGCCGAAAAGGCCAAGCAGGAGGCCGCCGCCAAGGCCGACGCCGCCAAGCGCGCCGCCGCCAAGGCCGAGGCCGAACGCGCCGAGGCCGCCGCGCGCAGCGCCCGCGTCGCCGCCGCCACCGCGCCCTTCGGCAGCGTCCCCGACGACCAGCTGTTCGACGAGGCCATGAGCGGCGTGCGCCGCCTCGACCGCAGCGCCGCCCGCGCCCCGCGCAACGTCAGCGCCGCCGCCATCCGCGCCCGCGCCGCCGCCACCAGCCCGGGCAGCCCCGACGCCGCCGCGCCCGGCCCGTCCCGCCGCACCCGCGACGACGCCGAGGCCGACGCCGCCCTGGCCGACCTCTGCGCGCTACCCGGCAACTTCGACCTCACCGACGCCGGCGACCATGTCGACGGTCTGGCCCCTGGCTGCGACCGCCGCCTGCTGCGCAAGCTCAAGCGCGGCGACTATGTCCCCGAGGGTCGCCTCGACCTGCACGGCCACGACGCCGCCAGCGCGCACCGCGAGGTCGAGCGCTTCGTGACCCAGGCCCGGCGCGGCGGCAAGCGCTGCATCCTCATCATTCACGGCCGTGGCAACCAGTCTTCCGGAGGCACCCCGGTGCTCAAGCCAGCCCTGCCCGAGTGGCTGTCCAGCGGCGCGCTCAGCCGCGCCGTCCTGGCCTTCACCGGCGCGCCGCCCGATGCCGGCGGGGCTGGCGCCACCATGGTCCTGCTGAGACGGTCCTGAGGTACACTGCGCGCCCGTGAAGTCGCTCGAGTATGTCTCCCGCTTTTTCGCCATGGGCCTGTGGGTGTGCTGGTACGCCATCCGCTACGCCTTCGGCCGCATCAGCGTGCTCGCCCGCGTGCGTGACACCGAGCAGCAGAAGGAGGCCCTGGCCACCTACCGCGGCACCGTCCTGCGCGCGCTGCTGACCCGCCTCGGCGCCACCTTCGTCAAGCTGGGCCAGGTGCTGTCGACGCGCCCCGATCTGCTGGAGAAGCCGGTCATCGACGAGCTGCGCAAGCTGCAGGACCGCATGCCACCGTTCCCCTTCGCCAAGGCCAAGGCCACCATCGAGGGTGATCTCGGCCGCCCGCTGTCCGAGATCTTCTCCGAGTTCGACGAGAAGCCGGTCGCCGCCGCCAGCGTGGCCCAGGTGCACCGCGCCCGCCTGCACGACGGCCGCGAGGTCGCGGTCAAGGTGCTGCGCCCCGACGTGCGCCACAAGGTCGAGCGCGACGAGGTCCTGCTGCTGGCCGGCGCGCGCCTGCTCAACCTCAGCCCCGAGCTGGCGCTGTCGGATCCAGTGGGCCACATCAAGCACTTCGTGGACGGCATCCTGGAGCAGACCAACCTCAAGCTCGAGGCCGCGAACTACCTGCGCTTCCACGAGAACTTCGCCGGCTTCGAGGGCGTGCGCTTCCCCACCGTGATCCCCGAGCTGTCGGGCGAGCACATGATGACGATGGACTTCATCCGCGGCTCCAAGATCGACGCGCTGCCGCCCGGCGATCACCGCTGGCTGGCGCGACGCACCCAGGAAGTCATCTTGAAGATGTGCTTCGTCGACGGCTTCGTGCACGCCGACCTGCACCCCGGCAACCTCATGATCGACGACGCCGGCCACCTGGTCATCTTCGACGTCGGCCTGGTCAAGTCGCTGGGCGGCGACCTGTTCCTGCAGTTCATCGACTTCACCAAGTGCCTGACCATGGGCACCCCGCGCGACTTCGTGATCCACATGAAGCGCTTCCACTCGTATGCCACCAACGTCGACTGGGTCGCGTTCGAGACCGACATGGCGGCGCTGGTGTCGCACTTCCGCAAGCTCAACGCCGGCGAGCTCGAGATCGGCGGCCTGGCCAACGACCTGTTCGCCCTGGGCCGGCGCCACCGCGTGCGCCCGCCCGCCGATCTGGCGCTGATCATCGTCGGCATGATCACCGCCGAGGGCATCGGCAAGCAGCTGCACCCGAACAACAACCTGCTCGAGGCGACCGCCGCCTACCTGATGCCACTGCTTGCCGGACGCGGCCTCAGCCTGGCCTCGGCCTGACAGCGACGTCTCGATCACGCCGCGCGTGGCGCCGACAACCCCGCGCAATCGCAGCCGCAGGGTGCGGGCACGCACCTTGCTGACGGGGAGCCCATGAAGATCCACCTCGGCGTCGTCGCGTTCATCGGCCTGACCATCACCCAGGCGCCCCGGCTGGCCGACGCCTGTGGCGGCTGCTTCGCGCCCACCGACACGGTGACCAGCGTGGACGCTCACCGCATGGTCATCGCGCTCAGCCCGGAGCGCACCGTGCTGTGGGATCAGATCAAATACACTGGCAATCCGGCCGATTTCGTCTGGGTGCTGCCAGTGCCGTCGTCGGACGCGGTGGTCGCGCTGGCCGAGGACGCCTTCTTCGCGCAGCTGGAGGCGCAGACCGCGCCGCGCGTGCAGCCGCTGCGCCCGCCGACGCCGCTGTTCTGCCCCGACGAGGGCGGTGGAGGCTTCGGCTGCGGCGCGAGCGCCGCTTCAGGAGACGACGACTCCAACCAGAGCACCGCCGACGCCGGGGTGCAGGTCTTCAACCAGAGCGTGGTCGGCCCCTACGAGACCGTCACCATCGGCTCCGAGGACGCCGGCGCGCTGCAGACCTGGCTGGGCGAGCACGGCTATGCCGTCCCGGTCGCGACCCGGCCCACGCTGATGCACTACATCGATCAGAAGAGCGTCTTCATCGTGCTGCGCCTGCGCCCCGGCGCCGGCGTGCAGGCGATGCAGCCGGTGCGCGTGACCTTTCCGGGCTACATGGCGACGTTCCCGCTCAAGATGGTGACGGTGGGCGCCAGCGCGGTGCTCGAGCTGACGCTGTGGGTCATCGCCGACCAGCGCTATGACGCCGGCAACTACGGCACCCTGACCATCGATCCCAAGGACGTGACCTGGGACTGGCGCACCAACCGCTCGGACTACGACACCGTGTTCCGCGCCACCATCGAGCAGGGCGGCGGCCGCGCCTGGATCGCCGAGTACGCCGGCCCCGAGGGCACCCTGGCCGCAGTGGCGCCGCCGTTCGGGAGCGGCCTCGGCCAGAGCCCCGACGCCACCGCCGCGCGCGGCACCCTGCGGGTGCCCTACGTGACCCGCCTGCGCACGCGCCTGCTGCCCGAGCACCTGAGCAAGGACCTCATGCTGATGCCGTCACCGCTGTCGGCCAACATCGACGCCGTGCTGCTGGCCGAGCGCGAGATCAATCGTCCCGTGCAGCCCGACTGCAGCCGCAACGAGGGCTGTCGCCTGGGCCTGGGCCGCCGCGCCGGCGCCGCCGCCGGCCCGCTGCTGCTGCTGGTCGCGGCGGTGATGGTGCTGCGCCGTCGCAGGCGCCAGGTCAGCTAGTCGTCGTCGCCCTCTTCGGCGTCCTCGAAGGCCAGCCAGCCTTCGTGCTCGCCGACGCCGTCGTCGTCGTCGTCGCCGTCGTCGCGGTCGCCGGCGCCGGCGTCGTCGCGGTCGCCGTCATCCCCGCCAGCGCTGTCGTCGTCGCCGTCGTCGTCGGGTCGGCCGGCCGGCGCAGGCTCGAGCGACTTCAGGAAGGCATCGAGCGAGTCGTACAGCACGTAGGCGCCGTTGCGGTAGCCGCTCTTGTTCATGCCGTGGGTCTCCTCGTGGAACCAACCCACCGCGTGTGGCGGCGCCAGCTCGGCGACGATGTACGCGCCCTCTTCACCAGGCTGGAACAGCGGCAGCCAGGTGCCGGCCTGCTTCCACTCGCCGCGCTTGCCGACCACGGCGTCGTCGAGGTTGCTCTCGCACAGCGCGGTCCATGACGGCGGCACCGGGCGCAGCGCATAGGTGTTCTCCTCCCACCCGGGCGGCCTGGCCTTGAAGGTCCGACCCTCGAGCTTCCAGGGCTCGCCGGTCTCCCAGAACTTTCGCAGCTGGCCCTTGACGGGATGGCCGTACTCCTCGTGCCACTTCAGGGCCAGCAGGGTGCGCTTGGTCTTGGCGTCGCTCATGGCACATCTTACGACGACGGCGCGAGCGCGTCTGCCAGTCCGCGCTCACGGCGTGGCGGGGTCGTGGTACGGCTGCGTCACGCGAGGGCCGGCCTGCACCGCGGCGGCGCGGGCGGTCCAGTCGGTGACGGCCTGGGTGCCGCGCTCGCCGCCGTGCTTGCCGATGATGAAGACGCTGGTCGCGGGCAGGCCGGCGTCCAGGAAGGCGCTGACGTCGGTGCCGGCGTTGCCATAGGCGGCGTCGATGACGAAGCCAGCGGCCAGCAGCGCCTGCAGACGCCGGCGCTTGAAGTTGCCGACCCCGTCGGCGGTCGGCAGCGCGGCCATCAGCTCGTCGGTGAGCACCAGCGGTCCCGAGGCGAAGGCGCCGCGACGAAGAAATCCTCGCGTCCGACTCTCGAGAACATATGGACGACCTGTCAAGTAGACGACCACATGTCCGCGCCCGGCGTGGGCCAGGGTCAGGTCGACCGCGCCGGGATGGATCTTCTCGTCATACTGGCGCTGCAGCGCGGCCATGGTGAGGTCGCGCCCCAGCTCGCCGTCGCTGACCGTCAAGGTGGCATCGATGTCGGTCACCACCAGGTGGCTGCCCGCCGGCAGCAGCCACAGCCGCGCCTCGGCGGTGCTGCCGTCGCCCGCGACCTGGAAGCGCACGTCATGCACGCCGATCGCGACGGGCGCGCTGACCGCGATGCGCGCGACGCCGTTGTCGTCGCTGCGCCCGACGCCGCCCAGCAGCCAGCTGCCGCAGACGTCGAGCCAGACCCGCACGTCCTCGTCCTCCAGATCCTTCGAGGTCGGGCCGTAGGCCAGCTTGACGCGCAGCTCGAGCGGCTGACCGGCCACCGCGAGCGCGTCGTCACCGTGGTGCCCGGCGCTGGCCACGGCGGCGACCAGCCCGCTGCGCTTGTGGCGAAAGCCGACGGCCGACATCGGCAGCGCGCCGGCGCCCGTGCAGCGCACCAGCACCGGGCGACTGCCGCCGGCGTCACCGTCGGAGCCCTGCCCGCCCGCGCCGCGCCGCGCGCGCGAGCCGCCGCTGCAACCGAGGACCCAGATCCCGACCACCGCCAGCCCGAGGACGCGCCGCATCTACATCAGGTATATAGCGACGATGATGCGGATGCTCGTGATGATCGCTGCCGTGCTGGCAGGCTGTGGCAGCAAGAGCAAGGCGAAGTCGCCGCCGCCCAGCGAGGCGCCCGGGGTGGTGGCCGCCGCCGAGGCCGCGTCCGCGCGCCTGGCGGCCATCGAGCAGGGCATCCGCGTCGAGGACGTGGTGCGTGGCGAGGTCGCCAAGCCGCAGCTGGTCGGCGATGCGCTGGCGCTGCCGCTGAAGCGCGCGCAGACCTCGGCTGGCGCCGCCCTGGTCGAGGCCGTGGCCGCGCTGGAGGTGCGCTACCTGGCCACGCCGCTGGACGCCACCGACGCCGCCAAGCAGCCCGGCCCGTGGAGCGCCGACGACGGGCGGGACCAGCTCGGGTCGGCCACGGTCGAGGCGCGCCTACGCGTGTGGGCCGCGCATCCCAAGGGCTTCGTGAAGTTCGCGGTGGTGGCCGGGCCCGATGGCGCGCCGGTGATGCGGGTCGGCAGCGCGGACACCCGGCATGTCGACATCGGCGGCGGACCGGCGCTGACGGCGGGCCTGCTGCGGGTCGACGTCAGCGGCGCCACGGTGCTGGTGACCGCGCTGGAGAACACCTCGGGCGGCTATCGACCCGGGCCGCTACGCAACGCGCTGGCGGTGGCGGCGCTGCAGGCAGCCGGCCGCGCCGCGCCGGGCATGGTGGTGCACGACAACCCGACCGGTGACTACGAGACGTCGCAGCTGGCGCACGCTCAGAAGATGATGATGGCGCCGCCAGTGGATGCAGGGGTGGTGCCCGCGCCGTGACAGCCAGGTCGTACCTCGGCCTCGTGCTCGTGATGCTGGCTGGCTGCGGGCCGCGCTCCCGGCCGCGCACCGGTCCGGCCGCAAATGACAGCTACGAGCAGGCGCTGGCCCGCCTGTCGACCCTCGAGGCCGCCATCGCCCAGGAGGACACCCCGCGCCCCGAGCAGCCCAAGGCGCGCGCCGTGCGCGAGCAGCTCGCCCCCGCACTCGACGCCGCCCGCACCGCCCGCGCCGCCGCACGCCGCGACCCCGGCCGCGCCGCCGCGCTGGCCTCTGCGGTCGCAACGCTGGAACAGCGCTACCTGGCCAGCGAGCTCGACTCCACCTATGCCCCCGAGCAACCTGGCCCCTGGAGCCCGGACGCCACCCGCGACGTCTTCGGCAGCCCGACCGCGGCCGCGCGCATGCGCGCCTGGCAGCCGCCCGACGCGCCCACCGCGTTCATCAAGTTCGCCATCCCGCCACCCGCGCCGGGCCAGCCGCTCGAGCTGCGCATCGGTCACTTTCGCACCCGCCACGTCGACATCGCAGGCGGCCCCGCGCTCGCCGCCGGCGTCCTGCGCGTGCGCTTCGGTCCCGCCGGTCCCCGGGTGCTGGCCCTGGAGAACGCCTCCAGCGGCCTGCGCCCGGGCCGCCTGCGCCTCCGCGTCGCGGTTGACCTCCTGCGCGCCCACGGCTGGGCCACGCCCGACCTGACCGTCCACGTCAGCCCCACCGGCGACTACGACCGCTCGCACCTGGCCCCGCTGCGCCGCGACTGACGCCCGCGGCTACCCCGGCACCGCCGACGGGTGGCGCAGCCAGCGCTCGATCAAGCGCAGCAGCGGCGACGCTGTCCCGGCCGCGCGCAGCTCGGCCAGCGCCGCGATGTCGCCGACCTCGGACATGTGGATCAGGTGACCCTGGTCCAGCATCGCCACGTGCGTGATCCAGCCATCGAGCGCATCCATGATGTGGGTCGCGTACACGATGGTGGTGTGCCGCGTGGTGCTCTCGCTGGCCAGGAACGCCAGCAGATCTGCCCTTGCAATCAGGTCCAGATCCGTTGTCACCTCGTCAAGCAGCAGGAGCTCGGCCGGGGCCAGCAGCGCGAGCAGGATCTGGACCCGCCGGCGCTGGCCGTCGGACACCCGGTGCATGTGCCACTCGGGATCGACCTCGAGGATGCGCATCAGCTCGGCGCGCCGCGCTGGATCGCTGCTGCGATGTGACAGGATCTCGACCACCCGCACATCGACGTCGAACGGGAACACGCTGCCGAGGTAGGTCACCCGGGACGACAGCGAGGTGTCGTGGAACGCCGCGCGTCCCAGCACGCGCACCGCGTCGGCATCCACCATGTGCTTGCCGGCCAGCAGGCGCAGCAGCGTCGACTTGCCGGCGCCGTTGCGCCCGACCAGCAGGCAGCGCGCTCCCGCCGGCACCGCCAGGGTCAGCGCGTCCAGCGCGATCCGCCCATCGCCTGGATAGCGCCAGGTCAGCGCGCGGACGTCGACTGCGGGCGTTGCCATGGCGGGAATCCTAGGCGTAAGTTGCGGCCCGGACCAGGTGAACCGCAACGTGTCATGTCGGTGCTGAAGGCGCTCGGGGAGGTGTTCGCGCACGCGCCGCCGCTGCTGCTGGGTGGCGGCGCGCTGATGCTGGCGCTGGCCTGGTATCTGCGCCGCCGCTACGCCGGGCCGGGGCGGCAGCGCGGCGCGCTGGGGCTGCGCCTGGCCTGTGTGCTGTTCGCGCTGGCGCTGCTCGGGCTGGCGGTGCGCCGCGGCGCCATCGGCGCGGCTCGGGCCCGGCGCGCGCGCACGCTGCACCAGGCCATCGACCGCGGCGAGGCCACCGCGCGCGAGCACGCCCGGCAAGCCCTGGCAGCCTGGGCCGCCTGCGAGACCCCCGGTCATGACCCGCACGGCTGCGCGCTGACCGCGGCCACCCTGCTGGTCAACCCGGCGTGTGACGACGGTTGCATCACGGCGCTGCGCAAGCGGCCGGATGTGCTGGCCCTCGCGGAGGCGATGATCAGCGGCGATGTGGGCACGGCTGACGCCGACGCCGGAGCGGCCGATGCAGGCGCCAGCGATGCCGGCGCGGGCGCCGCCGCTTCACCATAGAAATTTCACCAGATCGGAATGCGCGAATCGCTCGCGCAGTACATCTTAGCCATGGAGGCTGGGATGAATCTCGCGACCCAAGCCAGTGTCGTGCGCGATCCGGCGCCCACCAGGCAGCCGGTGTACCGGGATGGCACCCTGGGGGTGCTCGTGCAGCGCGAGCAGCTGCTGGCGGCCTACCGGGCCGCAGCCGCCGGGCTGACGCCGGAGCTGCGTGACCTGTACGGTCGGCGCGTCGGCCGCACCGTCCAGGGCAGCGTGATGCTGGCCACCATGGTGGTGATGGCGCTGTGCGCGTTCGACATCGAGCTCTTGCTGTGGCCGATCCTGCTGGCGACCTGGCCGCTGGGCCTGCTCGGCTACCTGGTCGGACGCCAGCTGGGCGGGCGCTGGTTCGATCGCAAGCTGACCGCCGGTGCGCAGCCGGGCCCCGACCCGCTGCGTGACCTGGATCGTCTGGCGCACGAGACGCCCGAGCGCCGCGCGGCCGCGATGGTGGCGCGCCTGGGCCACGCCAGCCTGGGACTGCCCATGGTCGGCATCGTGCTGGCCGCGCCGCTGACCATGCACTTCGTGGTCTACCTGGTGCTGGGCGGGCGGCTCGGCGACGACTTCGACACCTGGATCCGCCTGAGCGCGTTCCTGGTCGGCTTCGCGCACATCGTGCTGGCCATCCTGGCCTGGGGTGTCGCGCATGAGATCGTCGGCGGCGAGCGCAAGACCACCACGGCCGGCCTGATCGGCAACACCACGCTGGCGGCCTGCGTGCCCGGCATCATCGCGGTCGCCATCCCCCCCCTGCTGGTGGCGGTGACGGCCGCGCTGTTCGTGCCCTTCATGCTCGCCTGGGCGCGCCGCCGCGCCGGCCACGAGGGCGCGTCGCTGGTGCTGGCATAGCCGCAGCCGGGCCCGGTGGACAGAGCAGGTCGAGGGCGGCGGCGATGATGCCCTCGAGCACGGCGCGGCGCTCGCCGGCGCGCGCGCGCAGCGCCAGCGCCAGCTAAGAGATCGAGCGCTGGCAGGCGTTTGGCCACGCCCCGGTGGGCCCCGCTGTTGTCGGGCTCCGCGAATGCATGTGTATGGGTCCGTGCTCGAACGCTCAAACCTCATGATTCGTCACATCCCCGTTCAGGCGGACTGCTCCGAAGACTGGCTGCCGTCGTGTGCCCCGTCCAGCCTCCCCGAGCTCGGCCAGGCTGGTCGGGTCCGCGCGGCCGAGGTCTGTGGGTGCCTCGGGCGACGGGCTACGCGGCGGCGGGCCCGACAAGGGGCCCGCTGATCGCCGCTCCGCCTGACGCGGCCGCACTCCGGCCACTCCGTTGCGGGCGGTCACCAGGGCGACGGCTGCGGGGTCGCCACAGGAGCCGCGCTTCCATAGGGACTGCCGTCGCGATGCCGGTACACGAAGCGTTCCCCACATGGGTCACGCTCGATGAGCAGGTGGCCACGGTGGACGGCGCCGTGGTGGGCGCTGCACAGGACGACGAGATTCCTCAGCGCATGGTCGCCACCGCGCGATCGGAAGCGCCAGTGGTGCACGTCGACCCAGACCGAGGCTCGACAGCCGGGGACCTCGCAGCAGCCGTGCGCGCGCCGCAGCGCCGCGGCCCGGCGTGCCGGCGGGAGCTGGCGCGACACCGGCGCATCGGGATGCTGCAGCGCCACCACCGAGGCG
>Ga0138256_10008388_pt1 | contig 10856 bp, 4 predicted proteins | sample KNB2016incub_MG_FD_105486 | JGI IMG/M metagenome (GOLD analysis project Ga0138256, IMG submission 105486) | Active sludge microbial communities from wastewater in Klosterneuburg, Austria - KNB2014incub_MG | ecosystem: Engineered > WWTP > Activated sludge > Unclassified | place: Austria... | reverse complement strand
GTGTACCAGCTTGCGATCCAGACGGAGGCGATGCCGAACAGCAAGCCGAAAAATGCACCTCGCGACCTCGCACGTTTTACGACGAACGCCAGTACGAAAACGCCAAGCAGCGAGCCGTAAAAGAACGAGCCGAATTTGTTTACAACCTCGATAAGCGATCCCAGGTTGGTCGCAAATATCGCGACAATGCAGGCGAAAATTCCCCAGATAAACGTCGAAATACGTCCGACGGCGACATAATGCGCATCGCTCGCTTCGGGTGCGTAAAGTCGGCGGTAAAAGTCGATGGTCGTTGCGGTGGCGAGTGCATTCAACTCCGCCGAGATCGACGACATCGCTGCCGCAAATATCGCGGCGATCAAAAGGCCGATAACGCCCATCGGCATATTTTGGAGAATGAACGTCGGGAACGCGTAATTCACGTCGTTAAAACTCTTGTCGCTGGTCTCTTTGATGTAGGCGACGGCTTCCTTTCTTGTATCGTTGAACGCTCGATCGGATTCGGCATACGCTTGCCGAAATTCCGCGATGGGCTTTTCGGAGAAGTTGATCGCGGCGTCGCGTCGCGTTGCGTGCGCCTCGGCAAAATTTCGCTCGATGGTTTGAAATCTCGGGTCGTTTTCCGCCTTGGCGACCTCGGCCGCGTTGAAAACGATCGGCGGGGCCGCGAACTGATAAAAGATAAAGACCATTACACCGATCAGCAGAATAAAGAACTGCATCGGTATCTTTAGAAACGCGCTCATCAGCAGCGACGTGCGGCCTTCGTCAACCGATTTTGCTGTCAAAAATCGCTGCACCTGGCTCTGGTCGCAGCCAAAATAGCCAAGCATCAGAAACAGCCCGCCTATCAATCCCGACCAGATCGTATACTTTTCAGTCAGGCTGAAACTCGTATCGACCGTATTCAATTTTCCAAGCGAGCCGGCGAGATGCAGCCCGTCATAGAGCGAGACGCCGGCAGGAAAGCTCCATAAAATAACGACAAAACAGACTGCCAATCCGACGAAGATGACGATCATCTGTTTGACGTCGGTCCACGTCACCGCCTGGACGCCGCCAAAGACCGTATAGATGGTTGTTGAAAGCCCGATCGCAAAGATCGTTGCGATCAGGTTCCAGCCAAAGACGATCGAAAGGACGATCGAAGGAGCGGAGATGATAGTGCCGACGCCAAGCCCGCGGGAGATAAGAAAAAAGAAGCTCGTCAGTGTGCGGACGCGTACATCAAAACGTTTTTCGAGATACTCGTACGCCGTAAAAACATTTGCCCGATGAAAGAACGGCACGACGGTGACGCACAGAATTATCATCGCGAACGGCAGGCCGTAATAGAACTGGATGAACCGCATCCCGTCCGTATATGCCTGGCCGGTCGTGCCGACCAGCGTGATCGCCGACAACTGCGTCGCCATGACCGACAGCCCGACGGCCCACCACGGCAGGCTTCGGTTGGCAAGAAAATATCCTTCCTTGCTGTTGCTGTGCTTTGTCATCCGGATGCCGTCCCAGATCACGTAAACGAGATATGCGACAACGACCGCCCAATCAAGAGGTTTCATGTGATGGATCTAGGACGAGAAATATTTGGAAAACGCCCATAAAAACGTGATCACGATAAACGTTACAACAATTACGGCCAAATAGACCTTTCGCCAAAAGGCCTCAGGCTTTTCTCTGACCTGGTCTGTTTCGGAACTTTTCATCAGGTTCTATGTGCGGTGAAAGCCCCGCTCGATATCTTTCATGCTGAGCCGCAAAATAACGGGCCGGCCGTGCGGGCAAGTCGTCGGCGACGACGTAAGCAAAAGATTGTCGATCAGCCACTGCATCTTTTCCGGCGTAAGTTTCATATTGATCTTGACGGCCGCCTTGCATGCCAAACTTGCGGCAATTTGGTCGCGCATTGCCGCCTTGGCGGTACCGCGTTTTTCTAATTCAATTGCGTCGAGGATCTCTGCAAATAAATTCCTCGCTTCACCGGCCGGCACATCCGTTGGGATCGATTTGATCGCTACCGTCCGTCCCGAAAGCTGAATTAGTCCAAAACCCAGCTCGGACAACTGATCGGCGGCGAGCCGAAAGGCCTCGGACTGGGCGGGAGTCAGGTCAACCGTTTCAGGCAAAAGCAGGTTTTGGGATTCGATCGGGCGCGCGGTTTCTTTGCCGCGAAATTTATCAAAGAGAATACGTTCGTGCGCCACGTGCTGGTCTATCAACAGCAGGCCTTCATCGTCAACCGCGATGATAAAACTATCGTGAAGCTGTGCCAACGGCCTCAGTTTGGAAGCCGCGAGGCCCTCGGTTTCGGCGGGCCTTACAAGCCGGGCGGCAGAGTTGACCGGCGGAAGCTCGATGGCAATTTCCGGCCGGGCAGCATTTCCGGCCTCATCGCTTTTCAGGCTTCGGCCATCCGCGGCGCGTTCAAAATCAACCGAAACACTGTTGCTTAGGCCGTCGTGAGATGTGCCTTCGTCCAGAAATTCGCCCGCGTTCCCCAATGCCTCATTTGGCCCCGTTGCCTCGGCCGGTGCCGTCCCAAATGCGGCCGCCGAAAAAACCGGCGGACGAACAGCAACATCCGGGCCGGCGGATTGATGAAAGACAATTGGAATTTGAGACGGGTCTTGAACTAATTTAAATTCGTTTATATCCTTTTCAGAATCAACTTTTTCTTCAGCGAAACTTTCCTCGGCGATGATCCCCGCACGGGCAAGCGAATTTCTGACCGATTCGGCGATAACATCTTTAACGGCCTCGTTCCTGCGAAACCGGACCTCTGTTTTTGCCGGATGCACGTTTACGTCAACCTCTTCGACCGGCACATCGACAAAAAGAAATGCAACCGGATAGACGCCGTGCGGCAGCACCGAACGATAGCCTTCAAGCAATCCGCCGGCGATGGTCTTGTCGCGGACGAACCGCTGATTTACAAAAAAGTACTGAGAGTCGCGGGTAGTTCGGCGCTCTCGCGGAGCGGAAATGAAACCCGACACGTTTGCGACAAATTCTCTTCCGCCCGATACCGGTAAAAGACTGTCTATGATTCCGGCGCCGAAAATTTGAAACGCGCGTTCCCGAAGGCCGCGTGCGGCCGACGCTGCAAGGACCTCGCGCCCATTGTTCGTCATTGTAAACGCGATCTCGGGGTGAGCAAGCGCGTAGTGGGTCACTATTCCGGCGAGGTGATAGTTCTCGGTGGCCTCGGACCGCATGAATTTACGCCGGGCAGGCGTGTTGAAGAACAGATTGCGGACGGTAATAGTCGTGCCCGAATCACGGGCTGCGTCCTTTACATCGATCAGCCGGCCGCCTTCGACAATCACACGGGCCGCCATCTCATCTTCCGCGTTTTTCGTCAAAAGTTCGACCTTTGCGACCGACGCTATCGACGCCAGGGCCTCGCCCCGGAATCCCAATGTCGAGATCGCGGCCAGGTCTTCAAGAGTGCGTATTTTTGACGTTGCGTGCCTTTCAAAAGCAAGTATGGCGTCGTCGCGTCCCATTCCGTGCCCGTCATCGGTCACACGCATCAATCGGCGCCCGCCGAGTTCGATCTCAACCCTGACCCTATGAGCACCCGCATCAATGGCGTTCTCGACCAGTTCCTTGATCACGGATGCGGGACGCTCAACCACTTCGCCGGCGGCGATCTGGTTCGCAAGATTATCAGGTAAAATGCCTATCCTGTTCATGCTACAAATAGATCAATCGGTGGCCGCTGTCATTAAGGTCGGCCGCGGAATAAACCTGATCGATAAATGCTTCGCCATACCGATCAAGAAATGATACGACATTCAGCGTCCGCTCCTGAAGATGCCCGTTCGGCAGCAGCGAATCAAACAGATCATTCAATCGGCGGTTCAGGTCATCGTCCAAGACTATCCGCCTCAGCTGATATTTTTTCCGCAGCGCTCCAATGTGATAGATGATCTTTCGCCGGCGCGTTGCCAGATTTTCTGCCAGCGTAATGTCCATCTGAGATAGTGCCTGGTCAAGCCGGTTTAGTTCAGTGTTGATCTTTTCTTCGACATCAGCAAATAGTTTTGCCGTCGCCGGATCCAGAATTTGGTCCGTGATCGAAGGCAGCACCTCTGCCCGTCCCGCAAAAAGGCTGTCGAAACTTAACTGATACTTCTCTATCGTCCTTTCATGACGCGGCTCAATGATTGTGAAACTTTGTCGGTGAAGTATTGGCGTAACCGGCCTGCCAAGAATTCTATACACCTCGCTGTTCTGCGCGAAGTATGCGATCTCAGCCCCGCCGCCAAAATACGCGATAGTTGGAAACAAAAAGTCCTGGACCACGGGCCGAAGCATTACGCTTGGGCTGAAATCGGAGGGCCCGGCCTTGATCATTGCCAGCAGTTCACTTTTTGTGAACGCCTCTTTTTCACCTTTTGGCCGAAAAAGTCCGTCGGTTCCCGTTCGAAGCGCGATCCGTTTTCCTTCATTGTTCTGCCAAAACATCGGAACATGGCCTTTTTCGATCAACACCTGGGCCGAATAGCCCGCACCTTCGATGTCGGCCGAACGTTCGATCAATGCCGACTCAATTTGTTCGCTTGCGTCGATCGCCTGCAAATAAAGCGGTACAGCAAGCTGTTTGATCTCAGGTTCAAGCGGGTCAACGATCACAAGGCCATACTTTCCCAACAGCCTAGTTAGCATCGATCCAAAAGCTTCGCCGAACCCTTGGCCGGCGTGCCAGCAATCTTTGATAAGTGCATGTACGTCGTTCGAAAACTCCGTTTTCGGCAGACTGGAGAACAAATTCCGAATTTCCCGTTCGATCGACCTATCGAATCGAACGTTTCCGACAGAGCGGCCGTGATCCTCGATTGAGCTAACGGCATTTGATTCGACAAGCCGTCCATCGTTTCCGACCACAAAAGCGCTGGAAACCTCGGCCAGGTCATGGTCTTCGGTCGCCATCCAGAAGACCGGCACCGCCTTGATCCCTTGTCCGCGAAGGCATTCGGCTCCCGTGATCGCGGTCAACGCCTTGTAGATCGAATAAAGCGGCCCGGTAAACAGGCCGGTCTGCTGGCCTGTAAGGACCGCGACCGAGTCCGGCTGCTCTAGAAGGTTGATATTCGCGATCGTTTCCGGAGTCGCTCGAAGCGGTCTATTTGTCCGTTCAAGCCCGCTGCAAAGGCGAGCGCGATTCGTCGCGTGATTAGAAATTACGGCATCGGCCCGGCCCGCCAACGCGGCAAACTCCGCAACCGCGGAAGGATAAAAATGTTTCAGTGACAGCGGTGAGTTTAGATAGTCGAGAAATAGCTTATTCTGGGCCGGTATCGAGGAAAAAGGAATACTTTCGGTCCGCGGAGCGCGGACATTTACCGATCGTTTACAGCCGCTCTCATACATCGTAAAGTTGACTCCCGGGCAGTTACAATTATAAGGTCGGAATCTCGCGTTACCAAACCGGCAGATGATCGTATTGCGGGTAAAAAAAACGAAAGGCCGCCGGGTTCGGCAGCCTTTCGGTCCGTCAAAACCATGACCTTATCATTTTTGATCCGGGATGCCGGTCGCCGACGTGTCGGCCGCGGCGGTGCGGTCAATGTTTCGGTTGATAACGTAAACACCCGAAGAATGTGAACCGGCGTAAATGCGATCTGCATCGTTCGGGTCAAACGCCATCATCCAAACTCTCCGGCTCGGAAGTTTGAGGTCTTTTGAATCAACCCGCTTCCAGTTCATTCCGGCGTCCTTCGAATAATAGACACCGCCGTCGTTCTCAAGGGCGCTTGAGACAAGTATCTCATCCGAATTTCGCGGGTCGATGAGGATGCTCGTATAATTTCCAAGCGGCAAATTACCGCCCCGCCGCTGCCATGTGCGCCCGCCGTCACGGCTCAGATAAAGTGAGTGGATCGATCCAACATAGATATAATTCGGACGCTTGGAGTCGATCACGATCGAGCTGATGGGCACATTGTCGGGTGCTCCGCCGGTCTTTTCCCAGGTTTCGCCGTTATCACGCGAAACAACAACACCGGACGTCGCCGTGCCGACCCAGATCGTTCCAGGGACAAGCGGCGTTGCGGTGATCGCAAAGACGCTATTGCTGATACCTTCGCCAAACGAGATCTTTTCCCATCCCTTGCTCAGGTCATAGGTCCGAAAAAGCCCGCTGTTCGTGCCGGCAAGCAAGCCGTTCTTATCGTCCTCGGTGTGTGCAAGTACGGTGATCTTTTCAGTCAGTACCGGATAAAGTTCTTGGCCGGTGGCCGCGTCGATCACTGTTCCGGGGTGTGCTGCCGCGATTGCCGTCTTTGGGCCCGCCGCCTTTTTCGCCGCGGGCTTGACGGCTGTGGAAGCCTTTGCGGCAGGCTTTCTGGCCCGTGAATTCTTTGCCGGCCTTGGCTTAGGCGCCGTCACGGGAGCCCATGAGACTCCGCGATCGACCGAAAGGAAAAGTCCGGTATTTGTCCCGAGGTAAAGACGGCTATTGTCAGCCCGGTCCTGTAAAACCGCGAACGGAGCGTTGCGATTGATATCTAGGCCCTTTGCCTGTGTCCATGTCGAGCCGCCGTCGCCGCTCCAGAAAAAGAATCCGCCGCTCGTGCTTGTGTTCTGCGTGGTCGCATAGAGCCGGTTGGCCTGAGTAAGGTCAGGGGTGATCGAATATGTAAAGCGGCTGGTAAAGTTGTCATTTGTCGGCACAAAATTCTTGCCGCCGTCGTTGGAGACAAGGATGCCGAAATTGTTCGTGCCAATAAAGATACGATTCGGCTCATCAGGATGGACCGCGATTGCGTTTACCTCCATCGTTCGCGGCGTAGTCATCATCCAGCTTTTGCCGCCGTTGGCCGTCATCCAGAAACCCTGGGTTGTCGCGGCGTAAACGGTCCCGGGAATCGATGGATGCTGGACAAGATCGCGGGTACGGCGCGACGTTGACGGAATGCCCTGTATCTTTGCCCATTTTTCGCCGCCATTGAGCGATTCGTAAATTCCGCTGCAGGCCGATGCGATCAGGTGCTCGTTGTCATTTGAATTGATCGTAATCGCAAAAACGTCTGAATCATCGATCATCCCCGACTTGATCAATTTCCAGTTCTTTCCGCTGTCGGTGGATTTGTACGGCCGCCAGGTCGTTCCGGCATAGATCGTGCTCGTGTTTCGCGGGTCAACGGCCATTGAATTGACGTCAAGCGGCATCGTTTGAGATTCGACCTTTTTCCAGTCGTCGCCCGAATCCGAAGACATAAAAATGCCGTTCTTCGAACCGACAAACATTAGATTCGGGTCCTTTGCTGACTGGGTCATTGCGTGTATCGCTTCATTCTTTAGGTCCTTTGCTTCTTTCCAGGTCCGTCCGCCGTCCTTCGATTTGAAGAATCCGCCCGGAAGGTTGCCGCGGTGGCCCGACGTGTAAATCACATTTGAGTCTCGGCTATCAACCAAAAGCTGTTCGAGGTTAAGCTGAGGTTTTTCAAAACTTACAAGCATGCGCCACGTCTTGCCCGCATCCGTCGATACGTGTATTTGACCGTCAGGCGTACTAATGTAGATCTTGTTTTTATCCCGCGGGTCGATCTCGACCGCTCTAACATCGCCTCCGCTTGGCCCCAACACTGACCACTGAGTTGAATTAGACGCGTCAACAAATGTATCTCCGTCCGAAGCAGGCGATGCGATGCCGGTCAGGCACACAGTAAAAAGCAATAGGCAGGCCAGGCCAAACTGTGCAAAGCGGAATGCCGGATCGTTTGAGTTTCTTTCTGTCATACTTTTATCTGTTGCGGCCGCGGCCGAGCACGGTTGCTCGTTCGAGGTTTCGATGATGAATAGAGTGCGGGGTTTGCAAATTACTATGCAAACCTGACGTCATAAATTTTCCGGGAAGAATAGGCGGCGAACGCACACAATAACCCAATCCTACACAATCAGGCCCGACTTGTAAAACTTTTTCTTTGCCGGGTAGTGCTTCAGTTTGAATTGTCTTGCCGCGGAGCGGCCGTGAAGACGGGAGCCAGATGCGAGATCTTCTGGTTAGGCGGATTTGAAATACTGCGTGTGTTGACGGTTCACGACCTAAAACACCTGTCCGCATCTTCAATGCGGGGTATTGCGGCCACGTACCGTCCAGACGTTTCACCACTGGCTGCTCTCATGGCGGCCGCTTCGCGGCACCTTGATTCAAATACCCTTAACCGACCGAAAAGCCCCCAAACAGAATAGAAGTATATGCAAACGAAAAGGGATCCAAAGATCGGATCCCTTTCGCTTTTTATTATGTTCCCCGCCGACTATTCGGCATGGAAGCTAAGTCAGCAGATTACGGTGCCGGATTATCGGCTCCCGGCGGGATGCGGTAGAGCTTCGTATTGATCTGGCCGCCATTATCTCCGCCTCTGACAAGCGTAACGCGGTTCCTGTCAAAGCTGCGGAAGGTCATGTGGTTAAGGATCAAACGCTCACGGGCCGCAATATCCCTATCCGTTCCGTAATTGATGATATAACCCTGATTATTTGGGTTATTCGCCAATTCAGCGAAGAACGAATCGAGACGTCCGCGGATATCGTCGTTCGGAAGCTTACCGAATTCGTCGATCTGGACCGCGGTCGGGTTCGGAGCAACGCCGCCGGTTTCTGACGCCGACCGCGGACATTCCGGACACAAGCCGGTTGCACCGAGTTCGACCGTCGCGGTCACGCTGCTGTTTGCCATTTCGCGCGTCGTGGCAACCGTAATGCTCGGTGTGCCCTGACCCGATGTGATGGTACCCGACGATACCGACCAGTTATATGTCGGATCGGTTGCTGAACCGCCCGAAACATTGGCCGTAAAGGTCATCGACTCACCCGGTTGGGTTATGCCTGAAGGTCCCGTGACCGAAACTGTCCAGCATTCGCAAGGCTGCACGCAGTTCGGGCAAGAAACGACTCGGACCGTCTCGGTCTTTGTCTGGCCGCAAAGGCCGCAGCCGTCATCGACACCAGCCGTGATCGTATATGATCCGGGCTGAAGGCCGCTTAGGTCCCATTGAACATTTGCACCCGTACCTACAATGCGTCCACCGGAAACGGTGTAATTGTAGTTAAGTACATCGTTCTCCTGATCGACGGCCGTCGTCGTGACCGATACGGTCGTATTGTCATTACACTGGCCTTCGGTCGATCGGGTTCCTGCCGGACAAGGAAGGACGATCTCGGAATCGCTTACGCTAAGAGCGGTAACATTAGCCGGAATATTGATCTCGGCCGCTTTGCGCTTGTTGCGGCGACCCGCGAATACCTGAATGATCGCACCGTGAGGATTATCAGAAACCAGCAATCCTCTCGGTACACCGGTCGATGAGAATGACCTGGTCGGGACGCAGCTGACAGTCGTTACAGTACATCCGGGCGTGAATACAGACGAGATCTGTGTTTCACCGTCATCAAATGAATCGGTGTCCTGTTGATTGGTGCTGTAACGGTAAGCAAGCCCAAATCCAAACCAGCGTGCGGGAAATACGCGGAAACCGCCAATGAAATCCTGCGGATTATTCTGGAATGCATTTGGTGTACGGCCGCCGACATACTTAAGAACACGATACTCCGCGATCGGCTGGAAGTACTTATTCACCGGGAAATCAACGCCGCCCGAGATAAGAAGTTCGTCCGGACGATCAAGAAGGGTCGCGGTCCCGCCGTTGAAATCGCCTTTTACGCTGCTGTTCCAGGTATAACCTACGTTACCTGAAACATTCATCCATTTTGCGACGCGGGCATCAAGGAAGAGCGAACCGCCGAAATCGCCGCGGTTTCCGCCCGGGCTTGCACCGCGCTGAAGCTGATTGAAGCCTGAGGGGCCATCAGCCTTATCGCCGTAAAAACGATAAAAGCCGACGACGCCAAAGCCGACCGGGTTATTAACACCCGTAAACCGGACCTTGCCGCCAACCGTGTAAGTGCCGAAAGCTGATTCGCCAAACGTGCGGTTGATGAAAGGAGCGTCAGGCAGATAAGACGGAGCAACCGTGTAAGAAGTTGGTACGGTCGCAAGCGGCGAGCAGGTCGCGGCGCCGCTGGCACACGCTGTCTGCAAAACTATTCCCGGCAGGATGCTGCCGTATGCTGAACCAATGCCCGGAAAGTTATCGGCGCCTTCGCCGCCGAGTGACGGCGGCCCGAGCGTTGCGTTTGTATTCGCCGGGAATCCGAATGACGGGCCCGAGAACCCGAGGCCGAAAGATCCGGCCGAAGCACCAATATATGGAAATAGGGCAAAGCCCTGGTTTGTCGCCGGCCTAAAGACCGCAAGGTTCTCCAGCGGGCCGGCCCCAGGCCCGGACGGGGCCAAGACGATGGCCGCCGGACTTTGATATGAGCCGTTAATAAGAAGCCTTGAATTAGGGAGATAAAAACCTGAAAGGTTTGCAGGACTATTTACCTTTACCGCCCGATAGGCATCTGTGTTGAAAAATAATTCAAAATGGTCGGTTACGCCGACCTGGAAGCTGACAGGTATCTCTGTAAGATCAACATTGCCCGGATCTCTGTCAAAATTGCTGTAAGCAGCGCTGAAGGTGAACTCGCCCCTTCGCAAAACCTGTCCGTCATAGACGGTAAATAAGCCTGTCGGCCCGCCGACCGGTCCGCCCGTACCTACTGTCGGTGCCGTATTCCTTGGATCATCGGCCGATCTCGGGTTCTTCATGGTCGTGGTGGATGTCGTCTGGGCCGACGCCGCGAACACAAATGCCAACAAGACCAGCGTAGCAATATACACTCTGTAAGCGAGTTTCATCATTTTCCTCCGCCGTGATAAAAAATCAGTTCGCGGTTATGGGACAACGGGATCAAACCGTTTCCAAAAACTGCGACGTAATTATTACATGCAACCTTCATGG
>Ga0138256_10008387_pt1 | contig 10857 bp, 9 predicted proteins | sample KNB2016incub_MG_FD_105486 | JGI IMG/M metagenome (GOLD analysis project Ga0138256, IMG submission 105486) | Active sludge microbial communities from wastewater in Klosterneuburg, Austria - KNB2014incub_MG | ecosystem: Engineered > WWTP > Activated sludge > Unclassified | place: Austria... | reverse complement strand
CGCAGCGCGGTGACCGAGACCACCGCGGGAAACCGGCTGCCATCCTTGCGGATGTAGGTCAGCTCGTAGATGTCCTCGATGCCGCGCGAGGCCTTGAACACCAGCGCCTCGAAGCCCGGCGTGATGGTGGTGCCGAGCTCGACGCTGAGCGCCTTGGCGCGCGCGATGAGCTCCTGCGGATCCGAGATCTCGGCCGGGGTGATCTTGTTCATCACCTCGGCGGCGGTATAGCCGAGCATGCGCTCGGCGCCGACATTGAAGATCTGGATGACGCCCTTGGCGTCGGTGGCGATGCTCGAGAAGTTTGCGCTGTTGAAGATCGCGCTCTGTAGCGCGCTCGCCTGCAGCGGCACTTCTTCTCGTGGTGTGTTCGCGGTCAAGTGGTGCACATGACCACAACGTAGCACCGCGCGATGAGCGCGGCCGACCGTTGAGCGTTCTGCGCTACGAATAGGCTGCGCACGCGGCGAAACGCCACATGTGCGCCGGCGCTCGGTCGACCCTGCTAGGGCACTGGCGCGGCGTTGCTGGTGCCGGTGCCGGTGCCGCTGTCCTGCTTCTTGCGCGCGGCCAGCACGCTGCGTGCGGCGACCTTGGCGGGCCCGCCGTCGATGAGCCAGGCCGCGGCGCGGTTGAAGTCGGCGAAGCGGGTCAGCTCGCCCTCGGCGCCGAGCAGCGCGGCGGCGACCTTGCGCTCACCGACCTTGGCGGCGATGACCAGGCAATAGCGCGCCTCGTCGGTGTAGCCGGTCTTGCCGGCCAGGACCTGGTAGCGGCCCGCGCGCGCGACCTGGTCGGTGTTGACGAAGTGTGAAGAAGAACGCGGCTTGTCGTCCGCGGTCCAGACGTCGTGCTCCTTCTTGCTCGAGATCTGCGACAGCAGCGGGTACTCCAGCATGGCGCGCACGGCCATCACCAGGTCACGCGGCGTCGACAGGTTGCCGTTGGAGAGGCCCACCGGATCCTCGAAGCGGGTGTGCGCCAGGCCGAGGCTGCGCGCCTTGTCGTTCATGGCTGCCACCAGCTCCGCCGGTGTCAGCCCGGCGGCGCGACCCAGGGCGGTGACGGCGCGGTTGTCCGAGCCCATCATCATGGCGTGCAGCAGGTCGAGGCTGCTGTAGCCGCGGCCCATCAGCAGGCGCGACTTGGCGCCGCCGCGGGCGTACTTCTGATCCTCCTCGGTCATGGTGGTGACCTTGGCGAGGTCGAGCTTGCGATCCATGACGACCATGGCGGCGAAGGTCTTCGAGATGCTGGCGATGGGGCGCTGCTCGTCGGCGTTCTTCTCGTACAGCGGGTGGCCGCTGGCGAGGTCGATCATGATGGCCGCCTTGGCCTGCACGTTGGGGCGACCATCGCGGGTCAGCGGCGGCACATTGATGTCGACGACGATCATCCGACCACGCTTGTCGCGACGCTTGACCCAGGGCGACTTGGCCTTGCGCTTGGCCGCCTTGGCCAGCGCTGGTTCGACCATGGCCGAGAGGAAGCCGAGCGCGAGAAGCCAGGTCAACGCCCGTCGGCAGCGCAATGTCATCCCGTGAGCCTGCCCGCAACCGCGCGCCAAGGCAAGAAAACGACAGTAACTACATGGCTATCGGCCAAGCTGGCAAACTGCGATCGCCGCGCTGCGTCAGCCAGGAGGTCGCGTTGACAACCCGGGAGTCTGCCGCCTATAATGTTTCGTCCGGAGCGTGAGCAAGCATCCGGAAACCTTGGGCTGGCAAAGAACTCGAATCGCCCAAGCGTAGACTGGTCAGGGCTGTCAGACGTTACGACCCGAGAGCCAGCTAGAGGAGGCCCGTAGTTATGAACCCGGCAGACATGTTGGCGCAGCAGCAGTCGCAAGCTCAGCAGACGCTGATCGGCGCGACCATTGGCAACTACCGCGTCATCTCCAAGCTGGGCGAAGGCGGCATGGGCGCCGTCTACCTGGGCGAGCACCCGCTGATCGGCAAGAAGGTCGCCATCAAGGTGTTGCACGACGAGTTCGTGTCGAACCCCGACGTCGTCAGCCGCTTCTTCAACGAGGCCAAGGCCGTCAACGACATCGGCCATCCCAACATCGTCGACATCATCGACTTCGGTCAGGTCCAGAACGGCAAGCAGAACTTCGTCTACTTCATCATGGAGTTCCTCGCCGGCGAGGGCCTGTCCTCGCTGCTGGCCCGCGAGGCGCCGCTGGGCCCGGATCGGGCGCTGCACATCCTCAGGCAGTGCGCCGACTGCCTGCGCGCGTCGCACGCCAAGGGCATCATTCACCGCGACATCAAGCCCGACAACATCTACCTGGTGCCGCGCGGCCAGGACGCCAACTTCGTCAAGGTGCTCGACTTCGGCATCGCCAAGCTGACCGGTGACACCGCGGGCTCGCGCAAGACGCGCACGGGCATCGTGATGGGCACCCCGGCCTATATGTCGCCGGAGCAGTGCGAAGGTCGCGGTAACATCGATCACCGCACCGACATCTATGCGCTCGGCGTCGTCATGTACGAGATGATGACCGGCCGGGTGCCGTTCCTGGGCGAGGGCTACGGCGAGGTCCTGGTGCAGCACCTGACCCGCGCGCCCGAGCGCCCCAGCACCATCCGCGGCGCCATCCCGCCGGCGCTGGAAGCCATCGTGATGAAGACGCTGGAGAAGCGTCCCCAGGATCGCTTCCAGTCGATGGAGCAGTTCCTCGAGGCGCTCAACCAGCCCGACGCGTGGGCCAGCGGTGGCGCCGTGCAGTCGTCGCCGCAGCCGCAGGGCGCCACCGTGGTGCTGAGCGGTCCGCCCCCGGTCGGCATGATCACGCCGCCGCCAGGGCTGATGCGGCAGCCGACCATCCCGGGCGCCAAGCGCCCCACCACGCTGGGCGAAGGTGCCGGCGAGGTCGGGGTCGGCGCGCAGACCATCCAGGAGGGCGGCTGGGAGCAGCCGGCCGCGAAGTCGAAGAAGGGGCTGTTCATCGCCGCCGCGGCGGTGGTGCTGATCGGTGGCGGTGTGGCGGCGTACATGGCCACCCGTGGCAGCGGCAACGACAAGGGCAACAACGCCGTCGCCGGCCCCGTGAGCGGCTCGCCCGAGGCCTCGCCGTCGCCGTCGAGCTCGGCGGGCGCGTCGCCGTCGGCCTCGCCGTCGGTGTCAGCGTCCGCGTCGCCGTCGGCCTCGCCGGTCGCCTCGCTGGAGCCGAGCCCGAGCCCGTCGGCGTCGTCGCCGCCAGCGGTCGACATCGTCACCGTGACCTTCTCGACCAAGCCCGCAGGCGCCGAGGTCTGGCTGGGCGACAAGAAGCTGGGTGTCACGCCCTACGACTACGAGATCGAGAAGGGCACCGCCCCGGCCGACTTCGTCCTCAAGCTCGACGGCTTCGAGGACAAGACCATCAAGAAGCTGGCCTTCGAGAGCAACCGCACCGTCGAGATGTCGCTGGTCGCCGAGAAGAAGAAGGCGGGCGGCACGGTCAAGAAGCCGGATGGCGGCAAGAAGCCCGACGGCGGCAAGAAGCCCGATGGCGGCAAGAAGCCGGACGGCACCAAGCACGACGACGACGGCGTGCTCGCGCCCTCGTTCAAGTAGCCAGTAGCGATCCCGCGGCCCGCGGCCGCGACCGACCCAACGCGGCGGAAGTTTCCAGGGCGCCGCTCGTGTTATGACGGGCGAGGCCATGGCGAACAATCCAAGCGACGGCGGCGGCATCGAGCGGGCGAAGGCGGCGGTGGCGGCGGGGGGCGACCTGATCGACCCCGACGCCGTGGCGGCCCACGCGGCAGCTGGCGCGGCGGCCAAGCGCGCCGCCGAGGCGGAGCCGGACAAGCGGCTGATCTACCAGGGCTCGCCGAGCTGGAAGGCGTACTTCTTCGAGTACCTGTTCGCCTTCATCCTGACCCCCGCGGCCGGCTATGGCGCGTTCTGGATGACGCGGCACTGGGACTTCCTGGCCAAGAAGTCCTTCCTCATCCGCCTGCTGGTGGTGCTGGGGCCGCTGCTGATCGGCGCGCTGTACATCCTGTCGCTGTACATCCGGCGTCGCGTCATCAAGGTGCGCGTGACCAACCGGTCGATCGAGCACGACTCGGGGATCCTGTCGCATCGCATCGAGGTGCTCGAGCTGTGGCGCGTGCGCGACATCCGCTACAAGCAGTCGATCTTCGATCGCATGCTGGGCATCGCGCACATCGAGATGTTCACCCACGACGTCACCCAGCCGCACTTCGAGATCGTCGGCATGCCCGCCTCGCGCAAGCTGTTCGAGGACATCCGCGACCACATCGAGCTGGCCCGGCAGTCCCGTCGCGTCATGGGTGTGATTGACTAGCAGCTGAAGGCCGACGGGGCGGCGGGAGGCGGACGTGGATCGCAGCGCGCTCCTCGAGGTGCATGAGCGACTGCTGGCGGCGCAGGCGGCGGCCGGCGGGCGCGAGGCGGCGACGGTGCGCTTCGAGCGTGTGCGCGCTGCGCTCGACGAGGCCAGGCGCGAAGAGGCCGCCGCGCGCGAGCTGTGCGAGCAGGGGCGCGTCGAGGTGCGCCGACTGAGCCGACCCGGTGTGACCGGGATTGCCGCTGCCCTGCGCGGGCGTCGCGGCGCCATGCGTGAGGACGCCGCGGTCGCGCTGTCCCGCAACGAGGCGCGGCTCGCCAAGGCCAGCGCCGGCCTGGGGGCCGCCGAAGCCGAAGCCCGTGCCCTGGAGGACGAGCTGCCGGCGCTGATCGCGGCGCAGCAGCGCGTCATGCTGGTGATGGAGGAGAAGCGGCAGGCCATCCTGACCAGCGGTGGCCCCGCGCGCGAGGAGCTGGTAGCGCTGGCGCCGCGCATCGAGGCGGCGGCGTCGCGCCAGCGCGAGATCACCGAGGCGCTCGCCGCGGGCGAGGTCGCGCGCGCGGCGCTACGCCAGCTGCTCGACACGCTGTCAAGTGCACGCTCCTGGGGCGTCGCCGATCTGGTCGGCGGGGGCATGATCACCTCGCTGGCCAAGCACTCCAAGCTGGGCGCAGCGCGCGGCCACGCCCGGCGGGTGACCGAGGCCATGGCGCACTTCCAGCGCGAGCTCGGGGACGTCGACGCCACCGCCCTGTCACCCGACATCGGACGGCTGGCGACCTTCACAGACTGGGCAGTCGACAACGTGGTCAGCGACTGGTTCGTGCAGAGCCGGATCGAGAAGGCTCGGGATCGCGTCCACGAGACGCTGCGCAGCGTCGAAGCGGCGCTGACCCGCCTGCGTGAGGAGGGCACTGCGACCGCCTCCGCGCTGGCGCGCGACTATGCCCGGCAGGTCGAGCTGGTCGAGACCGCGGTCTGACGCGGCGACTCGGCGACGCCGGGTGCTCGGCGGCGTCGGCGGGCGCTATAGCAGCTCGAAGACGGCGTCGCACAGGGCGGCGGGGCGCATGCGCGGGCCGCCGATGGCGTGGTGGGCGGCGCGCAGGCAGGAGCGCGCGTTGCCGACGAAGGCGTCGAGCTCGTCGGACTTCAGGCGCAGGCGCACCAGCTGGGTGGGGTTGTCACCGTAGCAGTTGGCCGAGGTCTCCAGCGCGTGCGCGTTGCGGCACAGCAGGGGGCGCACCGGGTAGATGGTGCACATGCCGTCCTGGTTGAAGGCGCACATGATGCGGCGGCGCCAGTGTTCCTCCAGCGCGGCCTCGTGCGCGACCTCGTCGCCGCTGCCGAACAGGTCGGCGATCCGGGTCGGGGTGTCGCCCACGCGCTGCTGCCAGGTCGGGTAGGCCTCGAGGAAGCGCTGCCTGGCCGCGGCGTTCTCGCGCAGCTTGAGCCAGCGCGCGATGCGCAGCGCCTCGGGACGGAAGATCATGACCAGCTCTTCGCAGCAGCCGCTGCAGCCGGGGCCACAGGCCAGGGGCCTCCCGAGGTCGGTGGCCGCGCTGGCGCGCGCCTCGGCGGCGGCGTCCATCTGCTCGTGCATGCTGCCGGCGAGGTCGACGGCGTCGTCGCGCGTGATCGGCGTCTTGAAGCGGCGCTCGCCGCTGACATAGGCGGGGTCGGAGATGAGCTCGCTGGCGAGCCGGGCCTGGCGCGGGGTGAGGGGCACGACGACCTGATGATAGCGCTACAGGCGCGGGCGCAGCAGCTCGGCGACGGCGTCGACCCAGGGCGCGGACGCGTTCAGCGATGGCACCAGGCGCAGGTCCTCGCCGCCGGCGGCCACGAAGTCGGCGCGCGCGCGCATCGCGATCTCCTCCAGGGTCTCCAGGCAGTCGGCCACGAAGGCGGGGCAGAACACCAGCAGGCGCTTCTTGCCGGCCTTGGCGAGCTCGACCAGGACCTTGTCGGTGTGCGGCTGGATCCACGGCGTGCGGCCCAGGCGCGACTGGAAGCACACCGTGTAGTCGGCCTCGGCGAGGCCCAGGTTGCCGGCCAGCACGCGCGCGGTGTGGTAGCTCTGCGCGCGGTAGCAATTGGCGTTGGCGTCGCTGATGCGGTCGCAGCAGCCGGGGCTCTGCAGGCAGTGCGCGCCGCTGGGATCGGACTTCCTGATCTGGCGCTCGGGCAGGCCGTGGAACGACATCAGGACGTGGTCGGGGCGAAACTCGGCGTGCACCGGCGCACCCACCGCGGCCAGCGCGCGCTCGAACGGCGGGGCGTCATAGAAGGGCGGCACCACGTCGATGGCGGGCACGTTCCAGCGCTTGCCGAGGATGCGGAACAGCTCCTCGAGCGACGACCCGGTCGACGACGACGCGTACTGCGGGTACAGCGGGAGCACGATGACGCGCGTGCAGTGCGCGCGCTCGAGCTCGTCGAGGGCGCTGTCCAGCGAGGGCCGGCCGTAGCGCATGCCCAGCGCGACCGGCACGTCGCCCAGGGCGGCGCGCACCCCGGTGGCCAGGTCCTGGGAGTGGTAGAGCAGCGGCGAGCCGCGGGTGGCGTCCCAGATCTTGGCGTACGCCTCGCCCGATTTCTTCGGCCGCGTGGGCAGGATGATGAGGTTGAGCAGCATCCAGCGCCCCAGGCCGCCGATGTCGAGGACCCGGGGATCGCTCAGGAACTGGCGCAGGTAGCGGCGCACGTCGCCAGCCGCCGGGCTGTCGGGTGTACCCAGGTTCACCAGCAGGACGCCGGTGCGAGCCTTGCTGATGGGGACGAGCGCGGTGGAAGCGGGGGCGGAGGTCATGTCTTGGCTGGCAGAGGACCTATGATGCCTTGACAGGGCAGGGGGGGGCGACAATTATGCCCACCTTCCAACGAGGCCCAAGCATGCAGGTCACCATCGAGGACGTCAGCGCAGTCGAGAAGAAGGTGGACGTCGTGATCCCGTGGGATCGCGTCAAGACCAAGCTCGACGAGCAGTACCGCCAGCTCGGCAAGCGCGCCAAGCTCAAGGGATTCCGGCCCGGCAAGGTGCCGCGCAACATCCTGGAGAAGCTGTACGGCAAGGACGTCAACCTGGAGGTCGCCAAGGCGCTGGTCCAGGAGAGCTTCGTCGAGGTCGCGCGCGAGCAGGAGCTCAAGCCGGTCGCCGACCCGGTGGTGCAGGACGCGTCGATCAAGTTCGGCGAGAACTTCCACTATGTCGCGCGGGTCGAGGTGCGCGGCGAGTTCGAGCCCAAGGACTACAAGGGCCTCTCGGTCGAGCGCCGCACGCCCAAGGTCGATCCGGCGCGCGTCGATCACGAGCTCGAGCACCTGCGCATCCAGTACGCCAAGTTCAAGGCCATCGAGGGCCGCGACGAGACCACCGCCACCGACGTCCTGCTCATCAAGATGGAGGGCAAGATCGGTGACATGCCGGTCGATCAGCCCGAGTTCGAGGTCGATCTCGGCCACACCGAGCACGAGGCCATCCCGGGCCTGGCCAAGGCGCTGACCGGCGTGCCGCTCGGCCTGGAGAACCGCGAGCTCGAGCTGCCCATCGGCGCCGACGATCCGCGCCCGCAGTTCGCCGGCAAGACCGCGGCGCTGAAGGTGTCGATCAAGCAGGCGAGAGAGCGGTTGGTCCCCGCACTCGACGACGAGTTCGCCAAGGACACCGGCGAGGCCGACACCGTGGCCGAGCTGCGCACCAAGATCGAGGGCAAGCTCAAGGACGCCGAGCAGCGCAACGTCGACCGCGAGGTCCGCGAGGAGGTCGTCAAGGAGCTGACCCGGCTGAACCCGATCGCCGTGGCCTCCGCGCTGGTCGACCGCCAGGTCGAGGTCGCGGTCAACCGCGTGCGCATCAACCTGGCCATGCAGGGGCGCGACTGGCGCCAGGCCCAGATCGACACCGACAAGCTGCGTCCCGACGCCGAGCAGGAGGTCCGCGCGACGCTGCTGCTCGACGCCATCGCCGACAAGGAGTCCGTCGAGGTCTCCGAGGCCGACATCGACAAGCGCATCGCCGAGATGGCGGCCCAGCAGAAGAAGCCAGCAGCCAAGGTGCGGGCCGAGCTGGAGAAGGAAGGCCGAATCTCCGGGCTGCGCTTCGCCATCAGAGAGGAGAAGACGCTTGACCTGCTCTTGACCGAGGCTAAGATCTCGGCCAAGGAATAGCGTCAGCTCTCTTTTCCTGAACTCTCTTTGCATCAAGTGGCGAGCGTCACGGCACGGGGGTCGTGCTGGCGCGTTGCACCGTTCCCAGTCGAGGAGTCAGCGTGTCCAAGCCCAACCAGTACCTGCCCCCGCAGTTCGGCGAGTCGACCCGGACCTCCGGCTTCATCATCCCCACGGTCATCGAGCAGACTCACCGCGGCGAGCGCGGCTGGGACATCTTCTCGCGCCTGCTCAAGGACCGCATCGTCTTCCTGGGCACGCCGGTCAACGACGACGTCGCCAACATCATCATCGCGCAGATGCTGTTCCTGGAGTCGGAGGACCCCGACAAGGACATCATGCTGTACATCAACTCGCCCGGCGGTCACGTCACCGCGGGTCTGGCGATCTATGACACCATGCAGTACGTGCGCTGCAACGTGGCCACCATCTGCATGGGCCAGGCGGCGTCGATGGGCGCCCTGCTGCTGTGTGCAGGCGCCAAGGGCAAGCGCTTCGCGCTGCCGCACTCGCGCATGATGATCCACCAGCCGCTGGGCGGCTTCTCGGGGCAGGCCACCGACATCGACATCCACGCGCGCGAGATCCTGAAGATGCGCGACAGCCTGAACGAGATCATGTCGCGCCACACCGGTCAGCCCATCGACAAGGTCAAGACCGACACTGACCGCGACAACTTCCTGGGCCCGAACGAGGCCAAGGAGTACGGCCTCATCGACGAGGTCTTCACCCAGAAGAAGGACGTTGGCTCCACCGACGGCGGCAAGAAGTAGAGGACCGATTGACCGGAAGCGGCGGCAAGCGAGACGACGGACACGGGTCCAGCAACCTGAGCTGCTCCTTCTGCGGCAAGTCGCAGAAGGAGGTCAAGAAGCTCATTGCCGGCCCGACCGTGTACATCTGCGACGAGTGCATTGGCCTGTGCAATGACATCATCGCCGAGGAGATCGAGAAGGAGGAGCAGTCCTATGGCCTCACCTCGGTGCCCAAGCCGGCCGACATCAAGGCCGTCCTCGACGAGTATGTGATCGGGCAGGAGCGCGCCAAGAAGATCCTGGCGGTCGCGGTGCACAACCACTACAAGCGCATCGACGCCCACGGTCAGAAGCAGGGCGGCCCCAACGACGACGTCGAGCTGCAGAAGTCGAACATCCTCCTGCTGGGGCCGACCGGCTGCGGCAAGACGCTGCTGGCGCAGACGCTGGCGCGCATGCTGAACGTGCCGTTCGCGATCGCGGATGCGACCAACCTGACCGAGGCGGGCTACGTCGGTGAGGACGTCGAGAACATCATCGTCAACCTGCTGCAGAACGCCGATCACGACATCGAGAAGGCGCAGCGCGGCATCGTCTACATCGACGAGATCGACAAGATCGCGCGCAAGTCGGACAACCCGTCGATCACACGCGACGTGTCGGGCGAGGGCGTACAGCAGGCGCTGCTGAAGATCATCGAGGGCACCGTGGCCTCGGTGCCGCCCAAGGGTGGTCGCAAGCACCCGCAGCAGGAGTTCCTGCAAGTCGACACCACCAACATCCTGTTCATCTGCGGTGGCGCGTTCATGGGGCTCGAGGATCTCATCGAGAACCGCGTCGGCCAGAAGATGATGGGCTTCGGGGCCAAGATCACGTCCAAGAAGGACCGGAACACCTGGGAGCTGCTGAAGGAAGTGCAGCCCGAGGATCTGCTGAAATACGGCATGATCCCGGAGTTCGTCGGGCGTCTGCCGGTCATCGCGCCGCTGCATGAGCTGAATGAAGAGGCGCTGATCGACATCCTGACCAAGCCCAAGAACGCGCTGGTCAAGCAGTACCAGAAGCTGTTCGAGATGGACGGCGTGAAGCTGAAGTTCACCAAGGGCGCGATGCAGAAGATCGCGCAGAACGCCCTGAACCATAAGAGCGGGGCACGCGGCCTGCGCGCCATCCTCGAGCACGCGATGCTCGACATCATGTACGAGATCCCGTCGCACCCGAACATCCGCGAAGTGCTGATCAACGAGGACGTCATCGAGAACCACGTCTCGCCGATCATCATGTACGCCAAGGAAGCCGCCGCGAGCTCGTAGCCTGTCCAGGTAGACGCCCGGAATCACTGAGGTTTTCTACGTTGTTTGACGGGGTCGGGAAGACTGCCGTAGCGTAGAGGATCGTGTGTGGTAAGGAGCGTCTTATGCGGACCTGGTTGGCTTGCGTACTGATGGTTGGAGTGGTGCTGGCGGGGGCGGGGGGAGCGGCAGAGGCGAAGGCCAAGCTGTCGAAGGCGGACAAGGAGGCGGCCAAGGCCGCCTTCAAGACCGGGTCGATCGCGTATGACGGCGGCGACTTCAAGACCGCGGCAACGCAGTACAAGATCGCCTACGACCTCACCCTGAATGCGGCGTT
>Ga0138256_10008386_pt1 | contig 10857 bp, 12 predicted proteins | sample KNB2016incub_MG_FD_105486 | JGI IMG/M metagenome (GOLD analysis project Ga0138256, IMG submission 105486) | Active sludge microbial communities from wastewater in Klosterneuburg, Austria - KNB2014incub_MG | ecosystem: Engineered > WWTP > Activated sludge > Unclassified | place: Austria... | reverse complement strand
TTCTCGGCCTGCTGCATGCGCTTCGGGCCTTCGAGCATCACGAGGCCGTTGGCGAACTCGACGCGAGCGATCGCGCTGGCCGGGTTCAGTTCGAGCGCGCGCTCGAACATCGCCAGCCCGGTCGCTGCATCGGCCCCCTGCGTGCGCCCGAGCAGCTTGCCGACCTTGTCGATCACTTCGGCGTGGAACGTGCCGAGCGCGATGTGGGCGTCGGCATGCTTGGGCGCGAGCTTGATCGCCGTCTCGAGCGCGGCCTTGACCTTGGCGCCGAGCCCCTGCGTCAGCGCCTTGGCGACGCTGATGCCCTGGCTGTAGCGGCCGAGCGCATAGGCCTGCAGGTAGTGCGCGTTGGCGTTCTTCGGGTCGGCCGCGGCCTGCGCGGCGGCGCGCTCGGCGACTTCGAGGAACAGCGCCAGCCGCGTCTTCTCGTTCTTCTCGAGGTAGTTGGCATAGATCGCCTGCGCCTTGTTCGCCGCCGTGAGGCCGGCACCGCCGGCCGCCAGTCCGGCGTCGCGCGCCTGCTGGAACTCGCCGGCGTGATAGAGCGCCCAGGCGGCGAGCACGGCGTCGTCCTTGGGCAGCGGCTCGGCGTCGCCGGCGTGCAGGCGCGCCCACTTCTTCTTGAGTGCCGCGGCGTCGTAGGTGTAGGCGGCGTTGTCGTGCCCGAATGCGGTCCATTTGGCCATGCTGCTTCTCCCGGGTGTCGTGCGGTTCTCGCGGTGGGTTCTATCGTGACGCCTGCGCGGCGTAGTCGCCGGCCAGCGCGCGCAGATGCTCGCGCTGGCCGGCTTCGAGGTAGGGCGCCAGCAGGCTCAGCACATGGTAGGCGCCGCGCAGCAGCGCCGCACCGGCGGCCGCCGGTTCCAGCGCGCGGCGCGGGTCGCGCACGTATTCGAAGCTGAGCCAGTAGGTCAGCACGACGACCATCGCCGTGGCTGTCGCGTCGGCCTCGCGCGGGTCGATGCGCATCGCGCTGCCGCGGCCGAGCCCGCCGAGCAGCGCGCGCACGGCGCGCGTCTTGTCCTTGAGCACCGTCTGGAAGTGCGTTTCGAGGCGGCGGTTCTTCGACAGCAGGTCGTTGAGATCGCGGTAGAGGAAGCGGTACTGCCAGATCAGCTCGAACAGCATGTGCAGGAACAGCCACGCGTCCTCGATGTGGCGCACGTCGTCGGCGGCGCGGAGCAGGCCGGCGAGCGCCTGCTCGTAGCGGTCGACCAGCGTGTTGATCAGCGTGTCCTTGGCCGGGTAGTGGTAGTACAGGTTGCCGGGGCTGATGTTCAGCTCGGCCGAGATCAGCGTCGTCGAGACGTTGGGCTCGCCGAAGCGGTTGAACAGGTCGAGCGACACCTCGAGGATCCGTTCGGCCGTGCGGCGCGGCTTCTTCGCTTGCATGGGTCGCCACGGTACACCACCGCGGCGCCGCGCCGCATGCTGGCAACCCCGGGCCTGCCTACAATCGCGACGCGATGCGTGCCGTCTCCTTCCAGCAGGTCTGCAAGACGTACCCCGGCGCGCGTGGCGCGCTGCGCGCGCTCGACGGCGTTTCGTTCGACATCGAGCCGGGCGAGTTCTTCGGGCTGCTCGGCCCCAACGGCGCCGGCAAGACGACGCTGATCAGCATCCTCGCCGGACTGACGCGCGCCAGCTCGGGCCGCGTCGAGGTGCAGGGCCACGACGTCGTCGCCGACTACGCCACGGCGCGCAAGGCGCTGGGCATCGTGCCGCAGGAGCTGGTGTTCGACCCCTTCTTCAGCGTGCGCGAGGCGCTGCGCATCCAGAGCGGCTACTTCGGCGTGCGCCGCAACGACGACTGGATCGACGAACTGCTCGCGAGCCTCGGCCTGGCCGACAAGGCCGACGCGAACATGCGCCAGCTCTCGGGCGGCATGAAGCGGCGCGTGCTCGTCGCGCAGGCGCTGGTGCACCGGCCGCCCGTCATCGTGCTCGACGAGCCGACAGCCGGTGTCGATGTCGAGCTGCGCCAGACGCTGTGGCAGTTCATCGCCCGGCTCAACCGCCAGGGCCACACCGTGCTGCTGACGACGCACTACCTCGAGGAGGCCGAGGCGCTGTGCGGCCGCATCGCGATGCTCAAGCAGGGGCGCGTGGTCGCGCTCGACCGCACTTCGGCGCTGCTCGCCGGCACCGCGAGCACGATGCTCGGCTTCAAGACCGACCAGCCGCTGCCGCCCGCCATCGCGCAGCATGCGCGCGTGACGGGGCGCATCGTGCAGGTGAAGGCGCACGACGCCGCCGAGGTCGAGTCGCTGCTCGCGCAACTGCGCGCCGCCGGCGTGCACGTCGAGGATCTCGAGATCGGCCGCGCCGATCTGGAGGACGTCTTCCTCGAGATCATGCAGGGCGCGCCGGCGGTGGCGCCGGCGCGGGTGGCGGCATGACGGGAATGGGGCTCGAGGGCACGGGCACGCTTCTGTACAAGGAAGTTCTGCGCTTCTGGAAGGTGAGCTTCCAGACCGTCGCCGCGCCGGTGCTGACGGCGATGCTCTACCTGCTGATCTTCGGCCATGTGCTCGAAGGCCGCGTCCAGGTGTACGACGGCATCGGCTACACCAGCTTCCTGATCCCGGGCCTGGTCATGATGAGCGTGCTGCAGAACGCCTTCGCCAACAGCTCGTCGTCGCTGATCCAGAGCAAGATCACGGGCAACCTCGTGTTCCTGCTCGTCGCGCCGCTGTCGCCGCAGGCCTGGTTCGTCGCCTACGTCGGCGCCTCGATGCTGCGCGGCCTGGTCGTCGGCGCCGGCGTGCTGCTGGTGACGCTGTGGTTCGCGCCGCTGCACGCCGCCGAGCCGGCGTGGATCGCCGTCTTCGCGCTGGCCGGTGCGGCGCTGATGGGCGCGCTCGGTCTGATCGCGGGCCTGTGGGCCGAGAAGTTCGACCAGATCGCCGCGTTCCAGAACTTCATCGTGATGCCGATGACGTTCCTCTCCGGCGTGTTCTATTCGGTGAACTCGCTGCCGCCGTTCTGGCTCGAGGCCAGCCACCTGAACCCCTTCTTCTACATCGTCGACGGCTTCCGGCGCGGCTTCTTCGGCGCCAGCGACGTGTCGCCGTGGACCAGCCTGGCGGTCGTGGCGGCGAGCCTCGTCGCCGTCTGCGGGATGGCGCTGCAGTTGCTGCGCAGCGGCTACAAGATCCGCCACTGAAGGCGAAGGGAATCCGCGGCCCCGTAGAATCGGGCCCATCATGTCGGAACCCACCGCCGCCGAAGTCGAGCGCTACATCGCCGCGGGACTGCCTTGCGCGCACCTGCAGGTCGAGGGCGACGGGCGCCATTTCTTCGCGACGATCGTGTCGGCCGCCTTCGAAGGCGCGAACCGCGTGCGGCGCCATCAGCGCGTCTACCAGGCCCTGGGCGATAGAATGCGCGAGCAGATCCACGCGCTTTCGATGAAAACGCTCACCCCGGCCGAGTGGGCCGACGAAGCCCGCGACTCGACCCACCACCCCTGACACAGGCTGCAGCGCTGCTGCGGCCTGAGGGTCTTCGCGGGCCCGACGGTCGTCGCCGGCGTTGCCGATACCGCACCGATGGACAAACTCCTGATTCGTGGCGGCCGTCGTCTGGGCGGCGAGGTGCCCGTCTCGGGCGCGAAGAACGCGGCGCTGCCCGAGCTGGTGGCGGCGCTGCTGAGCGCCGAGCCGGTCACGCTGGCCAACGTGCCCGTGCTCAAGGACGTCTCGACGACGCTGGCGCTGCTGCGCAACATGGGCGTCGCCGTCGAGCGCAACGACGCGCAGCCCGGCACCGTCGCGCTCGACGCCAGCCGCATCACGTCGCCCGAGGCGCCCTACGAACTGGTCAAGACGATGCGAGCGTCGGTGCTGGCGCTGGGGCCGCTGCTGGCGCGCTTCGGCGAGGCGACGGTGTCGCTGCCGGGTGGCTGCGCGATCGGCTCGCGGCCGGTCGACCAGCACATCAAGGGCCTGCAGGCGATGGGCGCCGAGATCACTGTCGAGCACGGCTACATCCTCGCGAAGGCCAGCCGCCTGCGCGGCGCGTCGATCACGACCGACATGGTCACCGTCACCGGCACCGAGAACCTGATGATGGCGGCGGCGCTGGCCGACGGCACGACGCTGCTCGAGAACGCCGCCCAGGAGCCCGAGGTCGCCGACCTCGCCGAGCTGCTGATCGCGATGGGCGCGCGCATCGAAGGCCACGGCACGAGCCGCATCCGCATCGAAGGCGTCGAGCGGCTGCACGGCGCCGAGCACCGCGTCGTGCCCGACCGCATCGAGGCCGGCACCTTCCTGTGCGCCGCGGCCGCCGCGGGCGGCGACGTGCTGCTGCGCGACGCGCGCGCCGAGCACCTCGGCGCCGTGATCGAGAAGCTGCGCGAGGCCGGCGTCGGCATCGAGGCCGGCGACGGCTGGATCCGCGCGCGCGCCGACGGGCGGCTGAAGGCGACGTCGTTTCGCACCAGCGAATACCCGGCGTTCCCGACCGACATGCAGGCGCAGTTCATGGCGCTGAACTGCATCGCCGACGGGGCGAGCACCGTCACCGAGACGATCTTCGAGAACCGCTTCATGCACGTCAACGAGCTGCTGCGCCTGGGCGCGAGGATCGAGGTCGATGGCCACACGGCCGTGGTGCAGGGCGTCGAGCAGCTCTCGGGCGCCACCGTGATGGCGACCGACCTGCGCGCCTCGGCCAGCCTCGTGATCGCCGGGCTGGTGGCCGACGGCCAGACCGTCGTCGACCGCATCTACCACCTCGATCGCGGCTACGACCGCATGGAGGCCAAGCTGCGCGGCATCGGCGCCGACATCGAGCGCACCCGATGATCACGATCGCACTCTCCAAGGGCCGCATCCTCGACGATGTGCTGCCGCTGCTCGGCGCGGCCGGCATCGGCCTGCACGACGACCCCGAGACTTCGCGCAAGCTGATCTTCGAGACGACGCGCCCCGACGTGCGCGTCGTGCTGGTGCGCGCCACCGACGTGCCGACCTACGTGCAGTACGGCGGCGCCGACCTCGGCGTCGCCGGCCGCGACGTGCTGCTCGAACACGGCGGCGACGGCCTGTACCAGCCGCTCGACCTGCAGATCGCCAAGTGCCGCCTCAGTGTCGCAGTACGCAGCGACTTCGACTACGCGGCCGCGGTGCAGCAGGGTTCGCGCATTCGCGTCGCGACGAAATACCTCGTCTGCGCGCGCGATCACTTCGCCGACAAGGGCGTGCACGTCGACCTGATCAAGCTCTACGGCTCGATGGAGCTGGCACCCTTGACCGGCCTCGCCGACGCCATCGTCGACCTGGTGTCGACGGGCAACACGCTGCGTGCCAACCACCTCGTCGAGGTCGAGCAGATCCTCGACATCTCGGCGCGCCTCGTCGTCAACCAGGCGGCGCTGAAGCTCAAGCGCGAGCCGCTGCGCGCGATCATCGATGCGTTCGCGAAGGCCGTCGCGCCATGACGCTCGCGCTGCGCACGCTGAAGACCGCCGATCCCGGCTTCGACGCCGAGCTGCGCCGCCTGCTGCACTGGTCGGCCGAGACCGACCGCGACATCGAGACGCGCGTCGCCGACATCCTGGCCGACGTGCAGCGGCGCGGCGATGCCGCCGTGCTCGAATACACGGCGCGCTTCGACGGGCTGCAGGCCGCGTCGCTCGCCGAGCTGGAGTTGAAGCAGGCCGATTTCGCCGCCGCCTACGACGCGATCACCGCAGCGCAGCGCGACGCGCTGCAACAGGCCGCCGCGCGCATCCGCAGCTACCACGAGCGCCAGCTCGACGCCTGCGGCCGCAGCTGGAGCTACCGCGACGCCGACGGCACCCTGCTCGGCCAGAAGGTGACGCCGCTCGACCGCGTCGGCATCTACGTGCCCGGCGGCAAGGCGGCCTATCCGTCGAGCCTGCTGATGAACGCCGTGCCGGCGCACGTGGCGGGCGTCGGCGAGATCGTGATGGTCGTGCCCACGCCCAGAGGTGAGCGCAACGCCCTCGTGCTCGCCGCCGCGCACGTCGCCGGCGTGATGCGCGCCTACACGATCGGCGGCGCGCAGGCCGTGGCGGCGCTCGCCTACGGCACGGCGAGCGTGCCGAAGGTCGACAAGATCACCGGCCCCGGCAACGCCTACGTCGCCAGCGCGAAGAAGCGCGTCTTCGGCACGGTGGGCATCGACATGATCGCAGGGCCGAGCGAGATCCTCGTGCTGGCCGACGGCAGCACGCCGGCCGACTGGGTCGCGATGGACCTGTTCAGCCAGGCCGAGCACGACGAGCTGGCGCAGAGCATCCTGCTCTGCCCCGACGCCGCCTACGTCGAGCGCGTGCGCGCCGAGATCGAGCGCCTGCTGCCCGGCATGCCGCGCCGCGACGTGATCCGCGCATCGCTCGAAGGGCGCGGCGCGCTGATCGTCACGCGCAGCATGGAAGAGGCCTGCGAGATCAGCAACCGCATCGCGCCCGAGCACCTCGAAGTCAGCTCGCGCGAGCCGCAGCGCTGGGAGCCGCTGCTGCGTCACGCCGGCGCCATCTTCCTCGGCGCATACACGAGCGAGAGCCTCGGCGACTACTGCGCCGGGCCCAACCACGTGCTGCCCACCTCGGGCACGGCGCGGTTCTCGTCGCCGCTGGGCGTCTACGACTTCCAGAAGCGCAGCAGCGTCATCGAAGTCAGCGAAGCCGGCGCGCAGGTGCTCGGCGCGATCGCCGCCGAGCTGGCCTACGGCGAAGGGCTGCAGGCGCATGCGCAGGCCGCCGAGTTCCGGCTGGCGAAGAAGGGCGGCCCGCGATGAGTCTCGCCGACCGCATGCGCCGCGTGATCCGCCAGGACGTGCAGTCGATGCACGGCTATGCGATCCAGGAGAGCGCCGGGCTCGTGAAGCTCGACGCGATGGAGAACCCTTTCCGTTTGCCCGAGGCGCTGCAGCGCGAGCTCGGCGAGCGGCTCGGCCGTGTCGCGGTCAACCGCTACCCCGCGCAGTGCGTCGCCGACGTGATCGCGGCGCTCGCGGCGCATGTGCAACTGCCCGCGGGCTGCAAGCTGATGCTGGGCAACGGCTCCGACGAGCTGATCGGCCTGCTCGCGCTGGCCTGCGACGTGCCGGGCGCGAAGATCCTCGCGCCGCTGCCCGGCTTCGTGATGTACGAGATGTCTGCGCGGCTGCAGGGGCTGGGCTTCGTCGGCGTGCCGCTGACCGCCGGCTTCGAGCTCGACGAGGCGGCGATGCTCGCGGCGATCGAGCGCGAGCGCCCGGCGCTGACCTATATCGCCTACCCGAACAATCCGACGGCCAACCTGTTCGACGAAGCCGTCGTCGCGCGCATCGTCGACGCCGTCGGCCGTCAGCCGGGCGGCCTCGTCGTGTTCGACGAGGCCTACCAGCCGTTCTCGTCGCGCAGCTGGATGCAGCGCATGGCCGAGCACGAGCACGTGCTCGTGATGCGCACGCTCAGCAAGTTCGGCCTCGCCGGCGTGCGCCTGGGCTACCTGGCCGGCGCCGCCGCGCTGATCGACGAAATCGACAAGGTGCGCCCGCCGTACAACATCAGCGCGCTCAACGCCGAGGCGACGCTGTTCGCGCTGCAACACGCCGACGAGTTCGCGCGCCAGGCGGCCTTGATCCGCGCCGAGCGCGCGCGCCTGGCCGAGGCGTTCGGCCGGCTGGCCGGCGTGACCGTGTTCCCGAGCGAGGCCAACATGATCCTGCTGCGCGTGCCCGACGCGAAGCGCGCCTTCGACGGCATGAAGGCGCGCGGCGTGCTGGTCAAGAACGTGTCGGCGCTGCACCCGCTGCTGGCCAACTGCCTGCGCGTGACCGTCGGCACGCCCGACGAGAACACCCTGATGATCGACGCCCTGAAAGCGAGCCTCGCATGACCGCCGCCACGACCGCCCCGCGCGCCGCCGAAGTGGTGCGCAACACGAAGGAGACGCAGATCCGCGTGCGCATAGCCCTCGACGGCAGCGGCGCCTCGAAGCTCGCCACCGGCATCGGTTTCTTCGACCACATGCTCGACCAGGTGGCGCGCCACGGCCTGATCGATCTGGAGATAGAGGCCAAGGGCGACCTGCACATCGACGGCCACCACACCGTCGAGGACACCGGCATCACGCTCGGCCAGGCCTTCGCCAAGGCAATCGGCGACAAGGCCGGCATCCGCCGCTACGGCCACGCCTACGTGCCGCTCGACGAGGCGCTGTCGCGCGTGGTCGTGGATTTCTCGGGCCGCCCGGGGCTGCACATGGAGGTGCCGTTCAAGGCCGGCATGATCGGCGGCTTCGACACGCAGCTGACCTACGAGTTCTTCCAGGGCTTCGCCAATCACGCGCTGGTGACGCTGCACATCGACAACCTGAAGGGCGACAACGCGCACCACCAGTGCGAGACCGTCTTCAAGGCGTTTGCGCGCGCGCTGCGCATGGCGCTCGAAATCGACCCGCGGCAGGGCGGCGTCATTCCCTCCACGAAGGGAACGCTGTAGCGCCATGGCCCGCCGCGTCGTCGCCGTCGTCGACTACGGCATGGGCAACCTGCGATCGGTGTCGCAGGCGGTGCTGCATGTCGCCGAAGGCGCCGGCGTCGACGTCGTCGTGACGGCGCAGCCCGACGTCGTGCGCGCGGCCGAGCGCGTGGTGCTTCCGGGGCAGGGCGCGATGCCCGATTGCATGCGCGAGCTGCGCGACTCGGGCCTGCTCGACGCCGTGCTCGATGCTGCGGCCCGCAAGCCGCTGATGGGCGTGTGCGTCGGCATGCAGATGCTGCTCGACCGCAGCGAGGAAGGGCCGACCGACGGCCTGGGCCTGATCGCCGGCGATGTGCGACGCTTTCGCCTCGAAGGCCGGCTGCAGCCCGACGGCAGCCGCTACAAGGTGCCGCAGATGGGCTGGAACCGGGTGGCCCAGGCGCGCCCGCACGCCATGTGGGCCGGCGTGCCCGACGGCGCCTGGTTCTACTTCGTGCACAGCTACTACGCGCGGCCGGCGGAACCCGCGCACAGCGTCGGCGAGACCGAATACGGCGAACGCTTTACCTCTGTCGTGGCGCGGGATAATATTTTCGCCACCCAGTTCCACCCCGAGAAAAGCGCTGCACACGGCCTCGCCCTGTACCGCAACTTCCTGCACTGGTCGCCCTGACCGCAGGTTCGGGGATCTTCGCTTTACCCACCGCCCGCCCCAGCCATGCTGCTGATCCCCGCCATCGACCTCAAAGACGGCAAGTGCGTTCGCCTGAAACAGGGCGACATGAACGAATCGACGACCTACGGCGACGACCCGGCCGCTGTCGCCCGGCGCTGGGTCGACGCCGGCGCACGGCGCCTGCACCTCGTCGACCTGAACGGCGCGTTCGCCGGCAAGCCCATCAACGAGGGCGCGATCAAGTCGATCCTCGCCGCCGTCGGCGACGAGATCCCGGTGCAGCTCGGCGGCGGCATCCGCGACCTCGACACGATCGAGCGCTACCTCGACGACGGCCTGTCCTACGTGATCATCGGCACCGCCGCGGTGAAAAGCCCCGGCTTCCTGAAGGACGCGTGCAGCGCCTTCGGCGGCCACATCGTCGTCGGCCTCGACGCGAAGGATGGCAAGGTCGCGACCGACGGCTGGAGCAAGCTGACCGGCCACGAAGTCGTCGACCTCGCCAAGAAATTCGAGGACTACGGCGTCGAAGGCGTGATCTACACCGACATCGGCCGCGACGGCATGCTGACCGGCATCAACGTCGACGCCACCGTCAAGCTGGCGCAGGCGCTGTCGATCCCCGTCATCGCGTCGGGCGGCCTGAGCGGCATCGGCGACATCGAGAAGCTCTGCGCCGTCGAAGGCGAAGGCATCACCGGCGTGATCTGCGGCCGCGCGATCTACACCGGCGCGCTCGATTTCGCCGCGGCGCAGAAGCGCGCCGACGAACTCAACGGCGCCGACTGACCCGCCCCTCGTCCCAACCCGTGCGGCACGGCCGCCCGCCGCCATGCTCGCCAAACGCATCATTCCCTGCCTCGACGTGACCGGCGGCCGCGTCGTCAAGGGCGTCAACTTCGTCGCGCTGCGCGACGCCGGCGACCCGGTCGAGATCGCCGCACGCTACAACGAGCAGGGCGCCGACGAGCTGACCTTCCTCGACATCACGGCGACGAGCGACGGGCGCGACCTGATCCTGCACATGATCGAGGCGGTGGCGAGCCAGGTCTTCATCCCGCTGACGGTGGGCGGCGGCGTGCGCACGGTCGACGACGTGCGGCGCCTGCTCAACGCCGGCGCCGACAAGGTCAGCTTCAACTCGGCCGCCGTCGCCGAGCCGCAGGTGATCCGCGACGCCTCGGGCAAGTATGGCGCGCAGTGCATCGTCGTCGCGATCGACGCCAAGGCGCGGCGCGACGCCGAGGGCCGGCCGCTCGAAGGCGCGGCCGCCGGCTGGGACGTCTACACCCACGGCGGCCGGCGCAACAGCGGGCTCGACGCCGTCGCGTGGGCGCGCCGCATGGCCGAGCACGGCGCCGGCGAGATCCTGCTCACCAGCATGGACCGCGACGGCACGAAGGCGGGCTTCGACCTCGCGCTGACGCGCGCCGTCGCCGACGCGATCGACATCCCCGTGATCGCCTCGGGCGGCGTCGGCACGCTCGACCATCTGGTCGACGGCATCCGCATCGGCGGCGCCGACGCCGTGCTCGCTGCGAGCATCTTCCACTACGGCGAGCACACCGTCGGCGAAGCCAAGGCGCTGATGGCGGCGCGCGGCATACCGGTGCGCTTGTGAAGACGCAGCGCGCCGGTGCGGTTCCGCACGAGGTGCGGATCATCGGCGGGCAATGGAAACGGAGCCGCCTGCCGGTGGCCGACCGCCCCGGCCTGCGACCGACGCCTTCGCGGCTGC
>Ga0138256_10008385_pt1 | contig 10858 bp, 6 predicted proteins | sample KNB2016incub_MG_FD_105486 | JGI IMG/M metagenome (GOLD analysis project Ga0138256, IMG submission 105486) | Active sludge microbial communities from wastewater in Klosterneuburg, Austria - KNB2014incub_MG | ecosystem: Engineered > WWTP > Activated sludge > Unclassified | place: Austria... | reverse complement strand
CGGGAGGAGGGCAGTGACCCGCGTTCACCACGCCGATGCCACCGGCGAAGTCGATCAGCTCGCGGCCATCCTCATCGATGATGGTGGCACCGCTCGCTTTCGAGGCTGTGGCGTAGTTGAACATGCCCACCCCGTTCGGTACGGCGGCCTTGCGGCGGGCGATGAGTTCCTGGCTCTTGGTCAGTTGGTCCGTCATATCGGACGCGAAGTTCAGGAATGCGTGCGCTACAGCGGCGAGGAAATCGCAGAGAATGCGAACAAGAAGGTGGCTGATGGTCAGCGGGGTAGGCCCCGCGTTGAACAACTGGGTCCACGACGGAGGACCGGAGCCTAGTTGAGCTTATGCGCCAGCACCACCGTTTCCCGGAACCGCAGCACGTTCCCCGTGAGGTCGAACACCTCGAAGACGAAGATGTGCGGGCCGATCCTTCCTTTGGAACCGTCCTCAAGGATGCCATCCCAGCTCACCGCGCCTTCCACCCCGAGCAGGACATTGTTCAGTATGGTTCGCTCTTCTCTTCCCGCGAGGTCGAACACCTTCAAGGTGCCTGTGAACCCCGGCTCGTCGAAACGGTAGGTCGCGGTCAACACATCCTGGTAGCCATCATTGTCAGGACTGAAGATCGCCGGGTCGATGATCAGTTCACCGCTTGCTGATGGCGCTGCGGAAAATTGCGAGTTGAGATAGCCCGGGGTCGCCCAGCCCACGAGTTCTGATGCGCTGTGCCAGTTGCTCGCATCGTCCACAGCGCGCGCGGGGTCCACGCGTTCCAAGCTCGCGCCCTCGGTCTCGTTCAGCAGTTCGAAGTGCATGTCGTCATTGTAGCGGAAGATCTCCAAGGTGTCACCCGCGGTCGCCAACAGCACCACGCTGCCTTCGCCGTTGTTGAAACTCGGCAGATCCGCTTGGAGGTAACGGTCTGCCATCCCGAGCGGATATTCCGCAGCGATGTTCGCCGGGTTCTCGGTGATCACCACGTATTGTCCGGGCAGGAGAAGGTCGGCCGCATCGATGGGTGTGATATTGGCGATCTGGCCGTCCTCTTCATTGGCCAGTGCGAGATCCCCGAGGCTAAGGGTTTTGGTGCTTCGATTGTAGAGCTCCACAAAGTCATAGCCGTCCACGCGCGGATCGTAAAGCACCTCGTTGATCACCACATCACCGGACACGACCGGTTCCGGCAGCGCGAACTGGGCGGTATTGGCCGCACCGATCGCATTGCCGGGACAATCCTTGACGCCCTGGACCGTGATGGTATAGAGCACGCCGACTTCGAGCGGTGCATCAAGTGTTACGATCACGGCGGTGACCGGTGCGGGTCCGTTCACCACTCCGATCACAGTTCCGCTGGGCGCGAGCGTATAGGTCGCTGTGGCGGTGCTGGTGGCATCAAGAAGTTCGTTGAAGAGGAGCCTCAGTTCAGTAGCGTTCAATACTTGCACGCTTGCCAAGGTCGGCGCGGTGAGGTCGGGCACCACAGCGAACACGCTGTTCTCTTCCCCGGGCGTTCCGCCCTGCGGGTCGTTGCTCGCGGTCCAGTTGGCCGTGCTGCTGCACGGAGTAGTTGGGTCGATCCGTTCCAGGGTCCAACCGCCATCGGCCTTTATGTCGTCATTGTACCAGGCATCGCTATAGGTCACCGCGTCGATGGGAATGCCGTTGTCGTCCTTCAGTTCCAGCGGGTCACCATCATTGTTCAAAGACGGGAACGACCCAATGCTCACTACGGTGCCGAACCCAGCATACTGCGGTGCGCTCGTGTCATCGGTGAGGATGGCGAACGCGCCCGGCGTTAAGGGAATGCTGGGAAAAGTGCCCGTGCTGCTGCCGTCGCCGATGGTCCAATCCGCCAGGTCGAAGGTCTTGTTCGAGGTCGCATTGAACACCTCGATGAATTCCGCTTCAGGCAGGCCAATGATGGGGGTGGGGTCGGCGAAGATCTCGTTGATCACCACCTCGCCGGGCAGGGCTTCGTCCGGGACGAAGTAGAGCACATCCGTGGTCTCGTTCACGCAGGCGTTCGCGGCGAGGTCCTCCACGCCGTTCACCGTGATCGTGTAAGTGTTTCCGCTCTGCATGGCGATCGCGAGCGTGAGGTGCACCAGCGCGAGGTCCGTTCCATCGCGCACCACGGATGCCGCGCTGTTGAAAGGAATGATGTCGTAGTTGGCCTCCTCTTCCGCAGTGAACTGTTCCACCGCTTCGCTGAAGGCGAGATCGATCTGCGTATCGGAGATCACGGTAGCCGACACGAGCGTTGGTGGGGTAAGGTCCACGGGGATCGGACCCGCGCTGATATCGTCGAAGAAGTGGTTGTTCACCGGAGTGCCCGCCGAGCTCTGTTCGATGCGAATGCCGAAGAAACCGGCGGTGGTGTACGTGCCCTCCGTGGCGCTGCCCGCAAGGGTGTAGGTACCCAATGCACCATCGTCGAAATAGAGGCTCCACAGGGCCGCGGCGGTGCGCGTCACCTTGATGCGGAACGGGTTCGCGGTGCTGCTGTTCACCACGCCATCCGGGCTTTGCACCAACAGGCTTACGGGCGTGCCCACATCGCTCCGGAAAAGCTCTACGCGGTCGTCCGTGCCGCCGATGCGCACGAAGTAGCCGTCAACCCCACTGGCCAGGTCGGCCGCGCTGCTCATCAGGTATACGTCGGCATAGTTCGCGCCGCTGGTGCTGAACTTTAGGTCGATGAAGAATTCCCATTGGGCATCGTCCACCAGGCTGCTGGGCGTGCTCAGGTGGTAGTTGGCCGCGCCGGGGCTGTTGCTGCGCAACTGGCTGCCCACCACAGTGTAAAGGGCGTCGTCGCCCGTCCAAAGCGTGCCCAGGGTGAAGTCGCCGTCATCGAAGTTGTCGGAGAACTGCGCGCGCAGGCCGGTGACAGGCAGGAGGGCCGCGGCCAACAGGAAGGCCCGGGAAACAGCGGTGGACATGGGCTCGTGAAGGCAAGCAAGGTAAGAGCATATCTCAGAATCGCCCTTCGCGCTGCGCAAGGGTCTTTCCCGCCCATGCTTCGTTCCCGGAACCTCACAGAGCCTCCGGTTATGCTCGGTTCCGGCGCCTCGCCTGAACGCGAAAGCCCTTTTGCTCGCATGCGAAAGCGATCCTGAGGTATGCTCTAGTACTTTCGGCCACCCGCGAACGTTACGGGCACATCATGAAAGTCGCTGTGGTCGGTGCCACCGGATTGGTGGGCGGAGTGATGCTGAAAGTGCTCGAGGAGCGCGACTTCCCCGTGGAGGAACTTCTTCCAGTAGCCAGTGAGCGCAGCGCGGGCCGAACGGTCGTGTTCAAAGGGAAGGAGATCCCCGTGATGAGCATGGAAGCGGCCATCGCGGCGCGGCCGGATATCGCCTTGTTCTCCGCTGGAGGCGCTACTTCGTTGGAATGGGCCCCGCGCTTCGCGGAAATGGACTGCACGGTGATCGACAACAGCAGTGCCTGGCGTATGCGCGCCGATCGGCCGCTCGTGGTGCCCGAAGTGAACGGGCATGTGCTATCGGCCAACGACAGGATCATCGCCAACCCGAATTGCAGCACCATCCAAATGGTGATGGCATTGGCCCCGCTACACAAGGCGTATGGCGTGCAACGCGTGATCGTGAGCACGTACCAAGCAGTGACCGGCACGGGCATGAAAGCCGTGCGCCAGATGGAGAACGAGCGCAATGGGACCGAAGGCGAAATGGCCTATCCGTTCCCGATCGATCGCAATGTGATCCCCCGCTGTGATGCGTTCATTGAGAACGGTTACACCAAGGAGGAGATGAAATTGGTGAACGAGACCAGGAAGATCCTCGACCCCTCGATCCGTGTTACCGCCACCGCCGTCCGCGTGCCGGTGACCGGAGGTCATAGCGAAGCAGTGAACGTGGAGTTCGAAAGGGAGTTCGATCTGGAGGACGTGCGACGCGTGCTACGTGAAGCTCCTGGCATCGTGCTTCAGGACGATCCGGCGAAGGATGTGTACCCTATGCCTCTCACGGCGCATGATCGCGATGCGGTGTTCGTGGGCCGCTTGCGACGGGACGAGACCCAACCGCGCACGCTGAACCTTTGGATCGTGGCGGATAACCTGCGCAAGGGAGCAGCGACGAACGCCGTGCAGATCGCGGAGCACTTGGTGCGGCACGGGTTGCTCAAGCCGCGGAAGGTCTCCGCCTGATCGGTCTTTCAGGGAATACTATCCGGCGTAGTGCTCGGTAGGGGCGGTTGCTCGGCAATGCGCACTTCACCTTCGTCAGGGCTTGTCCTTCCCTGGATCAGGATGAACATCGCCATGCCCACGGTGATCGCGGCGTCCGCCAGATTGAAGACCGGCCGGAAGAACACGAAGGGCTCGCCACCCCAGAAAGGCAACCAATCCGGCAGCTGCCCCTCCCAGAGCGGGAAGTAGAACATGTCCACCACGGCCCCGTGGAAGAACGGCGCGTATCCGCCCTCGGGGGGGAACAAGACGGCCTTCTGGAACGGGGTGCTCGCACTGAAGAGTTGTCCGTAGAACGTGCTGTCGACGATGTTGCCCATTGCACCGGCCAGGATCAAGCTCAGGCTGGTGACCAGCCAAACCGAAGCATCCTTCACCAGGACCCGGCGAATGATGAAGGCGATCACGATCACCGCCACGATGCGGAACAAAGTGAGAGCCAGCTTCCCTTGGTCGCCACCGAACTCCAGCCCGAAAGCCATGCCGCGGTTCTCGATGAAGTGCAGGTAGCCCTTGCTGCCCAGCAGCGGGATCGAGCTGTCGTAGTAGAAGTTCAACTTCACCCACACCTTCAGCGCCTGGTCCGCAAGCAGGACCAGCGTTGTGATGAGCAACGCGCGTTTCAAGGGAGGAAGGGACCGCCCGGGCGGTCTAGTTGTTCAACTGCTGCTTGGCCTCAATGCTCAAGGTGGCATGGGGGACCAATCGCAGTCGCTCTTTGCTGATCAAGCGCCCGGTGACACGACAGATGCCGTAGGTCTTGTTGCGGATGCGCAGCAGGGCGTCCTCCAGGTGCTTGATGAACTTCTCCTGACGCGCGGCCAGCTGGGCGGTCTCTTCGCGGCTCAAGGTCTCACTGCCGTCCTCGATCATCTTGAAGGAGGGGCTGGTGTCGTCCGTGCCGTTGTTGTCGTTGTTGGCGAGGGTCTGCTTCAGCAGATCGTAGTCCTTACGCGCTTCGTCCAATTTCTTATTGATGATCTGCCTGAACTCGTCGAGCTCATCATCGGCATAGCGCTCTTTGTCAGCGGATTCCAAGGTGGACACTTGTTTTTTCACGATCGGGGCGGCCTTCGGCATCACGAGATTTCCGCTCATGCGCACCACCGGTGCCGCGGACTTCTCCTCCTTCACCTTGGCTTCCGAGCGCTTGGGGCGGCCGGCGGGTTTCGGGGTCGCCGCCTTCGGGGCTGCCGGCGCCGCCACAGGGGCGGTCTTTGCCGGAGCCTTGGCCACCGGGGTCGTTGGTTTCGTCACAGGTTTTGATACGGGTTTTTGCGGTGCGGCCTGTTTGGCCGGCACCACTTTTTTGGCCACCGTTTTTGGGGCCGGTTGCTTCTTTGCTGGAGCCGCCTTTGCGATCTTCTTCGCGACGGGCTTCACTACTTTCTTCGGAGCGGCCTTTTTGGCTGCCGGCTTCTTCACCGCAGCTTTCTTCACCACTTTCTTCTTCACCGGAGCGGCCTTTTTGGCTGCGGGCTTCTTCGCCGCCTTTTTGGGTGCGGCTTTCTTCGCGACGGCCTTCTTGGCAGGCTTCGCGGCTTTCCCGGCCTTCTTCGGCGCGGGTTTGGGGGTTGACTTCTTGGCCATGGCTACCCTCCGGATTTTGGTCCGCGAATATACACCCTTCCACCGTTACCGGACCGCGCGGGACAAGGAGATCCGGCAGGTCAGACCCTCTTCCAGATCGAGCTCCTGAACCCCTCCGGAGACCCCTTCGAGTGTATCCGTAAGTAGCTGTCGGTCAGCCGTTAAGGCCAGTGTTTCGGAAACGATATAACCGCCGTGCCGCTCCACGGCTTCCTCGAACCGGGCGTTCCCATTGCGCTGAATGTGCAGATCGATCCGGTCCGTCACCTCGAACCCGCACTCTTTCCGTAAGGTTTGGATCCGGCTCACCAACTCACGGGCGAGGCCTTCCTGGAGGAGCGCTTCGTTCAAAGTGATATCAAGTGCCACGGTCAATGCGCCATCGCTGGCCACGCTGAGCCCGGGCACGTTCTCGGCGGAGATCTCCACGTCGTCGCGGAGCAGTACAACCTCCTGGCCCTCCACGGTAAGCTTCATGCTTCCGTTCGCTTCCAGTTCCGCGATCTGCGCTTGTGTGAAACCAACGACCGTGTTCGCGACGCTCTTCATGAGCTTGCCCATGCGCGCACCGAGCTTCTTGAAATCGGGCTTGATCTTCTTGGTGAGGTTGCTCTCGCTCGCATCGAGGACCACGAGTTCCTTCACGTTCACTTCGCTCAATACCAGATCCCGTATCGCATCAAGACGTGTGCGCATCGCAGCATCGGTCACTGGCACCATCATCTTCTGCAGGGGCTGGCGCACGCGATGACCCTCCTTCTTGCGGATGCTCAATACGAGCGACGTGAGCTTCTGCGCGAGCGCGGTGCGCTGCTCGAGTTCGATGTCGATCGCCGCGTGGTCCGTCTTGGGCCAGTCGCTCAGGTGCACACTGCTGCCCACCAGGTCGCGATGAAGGCGATCACTAAAGAAGGGTGCGATCGGCGCGCTGAGCATCGCCACCACTTCCAAGCAACGGTGCAGCGTTTGGAACGCGGCGTTCTTGTCCGCGCCTTGTTCCCCTTTCCAGAAGCGGCGCCGGTTCAAGCGTACATACCAATTGCTCAGGTCCTCTACGACGAAGTCCTGGATGGCGCGCGCCGCAATGGTCGGTTCGTAGTCCGCGTAGCTCGCATCGGCCTGTTTCATCACGCTGTTGAGACGTGAGAGGATCCACAGGTCGGATTCTGTCAAGGTGGCTTCACCCTTCACATCAAACCCATCGATGTTCGCGTACAGCGCAAAGAAGTTGTAGGTGTTGAAGAGCGCACGGAAGAACTTGCGCTGCACTTCGGTGATGCCTTCCGCATCGAACTTGAGGTTGTCCCACGGCGATGCGTTGCTGATCATATACCAGCGCACAGCATCGGCGCCGAACGCATCGAGCGTCTTGAACGGGTCCACCGCGTTGCCGAGACGCTTGCTCATCTTCTGGCCCACCTTGTCGAGCACGAGACCATTGCTCACCACGGCTTTGTAGGCGACGCTGTCCTGCGTGAGCGTGGCGATGGCATGCAGCGTGTAGAACCAGCCGCGTGTTTGATCCACGCCTTCCGCAATGAAATCTGCCGGGAACGTTTCCTTGAAGATCGCTTCGTTCTCGAACGGATAGTGCCATTGCGCGTAAGGCATCGCACCGCTGTCGAACCACACATCGATGAGGTCCGTCTCGCGCTTCATCGGCTTGCCACCGGGCGAGACGAGCACGATGTTGTCCACGTACGGGCGATGGATATCGACGGTGTCGTAGTTGGCATCGCTCATGTCGTCCACCTTGAACGACGCGTACGGATCTTCCTTCATCACACCGGCTTTCACCGCGCGCGCGATCTCTTCCTTCAGTTGCTTCAACGAACCGATGCACAGTTCTTCATCGCGATCCTCGGTGCGCCAGATCGGGAGTGGGATGCCCCAGTAGCGGCTGCGGCTGAGGTTCCAGTCCTGCAAGTTCTCCAACCAATTGCCGAAGCGGCCGGTACCGGTGCTTTCGGGCTTCCAGTTGATCGTCTTGTTCAGTGCGATCAAGCGGTCCTTCTTCGCGGTCACGCGCACGAACCAACTGTCGAGCGGGTAGTAGAGAATGGGCTTGTCCGTGCGCCAGCAGTGCGGGTAGTTGTGCTCGTACTTCTCCACCTTGAAGGCGCGCCCCATCTCCTTCAACTTGATACTGAGCTCGACATCCACGCTCTTCTCCGGCGCTTGCCCTGCTGGGTAGTATTCGTTCTTCACGTACTTGCCGGCGAACTCGCCCATCTCCTTCGTGAAGCGGCCCTGCATGTCAACGAGCGTGAGCGTGCCGATGCCATGCTGGCGAGCCACGCGCATATCGTCCGCACCGAAACTTGGTGCCGTGTGGACCACGCCGGTGCCATCTTCCGTGGTCACGAAATCACCACCGATCACCTTGAAGGAATCGCCGCCTTCGGGCTGTGCGTAGGGGAGGAGTTGCTCGTAGCGAATGCTTTCGAGTTGGTGGCCGTAGAACTCGCCATCGATGGCCCAAGGGATGTTCTTGCCATCCTTCTTGTAGTCGTCGAACGAGGCGTTCTCGTTCTTCTCGTTGAAGTAGGCTGAGAGCCGGGACTTCGCGAGCACCATCGTTTGCGGCTCGTGCGTGTAGGGGTTGAACGACTTCACCCGCACATAGTCCAGCTTCGGGCCAACGGTGAGCGCGCAGTTGCTCGGCAATGTCCATGGCGTGGTTGTCCAGGCCAAGATAAAGACCTCGCCGAAAGCATCCTCGAACAGGAACTCCAATGCGTGGTCCTGCTTCACCTTGAACATGGCCACCACGCTCGTATCCTTCACCGGCTTGTACGTGCCGGGCTGGTTCAACTCGTGGCTGCTTAGGCCGGTGCCGGCCGCAGGCGAATAGGGCTGGATCGTGTAGCCTTTGTAGAGCAGATCATCGTCGTAGAGCTTCTTCAGCAGGAACCAGACGCTCTCGATGTACTTGGTGTGGTAGGTGACGTAGGGCTTCTCGAGATCGAGCCAGAAGCCGATGCGCCTGGTCATGTCATTCCACACATCGGTGTAGCGCATCACGGCCTTCTTGCATGCCGCGTTGTAATCCTCGATGCTTATCTTCTTCCCGATGTCCTCCTTGGTAATGCCGAGCTCCTTCTCCACGCCCAACTCGATCGGCAGGCCGTGGGTATCCCAGCCGGCCTTGCGATCCACGCGTTTGCCTTTTTGCGTCTGGTAGCGGCAGAAGATGTCCTTGATGGCGCGGGCCATCACATGGTGGATGCCGGGCAACCCGTTGGCGCTGGGCGGACCCTCATAGAACACGAAGGGCGGAGCGTCCTTCCGGAGATCAAGGCTTTTGCCGAAGGTGTCCTCGGCGTCCCATTGCGTCAATACCTCGTCGGCGACCTTGGGGAGGTCGAGCTCATCGTACTGTGGGAAACGCTTGTCCATGGCGGGAACGAGGGCCGCGAAGATAGCTGGGCCGCACCTCACGCCACGACCGGCCGCCTCAAGCGCTGGGCACCTGCATTACACGCACGGTATGCTGTGGCCCACCGATGCGGGCCTTTTGAAGAGCGGCCAGACCTTGTTCATAGGTCTCGAAGTAGACCGTCCAGTAATCGCCGGGGGCACAGTAGGGCCGGACGGCGAGCTCCACGCCGTCAAGCGTGAGCTTGGCGATGTTCACGCTGGGGGCCGGTTCCTTCAACACGTTCGGATGCTGGCGCATCACCTCCATGAGCACTTCCCGGGCCGCGCCGATGGGTGCGGTACTGTCGAGACCGAAGGTGAGGTCCACGCGGACGCTGCCTTCGCGCGTATGATTGATGATGTTGCCATTGGCCATGGGGCCGTTGGGGATGATGGCGGTCTTGTTCTCCGGGGTGAGCAGGACAGTGGTGAATATCTGGATCTCCTTCACCACGCCGGTTATGCCCTGGGCCTCGATCAGGTCTCCCACCTTGTAGGGCTTGAAGAACAGAATGAGCGTGCCTCCGGCGAAGTTGGCCAGGGTGCCCTGCAAGGCCAGGCCGATGGCCAGACCGGCCGCACCGAGGATCGCGATGAAGCTGGTGGTCTGTACCCCGAGCATCCCCACCACGGTGATGATGAGCACGACACGCAGGCCGATGGTCACCAAGCTATTGAGGAAGCGACGCAGGGTGAGCTCCACGCCGCGTGCATCGAGCACTTTGCCAAGCATCTTGGCCACGAGCTTGATGACGACGGAGCCGATCCAAAAGACGAGTATCGCAGCGACCACCTTGGGCGCATAGGCGATCGCCATATCGAGAAGCCTCGTGGTGTAGGCCTCGGCTCTATTCATCTCATCGATCATAGAAGTGATGGTTGGTCGAGCCGAAGTTCGTTTCTATTTCTTGGACACCCGGATACGGCGAGAACGACCGCGTCTCCGTTGAACAGGCGATACTGGCAAGTATAGCGGCTCGTCAGGACCTGAACCGCACCATCACGGTATTCCCCTTTTCCTCGCGTCGCACCTCCAACTGATCTTTCAGGGCGTTCACCATCGAGGAGAGCGAGGCGTGACCATAGCTGCGTGGGTCGAAGCCGGGATCCAGTCGCCGGAGCGCCTGGCCGATCAGGCTTAACGATGCCTCCTCTTCTTCGCCCTTGGCGATGGTGAATGCCTTGCGCAGTTTGCGCATCAAAGCCGGGTTGGTGGAGAGCGCGGGGGCTGCCGGCTTCTTCGCGCCACCGGTGCGCTTCTGCTCGGCCTTCGGTTCCTCCTGTACATCCAGGTTCTCCACATAGATGAAGCGTTCACACGCTTTGACGAAGGCATCGGGTGTCTTCTTCTCGCCCACGCCCATAACGAAGAGCCCGGATTCCCGCAGCCGCGTCGCCAGCCGTGTGTAGTCACTATCGCTGCTCACGATACAGAAGGCGTCCACCAACTCGCCGTGGAGGATGTCCATGGCATCGATGATCAAGGCGCTGTCCGTGCTGTTCTTCCCCTTCGTGTACGCGAACTGCTGCACCGGCTGAATGGCGTTCGCGTTCAGCAGGTCCTTCCAGCCGATCATTCCGGTCGTGGTCCAATCGCCATAGATGCGGCGGATGGTGATGGTGCCTTGCTTGCT
>Ga0138256_10008384_pt1 | contig 10860 bp, 8 predicted proteins | sample KNB2016incub_MG_FD_105486 | JGI IMG/M metagenome (GOLD analysis project Ga0138256, IMG submission 105486) | Active sludge microbial communities from wastewater in Klosterneuburg, Austria - KNB2014incub_MG | ecosystem: Engineered > WWTP > Activated sludge > Unclassified | place: Austria... | reverse complement strand
GCTCCTGCCGCCGGAAATGCAGGATTTGCCACTGATTTCAATACAAAATTTCCACGCTCGCTGCGGGTGGAAAACCAGCATGATATAGTTCCCAAATTTCCCTCCCCCATCCGCATCGCTTCCCTGGGGAATTTATACAGCGACTCATTATCCGCAACAGAGATCAAGGTGGGATATAAAAGCCTCCAGGTACCATTATCGAGGGTTTTCGGTCTTTTAAAATCAGGTTTGACTGTTTTGGAATTTACCAGCGACCTGAGTCCCTATGAACAAACAAACGGCGCCGGTAAACTGATCAAAATTCCCTTATCCGGAAAAAACCAGGGTAATGATATTATGAACTGGCTGGCAGAAGCGGGATACCAGCATAGTGTGGCCAGCTATGCCCTTTATGAAAAAGTGCCCGTTTTACCTTGTGACTGACCGGAAGGCCTTTTTTTGGCAGTTTCAGGGAATTCCGTAAATTAAAACCTAAAGCTTGCCAAAATATGAACACCTCTGCCAACAATGAATTCCTTCAACTGGTCAGCACCCTCCATAAAGAAGGGTACAATATGGACCAGATCACCCTTCAACTAAAAGAAAAGGGGGGCCCTGAGACTATTTTTCAGGAAGCCATTAATCACCTGAAACAACTAAAGCTCCTCCGGAAAAGAAGTACGGGTTTTGCCTGTTGCGGAATCGGCATAGCCTTACTTGTGGTGGGATGTATGCTTACTGTTTTGTTGTATAATAGTGGCGGGGATATCAAACTGGCCATGTACGGCCTCACCACCCTGGGCGTAATATTCGCCCTGAAAGGCCTGGTGGATATCTTAGGCTGGTAAAATTTCAGGCATTAAAGCAAAGCAGGCGTTTAGTTGGGATTAACTCTAACTGAGACGGTAGTACCTCTGCCCGGAACACTTTCAATACGGCATTCACCGCCTATAAGGAGTGAACGTTCCCGCATGCCAAGCAACCCAAGGGTGCGTTTACCGGAAACAGTGGTTGTATCAAACCCCTTCCCGTTATCTATGACCCGTAAGCTGATATGATCGCCCATTCTGCTCAGTTCCACGATAACCGTTGTGGCATCGGAATGACGGATCACATTGGTTACTGATTCCTGGAATATCCGGAAAAAAGCCGTGCGCATCTTATCCGGCATATTATATTCTTCATCATCATGATGAAATTCGGTTTTCAGATTAACCCGTCGTCCAAAATCAGCCAGGTACCAATCTATGGTAGCCACCAGTCCCAGGTCATCCAGCATACTGGGGCGCAGACTGGTCGACATACGCCGTACAGTCTTGACTGCGCGGTCAAGTAAGTTGGAAATATCTGCAAATTTATCAGTCAGTATTTTATTATCCCCCAGGTTAAGCCTGGATTCAAGCCAGGAATAATCTATTTTCAGCACCGTCAGTTGCTGACCTAATTCATCATGTATTTCGCGGGCGATGGCTGATCGCTCTTCCTCCCGTATATCCTGCAAATGGGCAGATAATTCACGGTATTGCTGTTCGCTGGTACGAAGGGCTATTTCATTTCTCTTTTCACCAATGGCAAATGCCACTTCCCGGGCAATGGTCTGCAGCAACTGTGATTCTTCTTCTGAAAAATAATGGATACTGTTAAAATACACCATGAATTTACCCAGCAACCTGTTCTTATAAACCAGGGGTATAAATCCAAGGGCAGCAATTCCCTCATGTTGAATTACCGGTAACAGGCCAATCAGGGACGGGTCCTCCTTCACATCAGACACAAATATGGGAGTGGGATTCACCGCGTCTGCACTCCATGGAGAATGACCGGCAGCATGCAAACGATAGTTCTCAGACAAGCCGTGTGCAGCTTTAAACTGCATAATCCCATTTTCATCAAATTGCAAAACAGAAGCACGGTCAGCCCGGATAGTCGTCAGTAAGCCTCCAAGGGCCAATTTATAAATATCTTCCAGCTCATTGGCTTTGCTCACAGCATCCGATAAACTGGAAATGAGTTGTAACTGATCATATTTACGGAGTAGTTTTTCTTCAGCCATTTTCCGTTCTGAAATGTCAATCCCATTGGCTATCACAACCTCTTTATCCGCCAGCCTGACCAAAAATCCGGTAAAATAGAAAGGATGATAGTTTCCCTGTTTATCCACCAATGAAATTTCTGCTTCACCCTTACCTTCCCGTACCGTCTCCGCCAGTTTGACCGCGGCAAGTTCCCGGTCTTTCTCGCTGACGAGTTCGTAATATTTCAGATCCACCATCTCTGAACGCGAATAGCCCATAATTTCCTCCATGCGGGTATTCCAACGGTTGATCTTGCCGGTTGGCACATCATACATGAAAAAAACAACAGGCAGGTTGTCGATGATACTGTCAGATAAATAACGGGTTCTCTTTTGTTCTGTAAGATCAAGGAAAGAACCAAAAATATAAGCAGGATTGTTGTTTTTATCTGGTACAACATTCGCCGAATAAGCAACGGGGAAGCGCGTCTTATTAAGCCTTATACCAGTACACTCCCCATATTCAATCGCTTTTTCCTGTAAACCCGGCAAGAGTCCGGGTACATCATTGCTGTCAAACATTTCCTGTACAAAGTGTCCAAGCAGTTCAGCTTCTCCGGAAGCTCCCCACATATCGCAGAGTGCTTTGTTTACATAAATGATCCGTCCATCCAGATCGGTAATGCCCATGCCGCTGATTGAGCTGGCAATGGCATGCTCCTTCATACTTAACTCCTTCCGGATCTTGGCATTCTCCGTCACATCGGTAGCCAACGCCATGATATTACCATCCGGCAACATCAGCGAGTTCAGTTCAATCAGGTAAGCCTCCCCGTTCTTTCTCCGTATACGCCGGTAATCCAGGGCGGTATCCCCGTTTTTCATCAGGTCAAACCGTAATGGTCTTTTCCGGAGGTCTTCCTCCAGAAATAAATCAAAAAGTCCGAGTTGCTTGAATTCTTCCGGTGTATAACCGAGGTGCCGGCAGGCGCCTTCATTAAATTCGATGATTTTCCCTCCGGGGTCATAAATGATACACCCGTCTGAAGCCAGCCTTACGAGGCTTTCATATTTTTCTTTATAATCAGGCATGCTAATCAAAAAACCTCAGCTTAATATGACCGTAAATAACCATAAAGATAAATAAATTTAGGCAGCGATGCTGAAAGGCCGAAGCTTTTACAGAGCTTTTTCAGAATATCAGGGTTTACCCCTGCCAATAAGGGCGGGTAAGTATGCAGAAATGAGGGGCAGAAAGCCGGCCAGGCACCCTCCTGAAGGAGGAATGCTGTTCAGGGTTATTAAAATCCTCCGGAATGGCATTCCTTTGGATTTCAGCGTAAGAGAATTGTTTCAGAGAATAATAAACCTTTCCCGGCTCTCTCCGACTATCAGCCAATATACCCCATCTCTCATACCACCGGTACTAAGAAATAATTCCCGGTCACGGTCTGTTATCTTCCCCCGCCGGATCAGGTGACCATCGTCATCTGTAATCTGGTACGATTCCGCAATAACCGGAACCATCGGAAATAATACCGTAATACTTGCATTTAAAGGGGCCGGGTTAGGACTCACCTGTAACCGAATGAAGTCTTTCATATAATCAGTGTCTTAACCGGGTTGGTGAAACCCGAAAGGATATATGGTGCTGCGTTTAGGGAACAAAAAAAATGCCATGCATCCTGCTTTGTTAATTACCCCATTCTAATGTGAATATCTTGCTGATTAATTCAGGTAATAGTACAGCTTGTCCTGCAGAATTACGAAGTGTGGGTGGGCAATTCCACATGGAAAACAGTTCCTGCCCCTTTTTCAGTTTCAAACCAGATACGGCCCTTGGCCTGCTCCACGATCCCTTTACACATGGCCAGACCGAGACCGGTACCAGATGATTTGGTAGTGAAATTCGGCACAAAAATCCTTTCCTGCATCTCTGGTGGTATTCCTTCTCCATTGTCTCGTATACTGATCAGGATCTTATCCTGTTCTCGTTTCTCATTCACAATGATATGGCAATGCCCTTTTTCACTGCAGGCTTCCACCGCGTTGGCGAAAAGATTCGTGAATAAACGATTCATTTGTGTTTTATCCGCCTGCAATAAAACGGGACCGTTAACCGGGTTCCAGGCAAAACTCACTGTTTCATTGGCGGCGAAAAGTTCCTTCAGTGAATAAACCACTTCGTGCAGGTCAAATACGGAAGTCTGGACATTGCCAATATTAGCAAACTGTGAAAAATCAGCAGCGATCTTGGATAAGTGATCAATCTGTTCCACCAGTGTATTCGCTACATTGGCGGATAGTTCTTTTACATTCTCCTGGTTATTATTGATGGCCTTTTGCAGGTATTGAATACTCAGTTTCATCGGTGTCAACGGATTCTTGATCTCATGTGCCACCTGTCGGGCCATCTCCCGCCAGGCACCCTCCCGCTCACTCTTCGCCAGGGCGGTCGCGCTGGCTCCCAGTTTGGCCACCATTTTATTGTACTCCTGTACCAGTTCCCCGATCTCATCATTGCGGTTCCAGTTAATAGCCTCATTCATTTTGCCGAGGTTCACTTCCTTCATCTTATCGCTGATCAGCGAAAAGGAATCCGTAATCCTGTTAGTAATAAATACGGCAAGTAGTCCGGCAATCAGAAAAATAAAAGCATTCAGATTAATGATTGTGACCAGGAAGTTGGATATCTCTTTTTCCAGTTCCGGCTGGGAGGTGAAATAGGGTATATTGATATAGGCATACGCCTGGCCATCCGCATCCCTTACCGGGCTGTACATACTGTAAAAAGAAAATGTCCCAACTTTCTCTTTCTGCAGGTATAATACCTTCCGCATTTTCTCCAGGTTATAATACGCCAGCGGATCCATTTTTTTGCTGAGTACCCCTTTATTATACACATTGCCCTCGGAAGATACCTGGAGGTTTCCGGAAAGATCATACACATTTACATCCACCCCATGTATATCCGATACTTCATCCACCAATCCCTGGAGTCCGGTATTCGAAACGGAATCATAAATCTTGATCACATCATCAAACGTAGTATGATCCGCCATCTTCTTCTGCATTTCATTGACCATGATCTTCATCGTCCGGCTGAGTTTCTCTCCATTGTTCTGCTCATACCGGCTGATAAAGGAGGAGACTGTGGCAAAAAAGATTACGATAAAAGAAAACACACTGATAAAAATAAACGTACTGTGGATCTGCTTACGGATGGTCAGCTGCATCATCCGCCGCAGGCTGATCCCGTTCAGCCAGGTCCTGAAAATAAAACCCAAAAGTTGTACCACGGCCACAATAAAAAGGAACGAACAAAAAATATAGGAAAATAAGGTGATCGCCTGTATAAATGTTTCTTTTTTACGGGCGATGACCACCACCTTTTCATTACCGGGTTTATACCAGAGTTCATTGAAATCGCCGTTGGCCCTTTGTTCAAACTCCCTTTTTGGCAATTCTTCCGGCTTTAACCAGATCGGAAACGAATAATTACCCGGTGGCGAAATCAGCCGGCCTCCGTGGTAAACCCCGATCGCATAAGTCGGTGAGTTCTCCGGATCCACCTGCTTAAACTGCCGGAACAATTCAGGGAAGAGCGCTTCGTTGCTGTAGATTTTCGGGTTTGAAACAATAAAGAAAGTACCTATCCGGTTACTATTGGTATCCTGTATATCGCGACGGGTGATATAATTGTACTTGTCCAGGTCTGTTCCATAATAATACAGACCCTCCACATCCGTTTCCTTTGACTGTACGGTCAGGATCGTATTCAGGGATTCATAGGTAGTCGCATCATCATTGAATAATGGCCGGTTGAGTTCATCATAAACATACAACCGTGTATCATAGCGGTTCAGGTATCCGCGGTAATTGTCGGCAATAATACTGTCCCGTAATTTCTTACCGCTATCCGGATCACCAAAACGGTTAAAATTTTCACGCAGAAATTCAGCATCCAGGTACTGAATAGCGATACTCATCAGCATTTCACTGGAACGATCCGTACTCTGGGCCATCTTATCCGCCATCCGTTTCCGTTTTTCCCATTCCACTTTCTTATTTTCCGAAAGCATGATAACGGCTATAGAGACGGAAAAAATAAACAGCCAGGCAAGCATCCCACCGATATTCACCCGTAGCCGGTTAAATATAGTACCCTGCCGCTGAATCAGCCAGGTATATACGAGTAACCAACAGAGTACCGGCAAGTAAAACAAGACCTGGGGATGTCCGGAACGGGTGGTCAGGTAGATCAGGCCCGCAAAACCGATCGAAAAATAAATCAGGTAATCGCGACCAGCAAACAACGGGAAAATAAACTGGTATAATAACTGTGACAGGTAATAATAAGCAACCGATAAACAGGCCAATACCACAAAACCGGCTATTGTATAACGATCCAGCCCGAAGAAATTAGTCACATCAAATGAGATCTTTGAATCAGCTACCATACTGCGAACCACATTGGCCAGTACAAAACTGGAAAAGATCAGGAGGATCAGTGAAATAACACCCGGCAGCCAGCGCCAGCTGGCCGGCATGGAAGCAAACGGGTGTTCACGCCCCTTCAGTTTATACCAGGCAAACAATACCACCCAGCAAAGAAGTGCGGCATTAATCAACAGATCACCCAGTGAACGCTGGATAGGGTCTGATCCATAAATGACAGGGTTAAAAAGCTCAAACTGCCGGAGGTTAAGGAGCAACGGAAAAACATAAGTCAGTCCCCTGATCAATACCAATACCAGGAAAAGCAATCCGATAGATTTCCATGGACCATTCCGGATTGCAAGGTGCTCCGCTAAAAGGTGAATAAACAAGAGCAGGAAGAGCAGACCGCCAAAACGAAGCCAGATCGTGAACTGATCATTAAAAGGAACAGCGGAAACCGTTTTTTTGTCCAGATAAAAAAGCGTTTTCCCGGTAAGTGTGCGCACCGGAAAATCAGTAGCGGATTCACTTAACCTTACCCGCCGGACTGCATCTTCACTGAAAATGAATTGCTGTGGCAGGTAATCAGTTTCGATAAAAAATTCAGACCATACAGGGATCATGGCAAACGCCAAATCTGCTCCTGCCCCGTTGATGGTGCGTTTAATGATATAATACCAGCCATTGGAAAGTTTGGTGAAATATTCTCCATCTGCGGCGGTGAACATTTCCTTCGGCGGTGTAATCAACTGATCACTCCAGCGCAGCATCCTGATTTCCCCGAAGTCGGCCGTTTCAAAAAGAAAGATGCCGTATTTTTTTGCAGTGAATTGTAAGAGTTCCTGGTAGCTTTCTTTTTTATGTGCCAGCCGTTCCACCAGGGCAGCATTTCCCAGAAACACCGAAAAATCCTTTTGCTGGGATTGAATGAATTTTTCGGCCAGGGCTGCTTCACGGGCAACGGAAGTCCGGCTGGAATAAAGGGTATTAAAGAAAAAAGATAAGGCAAACAGCAATACAGCCAGGGCCAGGAAAATATAATTACCCCATTTTATGGTATTAGAAGCAGGCTTCACTTATTCGGTTCGCTGTTTTTTAATCTGGTTCCAGATAGCATCCATTTCCTCCAGGGACATCTCATTCAGCTGACGGCCACTTTCCAGGGCGATCTGCTCCATACTGGTAAACCGGTGGATAAATTTTTTATTCGTACGATCGAGTGCGTTTTCAGCATCAACCTGCAAAAACCGTGCGTAATTAATCAGGGAAAAAACAAGATCCCCAAACTCCTCTTCTGTCTTTTCCTGGCTACCACCAGCAATCGCTTCCCGGAGTTCCTGCATTTCCTCTTCCACTTTCTCCCATACCTGCTCCTTATTATCCCATTCAAAACCTACTTGTCTGGCTTTTTCCTGGAGCCGCATGGCCTTTACCGTTGCCGGGAGAGAAACCGGCACCCCTCCCAACACAGAGGTTTTGCCTTCTTTCAGTTTTAACTGTTCCCAGTTTCGTTTTACTTCCTCATCATCCTTCACTTTTACATCGCCATAAATATGCGGGTGGCGGTAAATGAGTTTATCGCAGATCCCGTCAATCATTTCAACGAGTCCGAACTGGTTTTGCTCCGACCCGATCTTCGCATAAAATACAATATGCAGGAGCAAATCCCCGAGTTCTTCCCGTATGCCTGCCCAGTCATTCTCTGTAATGGCATCCGCGAGCTCATAGGTTTCCTCGATCGTCATCTGACGAAGTGACTGAATGGTTTGTTTTCGGTCCCAGGGACATTTTTCCCGCAGATCATTCATGATATTCACCAGCCGGGTAAAAGCGGTTTCAGCGTTTGGACTCATAAGATCATATTGAATAAACGGAGAAAATCAGGAAAGCTAAAAAGAGAAAAACCAATGCCAGGATTGCCCCGATGTTCAGTAAAATAAATTTGAATAATGTTTTGAAAAATCCCTGTCCATAGAATCGCCGCATCGCTATAAAGAGGTATACACCTCCGGAGAGGAACAGGATGAGAGCGATGATATCAAATAAATTCCAGCCGGTCAGATCCCCCAGCTCATCCATGCTTAACACAAACAGCAGCAGGAAAAAGGAAAAGATATAATGATAGATGGCGAATATGCCATGATCTGCATAATAAAAACGTTTACGGCGGAGATAAAGCAGTTTGAGCAGTAACGCAAATAATGGCAAGGAAACAAAAAGCAGTACTGGTAGCTTGTGCAGAAAGGTCTCCAGCATTTTATTCGCACCGCTACGGGGATCCATTTTATATTTCTGTTTCAACTCCAGGTTACGATATTGAAATTTCCGGGTCAGCCAGTTGTCTCTTTCTGCAGCAGGCAGGGATTGCTGAATGGAATCATACTCCTTTTTTGTCTCGTAAGAACGGTTGCCAATATTGATATAATTAAAATCATCCCAGTAGGGCATCATATCCTGGTTGGTCAATACCCGGGATGTATCCTCCAGTAGAATTAAGGCCGCTTTCCAGCTTGTATTAGCAGAATCTTTGGCAAGTGCGTCTTTCAATTTCTTAGCGTAGGTAACCCGGACTTCTTTTGATAACGGCTGATCCACATTCATTTTCAGGTTTTCCCCGGCTTTGAACAGACTGAAAAAAGCAATAAAAAAGACCGCAGAGGTGAAGACATACTTCTTAATGGGGTTCAGGTAGCTGGCTCTTTTCCCTTTGATATATTCCGCCGGAAGAAAACCCGGCTTCAGAAGCAGGAACTTCATCGAATCAAAAAACTTACTGTCGAAATGGGTGATATCGTACAGGAAATGCTGTACCATATGCCAAAACGACTCATGGGGTTCGGTGTTTTCCTGACCACAATGCGGACAAAACCGGTCGGGTACAGTAGTACCACAGTTCAGGCAGTTGTTCTCTTTACGCAGTGCTTTGTGTGACAATGATAAATTTTGCTTAAAAATAAGTACAAAAAATACAAGCCGGCTTTCTTTTTCGTTACTGTACAATTCAGGTAACTTTGACCGTCAAAACCCATTTAGCCGATGAAATTCCTTTTTGTTCCCCTCCTATTAATCAGCAGCCTGTCCCTCCATGCCCAGTATTATTATGATGACCTGGTGGGCACCCGCGAAACGAGCCGGCTGATGCAAACCTACCGGGAGCAGAAAGTACGGATGGTCACTGCCACGGGCTATGATAGTAAGGGTGTAAAAGCCACGGATTTCAGTGAAGTACAGGAGATCAAGGAAAACGGACGGCTCCTTCGCCAATCGGCCATCCGGAATTTCACAAAAACAGTCACCCTCTCCCGTTTTGATGAACAGGGACGTGTGATCAGTATTACGGATTCTGCTGCCGATATTCAGAGTATTACTTTTTACAGTTACGATGCGGCCGGACGGGTTAGTAAAGTAGAGAATAAGGTCCTGGATTCCGCCAATGCGTTTAATCATACAGAAACACATTGGTGGTATTACAATGAAAAAGGATTACCTGTTACTATGTGGAGGGTGATCAGTAATTCCGGCGCCGAAACCAAAACAGACAGCCTGGAAGTCCGGTTCACCACTGATGAGGAGGGCAATACCGGGGAAGAACGGACTTTCCGTAAAGGGGTGGAAACCGGTTATCTCTATTATTACTACGATGACCAGCATCGTTTACTGGATATGGTGCGTTTCAATACCCGCCTGAAAAAATTATTGCCGGATGTTATGTTTGAGTATGACGAAAACAACCGCATCGTCCAGAAAACCACTACCACCTCCAGCCTGCACCTGGGCTACCTGATCTGGAGATATATCTATAATGAAAAGGGATTGAAGACAAAGGAAGTGTTGTTCAACAGCGACAAGCAGATTACCGGAAGGATTGAGTTTGCGTATACATTTTAAAGGATTAATTTTTTTCTTTTTACTTCCCGCTCTTTCCGTCTTACCGGCAAAATAATATTTGCCAAAGGCATATAAAAATATAGCCGGGAAGGAAGGAAGAACGGGAATGGAAGCCTCGAAGAGGCCTTTTTTGTGGCCAAAAATATATTTGCCTGCGGCAAAATGGTTAGCCACAAAAACACACAAAAGGCCACGAATAAATACAAGACCACGGATAACACAGATTTGCACGGATCATGCATGTCTTTCTTTGTAGGGGCTGTTGTCCGATGCTTCGGACTCCCAATCTGCCTTTACCGGCAGTCAGGTAACACACCAGTCACGCCCAATGCGGGAGATTTGCACGGATTACGATTTTTTCTTAGAAAGGGCTGTTCCCTAACAGCTAACACCTAACAGCAAACACCGATCAGTAAAGGATTGTTTGCTAACAATTAACAGTGGACAGCAATGTATTCCGCCCCGTTAGGGGTGGCATACTAATAGAAAGATGATTTCGCAAGAAGCCCGCAGAGCCCTGTAGGGGCGATATATTTGTT
>Ga0138256_10008383_pt1 | contig 10861 bp, 12 predicted proteins | sample KNB2016incub_MG_FD_105486 | JGI IMG/M metagenome (GOLD analysis project Ga0138256, IMG submission 105486) | Active sludge microbial communities from wastewater in Klosterneuburg, Austria - KNB2014incub_MG | ecosystem: Engineered > WWTP > Activated sludge > Unclassified | place: Austria... | reverse complement strand
GCATACTACCGTGACGGCGCGGCGTTCCACGCTTCGGCGAAAGAACTCAGCGTGGCTTTCGGTACGGCAAACACCGTCATTCTGCTTTTCAGTTCATTCACGGTAGCGTGGGGTATTGAAGCAGTCAAACGCGGAAACAATCGTCTGATGCTGGTGCTTTTTGCGATCACTATCGCCTGCGGCGCGGGATTCTTGGTTAACAAATACTTTGAATACAGTCACAAAGTGCATGAAGTTGAGCTCGCTAAAGCGGCAATCGCTCCGGAACTCTATCAGGCTCTCAAAGCAGAAAATAAATGCGAAGAAACATTTGATAAACACCACGGTGAAGACATTGCCGTGGAAAAATGCAAGGTCATTCCCTTTAACCTGCACAATATTGGCAGTACGGATAAGTCCAAGCCGGCATTTGCCAGCATGTTTTTCTTTCTGTATTTCATCATGACGGGTATTCATGGTTTGCACATTATCATCGGTCTGTCACTGCTGATTTGGGTAATGATAAAAGGTATGAGAAACGAGTTTCACCCGGGTTGGTACACTCCGGTTGAGGTTTCTGGCCTATACTGGCACCTTGTTGACCTTATCTGGATCTATCTGTTCCCATTGCTTTATCTGGTTGCTTAAGGAGATAAAATGTCAGGCACACACGTACAACACTCGGAAAACCACGGCGTACATTCACACATGAAGGCTTTAGCGCTGACTTTTGTCGCGCTTATTGTTCTGACGATTATTACGGTGAAAATTGCAAAAGTGGATTTCGGTTCAGTGGCGATCAATATCTCGATCGCGATGTTCATTGCATCGATTAAAGGTCTGCTCGTAGCCCTCTATTTCATGCACCTCAAATGGGAAGAAAAGCTCATCGTATTCTTCGCAGCGCTTTCGATTCCTTTCCTTGTGCTGATGGTCAGCACCATGGTTTGGGACGTCGCAGAGAAAACAGCGGCGGGTAACTACGTAAAATAGTCCATGTTCAATTCATGGGCTATTGAGATAGCCTCAGCAAAAGGCCCACGCTTGCGTGGGCTTTTTCATTTAATCCATGCAAAAACCCAAAAAAGACAAAATTTCGTTCCTCTGCACTGAATGCGGCGATTCGTTTCCCAAATGGTTCGGCCAGTGCCCGTCGTGCAAAGCCTGGAACAGCCTGAGTGAAAACCGTTTCAGCGAAGCCGAAGATCAAAGCCCTGATACCCGTCCGTTGATAGCCGGCAGGGTCGAGGCTGCGGCGGCGATGAAAACCGGCCTCAACCAGTTCGATGCGATTCTCGGCGGCGGTATTATGCCGGGTGGCGTGATTCTGATCGGCGGCGAACCTGGTATCGGAAAATCCACTCTGCTTCTGGAACTCATGCGCAACACGAAAGCCGTCTATGTAACAGGTGAAGAGAGTCTCTCACAGGTGCAGGCACGTGCCGAACGTTTAGGATTATCAGGTGACCTGAATCTCGTACAGAGCAGCAGCCTGACACAGTTGTTGCAATATGTGGATAAACATAAGCCGCCTTTGGTTTTGCTCGACTCGATACAGACAACCTATACCGACCAGCGCAGCGGCTTTTCAGGCTCACCAGCGCAGATACGCGACGTGACGCAGAAGATTATCGAGTACGCCAAAGCAAAGAGTGTTGCGTTCGTACTTGCCGGGCATATCACTAAAGACGGCCAGATTGCCGGCCCTAAGCTGCTCGAACATGCCGTTGACACCGTTATCTATTTTGAACAAAACCAGACCACGCGTTACCGCTTTCTGCGTGCGGTGAAAAACCGCTTCGGGGCAACCGGTGACGTCGCCATCTTTGAAATGACTGCTACGGGTTTCCGGGAAGTAGAGAATGCTGATTCGCTTTTGCCCGTGCAGGAAATCGGCGGTATGGGCAGCTGTCTTTTCCCGCAGCTCGAAGGCACGCGCGTCATGCCGCTCGAAATTCAGGTATTGGTGACCCCGACGGGCTTTGCCAATGGTCGCCGCATTGGTGAAAATGTCGAACTATCCCGCATTCATCTGATTGCGGCGATACTCGAAAAATTCGCGGCGCTGAAACTTTCGCAGTGCGATATTTTTGTGCGCGTGAACGGGGGTACTCAACTGTCAGAGCCGGCGGGCGACCTGGCGCTACTCTTTGCGATGGCTTCGAGCTACCTCGAACGCCCGTTGCCGGTGAAGCGCGCGGTCGCCGGCCAGGTGTCACTCACCGGTGAGATACGCTCACCGGGTGGCCTGGAAGAGAGGCGCCGCGCGCTGCTGCAGTGGAAGATCCCCAATGCCGTATGGGGTGGTATTAAAGAGAAAGGTGCGACTGTGCCGGGCGAAAAATTTGTTTCTTTCATTGACAAGGATCTCAAAATTCTCGAAGCATAGCTCATGACTGCACCGGCCGGCGAGAAGAAGATCATCAAACCACCGATTTTGTATCGCCAGACGCAGAATCTGTGCGAACAAATCGAGAAAAAGACAGGCCACAGACTGTTGTGTTATTGGAATTCAGTGAATGGCAACATTTGCCAGAACGATGTCAGCGTGCTCTATGGCATGATCAAAGACTGGGGTGTGCAGGATCAGCTCTATTTCTTCATCAAATCGAACGGCGGCGACGGCAAAGCCTCGTTGCGCATTATCAATCTGCTGCGACAGCACACAAAGAAGCTAGTCGTTGTCATTCAGGGGGAATGTGCATCGGCGGCGACAATGCTGGCCCTCGGGGCGGATGAAATTCTCATGGGACCATTGGCTTTTCTGAGCGCGGTCGATACCTCCCTCACGCATGAACTGTCACCTGTCGACCGCAATAACAGTCTGGTGAGCGTCAATCAGGACGAGCTGTCGCGTGTGTTGAAACTCTGGAATAAAGAAGGCAGTCAGACAAATCCGTATCAGGCATTATACCAGTATATCCATCCGCTGGTGTTTGGTGCAGTGGACCGGTCGAGCTCGCTGTCGATCAAACTGTGCAGCGATATTCTTTCATACCACATGGCTGATCAGGCGAAAGCTGCCGAGATCAGCCGCAAACTGAATGAAGAGTATCCGGCGCACAGCTACCCGATCATTCTGCGCGAAGCAGAGAAGATTGGCCTCAACGCGCGGGAGCTCGACAAAGAACTCAATGACCTGTTTTACGCGCTCAACAATCTCTATTCAGAAATGGGCCAGCGCGCTTATACGGACTTTGATGAAAATAACTACCACAACAATGAGATTGTGAACATTCTCGAAGTCCGCAATACGCAGATGTATTACCAGAACGATGCCGATTGGCACTACCGCAACGATGAGCGGCGGTATATCTCGATGAATGACCAGAGCGCCTGGTATATACTCAATGGTGCCGGTGAAACCATCGAGCCGAAAGTTTTCCAGATACGCTGATACGTGCCGGCGCGCACTCCGCGGGCTATTTGCTTTACGGCGATAAACCGTTATTCAAATCTGTGTGCATGCTCAAGTCCCGTAAAAAAATTTCCGCACTGCTATACATCCCCCTGTTCTTAGCGCTCGCCGCCTGTAAGACGGGCCCGCAAAAACCTGAGGCCAATGACGGTTGGGTCGAAGTTACGGGTGTGTCGGTGATCAATAACGGCAATCTGGGCCTCGCCAAAGACGAAGCGCTGAAAGATGCCAAACGTGTTGCCGTACAAGAGGTTCTCGGCAGCATTGTTTCTGCGCGCACAGACGTGAAGAACCTGCAACTCGTGCAATCTTCGGTGACCAGCAAATCCGAAGGATTGATTGAAACGTTCAGTATTCTGAATGCAGCGGCGGTCTCGTCAGCTGAGTATCAGGTAAAAATTAAAGCGAAGGTGAGCATGGTGCTCATCAATAAAGCCATCGAAGAGGTGGTCGCATCGCAGGGTAAGCCGCGCATGATGGTGATACTCGATGAAACCTTCAACGGCCGTGCCGATGGGAATAAGGTGGCGCAGACCGAAATTGAAATGCAGTTTATCGCGCAGGGCTTTCCTTTTGTTGATCGCGCGTCGGTTGAAAAGATCGTCGCGCGCAACAAGCGCAAGATTGCTTCGGCGCTCAGCGGCGATAACTCAGCGGCACGCGCTCTGGGCGTCGATGCCGGCGCGGAGATTATCCTGGTGGGAACGAGCCGCGTGAAAGAAGCCGGCAAGATTGCCGGGTCGCAGCTGATTTCGGTGCAGGCTGATGTCAACGTTCGCGTGATCGATATTAATACCGGTAAACTGCTGACCGCCGGCCAGGACCACGGCGCTTACCCGCACATCAATGCCGAGAGCGGTGCGGTATCAGCGGTGAAGAAAGCCGTGACTCCGCTGCGCGAAAAGCTGGTGACTGACATTGTGAAATTGTGGGATATCAACCGCGGAAACACCATCGCACTGCTTGTGACAGGCCTCGACTATGAGAAGCTGATGGTGCTGCGCGGAGAGCTGACAGAAAAAGTGCGCGGTGTAAAAGCAGTGAACCCGAAAGGTTCGGCCGGCAAGGCCGCAAAGCTCGAAATCGAATTCGAAGGCTCTTCGTTCGACCTCGCCGACCGCCTGCTGACCTCGGGCCTCAGTATTCCGCTCAAGATCGGCGAAGTGAAACCCAACGCGCTCGATGTGAGCGCGAAATAATCAGCGAAACCAGATCGTATCTGCGTACCATTGGCCATTCTCTTCGACGAGAGTGGTCAGTGTTCTGCCGTTCTTCATTTTAATTTTGATCGTCTTTTTACCCTGATACTCGCCCTCGATTACTGATTCGACCAGATCATCAAGGGTAAGCTTCTTGATTTCTTTCTGAGCCTTCTTGACTTTGTCTGCGGTGACGCGTTCTTTCTGGCGGTCGGTGAAACGTGCCCTCAGGGCAGTGACATCACCTTTCTTCAGCAGATCAAACTGGCGTCCGATTTCTGCCTTGGCTGTGGCTTTAGCGTCAGCCAGAAGAGCTGCGGTTGCGAGCAGCATAGCCGCGGCGAATATGTAAATTTTTTTCATAGTGCGTTATTTTGCACCGTAAGGGCAATAGGTCAAGACGCTTTTAGTCTGTGCTATTTGTCTGTGGGTTCAATTCCCTGTCTGGACGCGTTCGCAGGCTTTGAGCATGATTTCATGGTCTTTGATGAGAGCCTCACGGTGAGAGTCGGCAACGGCTTTGGCTACCGTTTTCCCGATGAGTGGAATATCGACGTGCACGTGCACTTCGTATTCGCGCACTGTGAGATTTGCCGCAATTTCTGTATAGGGGCAAGTCGCAGAGATTTTGACTTTTTCAGGAGAGTATTCTGAATGCATGGTGAACCGGCTCAGATTGGTGACAGTATCAAAGTAGTTGGTATCAACCATTTCGAGCATTTTTTCGGGCACCATCTTTTTCACGATGTCTGGTATGGCACTGCCAAAGCGGAACAGCCGCCGCGTCACGACCACACTACCGAGCACTTCTGTGCCCAGCAATTGCTGCGATTTGAGTCCCGGCTGGTTGTCTATATCGTCGTAGCGCAGCTCCCGGGCAGCGATGACCGTTTTTATGGGAAAGGGGAATTCCTGACGCAATGTATAACGCATAGCTCGACCGGATGGCTGACTACAGGTGGGCGAATTGTTTTTGACCGACAATCTGTCTTTCGCAATCGAACCTGTGCAGAAGGCTACTCTCGAACACCGTTTTCCTTTTTCCTTTGAAGACCTGGTTGAAATACGCGAAGAGCGCTATAAGAACCTCCATATCTGGGATATGTTTTCGGCCGCGATTTTGTTGAAAGAAGAAGACGACGGCAACCTGCGCCGCCGCGAATACAAGCTGCTGATTAAAACGGCCTTGCCGCTGTTTGCGCAGAAGCTGCTGGCGAACGGCGAAGCGCTGTCCTGCCACGAAGTCACAACTCTCGACCGAAAACTCAAAGAATACCGTTCTGAAACGGTGCTCAAAATCGTGAACTCCGCGATCAACTTCAAGGAATTATCGCTCTATTCACCCGACGGCACGGACCACAGCAAGCGTGTGATCGACATCGAAGCCAACGTGCGCATTCCCGCGGTGGGCAAGCCCATCGAAAAACTCATTGTCTATGAATTCAAAGAGCAGAGTGGCGTCGACTGCGAACGTATTCTGAAATTTGCGAAAGACAGACAGATCCGCTAAATGTTAGTCTTTTTTCACCAACGACAAAGTCTTCTTTCCGAGCACAATTGCCCCGGGAATCAGTGATGCCATTGCGCTGACGCCAATGGCCGCAGTGTAGATCAGCATGCGCTGGCTAGTCGAGAGAGTTAGCTTCAGTTGGCTGATATCGGTGCCTGAGAGGCTCGTGAACCATGGAATATCGGTGAGGTGTGTCTGCAGAATGCGCAGAGCCGGTTCTGAAAGCCATATCGCGAGAGCGGAATGGATGAATCCCCACATCGCACCCTCAATCGCCAGCAGAAACCACAAAAAAAACATCGAAGATCCAAACACGAGATATAAGCCAAATTCATAGCGATTCTGCACCGCGAGCAGCGCGAACGAATTGGCCAGCGCAATCGCGGCGAGGCCACCCAGTACCACGGCAATAATCAAAAATATCAGGTCGATTTTTTCGAGGGATTTAAGGATTGCATCAAATTTCTTATTCTGTTCGGGTATGCGAAGGCGTTCTGCGCGTGCGGCGCGCAGAATTTCAGGCAACACCTTTTCATTCGAGATCTCAATAAAAATCTGGTCAAAGCTGTTGAGCGCATTCGTCTGCTTTCGTTCGCGGTGTTTCTTTTGCACCCAATCAAGAGGCGCGCCGAGCGCTGAAACAATTCCTGCCGGCGCAAAGCCGCAGACGACCAAAAGTGCATCTTCGGTTTTCGCCCATTTGGTGCCGACAATACTTTGACCTAGCTGCGCGCGCAGCCGAAGGCCGATCAGGTTGTTGGCGCTGATATTGGGCAGGCCGTTGATCATCGCATAGGCATACATGATTTCGAGATAACTTTCGGGTACGATTACGGGAATCTCGTCGATCATCTTGTCTTTATCTTCAACCTGCGTGCCCTTGAGTGGTGCGCGGCAGCGCATCAGCGGCTTCAGCATGTGCGCGGGCACACCCTGCAGCACCAGATCAAAACTAAACCCGAGCTGTGAGAGAATCGGATCTTCAAACCGGCCGATCGCAGGCTGCTGCAAGAGCTGCGTTGCATACACACTGCGCACATCACCCGGTTTTCCCCAGTGCCGCGCCCGTTCGAGCGTGCGGCTGGTGATGGGCATCAACGTGTCTTTTTCCTTACGGAAGAGGTTCCAGTCTTTGTTACCCTTACCCATGACGCTGAGTTCAGGCACGAGGCGCAATGTTTGCGGGGGCAGCGAAGCTTCCATTTTTTGGCGGATCAGCGATTTCAGCGGTTCAAGCACGCCCAGAATGGTGATAACCACCACTAGCGAAAGAAACAGGCCGACCGAAGACAGGGCGTTTCGAAAGAAGTGTTTGCGCGCGATAATGGCAATCAGCAGCAGGCGGCGGATTACGAAACGAATCGCGTTCATTTTTCCGCCTTCCTGGCTTGGCTCTTTTTTGCTGTGGCTTTTTTCCTTTCGGTCAGTTTTCCATTGGCGAGATCGAGCACGCGATCTGCCCGCGACATGATATATGCGCTGTGTGAGACGCAGATCAGTGTCAGCCCTTCGGCCCGTATTTCTTCCAGCAGCGACACAATGGCGATTTCAGTGGCATGATCGAGGTTGCCGGTGGGCTCATCGAGCAGTAAAACAGGCGGGTCCATCAGCAAGGCGCGTGCAAGACCCGTGCGCTGCGCTTCTCCGCCTGAGATGGCTGTCGGGTAAGCCTTGGCACGATGCGCGATACCCAGCTTGTTCATGCGCGACTTCAAACGTGCAGCATCGAGCGCACGCCCGGAGAAAAGCGAAGGAAACCGGATATTCTGTTCGACGGTGAGGAAGGGCAGTAAACGAAAATCCTGAAACAGGAAACCGACACTGCGTTTACGGAACGCCCCCAGACCATATTCGCCCCAGAAGCGATACACCGGTTTTCCCGCAAACAGGTATTGGCCGGCTTTCGGGCGCTGGAACCCCCCCAAAATATAGAGCAGTGTACTTTTGCCGCTGCCCGATTCGCCCGCAATTACCGTGAAGCTGCCCGGCGCAAATTGCAGATCGACAGCGTCGAGTATCAACCGTTTGCCGTATGAAAAAGAAATGCCATTGAGCTCTATGAGAGACTCTGTATTACCTACCGACGCTTTTTTTATCATATCGTATCAATTTCGTAAATCGAAATATTCTTATACGCCTGTGCGGAGGCCGTGTTGTACATGCAAATCACCTCAGTCTTGCGGCCACGTTCAATATTGAAAACGAGGGAAGATAACTGTTCACGCAACAGGAAAATTCCCCGCCCATGCGGATCGTGCAGACCGGCGGGCAATCCCGAATCGGAGTCTGCGCTCAGGTGCCGATGCAGGCGGTAGAGGATTTCTTTTTTCGTCAGACGCCCATGCGGGTCGACGCAACAGAGAATGACCCATTCGTCACTGATACCGAATTGCAGTGTGAATTGATCTTCTTCGTCGAGCACGATGTCCTGATGGGCAAGAAGAATATCATGGTGTGAATTTTTTGTCTGGTACTTGAACTCACCCAGGTCGTTGATCGGCGCCCGGAACAAGGCGTTCGAGGTAATTTCGTCAAGCACCAGTTTGATGATCGATTCGGGCGCCTTTTTTTGCGTTTTGAGCTGCAGGGCTATACGATCGGTCAGTTCGCCGCGTTCATACAATGATTTCACCTTCACTGCATACAAAGTATTATTGGCAAGCGTGCGCGGAAAACCCGTGAGCGATATGGACATTTCGCGCATCAGGGGAAAATACTTCTGCACCCCAAAAATATCTCCCGACAGCATTTTTTCGATTGTGACTTCGATCTCTTTCAGGCTCATGCGGCCGTGCTTGGTGATTACCTGCGAAAAGCCATGCTCTTTAATAATGTCGATAAATTCGTTCACATCATACGATGTGATGATAATGATCGGAATATTCGGCCGCAGCTTACGGGCAAGGCGGCCCATCTCAAAGCCGTTCATTTCCGGTAGCTTGACATCCGTCACCACCAGCTCGATATCGGGTGACATCGCCAGCATCATCAGCGCTTGTTCGGCGGTCGACGCGACCTGAACATCGTAGCGAGAAAAAAGAAAATCGCGGATTGCCAGTTGAATGGATTCTACGTCTTCTACGAGCAGAATGCGGCTCGAGCTCTTCTTGCCGTCGATTTCGAGGTTGAGAAAAGGTGTGGAGGCCGGTTGCTTCATTGCAGTAGTGGTATATCTATGGTCACTCGGGTGAAGGGTTTTCTCGAAACGACCCGAATCGCTCCATTATGTTCGGAGATAATCTTGCGGGCGATAAATAGACCCAACCCCCGATTCTTTTCCCCTTTCGTCGTGTAAAACGGTTCAAAGATCCGGGAGAGACGCGACTTGGGTATGCCACCGGCATTGTCCGAGAACTGCACGCGCGCAAATTTGCCCGTCCGCCGCGCTGAAATATTCAGACGCACCCGCTCAGCGCTTTTTCTGCTTTCAGCGGCATCCATGACGTTGACTACAATATTCTGCCAAACACGGCGCAATCTGGGTAAATCTCCCGAGATGGGTAATAATTCCGCCGCAGGTGCGATCTCAATCACCAGAGGCACCCTCGGATTTGCCATTATCTGTTCCGCAAGATTGCGCACCTCTGCACCTGCATCGAGGCGTTGCGTGCGGAATATTTCCCGTTTGTTGAGGGATTTCAATTCTTCAAGCAGGTGCGCCGCAGAGGCGAGATCATGATCCATGGAATCCAGCAGTTTGAGCATGAAAGGTGTTTTGGCAGCCTTGCGACAAGCCTGTAGCGTCAAATTGAGACCTGTCAGAGGGCCATTCAGATCATGCGCGATCACCCTGACAAAAAGTTCCAGCGATTCAAGTTTAGCCTGGTAGAGTTTTTCCTGACGGGATTGCCGCCGGTATGGAGTCATGTGCGGACCTTCGGCAGGGGGCGCCATTGCTACCCCCGGCTTTCCGGATTGCGGTAAACGACCGCTGTAAGATCAGCGCCGGTATTTGGCAAACCAGCGCCTCTGGCTAAATTAATACCTCAATGAATTCTTCATGCGATTGATGGTCTCTACGTCGCCGTTCGAGGCACCACGCTTTTGGAATTCAAAAGTGAAGCGAAAGAGTTTTTCGAAATAGATCAGATGCTCGATATAAAAATCGCGTTTGAACTTAATTCGGTTTGGGTTGGTTGGATCGTTTTCCACATCAGCCAGCTTCACCTTGTAGTCCGGACTCTTTTCTGCAACTTCGGTAGTTTTGTTGAACGAGGTTGCAAGTTGCATTTCATTTGGATTCCCTTTTGCCGGGTTGGGATGCGAAGCCTTGGTGTAATATTTATACTGCTCAAAGAAGTTCTGGTCATCGACAATAGTCTTGATGCGCGACAGATCTTTTCCCGTGAAATAAAGGCGCATCGTCTTTACCGCCGTACCCACCGGCAGTCCATAATTGTATGACTTAGGATTAAAAGTGTAAGCCTGCAACTCAATATAATCGCCGTCTTCGTCTTTGCCTGTCGCAAAAATTGTCTGCGTTGGAGTCAGTTTAACCTTCGGCGCAATGTCGCGCAGCGTGTATAACGCCTGTAAGCGCTCTGAAACCTGACGAATCTGGTCATCCAGACGCTTTTCTGTTTCTGCAAGATCTGCAGCCTTTTGGCTGTCTTTACCGGCCTTGAAGGCCTCTTCGATTGCTGCAACCGGCATTGTCATTGAAACGATGCAAATTGCCAGCAGTGTTTTCTTTGTTTTGCTTAGCATACCCTTATGCTCCCTTTATGAGAATTCCCCTCTCTCTATCGACCCTTG
>Ga0138256_10008381_pt1 | contig 10862 bp, 11 predicted proteins | sample KNB2016incub_MG_FD_105486 | JGI IMG/M metagenome (GOLD analysis project Ga0138256, IMG submission 105486) | Active sludge microbial communities from wastewater in Klosterneuburg, Austria - KNB2014incub_MG | ecosystem: Engineered > WWTP > Activated sludge > Unclassified | place: Austria... | reverse complement strand
GCATCTCCCGGTTGTGGCCCCAGCGTGAATCTTGGTCCGTAAGCGCGGCAACCCATTTCGAGTGTGACGCTGACCGAATATTCGACGAGGCAACTGGTCGTGTCGTAACCGGGAGACGCTTTAAAGGCACTGAGATAATCTTCGTCGGGAATGCCGATCAGAATTTCCAGAAATCCGCCGGCGGTGCGCGGTTTGGTTTTGAATTCGTTGGCCAGTGCGACGATGGGGCCCATCGCTGCGGTGGTCTTGGGGTCGATCCAGATCATCTTGATCGAATCGTCATTCAACAGGTGAGTCAGCACTTCGCGCAGCGTCGGAATGATCTCACCGTATTTAAGCCGGCAAAAGACTTTCATGAGCAGTATCGTGTAATTGGTGACATCGCCGAGGCACAGAATTCCCGTGGTCAGTCGCGAGTTAAAATCCGGGTCGTGGTACAGAAATGGCACGCCATCTTTGCTCAGCAGCACGTCGATTTCGACCGCGTTGGCGCCGAGGTAACTCGCATAGTTGATACCTTCGATCGAATTTTCCGATGCACCGCACGCATCGACGGTGCGGCAGCCGTGGTGCCCGATAATGTAGAGGTTGCTCGGTGGTGGTTTAAGAGCGGTTTCAAATTCGAGTGAAATGGTCTCGGTCAATGAATTTCGGGAAGAACCGTATTCCCCGGTGTAGCGCACGTGTGGAATGGTCGGCGCGGCGCCTGCACAAATTTCCGTACCACCTTCATTGGCAGCGATGCGCAAGCGCATCAGCCCCGTCGTCTGTGATGCCGGATCGCGGGTTCGGCCTTCAAACACAACCGCATTGTCGACGCAGCCCGCATTAAACACGGCATAAGTTTCTGCCTCATACGAATAGAGTGCCAGTCGGGAGTTGGCATTCTTGATCGTGAGGCGGCCGCGAAAAAGCGAAGAGCTGGCAATCCCTCTGAAATTGCCGACCAAATGCGTCATGACCGCCGGCGGAATCGGTAATGAGTTTTTGAGCAGGCCGCTATTACCGAATTGCGGTTCGTCTTCGGTCAGCACCGAACATCCACCGATGAACAGCAAGGCCAGAAACCAGATGTGCATTTTATTTTTCATCAGAATCTGTACCCCGCAAACATTGTTGTGTACTGGAAAAAACGATCATAATCGGAAAACGCGAGCCAGAATTCATAACCCGGCCTTGCATGGTTCACCTGCAGGCCGAGATAGATGCCGCCTTTCCCTGTGTAATATTCTGCCATCAGCAGCACGGAAAATCCTTCAAACGAAAAACTACGTTCCTGGAAAACGGAATTGCCGAGGCGAGTATAACGATTGTGCAGAATGTTGAGCCGGTACGTCAGCGAAAGGCTGTCGGGCAGCCAGTAATAATAGTGGCTCAGGTGGTTGAAGCCCACCGAAACCGTCGGGTGTGTAACAAGAGTTGCCGTCAGTGCGTCGAAACCGCTCGAGTCGAAGACACCACCCCAGACTGCCGCAGAATTCCCGAGGCTGACGCTGAGCCAGCGGCCGCGCACGACGCCATAGATTCCGGTCGATAGAAAGTTCTGCAGGTAGAGCACGCCGAGCGAATTGCGCCATTGCAGGTATTTCAGAAAATTTTTATTCAGGTGCGCTTCGAGCAGCGGAAAAAAACGGGTCTCTGATTCGGCAATACGCTTGGGTATGATTGTCATCCGCATGCCGACGCCAAAAACCCAGCCCGGATCATTGCTCTCTGGGCTGAACAGAAAGGTCGAATGGGCTCTGCCGCCGGTAGTGACGAGTTCAGTCCGTCGCCCGGGTTTTTCAGTACGGATAGTCTGCACCTCTTCTGCGGCAAACGCAGGCAGGGTAAAGGCGGCCAATATTAAAGGCAGAAACCTCATTTTCGGGATAGCGTAGCGATGCCCACGCGGCCTGCAACCCATTTAATATTCGCCAAGCGCCCCAAATGATTGACTGCGCCGCCGAACGGTCTGTCCTGTCGTTCCATGTCCACGCACGAGGTTAAGGCAGGCAAGCTGCGGTTTTCTTATGAAAAACATGGCGACGGCCGGGAGATTTTTGTGCTGGTGCACGGCTGGTGTTCGGTGCGTACCTTCTGGGGGCCGGTGCTCAAAGACTTTATCGAACTCGGCACCTGCTATAATATGGACCTGATTGGCCACCATCCCGCGACGCGCGCCGAGGACATCCACGATCTCGACCTCATCAAAGTAACGGCGCAGCAGGCCGCGGCGATCAAAGCCATGGTCGGCAAACACAAGATCACCCTGGTTGGCCATTCGACCGGCGGCCTCATTGCACTCAACATGGCGGTGCAGAACCCCGAACTCGTGAAGCGCGTGATTGCCATTGGTCCGGTGATCCATGGTCCGATCAAGGGGCCGCTCGGTTTTGCGAAAGATCTCTACAAACTCAACCTGCACGCAGCCTTGCATCTGCCGTTTGCCTTCATACGCTCATTGCCCGACGCATTTCGCAATATTTTTGAAACCGGCGTGCATGACACGAAGGCCTTCTTCAAACGCTCCGATGCGCAGTCTTATGTGACAGCGTACCGAGAGCAGATGTTGAACCTTCCTCCTGAAGCGATGGGTGCCTGGCTCAACATCATCGACAAGGCGGATTTACGGCCGGTGCTCACAGGCAATCCGGCGCCTGCGCTTTTGATCACGGGTTCGCATGACAAGGTCGTGACCACTCAGCAGGCGCGCGAGATTGCCCGCAAGATGCCGAATGCGGCATACCACGAATATTCAAACTCAGGCCATATTCCGATTCTCGAAGAAGAGCGTGAGTGCTTTGAGAATATCAATATCTGGCTGAAAGCACATTGAATCGCTGAGAACACGAATTATGCCTGAACCGCTGCAATCATCCGATCACCTCGTTATTATCGGTAACGGCGTGACAGGTATTACCTGTGCGCTCGAAGTGCGCAAACAGTCCGATTGCAGAATTACCGTCGTCTCAGACGAGGGCGAATATTTTTTCTCGCGCCCGGCGCTGATGTACATCTTCATGCGGCAGATGCAGCTCCGCGACACGCAGCCTTATGAAAAAAAGTTCTGGAAAAAAAATAGGATCGAACTCAAACTCGCAACCGCGGTGAAAATAGAGCCGCAGGGAAAAAGAATTGTGTTCGGCGATCAATCCACCTTATCTTTTGACAAACTCGTCATCGCCACGGGCTCGGTGCCCAATAAATTCGGCTGGCCAGGGCAAGATCTGCCGGGGGTGCAGGGGTTCTATTCGCTGCAAGATCTTGCACTGCTCGAACGCAATGTGGCTTGCGTTACATACGCGGTCATTGCCGGCGGTGGTCTGATCGGTGTCGAGGTTGCAGAGATGCTCCTCTCGCGGCGTATCGGCGTCACCTTTCTCGTGCGCGAAAAACATTTCTGGCAGATTGTGTTGCCGGTCGAAGAAGCCGATCTGGTCGGCCGTCACATTTTGCAGCAGGGTGTCGATCTGCGCTATGAAGCAGAACTCGCGGCGATTGAAGCGGGTGACGACGGCAGAGTTGCGCGCGTGAAACTCAAAAACGGCGAAAGCATCGATTGCGGCCTTGTTGCGCTGACCGCCGGCGTGTCGCCGAATTTAGCACTGGCACGAGCTTCCGGGGTCGCGGTGAATCGGGGTGTCGTCGTGAACGAGCGCTTCGAGACGAATGTGCCCGACATCTATGCTGCAGGTGATTGTGCCGAGTTCAGTCAGGCGCCCACAGGCCGCCGCAACGTCGAGCAGGTGTGGTATACCGGGAAACACCATGCAGAAACGCTGGCGCAGATTCTTCTCGGCACAAATACCCGGTATGAAACCGGAATCTGGTTTAACTCGGCAAAATTTTTTCATCTCGAGTACCAGGTTTATGGTGACGTGCCGGCTGTTTTACCTGCGGGGCATAAAACCTTCTTCTGGCAGAATGCCGACGGTGATAAGTGCCTGCGCCTGAACTGGCATGCTACTTCGCGTGCGTTGACCGGCATCCATGCGATCGGCCTGCGCATCAGGCAAGATATATGCACAGCATGGATAGCAGGCGGTCGGCCGATCGAAGAAGTGATGGCAGAGCTGAAAGCCGCAAATTTTGACCCTGAGTTTTTTATTCGCTACGAAGGGGAAATCCTTAGTATATTTAACGAAGAGCAGAAACACGATGGCGTCTAATATAGAAATCTATACGAAAGACTATTGTCCTTATTGTACGATGGCGAAAGACTATTTCCGCAACCGCAATGTCGAGTTTACAGAAATTGATCTGTCGAAAAAACCTGAAGAACTGGCGACCCTGAAGGAGCGCACCCACCACATGACCGTGCCGCAGATTTTTGTCGACGGTGAATTTATCGGCGGTTACACCGACATGGTCGCCCGGCTGAAGCAAGGCACGCTGCGGTTTTCCTGAGATAAGCCTGAGCGCGAACTCGCGCCGCCCAATGAAGGCGGCGATTTTTTCCCGCTCGATTAATCGTGGTGACGCACAAGGCGGCAAATCAGCGCGAATTCGGGCCGTTTAAGGCCTCTCGCATAGCGAATCGATTAGATTCGCGGAGGAATTCGTGCTGATTAACGATTGGTCGAGCGGGAAAAAATCGCTTCAGCGAGTTTGCGCACAGGCTCTTCGGTAATCGAACGCCAATTTCTTCGCGACGCGGCCTTGCCGCGGCAGAAAATGCCCGCGTGGCAGAGATACACGGCGAGTGGGATTCCAAATTCACCCCGCTCATTGACGCGTTCCGCAAAAATTTTGCAGAAAAACAGGAAGTCGGCGGCGCGATCTGCGTTTTTCACCGCGGCAGAAAGGTGGTCGATGTCTGGGCGGGCGAAAAAGACCGCAAATCGCATGCCGCATGGGATAAAGACGCGCTGATCCCCATTTTTTCTGTCACCAAAGCGCTCACCGCATTGTGCTTTCTGATTCTCGCGGCCCGGAAAAAATTCGATTATGACAAGCCCGTGTCTTTCTATTGGCCCGATTTTGCGCTCGCCGGCAAAAAAGACATCACCTGCCGGCAACTGCTCGAGCACCGTGCAGGCCTCTATGCTGTCGAACGGCCGCTGCAGCTCTCGGATTTTAAAGACAATTACCCGCGAGTGTACGATGCGCTGATTATGCAGAAGCCGCTGTTTGCTCCAGACAGCAATCAGGGTTATGGTGCGCAGGTATGGGGCGCCTATGCCGGTGAACTTTTTCGCCACGTCGCATACGAGAGCGTCGGGCAGTTTTTTCAGCGCGAAGTTGCGCGCAAGCTCGCGGTCGACGCATTCATCGGTATGCCACCGGAGCATGACCATCAGGTAGCGACGCTCTACCCGGTATCGACGATCGATCGCCTGTCTGCAATCATTCCCGAAATTATCAAAGGCGACACGACTGAAGGCCGCATCGGCCGCGCCTTCATGTCGGGCAACAAGTCAATTGAACTGGCTTACATGAATCCCGCGGCGGGGCCGAAGAGTCTCGACGTCTTTAACGAGCCCTGGCTGAGGCGCCTTGAATTGCCGTGGGTGAATGGCATGGCCAACGCACGTTCTCTCGCGACGATCATGAGCGTTCTGGCGTTGGGCGGCAAATTGGGTAAACTGCAATTCGCCAATGCGGATTTGCTGCGTGAACTGACTAAAGAAAACCCATTGCGCTATGACCTCGTTTTGCAGAAGCCGCTCGGCTGGAATTTAGGTTTTCTCAAAGAAGAGAGATGGTTATATTCACCCAATGTCGAAGCGTTCGGCCATTCAGGCATGGGCGGGCCTTTGGCTTTGGCTGACCCGAAAGCAAAACTCGCATTCGGTTACGTCTGCAACAAGATGGATTACAAGGTGCGCCCGGATAAGACGCTCAGGCTGTGCCGAGCGTTGTATGAATGTATTGCGTAGCAACACCCCAAGGGTGTTGCTACGCAGGGCTCAAATTGTGAGCGTGACTTTTATCATTGTTTCAGCCACTATCTTTTCTTTTTTGCGCACGTCAGCCTTGAGCGGCAGAACGTAAGAGCCTGATTTTGTATCGCTGAACACCGAAGTTTTCCATTCAGTGCCGCCGATTTTCGCCAGCACTGCGATCGTCCCGAAACTTTTTGCCAGCCCACCATGGAATGCTTTGATTTCGGCAGCAAGCTTCTTGGGCAGCGTCACAAAATGCCACGGCGTGGGGCCGGCATAGAGCCAGACTTTGGCTTTGAATGTGTAGGTGTTATTTGCGGAGGGCATGTTTATTGTTCATTTGTAGAGACACCCTGTTGATTTGTACAGACATCCTGGGTTCTTTTGTAGAGACACCCTGACAGGGTGTCTCTACAAAAGAACCAACAATCTTACCTCAGTCATATCTTCAATCGCCGAACGGATACCTTCGCGCCCGAGGCCCGAATCTTTCACACCGCCATAAGGCATATTGTCGACGCGAAAACTCGGCACATCGCCAATCACCACGCCGCCGACCTCCAGAGTATCCCATGCGCGCATCGCCTTTTGGATGTCGTTCGTGAAAATACCGGCTTGCAGGCCATAGCGGCTTCTATTAACGCGCTCAATCGCCTCTTCGAAGTCGGTGAATTTTTCGAGCACCGCGGCCGGGCCAAAGGCCTCTTCTGCATAGAGGTTATCTGTCGGCTTCACGTTCTCCATCAATGTGGGTTCAAGCATCGCGCCAGTGAGCCTGCCGCCGCACAAGATGCCGGCGCCCGCGGCCTGCGCGTCATCAATCCAACTTTTGAGTCTTTTCGCTTCTGTCTGTGAGATCATGGGCCCGATGAACACTTCTTCCTCATGCGGATTGCCCGATTTGAGCGCGGCCGTGGCGGCGGTGAGATGGCTTCGCAGCTTTTCGTAAATGCTTTCATGCACCAGAATTCTTTGCACGCTGATGCAACTCTGGCCCGACTGGTAAAAGGCGCCGAACACGATGCGCTGAACCGCATGGTCGATATCGGCGTCGGCGTCGACAATGACAGCCGCATTGCCGCCGAGTTCGAGCGTGACTTTTTTTCTGCCGGCGCGCGCCTTCATTTTCCAGCCGACTTCGGCTGAACCGGTGAAACTTAAGAGTTTCAGCCTGTCGTCGGTGACAAACAGATCGGCACCGTCGCGCGAGCAGGGCAGAATCGAGAATGCGCCGACAGGCAATTTTGTTTCGGCGAGAATTTCTCCCAGCACAAGGGCGCCCAAGGGCGTCAGGCTCGCCGGTTTGAGTACAAAAGGACATCCCGCCGCGATGGCCGGCGCGATCTTGTGTGCTGCGAGGTTCAGTGGAAAATTGAACGGGCTGATGAAAGAACACGCGCCGATCGGCACACGTTTCGTGAAACCGCGGTAGCCTTTCGTGCGTGGCGTGATGTCGAGCGGCATCACTTCGCCGCCGATACGCGTGGCTTCTTCCATCGCGATGCGGAAAGTGTCCATGAGCCGTGTGACTTCGCCGCGCGCATCTTTAATCGGTTTGCCGGCTTCGATGCAAAGCAGATCGGCGAGCTCTTCGGAGCGCTCGCCGACGCGCGTCAGCACGTGTTCGAGCACCGCGCGGCGCTCGAATGAGGCGAGCTCGGCCATCGGCCGTTCCGCTGCCACCGCTGCTGCAATTGCGCGGTCGATAATCTCAGGCGTTGCCAGCGCCACTTCTGCATACGCTTTGCCCGTGTACTTATCCAGCACCCTGAGAGTCGTGGCGCTGGCAGTGCTGGGCCGGTTGGCAAGATAGTAAGGATATTGTTTCATGGCAGACCTGTGGGCCGCTTCTCACAAGCCGCCGCGTCAGGCGAGCAACAATTTGGCGGGCGCTCCATCTTTGCCTGACAAAGCCGGGAAAGTCCTTTATGCAATGCCGGCCGCTCAAACGCTGTCATGTGAGCCGTTTGTTTTTGTTTTTCCTTTCAGTCATGTTTTGTTCGGGCTGCCTGACGAGCCGAAACACCAAGGCGATCGACGACTACAGTTCGAGCATCAATGAGTTTGACCGTGCGCTGCCTGACAAAGGCAATTTTCACGTCGATGTGGGTACGCTGTCGGTGGTAAATGGTGTCACTGTTATGCAGTTTGCGAAAATTCTGCGCGGCGAGCAGCGTTTTCTAAACATAGAGAGCACTGCGCAGGGCATGCGCTTTCTTGAAACCTCTGAAAAGGTCGCAGGTACCCGGCCGGCATATCTCATCAGGCAGGTCGCCTGTTGTATGGAGGACAAGGCATTCCGTGAAATACTGTTTTTGAAACCGGGGCAAAAAGCCGACCCGGCAGAACTATTGCAGAAGCATTTTCAACAAAGCTCTGCCCCACTGGAATATCCCACAGCAATTGTGGTGATGGATTTCAGCAATGTCTATACCTTCTCGGCGATGCATGCTTTCTGGCAGAACAGCAATGCCGTCACGTATTTCGTGCAATCACCCGGCAGCGATTATAATGAGGTCATGAAAGACGTTGCGTGGCAAAAACGCAGCCGGCTGCGCCTTGCGGGGCTCTACGCCTTTTATGCGGTAACCGTGCCGGTTGATATCGTGACGGTGCCTTTTCAAATAGCGGGCTTGCTGCTAATGGGTCGTGGTGTGGTGCGTTGACATGCAATACGATGCCTTGTATGTAATTCGGCCCTCAGTAATGATAGCGGCAGGCCACAATAACTAACGTTGTGCTCCCTTCGATTTGATATACAAGCCTGTGCTCTGGATCGATTCTGCGCGACCAATAGCCTTGTAATTGATGCCTCAAGGGCTCAGGTTTTCCAATACCTTCATACGGAGAACGCTTTATGTCTTTAATCAAATCATTGATTTTTTTCAATACCTTTCGATCTTCTGTCTGCCAGTGAACATAATCTTGCCAGCCGGCATCGGTAAATAAGACATTCATCAAGAAATCTTTACTTGCTTCAACTTTCCGGCCCTGTGCTGTGTGATCGATTTTTTCAAGTGTTTGGCATTGGCGTCAGAGGCCAACAGGTAATTTGTCTCCTGTAACGAGTTAAATTCATCCAGGGAAATCATGACAACGTTTTCATCGTTTTTTCGAGTGATGATGAGTGGGTAATGCCCTGTATAGACATCGTCCATATATTTCTTAAGATTCTTCCTCAGGTCACTGTATGAAACCGCATCCATGAGTACAAGATATTGTACAATTCATGCCTTGTCAAGAAAAACCGTTTTTTACGCAATCTTCTCCAGCGCAGAACGAATCTCTTCCGGTATCCTCACGGGTTTGCCCGTCTTTCTGTCGACAAAGACATGTGTGAAAAAACCATCCGCCACCGCGGTTTCTTCGCCTTGTCTGAAAATCGCGACGCCGTATTCGACAGATGAGCCGCTGACTTTGTTCGTGCGCAATCCGCCTTCGAGCTTATCGGGGTATGCAATCGGAGCGTAATAGTTGCAGCCCGAACTCACCACAAAACCGACAATATGATCGCTATGGATCTTAAGGCCCGCAACTTCGATCAGGTACAGGTTCGCGACGCTGTCGAAGTATGAGTAATAGACGACATTATTGACGTGGCCATAGATGTCGTTGTCTGACCAGCGTGTCGTGATGGGAGCAAAGTAGCGGTAGTCGCCGCGCCGGGTTTTCTCGGGTTTTGCCATGCGGTTGATTTCTGCCGCCGGGCACTACGTCAAACCAATTGGGCCTTGTTCTGTTTTTTTTAAGACTCCTGAGGCATAATAGATTATCTTGTAATTATGCATTCATTCTCTCCACGAACTTGATTCCGCATTATGGCAATACACATCTATTCCAGTAAAGAAGTCGCGAAAATACATGCTTCAGGCATGCTTGCGTTTGAAACGCATATGATGCTCAAAGACCACATCCGGCCCGGCGTTTCGACGCTCTATCTCGACGAGCTCGTGCGCGCATACCTGCAGAAAAAGAATGCGATACCATCGTTTCTCGGCTATGGTGGCTTTCCCGGCGCGATCTGCACTTCGGTCAACGACGCGGTGGTTCATGGTTTCCCCAAAGCTGACGAGTTGCTGAAAGAAGGGGATATCATCGGCATCGACCTGGGTGTCATTCTCGATGGCTATTTTTCCGATACTGCATGGACCTGGCCTGTAGGCAAAGTGAGCGACGAGGCCCGAAAAATTATCACCGTCACGCAACAATCTTTGTTCAAAGGCCTCGCCGAAGCAAAAGTCGACAACCGCATGGGCGCAATCGGCGAAGCGGTGCAGCGCCACGCCGAAAATGCCGGTTGCAGCGTCGTGCGCAGCCTCGTCGGCCATGGCGTCGGCCTCTCAGTGCATGAAGAGCCGCAGGTGCCGAATTTTGGCAACCGCAAGAATGGCATGCGTCTTAAATCGGGCTTAGTGCTTGCGATCGAACCGATGATCAATGCGGGGCACTACGACGTGGTCACCGACCGCGACAAATGGACGATTCGCACGCGTGACGGTCGCCTGAGCGGTCACTTTGAACACACGGTTGCGGTGACCTCTTCGGGCCTCGTCAACTGTACTTTACCGAAAGGTGCAGAGATCGATGTGTTTAAACTGATGCCGAAAGTTTGACGCTCACCGCCGCGCGCGCATCACGGTTGCCGCGATTGCAGCTCCTGAAAGAACCTCCAGCTCTTACCGCCATCTGTTGAAATCTGTCCTTTGCCACCCGCCGCAGGAATCCGAATTTGTATTTGCCTGTCGACGGCCTTGAGTTCAAATATTCCGCCGCGTGTTGAAGTTTCGCTGAAGCGAAACAGTTGTCCCGATGCGGTGCTTTCTTCCCAGCTGATGACTTTTGTCTTGTCATTGCGCAGGCGTTTGAATCTGCCATTGCCATAGACATATTGCGCAATCTCGGCCGTCTGCCCGGTGACGGGTGTGCCTGACTTATCATAGAAAAAAGGATTCTTGCGCAGCATCTCTTTATCCTGCGCGGTCAGGTAAGTTTTGT
>Ga0138256_10008379_pt1 | contig 10864 bp, 8 predicted proteins | sample KNB2016incub_MG_FD_105486 | JGI IMG/M metagenome (GOLD analysis project Ga0138256, IMG submission 105486) | Active sludge microbial communities from wastewater in Klosterneuburg, Austria - KNB2014incub_MG | ecosystem: Engineered > WWTP > Activated sludge > Unclassified | place: Austria... | reverse complement strand
TTAAACAAGTTGCTTAAAAAATCTGGTTTAAAATGAAAATTGAAGTTATAATTGAAAAAGATAAAAATGGCATTTCGGCCAGTATAGACCGAAAGGGCAATTTTTTCCCGGTTACTTCTGGTAAGGATTTAAAAGAAATTCTTAAAAATTTAGAAACTTTAATTGTGGGGTATCAAAAAAATGAAGGGAAATACGATATCGCCTGGGCACGAATAAATGTCTCTAAGATCGAATGGGATATCCGGTATGATATACAGGCATTCTTCCAACAACATGATTATCTTAATATTTCAGCGATTGCCCGTCGTGCCGGTATTAATGAAAATCTCCTGCGGCATTATGCTGCGGGCATTAAAAATCCTTCTGCTGCCCAAACAAAAAAAATTGAAGATACCATACACTTACTGGCAGACGAATTGAGTGCAGTGGGTTTGTCGGCTGCTTGAAATACTGGGTGTATTTAAAGATTATGCGTTTGATCTCCACCCTAAACCCCTTCTACTTCATATCCTTTCCGACTTGTGGTGGTATATAAGATAGTTTTGGAAAATAAGATGATGGGTTAAAAGGTCAAAAGGGTTATCCCCTCCAATCAACACCGGTGTCTTTCCAGCTTCTTGAGTTGGCAGAGTTGATCACCGCCTCACATACTTTTTGTGTTTCAAGAGCATCCTGAAATGTAGGTGAACAAGGTTGTCCTGTTTCCAGACTCTTTAAAAAGTCGGCCACCTGGTGAACAAAGCTGTGTTCATAACCAATGCTTAATCCAGGAACCCACCATTTATTCATATACGGTTGGTCGCCATCTGTAACGAGTATGGATCGCCAGCCTCGCACCATCGAATCATCCTCATGATCAAAATATTCAAGTCTGTTCAGGTCATGAAGGTCCCAGCGAATAGATGCATGTTCTCCGTTGATCTCAAAAGTATACAATGCCTTATGACCGCGTGCATAACGCGTTGATTCAAAGAGACCAAGTGATCCATTTTCGAAGTGACAATGAAAAAGACAGGCATCATCTATACCAACTTTTTGCATTTTGCCCGTGAGCTGATGAACTCGATCTTTAATAAATGTCTCGGTCATGGCCGATACATCCTTTATGCCCCCATTGAGCCACATGGCTGTGTCAATGCAATGCGCAAGCAGGTCGCCCGTTACTCCAGAACCAGCAACATCAGAATCAAGGCGCCATAATCCTGTTCCACCCTGTGGAAGAGCAGGACTGATAGTCCAGTCTTGTAAAAAGTTTGCCCGGTAATGAAAGATACGCCCCAGTTTACCGGAATCAACAATCTGCTTTGCAAGTGTAACGGCAGGAAGTCTTCTATAGTTATACCACACAGTGTTGGCTACATTCGCTTTTTTAATGGCATCCACCATTCGTTGTCCCTCCTCCAGCGTTCTTGATAGTGGCTTTTCACACAAAACCATTTTGCCAGCAGCTGCTGCCGCGATGGCAATCTCTGCGTGCGAATCATTGGGTGTACAAATGTCAACGGCATCTATATCATCTCGTGCTATTAAATTTTCCCAATCCAATTCTACAGACTCAAAACCCCATTGGCTGGCGAATGCCCTGACTTTTTCTTCATTGCGTGAACACACTGCTTTTAGCACCGGATGATACTGAAGTTCAGGAAAAAAATTACCCACGCGATTATAACCGTTGGAATGTGTTCTGCCCATGAACCCTGTACCGATCAATCCTATTCTAAGTTGTTTTTTATTGCTCATTGTGGAAGTAATTTTATACTTATTTTTTAATAATAGGGATTCGAGATTTGAGCCCAATGCGAACCTAATCTCAAACTTGTAGCTCGTTGCTCATAGTCTGCAGATCACGTCATCAAACTTCGTACCAACCATGTTGCTGACGCACTTTGATCATGGTTGCAAGAATATCATTCCATGTTTGCTGAAGATTCATTACATTATTTGGGAACATACACCCATCCCAGCAGATATGCTTAAAAGCTTTGGTGAGATTACCATTTTCATCCCGCAACCAATAACCTGCATCATGGGCAATGTCGAGTTTGCCATTGGGATCAGTAGCCTGGCAATGACGTCCCGTTTTATCATGTGATCCTGAACCGAACACGGAACCATCATTTTGTGCAACGTGAAAATCAATCGTCCAGGGACGCAGCGCTTTTGTCAATGTTTTAAGTGCTTCTTCTAAGGCCTTGCGATCATTCCAGTCAAAATCTTTAGGAAGGAGTCGATCTTCGGGGCTGTTATAACCCATGGTGTATAATAGCGTGTGTGCCATGTCGGCCTGGAAGCCGATGTTTGGACGATCAACTGCTTCGAGTGTATTGAGCATCGCTCTCCAGCTGTGCATGCCGCCCCAGCATATTTCGCCTTCAGCAGCAAGTTTTTCTCCATAATCAACAGCCACATCGCAGGCTTCACGAAAGGTTTGAGCAATAAGTTTTGTATTGCCTGCCGGATCTGCTGCCCACTTTTCAGGTGAGCTGGCAGAGTCAATGCGTATGACTCCATAATGACGTACACCTAACTCACGCAGACGCTTTCCAAATTCGCACGACTTGCGCACCATATCAACAAACAAAGCCCGCTCTTCTTTGCTACCCATTGCTGGTCCACCCCAGATGGGCGCTACCAGACTGCCAACATTTAGATGGAGACCATTTAGTTTATCTGCAAGTAATTTAATGTCATCATCGGTGAACGTATCAAGGTCAATGTGTGGACCAAAAAGGCCAAGATCCACACCATCGAACTTAATGCCACCCACCTCCGCATTAGCGGTCAGTTGAAGCATCGTGTCGAATGGAATTGCTGGCTCTGACTGAGGTCCTTTTCCTACAACGCCAGGCCAGGTGGCATTATGAAGCTTGGGATAATTATTTTCCGGCATAATGGTTGAGATTAAAAGGTCTAAAATTAAAAATTCTGAAAATGATCAAATCTATCCAACAACGAGATCAGGATTGCCCGGACCAAAGTGTTTTAACATCACAATTGGATCTGTAGAAGATGCATTGGTAATCTTTACTCCCTCTTGTGCTGCTTTTTCAGTAATAAAATATTCGTCATGAGTAAGCTGACCGTAGCGAATCAATGCAGGGGTCTCCACATCCCAGACCCCCATTTTTCCATGGCCTTGCATCATAATGATTCCATACGCTGCACTGTCTTTGATGGTAACTGTAGCGCCTGGTGCAACCGTAAGTTCTTTTGCGCTGAACGCATCTGATTTATAACATACCCAGTGCTCGACAAATCCCTGAGCTTTCATTTCATCGATTGAATGAACTGGTTTCGGAGCCATGAAACGCGTTTGAAGAATATTTGGATCTGTGTTCAGTTCCCAATCGAGAACATCGATCAATTCGTCATAATCGCCGATCCTGTCTTTCGGCGTTCCATTCCATAATAGTTCTTCTGGAATAATCGCTTCATTCACAAGGGACTGATACATGGCAAACACATCCGAAGCTTTTTGTGGTTCATAGGTACACATACTTCCTGGGGCATGAAGCATTCCCGGAGGTACATCCCAACCGGTGCCCGGCTCCAGTTTAAAAGCGGATGAATAATTGGTAATCTTGTTATCGCCCTTTGTGAAGTTTACAAGACATTCTCTAATTTGAGCTTTCGTGGTGCCCGGTGAAATTCCGAAAAAGGTATATGGGAAATCACCACCATGATTATTCAGTTGCGGGGGGAAGTAGTAAGCTTCTGGTTTCCCAAACTGACCGATGAGAGCAGCCTTCTTATCGTTATGATGAACGTGATGCGGAAGTGGTCCCATGTTATCGAAAAACTTTGAGTACATCAGCCAGCTTTGAGACTGATTCCAGAGACGATCTCCGATAATAGCTCCTTTTAATTCATCGATCACATCTTTTAATAATAACAGTATTTCGTTTGCACCATCTTTAAATACCACAGGACTAAGACCTTCAAACTCTCCCGTAAGGGGGCCATTCTTAGCTGGTGTGGTCGATGACAACCAGCGTTCATCAATACCCCCTCGATTGCCACCGAGTACATAATAATCATCCGGGTGCAATTTGATTCTTCTGCCCGGCACACAAAACGATCGTGGCACCCATGTTGGAGCCAGTCTCAATATACCCTTTCCCTGCTCTAAGGCTTTAGCTGCGAGGCCATCCTTTTTTATTATTTTCATCAGATTTGCTTTTAGAAATTATTTATTAAGAAATTCGTTCAATTTAATCTCCACCCAAAACCACTTTTACTTCCAGGTCGTAGCTCAACGTTTCACCCGGAGCAAGCAGGATGAGTTGATTTTGTGCCCGTGCTTTTGATTGTCCAATGACCGGATTGGTGGCAGGTTCAATGCCAACTACATATTCACCTTTGCCGAAATGCAGCCAGTTGTTTAACCACGGCAATTGTTTTTTATGAAACCGTATCACAACACCGAGATTAAGCCTGTGATTAAACAAACCACCTTCGCACATACCGGAAGAATCAGAGTCCATATCGATAAAGGCAACATCTTCACCACCCGCATTATGTGAATCCAGCGGGGCACGACAGGTGCGAAAGTTTTCACCAACTTTGAATATTTGACTATCACTTTTTGCAGGCTGCCATTTTCCTTGCCAGATGATTTCTGTTCCTTCATCCACCAATGGCCATCCAAAGTTGAAATGATATAACAGCATGTGTGGGGTGGCAGTATTGCCCCTGTTCACCACCTCATCATGAATGCGGATGGAAGGAGTTCCAAGAGTGCCTGACAACGTTCTCCTTAATTCAAATGAGGGACCGAAAATCTGGGTTTGTTTTATAATGCCGGTAATGCTCATATCCATTTTTCCGGCTACCGGATCAGGCTGCAGAATGGATTCGATTTGTGCTGGTATATTGCTGATCATTCCGTGTACACCACGTTCTCCGAATGAATCTTTTTCGGGTCCGCCAATATGTTCCAACCCACAGGTCACGAGCAACCCCCCTCCAAATGTTCTTAACCAGCCGGCACCGTGATTAGAAAAAGGTTGTGGAGGCGTAGTGCCCAAATGACTTTGCCAACAAATACTATGCTGATTATAAAATGCATCCGCGATATCCATGGCCCGGTCAATGACTACTTTATAACGCAAGCCTGTGCCTGTATTGATCCAGGCAATTCTCGTTCCCCGTCCTGCACCGTTATCCAGAATAGATGTTTCGATGCCACCGAGTTGTGCGTGATTAGAAATCTTGTCGGTCCAGCCTTGCAGAGACAATGGTGATCTCGTTTTTAGTTATTGCTTTAATTTTATGTTTCTATATTCCACCTTCATGGGTGGTCCGACATGTACCTGCACACCTATCAGGCCGCTCATTTTACGGTTAATTTTATCATCATCTGTAACATCACTCATCAAGGTGCCATTCACATAATGCTGAAGGCGGTTGTCCTTCACAATCAAATGTACTTCATTCCAATCATCAGCTTTTATTAGGCTCTGTAATGCCTCTTTGTCGCCCAATGATTCTGTCACTTCCAGTTTTGTCCAGGCGTTATTTTTTACATGATCTTTTACGGATGCCTTTGGATCATCCGTTCCAATAATCTTTGTTTTTTGTCCACGGTAAGCAAGCGTTGTTCTGCCCCGCTCTTCATAATTCTGCCCTGTATATCTATTCATTCCATCGATATCCGCCTGGTATCCTTTTAATGCAAAAGGCACTTCTGTGATCTGTTCACTGCGATAATTGATTCCACTATTACCGGTTTTGCTGATCCTGAATTCCAGCTTCAATTCAAAATTCTTAGGCTCACCACCGCGCCAGATCAGGAAAGTGTTATTTTTCACCAGTTTATCCGGTGTGATCTCGCCCACGATGTTCCCATTTTCCACACGCCAGTATTGGATATCTCCTTCCCATCCATTCAATGTCTTGCCATCAAAAATCGAAACAAACCGATCGTTTTTATTTTGAGCTATTGGGTTAAATGGCAATGCAATAATCAATACCCCAATCATCCAAAAACAGCGTATCACCTTATTTTTTATCATACCGTATCTAATTTTAGTGTTTATAACCTATTATTATTTTGCTGATGATTGCGCCTTTTTTATTGGTTTATATACATCATGATCCGGATTTCCTCCGGCAACCAGGTAGGCAACAATATCTTTGATTTCTTTATCATTCAAACTTCGAAACAAACCACCCGGCATCAATGAAACTATCGATAGTTTAGTAGAAACAACATCTGTTTTCTCTATCTCACGCAAGGCTAGTGGCAGAAATGGATTCTGTGAAACAAAATATTTTTCGCCTTCTTCATTGATCAGCTTGCCCACAATAGAACTTCCATCTTTCATCGTAAAAACCGTGGCGGCATATTGATCCGAGATTTCCTTATTCGGTTCAATGGTATGCTCCATGATATCTTTCGGTGAAAAACGCGATCCTACCTGTGTGAGATCGGGACCGATGGCAACACCGGTTCCGCGCATGGTATGACAAAGGCTGCAAAACGCAGCATCGAACATTTTTTTCCCATTTTCAAAGTCTAGTTTCAAAGGTGGCTCATCCAACAGCGCCAATGATTCTTTCAGCGTGCGCGTTTTACCCGGACCTTTGGGTTTCGGCCGATCTGCAAGTTCGTTGCCCGAAAGGGTTAAAAGTTTTGCCCCCGAAAGTGTATCATAGTGCCTCCTTTTATCTTTAGGTGTATACGCGAGGGCTTTTTTTCTTGCTTTGTCAATAAAACCTATATAGCTCACACCCCCTTTATAGGTGAATGCGTTGGCAATCCACTTAAAGTATTTTTCATGGAGTTCAGGAGTCCAGCCCGCGCTGGCACCTGAAAGCACAACAGCTAAATAAGTTTGTTGAGCAGGCGGAACATTTGACAACATGCGTGCAATGTCCAGTCCGTATTGAGGGTTTCTCAGGATCAAGTCACTGGAAGACTTTACCGTCTTTTCCGTCGAATCGTCTTTAGCTGTTGCCAGTATCGTTAATGTTTTATCCAATGCTCCCGGAGCATTAATAGTAACTAAAACCTTGCTGAGCTCCCGATCCAATAGATTGGATGAAGAAGGATAATGTTTATCAAGAAACGTCACAACCTGTTCCCTGGCTGTACCTTCCGGTTTACCCATACGGAATATCATCACCTCAAATGCCCTGACCATATCAATCTTTTGTGATGGAGTGAGTTTATCAAAATCCACCTTCACCAGCGATTGAAACATTTTATCCTTCAGAACGGGTTTACCATGCCGGGCCAGTGCAATCATCGCCAGAGAAAGCGCTGCCGGATCGGTTTCATTCAAAGCGCGGTCCTGCCATTCGGCAACGGGTTGATGTTCTATCGCAATGCGCGCTGCATAACGCACAAACCGATCTTCGTGTTTTAAGTATGGCCATGCCATATCTACAGCGCCATTTTTAAGTTCATGATATTGCTCCAGGGTTCTTCTTAACTGATTTGCTTCATTGATGGTGGCCGTGTCTTTTTTTGTCACAATAGCTGTTTCTTTATCATTTATAGCAGTGACACGATACAAGTCAGATTCCAGTCTTCTTCCTCCGGTTAGGAAATACATGGCACCATCAGGGCCTATTATCCCATCGGTTAGTGGCAATGGGGAACCCGATAAAAACTCTTCTACCTCCGCGGTATACGAAGCGCCTTGAGGTGTCAGATGGATAGCGTAAATTATTCCAAAACTCCAGTCAAATGCAAACAAAGCCTTCCTGTACTTTTCCGGGAATTTTGCGGTGGATCCATTCATAAAATTGGTAGGTGATCCCTGGCCAATGTTGATCACAGGAGGAAGATTATCAGGGTATGTTGTAGACCATTTTCCATTCCCGGTTCTCCATCCAAATTCACTTCCGCTGGTGACATGACAAATGCGGGTGGGCCGGTACCACGGCATTCCAAAATCCCATTCCATGTCAGAATCATACGTAAACAGATCTCCTGCCTCGTTGAACGTGATATCAAATTCATTGCGAAAGCCGGCACTGACCAGCTCCCAGTTTTGTCCCAGTGAATCCAGGTGTGCAATCCAGCCACCCGGTGCCTTGCGTTTGGTGGCATGACCTCTTGGATCTTTTATCTGTGGAAACAAATTGTCTTCCTCCCAGACCGGTGGCAAACGATACGTATCAAATTTCGGTACATCAACATGATTACCTGCTGACATATAGATTGACTTTTTGTCGAAAGAGAGGATGAGACTGTGGGGACCGTGCTCGCCTGGCTCGCCTTCAAATGATTTCAGTAAAGTAACTTTATCAAACTGATCATCGCCATCGGTGTCCTGAAGACGATAAAGACCCGTCTTCTTATCCATTTTCATCTCCTTTTTCTGTTCAGCCTGCTTTTCCTTTTTCTTTTTCTTGTCTGTGTCTTTATCAATGTTATAGTTGACCATCACATATAAGCTATTGAATGCATACAGCAAGCCCTGTGCAAAACCCATCCCAATCATTATCGTAGAAGTATCGGGATTCTGATAAGCTTCTTTGCCAATCACGAGCATTTCCACTTTTGGTGCTGTGGTATCCCCTTGCACCGGCAAATCCAGCCGATAGAGGGAGCCATATTGATCGGAAGTAATCATCCTGCCTTTATGATCAAAAGTCATGGCCACCCACGAGCCCTGATCATTTTCACCCGGACTATACAAATGCTCCGCACGAAATCCAACCGGCAGCTTCAACTTATCAATTTTAGGATTGGAAGGCTGGACCTGTTCTTGCACTTGCTCTTGAACTTGCTGTTGCTCTTGCTTTTTACACGAACCAGCGAAAAGACCAAAAACGGTTAACGACAAGAGCAAGAGCTTAGAAGTGTATAAATTGGAAAAACACATGAGTTTGATAATTAATTAAAGGCAGTTATTTAAGGTTGTTGAAATTCTGTTATAGACAGTTTCCAAGGTAGTGAAAAAGTGGAATGAAGATACCTTGATTTTTTAAAGTCTTGATGTGGTTTATTCTGACCGAATATCTTTTCTAAGTTTGGGAAAAACCCGGCTGAATTATTCCCCAACATAACATTCAAAGAATTTATCCCACCGGGTTTGTTAAAGATTATGTTTGACGCACATCTCTTCAATGAAGGTCCATCCCTTTTCGGCCATATCCCAGGGTTGTGAATATTCACGCCATACATTGATTGAGTTGGCAAAATTCGGATCATTCCGTGTAAAGGCTTCTATCGTCAGCCAGCCATTATAATTAATAGCGGCCAGGCTTGAAAAAGTTTCGTCCCAGGGAATATGACCGTCTCCCGGTGTACCACGGTCGTTTTCACTGATATGCACATGAGCCAGCACAGGAGCGATTTTGTGTATAGCCTCCCCGATTTTTTTTTCTTCTATGTTAGCATGATGTGTATCAAACATAGCTTTTACATTCGGATGTCCAACACGATTTACCAATGAAGACAATTGATCCATGGTATTGCACAAGTAACATTCAAAACGGTTCAGTGCTTCCAGGGCAAGGACAATGTCTGCCTGGGCTGCATACTCACCAGCCATGCGCAACACTTCCGCGCTCCATTGATATTCATTGTCATGCGGAGGGTGTCTGTCTCCAAACCAGGCAAAGGCGGAATGAAAAGGGCCGCAAATAATTTTAGAGTTAATGGCATGCGCGCAGTCAATTGCTTTCTTTAACCCTGCAACAGCGTTATCGCGGGTTGTTTTCGATTCGCTGGCCGGGTTTTCATCCTTCCCCATGCCCAGCACACAAGTGGCTTCGAGCCCAATGCCCTGAAGATGATTTCCCAGCTTTTTATAAGCAGACACATCCTTTTCCTGCATGAAACATTCAATACCATCATAGCCGATATTCTTTAAACGTTCTGTAATTGGCAGGAAGGAGTCCGGTAGGCCACCCGACCATACCAACAAGTTGAATCCAATTTTAGATTTTACAGCAGACTCTTTTATTAACATATCTCATCAAATTTTGAGTTATAAAAAACCAACCCCTCATTTTAAATTAAAATCAGAAGGCTTCACACCCCTTTTATGTTTGTCGAAACCAAACATAATGGGCTCGTAGATACCAACAGTTTCAGCATTATTCTTGACTGGTATCATGGTTTCCATATTCAATGCCCAGTAACTTGCATTAATCAGCATTCTTCGCAGGTCTTCACTGATTAAATCCATAGATGCACCCATGGTAGTAGTAAAGATTTTCGCAGTATTTCCCTTTTCAGTTTGATAGGTTTTAATCCAGGCAACAGGCATAATCGATTTCGCATAACTAAGCGGCGCAGCAGCTGTCATTCCCAATGTCGATTGTCCATATAGTAATATATTGGTGTTGGTATCCAGGCTTTTTATTGTATAGACATCGGTTGGTCCCCAGATATCTTTCACTCCTTTGAGGATAGGGTGATTGCCGGCCAATCCATTGATAAGGCCTCTGGTTCCTTCCGAACCATGCGCACCATGGTGAGAAACCCATGTTTCACCCAGCACGATCTTACCAAAGCCACTCTCCCAGTATTTAATTTTACTGTTGTAACTGTATTTTGAATACGCACTTTCCTTATTTCGTGAATAAAGGAATGCATGCGTAGAAGTCCGCAAGGCTACTATCGGTTTCCCTGATTGTAAATACTCATCAAAATATTTCATTTGGTTATCCGGCAATTCCCTGAAGCGTAAACATATAAAAAGTAAGTCGGCTTTCTGCAGGATTTCCATCCCCGGAATGTTGGTTTGTGTATTGGGGTCAATCTCTCCCGTTTCCGGATTGATGGCAAAAAGAACGGTACAGGTAAAGCCATGACGCTGTGATAAAATTCTGGCCATCATGGGAAGTGATTCTTCTGACCTATATTCTTCATCACCACTGACAAAGACAATATGTTTACCTA
>Ga0138256_10008376_pt1 | contig 10867 bp, 7 predicted proteins | sample KNB2016incub_MG_FD_105486 | JGI IMG/M metagenome (GOLD analysis project Ga0138256, IMG submission 105486) | Active sludge microbial communities from wastewater in Klosterneuburg, Austria - KNB2014incub_MG | ecosystem: Engineered > WWTP > Activated sludge > Unclassified | place: Austria... | reverse complement strand
AGCGGAAGAAGTGAATGGAAACGGACAGCAGGGGCCGGATGCGTTGTCCATCTGGTGGTATAACCGGAACCTGCGGATTTTTAATAATATCCTGCGGACAAAACCCGGACCGGAAGACCGTATCCTGGTTTTATTCGGGAATGGCCATATGCCTATTCTCAGGCATTGTTTTTACTCGTCTCCGGAATTCAGGGTGGTGGAATTAAAAACGCTGTTAAAAAAATAATTTTTCAACAATGTGCCAATGAAAGAAGCGTATTAAAGGCTGAAAGTTGATTTTAACAGCGGAGTAATCAACTTAGCATTATATCCTTTTTTTGACAGTATATTTTAGAAGGTCAATTAACACATTGGCGAATTGGCTTATTTATTTTACCAGTTTTCCAGTTGCCGGAATTGCTGTAACTTCCCCAAAACAGTTACCATGCATACCCGTTTTCTGATTGGACTTTTGTTTATTTCCGTGATTTCATTTGCCCAGAATCTTAAATCCGGTGGCCGGCTCAAAGCCGAACAGGCCATCATGGATATCCGGCACATAACTATTGCGCTGGATGTGGATCCGGAGAAAAAGACCATTAATGGCTATGCTGAAACTGATCTGGTTTTGATGGAACCCGCCAGCGTTTTGTTGTTTGATCTTTGGCATGAAATGAAAGTGAGTAAGGTCTGGGTCAATGGCAAGGCTGCAACCTTCAACCATACCCCGGATGACCTGGTATGGATCCAGGCGGCCGGTAATTTACCTGCAGGAAAAGTAAAAGTGAAGATTGCATATAGTGGTACTCCCGGTATTGCAGTACGTCCGCCATGGACAGGTGGTTTCCAATGGGAAAAGGATACTAAGGGTAACCCGTGGATCGCAGTGAGCTGTCAGAGTGAGGGAGCCAAAGTGTACTTTCCCTGTAAGGACCACCCCAGTGATGAGCCCAACGAAGGCGCGGAGATGATTATCACTGTGCCTAAAGGATTGGTAGTGGCAGCCCCTGGTTTGCTGCAGAAGCAAGCTACAAGTAAGAATAAAACCACCTGGCATTATAAAACAAATTATACCATCAGTAATTACTGCCTGGTATTTAATGTCGGAAATTATAAAGTCGCCAAAAGGGTGTATACTTCAGTTACCGGGAAGAAGATCCCGATGGAGTATTATGTGCTCGAAGAGAACCTGGGGAAGGCGGAAAAATTGCTGGATCTGTTTGAACAATCCAGTCGTATCCTCGAAAAATATTTCGGGGAGTATCCCTGGGCCAATGAACGGATCGCCGCTTCTGAAACGCCACACCTGGGCATGGAACACCAGACGAATATCGCGTACGGGAATAAGTACCGTTATGAAAAACTGGGCAACTTTGATTTTGACTGGCTGCTGCACCACGAATACGGACATGAATGGTGGGCGAATAAAGTGACCAACCGCGACTGGGGCCATATGTGGATCCAGGAAGGGATCTGTGTATTTGGGGATGCTATGGCCACCCGTGAACTGGCCGGGGAAGAAGCTTACCTGCAACGCATGCAGCAGACGGCACTCAATACGCAGAATAAATTTCCGGTAGTGCGTGGCGATGAAGTGGATTCAGACAGCGCTTATCATGGGGATATCTATGGCAAGGGGGCATTTTTTATGCATACATTACGTTTTGTAATCGGGGATGAGATCTTTTTCCCAACACTAAAACGTCTTTCCACCGAACCAAAATATGTGTATGACAATACGGTGGTGACGGCGGATGTAGAACAGCTATTCAGTTCCGCTTCAGGCAAGTCGCTCCAGCCTTTGTTTAAACTATTTCTATATACCACGGATAAACTGGAGATTAGCATTCGCCAGACCGGCCTGGATAAGTATACGATCCGGCTGCTGAATATGGATATGCCACTTCCGTTGGAAATCAAAACGGATGAAGGCACCAAAAAAATTATGGTGGATAAGAAGGGGGTTTCGGTAAGCAGCAAGACTTTTTTACAGGTGGATCCCCGTGTGTTCTATTTGAAGAAGCTGATCTATGAATAAAAAATCCTCTTTGTTCTATCGATTGATATTAATTGAAGTGTGTTTATATAGTTCCTGATTGTTGTCATTGTGTAGTTGACCTATGATATTTTCCGGGCATGATCACTGAGTTCAGCCCGGTGATCCAGCCGTATATTCCGGATCAGTACCTGCACCATTTCTTCTTCCTTGAAAGGCTTAATGATAAAGTCATTCATTCCTGCATCCAGGCAGCGATGGCTTTCTTCGTTCAGGGCACTGGCGGTCAGGGCAACTATCGGCACGGAGAGTCCGAGGTCTTTCCTGATTTTCAGAGAAGCTTCGAGCCCGTCCATCACCGGCATCTGCAGGTCCATCAGGATGAGGTCATAGCTTTCCTTTTCCAGCTTACTGAGGGCATCTGCACCATTGACGGCTTCACTTACGATGATTCCATGATTTTCCAAAACGGTGGAAGCCACGAGCCGGTTCATTTCATTATCATCGACAACCAGGATATGAAGGTTGTTCAGGATACTGGTATCAGTTGTTGCTTTTGCGGGTAACTGTATAACGGGTACCAGGTTTTTAGGCAGACTGAGATTAATCTTTACATGGGTGCCGATTTCTTTCTGGCTGCTGACCGAAATCGTTCCGCCCATCAGTTCCACCAGGCTCTTGGTAATAAACATGCCCAGTCCGGTGCCGCCGTAATTTCGGGTGGTGGATTTATCTTCCTGAGAGAACTTGGTAAAGATGCGGTCAATATACTCCTGTTCAATACCAATACCGGTATCAATGATCGTAAGCGCAATGGATTGTTGTTTGGCTTCGTCTTCTTCCACTTTACAGGTAATACGTATAAGACCCTTAGGCGTGAATTTTACGGCATTGGTCAGCAGGTTCAGTAATATCTGTTTCAAACGGTGAGGATCGCCGATATGACTGTCAAACAGGCTACTGTCAATCTCGGTAATGATCCGGATATTTTTTTCTTCGGCTTTCTGGCGTAGCAATTCCACCATCAGCTGGATCAGCTCACGCAGGGAGAAGGACGTCTGATCCAGGCCCAGTTTGCCAGCTTCAATTTTCGAGGTATCCAGAATATCATTAATCAGAACCAGCAGGTGTTCAGATGCTGCATGGATTGTGCGTACAAAACCATGTTCTTTCTGACGCATATCGGATTTGAGTAACTGGTAGCTGAGTCCGATGATCGAATTTAATGGTGTACGGATCTCATGACTCATATTAGCCAGGAAGCTTTGCGTATGTTTCTCAGCAGATTCGGCTCTTTTAAGTGCGCTGATCAGATTGCGCTGGTTTTGTACGGCATCCGTAATATCAGACGCTATACCGGAAACGCCCAGCACTTCATTATTGTGATCAAAAAGCGGGAAAAGTTCAATTGAGAAGGTCCGGATTCCTTTTTTGCTGTTAAAGTTCTGACGAAGCCGGCTTGGTGATTGTGTTTTAATGACCTGTGCTTCTTTATTACGGTAATGAAGTGTCAGACTTTTGCCGAATAATTCATCATCTGTTTTGCCAACAATTTCCAGTTCGGTCAGCATCAGCAGTTCGCAGAACTGTTTGTTGACATGGATGTACCGGCCTTCCGTTGATTTGATAAAAATCGCCTGGGGGCTGTTATCCATAATTGACTGGAAGAGCTGATACAGGTATTTCTTTTCCCGTTCCAGCTGGTAACTTTCGGTTATATCTTTTGTGACACAATGGAATCCCATGGGGTGTCCTTGTTGAAATACAATTACAGCGGTCTGTTCCACCCATTTCATTTCCCCGCTTTTACAAGTGATAGGGAATTTAATCTGTGTTTCAAGATCGCCTTTGCGCAGGGCATCACTGTAAAAGTTCAGGAGCTGTTCCTGCCAAACCGGATGCACCAGGTCGATATAGGACTTTTTCAGGAGCTCCTCCTGGGCAAAGCCGGTTACCCGGCAGGCCATTTCGTTGACAAAGGTGAAGCGCCCTTCCATATTGGTTGTAAATATGATGGCTCCGGATTCATCAATTATATTTTTGTATTTTTCTTCATTAATGATGGCTTCTTCTTCGGCGGATTTCCGGCGCTGAATATGCGAGTTTAATCCGGTTAGCAGGAAGTAGAATATCAGGAAAGAAAGGATTGCAAAGCCCAGTGCAAACAAGTATTGTTTGGTATAGGTGTCTTCCACTTTTCCGATCTGTACCGAGAAGAGTTTTTGTTGCAGGTTATTGACAGCTGCTATTCCTGACTGAATGGATTTGTTAACTGCTTCATTTTGCCTGTTGTAAACCAGGCCAGCCAGACTATCTGCTGGGTTGTTGTTTACAAATGCAGATTGCAGGACGAGTTTTTCTTCTACTTTTTTCCGGAGTGTTACCAGGCTGTTATTGAGAGAGGGTTCTTCTGTTTTTGTAAAAGCAGTTTCATTAAACAAACGGATCAGCGAAGTAGAATCAGATTTGAAGTCGTTATGCAGCCGGTATACAGGTTTGCTGATACCGGATGAAATATTGTTATCCGTTTTCAGTAATTCGAAACGGACTTGGTTCAGGTTTTTGGAGAAGCGGGTGGTGGTTTCCACCGCATCAACGTTCTGACGGTTGTTTACATTGATACTCTTGAATTCCCACAGAAAGAATGCGAATATGAAAAAGAGAAAAAAGAGTAAAAATATTACATACTTATGGGTTCTCATTGCGGTAGGGATTCGGATTTATAAGCTACTAACGATTAAAGTTGATCATTTTGTTGCTTAATTACCAATATGTTGGCAGGATTAAAATCATTTTATTGGTTTTCTCTTAGTTGGATATAGTGGTAAATTTCGGAGTACGGAAAATCCGTCTAAGTATCTGCGGACTATTTCTACGTAGAAATAGCACTGGTTTTCAGTAACCTGTGTGTTTCTGGGCTCGTCAGGTATTAGTCAGATTATTTAATTTTCAACAGATTTACTTAGAGCAGCCTGATAAGATTCGGGTTGCAAAATTCAGGGTAGCTCCTGCTGTAATTTAATTTAGTACACTCTTTAATACATGAATCATAAACTGGTCTTTTACCTGCTGAGCCTGCTTTCATTTTTTTCCTGTGCAAAAAAAATGGAACAGGAAACCCGCTCTTTTTATATGGGGGTAACCCCGTGGCCGGCTGATTTTACGGCAGTGGAACAGGCGAGAGCCTATCAGTTCATCAATACTGATTGTGATCTGGTCTCGCATCATTTCGATGACGGGATTCCGTACCAGGAGGCTCTTTCAATGTTGCCCATGCCCTTGAAGCTACAGGAGAATCTGCAATTTCGGAAAGCAAATACCCTCCCCGGCAGAAGAATACTGCTGAGTGTATCTGCGTTAAATCTGACCAGGAAGGAAAAAGCGGGATATTTTGAAGAGGGTTCTGTGGCAGATAGTGTGAAAACCAGGTGGGCCTCAATGGCATTTGATTCCCCTCAGGTGGTTATGGCCTATGTGAATTATGTTGGCTGGCTGGTGGATCAGTTGCAACCTGACTTTGTGAATTATGGTGTCGAAAGTAATTTGGATAGTTGGGATCCTGTAAAATTTGCCCGCTATAAACAATTCCTGTCACAGGTTTATTCACAACTTAAACTGAAGTATCCGGGTCTGCCGTTTTTTGTCAGTTTTATGGTGTACGAAGTTCCGCAGGCTTTATCACTTTCCAGGGAGCTGCTGCCCTATACGGATTATGTGGCTATCAGCGCTTATCCTTATTCATCGGTCAGTTCTTCGGTTAATGGTAATACGGACCCTGCATTGTTTCCGGCTGACTATTTTACACGTTTTGCGGAACTGGATGCAAGCAAACCTTTTGCGATTGCTGAGACCGGTTATATAGCTGAGGATTTATCCATCCTTTCTTTTTCGTTGCAGAAAAACGGTACACCGGCCTGGCAGCAGGCCTACCTGGAAAAACTTTGTGCCTTTGCTCAATTGCGTAAGGCTCGTTTCTTCGTCTGGTTTTGTTACAAGGATTATGATGCTGGTAGCCAGACTTTGTTGGCAGCAGGGCTATACCAGGATATATTTGGCCTGTGGCAGGATACAGGATTATATGATGAAGCCGGTCAGCCAAGACCCGCCTTGACCACCTGGCGACAATGGATGAAGCGACCTTACAGACGATGAAGATTTTTCTTCTCCGCATGATTATTATCATATGTAAAGGCGTATGTGGAATCCTAAATTCGGGTGATAATATTGTAAAAACTGAAGCCCATGGAACTACTTCTCTCAGGCCTGATTGCTCCCGGGAATATAGTCCGGTGTAACAAACCGGAACGCTTTGAAATATAGGAAAGCTACTTCAAACTTTATATAACGCCAATCTACAGGAAGGGATGTATCAGCAAGTCAGGGTTCACGCGAAGGGTATGGTCAATAGAATGTACATCTGCCGTTTACAAACACCTGATGGCATGATAAAGCATAAGCTTGTACTGAACAGGTGATGCCTTAAAGTCAGGTATAATATACGGGCTGTATGCTGAATGCATACAACCCGTATTTTAGGAAAACAACTGGCCGGCTCTGGCGATTTATTCCATAAATATTTTTGAGGATTGGTTACATAATGACCTCATACGGCTACCAATAAGTATATAAGTTTTTATGAGATCATCTGTTCTTTTATTGGTTTTTGTGCAACTGGCAGTTTTGACTTCGATCAATGGCCAGGTTAGTTGGAAGAGCTGGAATGCGGCTCAGTTACGGGTTTCAATCAGTAAGAAACTGGATATTAGGGTGTCGCACATGCGGGCCTTTGATATTTCAAATGGGTTAAAAGCTGATTTTAATCAAACTGCCCTACAGGCAGGATACGAGTTGAACCGGAAGTGGGAAATAACTGCTGGATTTATAAAAGGAGGAAGCAGTACGCTGACTGATGGAAGCAGCCGGGTCACTGCCAGAATTGGCTATAAAATCCGTTTGGCCAAAGTGGTCAATTGGTCTAATTCCATACAAGGAGAGATTCATTCAGCTAAGGAAACACGTTATCATAACAGGATTATATGGACCAGCCGGCTGGCACCCCGTAAGCGACTTGATTTTTTGAAACTGCTGCCTTCCGTGAGCTATGCACTTTTCTATAATATCGGGGGTAACCCTATTCAATATTATGATGCCAAGACAAGTCTGCCCGTTGTAAAACAGACTCCCGACGGTTTTCACCGGGGCCGGTTCATGTTGAATCTGAACAGTAAAATCACCAGCCATTTGTCTATCTCAATGTACTATATGGCTCAACGGGAGTTTAATTTATTTTCTTCCGACTACAGGAGAATGAATATTGTAAAACCTACTACAGGCCGCATTGTAAGAGCATTTGATGAGTACAATATTGCTGGAATGACCTTGACATACGATATCAATTTATATACATCCAATAAAAAATGAACATCATGGAAAAAATAATCAAAAGAACCTATATCTGTAAAGATGTGAATGCTCACCGGATCGATACTGAAATACCGGAGGGGTATGTGGCAAAAGCAGGTGATGTGGCGGTATTTGAAGTGCTTCGTATCGGTAAGCACAAAAATGTACAGGGAAGTGCCAAACGGAATGTCACCATTATGCCTGGCGATTACATCATGGCAGCTTTCGGAACACGTTATGCTACTGAGCAATTCGAAGGGTACCTTCCTGAGCGGATCGACCAGGAGCTACATATCCTGGGGGCCGGAGGGACGGTAGGTGTGCTTGCAAGTATGCATATCAAATTCAAGGATGTAGGCCCTACCACGCTCCGGTTTGCGGGTTTTGCAAAGGATCATTACGGGCATATCATCAACACGAAAATGATCAAGCGCAAACAGAATGTACCATTTTCAGGTGCTGCAGCTGCTGCTACCAAAGTGGTCCTCTCACTTGGGTCTTCAATGGATAGCGGTAAGACGACTTCAGCCGCTTATTTTGTCCATGGGTTAAAAAAGGCCGGGTATACGGTTGCATATATCAAATTGACAGGGACAGTATATACCAAGGATGCTGATCTGGCCAGTGATCTCGGGGCTGATATTGTAGCCGATTTTGGGGATTTTGGTTTTCCTTCCACTTATATGTGTGATGAAAAGGAACTCCTTGACCTTTATGAGTCGGCTGTATCTTCAGTTTTGATTAAGAAGCCAGATATTGTGATTATGGAGATTGCGGATGGCTTGTATGAAAGGGAGACGAAAATGCTGTTGAATTGCAGACAGTTCACACAAACGATTGAAACCGTTATTTTTTCTGCCGGGGATAGTCTGGCTGCCATAAACGGAGTACAGACGCTAAACAAATGGGGTTTATATCCTGTTGCACTTTGTGGTTTGTTTACTGCAAGCCCTTTACTGACGAGAGAAGTAAAGGAGAATACAGAAGTGCCTGTATTTGATATTGCCCAGTTAAGTAATGGAACAATTGCCGGCAAGCTGGTGTCACAATTCGAAAAGAAGGCGATAAACTAATGGTTGAGACTTCAAATATTGCGCAGAACAGACAATTGTCATCGGTTGATGAACCTGCGGAAACGGGATGGAAGCGAAGCCGGTTTCTACGCAATTACCTGTCGGCAAACTGGAGCGGGTTGGCAGTGGTAATCGGATGCGGGCTGATCAGTAGTGTTTCCAGTTTTCTGCTGACCCTAATCATTGGTGATTTTTTTATGTTGCAATTCCAGACCGGGAGCAGCAAAGGGAAATTACTCCTGTGGATGGGCTTACATTTATCAACTGTATCTGCATTTTTCCGCGCATTTATCATCTTGTTAGTGGTTAAGTTTATCAGTAATTACCTGGAGCGTTACCTGGCCTCCCGTAAGGGCGAGTGCCTCGTTAAGGATATCCGTTATACACTTTTCAGGGCACAAATGTACTCGCCGGTCTCACAGTTTCAGGAAGGGGCATTTGGCAACTACCTGTTACGGTACAGCAATGACCTGAAATCGGTTCAGCTCCTTCTGGTAAAAGGGGTGCTGGGTGGAATCAAACAGTTCTTTTTCACCACTATGGGGCTGATCCTTTTATACCGGATCAATCCCGGAATAGGGCTGTTAAGTACAGGGTTTGTTTTCCTTATTATTTTGCTTATGTATTTCCTGTCAGCAGGACAGAAGCGATTTATACGGGAAAGCCGTCGCAGACGAAGCAACCTGCTTGCATTTGTCACCCGTTCTTTCAGCCGGTTTGAAAAATTAAGATCAGGTGGCCGGGAAGAAGAATTCCTCGGAAAATTCCAGCATCGTTCCAATCTGCTTTTTACGGCCAATTTGCACAATAACCGGGCTGATAGTTTTTTGAATGCGGCAGCCTATACACTACAATTTGGAATGATCGGAACTATACTCTGGCTTATTAGTAGTCAGGCGGTTCCCTTCACCCCCGGAGATGGCTTGTTGGTGGTCCTTTTGCTATTATTGATGCAAGGTGCAGTAAGGGGACTCCTTAAAATCCCGGCTTACCTGAATAAAGGAAGTATCTCATTGCATAAGATCGAAGAGCTTGTCGCAGGAGCCGGAACTTATTAGTGTTTTAGTGAAACATCCTGGCGTTCATAGGGGCCTTTTAAATTTTGTATCGTAACCGGGAAATGCCGGGTATAGATATTATTTTGTTGAAACTGATTTTTCAACCAGGCCGCGGTTTCTTCGAATCCCTTACCGTCCCGGCTGTCATAATCATTTAACACAAGTCCGTTGGCTTCCCGCATCATGGATTGAGGATCATCGAGGTAATAATACAAAACAGCCAGGTTGAAGTAAGTGGCATACCGGATTTTCCGGTCATGTTTTTTGGTGGATGTATACCGTTTACGGATACCTTCAAAATAGCTGATCACCGGTTGTAATTTTTCACGGGCACCGGTGATCGGGGTGTTGGCATCCATATTGTAAAGTACTTCGCTCATTTGCGTAAAGGCATTGCGCCAGGCACTATATTCCGGATGTTTACGGCTGTCAATGATCCACATAAAATCATTTGCCGCTACTTCATCAAATCCGAAGTTCCGGGTGATCCGGTCACTGAGTGTATGCATGGCCCTTGTTACCGCATTACGGTACAAATCGCGGGTAACTGACATTGAATTTACCAGGAAATAGCCCTCTGCCAGGGGCATGATGCTGAATTCCGGACTTTTATAAATCTGCTTATGCTGGCGCGAGGCCAGTTCCTGATCCATGATATGCATGCCTTTGTAATCGGAGATAATGGCATTAGCGGAAAAGCTATAGACCACTTCCTGGTGATAATATGTCCGGCTGCCGGTTACAATTCCGTTTCCGTTTTTTACGGTTTCCGTTCTTTCTTTCACCGAGAAAGATTCTGGTAACAGATCTCCCAGTTTAACCTGAATACCAAGATGGCCGTCCTGCTCCAGTTTTCTCCAACCTTCAAGTCTGACAGATTTTTCCGGCGACAGGTCATCCATAAAGGATTCCATCAGGCGGGTACTTTCAATTTCCACATGGTAGGTACGATAGGTGCTGTCCAGCTGCACCTGCGGCAACGCCCTGTACTGTACAGTAAAGCGGTATTTATCAAGGTCCACATTTTTTTGGGCAATAAGCCAGAGTGGGGTGGTCAGCAGAAAAAGCAGGTATAATTTTTTCACAGTCAGGATTTTGTCTGTAAAAAACGGAAGCAAAGCTTAAATAGTACATGATCAGTAGCAGAATAATGCAACGGGCAGGTGCGTTCTTCGTAAATACACGAGGGAAAACACGTGATTCTATGTCAGTTGTCAACTGTCATCCCGATGCTTCAGTAGTCAGGATGTCCTGTAAGTAAAACTTCCGTGTCAATCTTTTTACTTATTAACTTATCAACCTGTTCCTTCACTGTTCCACATCCACCCTGATTATCCAGTTCCCGCTTTCGTTGAGTT
>Ga0138256_10008375_pt1 | contig 10867 bp, 11 predicted proteins | sample KNB2016incub_MG_FD_105486 | JGI IMG/M metagenome (GOLD analysis project Ga0138256, IMG submission 105486) | Active sludge microbial communities from wastewater in Klosterneuburg, Austria - KNB2014incub_MG | ecosystem: Engineered > WWTP > Activated sludge > Unclassified | place: Austria... | reverse complement strand
GTAAACCGTCCACGAATATTCACGAATACACGAATGCCTCGATAGACTCAACACAAGCGCGCGAATGCCCGGCGCGAATTCGAGTATTCGTGGTTTTTATTCGTGGATGGTTTGGGGCGCTATAAGCCTCGATAGCGACTTTGCGTTGTAATAGTAATTTCTTTTCAGAAATTATAGGCGGGTGGGAAGGTGGGCGTCTCGTACGAGAACCGCAAGGGATATATCAATCGCGAAAAGAATTCAAGTGACGTACCTGCTTGACGCCAATGCCTGCATCGAACTCCTGAACAAGCGCGAGAGTCTAATCGCGAAAAAGTTAGAGTCCGTCAGCCCGTAAGATATTCGCTTGTGTTCCGTCGTCAAAGCGGACTTGTTTCATGGAGCCTACAAAAGCAGGCGTGAGAAAAATTTGGAATTGGCGCGGCTTTTGAAAGTTTTCCATTTGACGATTCTGTGGCTGAAGAATATGGCAAACTGCGAGTTGCTATGGAGCGCCAAGGGAATCGGATTGGACCGTACGACCTCCTCATTGCCTCAATCGCCTTGGTTAACGACGCTACTCTCATAACGCGCAATACAGGCGAGTTTCAACGCGTCAATGGTTTGAGAATCGAAGATTGGCAAGTGGACTAATAACTCATCCCTTGATCAAACTCATAAATAAAACGATACGAATCACTCGTATCGTTTTATTTTCATTATGCCTAAAGTTTCTCGTCTGTCGGCATTGCCCACAAATATCCCAACAAAACGATCCCGCCCACTGGAACCAACATGTACAATAGCCACCATCCGCTTTTTCCCATGTCGTAAAGGCGACGCGCTCCTGCTGCGAGGAATGGCAACAGCATCCCGATCAGGAATATGCTGCCCAAGGACTCACTCAGGTATACCAATGCTGAGGTAGCCAATGTAACGAACAGCGCAAACCACCAGAACTCGGAGCGTGTCGCCCGTCCATTGAAATCCGCATATTTTGCCAGACAAACACGGATCGCCCCGAAGAAAGTGGACGAGTCCGCCTCGCTGTTGGCTTTTGAATTCAACATATTTTCCATTCTTAACTCCTTGCCGATTATAGAGACGGCTTCTCTCAAAGGTGCGACCCAATCCCTTGAGCTGGGTCGCTCTCTATTTTCGGTGAGTTCTCCCTCGCCCGCAACTGTGGAATCCCCTAGTTTTTTGCCTGTGGACTTCCCTAGCTTCAAAACCAACTCTACTCTGGAGTTGACTTGGTACTTGTCAAAGATATTCTTCAAATGGAATTCGACCGTGCGCTCAGAAATGTGAAGAGACGAAGCAATCAACTTGTTGCTTTTGCCTTCGAGGAGGAGATTTACCACGTCCTGTTCGCGGTTGCTTAATTGAGGCGATTGCGCCATGCGGGTTTTCCTTTCAGAAGATTGTGTCTGATTATCTTACGCAATGTCTTTGGACGCAGAAAAACCCAGGCTTCGCTGATTCAAAAAAGAAAAATCTGCGTTTTCTGCGTGAATCAGCGCCCCGATTTAATTTCCGATGAAGTCTATTCTCCCTTCCTCCACCTCGCAATCAGCATCTTCATCCGCAACTGCGCGCGCGCGTCGCCGTCTGAGAGCGCCCAAGCCGAACGCGTGGCGTGTGTAGCCTCTTCATCCAACTCGATGAAATCGTTCCATTCTTCATTAATCCACTCTTCCATTTCGTGCGGCGTATCCCACGAGTAGACGTACGGAAAGAATTCCTCGCGCTCGCGGACGAACCATCCGTTCGACTCTGCCTCCGCCATCGAGCGATTCGCGGCGGTGTCGTCTGCCACGCCGATTTCAAAATCGTTCACTCTGCCTGTGACGTTTGTCTCGCGTGCGGACGCCACCTCCACCTCCCAGCGACTCAGCATGGGACGCAGGTCAATCAAGATTCCGTTTGGAATCAGCACACGCCGAATTTCGCTCAGGGCATGGACCATGCCCTCATGCGTGATACATCAGAGCGACCATGCCAGCACGGCAATGTCGAATGTCTCTTTGGAGAAGGGAAGATGCTCCGCTTCGGCGCAGGCGAAATGGATTTTGTGTTTTCGGTCGTGAGGAGCGTCAATCGAAGCGACGCGTAAGGCGTCATGGTCTGAGTCCAGCCCGATGGTGAGAGAGGAAGCGTTGGCGTATTGCCACGTCAGCCGCCCTTCGCCGCACCCGATCTCCAAGACGCGCTTGCCTTTAAAGTCTGCAAACTCGTGAAGATATTTTTTCTCGTTGCCTTCAATGTCTTTTTGCAATGTCATTGGCTGAGTTGTTTCATTCTCTTCACCGACGCGGTGACAAGCTCTTTCAAAACTTTTTTGTCCACATCATCCAGTTTCTTGATATATAAACATCCTACGCTTGTTTTATGTTTGCCAAGTTTTTTCAACAAGGCTGTCTGCGTGTTCAGCCCTCCCATCAAGTACAACGTCAGGTTTTGTTTACGAGGAGAAAAACCCGTCAGCATCCAATCGCCTTCACGACCGCCCGCGCCTTTGTAGTGATAACTGCCGAAGCCGACGATGCTCGAACCCCACATCTTCGGCTCTTCTTTCGTAACCTGCTTCATTATTTTCAGAATCTCGAAGCAGTCATTTCGGACAGCCTCGTCCTTCACTTTACTCAGGAAACCTTCGACGCTCGCTTTGTTGACCTTGGTCTTTAACTCAGTCTTCTTAGCCATGTCAGCCTCCGATATAAATTAGCCACAGAGTCCGCTGAGACCATTGAGAAAATCTCTTTTTCTCTGTGCTCTCTGTGGCAAAGTGATTTTCGCAGGTGTCAAATTTACTTTTGCGCTTTCGATGCCTTGTATGAATTGGCGATCAGGTCTTTGAGCACATTCATATCCACGTCGCTTAGCTTTTTGATATACAAACACACCTTGCTTCTTGCGTGTTTGCCAAGTTTTTTGAGCAATGAAGATTCGTGATCGGCTCCCCTCAAAACGTATAACGTGATGTACTGCTTGCGCGGAGAAAAGGCGATCAACGGCATGTCGCCTTCGCGCCCGCTCTCGTACTTGTAATGAGACGTCCCAAACCCAACGATGCTGGGACCCCACATCTTCGGTTCTTCTTTCGAGACCTGTTGCATGATCTTCAATATCTCGAAAGAGTCTTTGCGCTTTTGCTCACCATCAACTTTATTTAAAAACGCCGTCACGCTTGCCTTGTTTACTTTCGTTTTCAATTCAGCCTTTGCCATGCCAGCCTCCAATCAGTTGACGTATGCAAGCCAAAATCTCCAGTCTCTAATCTCTTTTCTCAATTCTCTAATCCTCCAATTCTCTCTTCCTCACCCCGTCCCAAACTGCCGATCTCCCGCATCGCCCAGCCCAGGCACGATATAGGCGCGTTCATTGAGGTGACTGTCAATCGCGCCGATGTGAATGTCAATATCGGGGTGCTTTTCCTGCATCGCTTTGATTCCCTCGGGCGCGGCAATGAGACCGACAAACTTGATCTTCTTCACGCCCCAGCGTTTCAACAGATCTGCAGTTGCAGTTGCCGAGCCGCCTGTGGCGAGCATGGGATCGAGGATGAGGCAAACCGACACGGTGGGTTCAGTGGGGAGTTTGTTGTAATACTCGACAGGTCGCAACGTGTGTTCATCGCGATACAAGCCGATGTGCCAGACTTCTGCAACAGGCATAAGTTCCCATATTCCTTCCACCATGCCAAGCCCCGCGCGCAGAATGGGCACGAGTCCGATCTTCTCTGTCAACTCGGAGCCTGTCATTTTGGCTAATGGAGTTTCGAATTCGCGTGGCGATACAGCCAAATCCGCAGTGGCTTCGTAGGCGAGTAACGCGGCGATCTCGCGCACCAGCTCGCGGAATTTCTTAGGCTCGGTGATTTTGTCGCGCAGGCGCGAAATTTTGTGCGCCACCAGCGGGTGTTTGGATGCATAAACATTGGACATGGTATTCTCCTCGATAATAATTATTTCGATTATAGCCTCGTTTAACCGAAACCATTCTCTGCCACGGATTACACAGATTTTCACAGATTTGCTTTTAAAAAATCCGTGTGAATCCGTGAAATCTGTGGCTGAGGTTTTCCTTCCTAAGCCAGAGATTAGGAAAATTTTCACAAATGAACAGAGAGGGTATAATATTGAGGAAGTTCCTTCGGGGAATTTTCAAGATAATTTATTCTCTTGCTATAAAAATGAAAGCCAAATCCTCAACCCAAAACCTGATCGAACTGCGCGACGTGGTGAAAACGTATTCCACCGCGGCGGGCGATTTCACCGCGCTCAAACGCGTCAACCTGCAAATTGGCGCGGGTGAATTTGTTGGCATCCTGGGGAAATCGGGCGCGGGAAAATCTACACTGCTCAACATGATCACAGGCGTGGATCATCTCAGTGAAGGTGAAGTCGTCATCCATTCCAACGGCTCGCCCATTTCGGTTCACAAGAAAAACGAAGATGAAATTGCTTTGTGGCGTGGGCAAACGATGGGCGTTGTGTTTCAGTCGTTTCAATTGTTGCCGATGCTCACGTTGGTTGAAAATATCACCTTGCCGATGGATTTGTGCGGAAACTTTAATCCGAAGCAGTCGCGTCAACGCGCGCTGGATTTATTGCGGCTGGTCGAGATCGAAGAACATGCCGATAAACTTCCCGCCTTCATTTCGGGCGGTCAACAACAACGCGTCGCGATTGCGCGCGCGCTGGCGAACGATCCTCCCATCTTGATCGCGGACGAGCCAACGGGCAGTCTCGACTCGCTCACCGCCGATCACATCTTTGAAGTCTTCGAGCGCCTCGTGGCAGATCAAGGCAAGACCATCGTGATGGTCACGCACGACGAGTCGCTGTCCACGCGTTTTTCGCGCGCGATGCGAATCACCGATGGGGAGTTGGCTTCCCTCCCTGAGAGAAGCGGAGCGCAGACGAAGGGCGATAATGAAGCGGATTTGAATCCCAAGCGGAAATTATCATGGTGGAGGCGGAAATGACCCCGCGTCGCCCCAAGGGGAAGTCTGGTTCACACCATCATGCGATGTCGTCGCCTGAGGCGATGATTGACCTGCACGGAGTCGTCAAGCGATTCAAGAACGCGGCGGGCGAGTTCACCGTCTTGAAAGGCGTTGACCTGACCATCAAGCGCGGCGAGTTCGTTTCGATTGTTGGAAAATCTGGGAGCGGCAAATCCACGCTGTTGAACATGATCACAGGCATTGACCATCCCACAGACGGCAAAGTGGTCATCGGCGGCACAGATATTTACACGGGCGTGAGTGAAAGTCAGCGCTCGAAATGGCGCGGGCGAAATTTGGGAATCGTGTTTCAGTTTTTCCAGTTACTGCCCATGCTCACCCTGCTTGAAAACGCCATGCTCCCGATGGATTATGCCGACATGTACGACTTCGATGAGCGCCCCAAGCACGCGATGGACATGTTGAAACTGGTCGGGCTTGAAAAGTTTGCGAATAAATTGCCCGTGCTGGTTTCAACGGGACAACAACAACTCGCCGCGATTGCGCGCGCGTTGGCATGTGACCCGCCCCTGCTCGCCGCCGACGAACCGACGGGCAACCTCGATACAAAGTCCGCGAACATCATCATTGATTTGTTTGAAGAACTCGCGCGCCGCGGCAAGACCGTGTTGATGGTGACGCACGATCCCTCGCTCACCTCGCGCACAACAAGAAACATCACCATCGCAGACGGCTTGATCGTCGGCGACTCGGCGAATGGAAAAAGGAAATAATTAGACACCTCGACATGTACTGCGTACTTCGTATTGCGTATTCGTCAATCGTCAATCCAAAATCGCAAATCGTAAATCGTAAATCTGAAATCGAAAATCGTAAATCACTATGAAACCTCGTTGGCGAAAAGTATTGCACGACCTGATAGATAACAAAGCTCGCACATTGCTGGTGGTATTTTCCATTGCAGTGGGCGTGTTTTCGATTGGCGTCATCGCGGGCGCGTACCAGATCATCCAGCAGGATATGAGCGCGTCGTATTCGGCGAACGTGCCAGCCAACATCGAACTGCGGATGACGAACTTCGATGAAGACACGCTGGATTCGATCCGCAATCAGCAAAATGTGGACGATGCCGAAGCGCGGCGCGTGTTCAACATGCGTGTGCGCGTGCCAGGGACTGAAAAATGGGTCACACTCGACATGAACGCGTTCGAGAGTTTTGAAGACAACCGAATCAATTTATTGACTCCGCTCGAAGGCGCGTCCGTCCCAGAGAAGCGCGAAGTGTTACTGGAGCAAAATGCCTTGAAGGACCTCGATGTAAAAGTGGGGGACTTGCTCGAATTTCAACTCCCCGACGGTTCGATCAAAACATTGCCTGTGACGGGCATCGTGCAGGATACCGCCTCAAGCGCGGGAGATTTCCTCGCCTCTCCGTTCGGCTATATCACGATGGACACGCTTCCTTATCTCGGTCAGCCTGAATCGTTCAACCGCGCCTTGGTCACGGTGACAGGCGACGGCGACGACATTACCTACGTCCGCGAGGTGGGCGCGGCGTTGAAGGACAAACTCGAAAACAACGGACAGATCGTCGTCCGTTCGCGGTTTTCCGAAGCGCACAAACATCCGCTGGCAGACACCATCAATGCGGTTCTCGGTATCTTGATGGCGCTGGGAATTTTGATCGTGTTCCTCTCCAGTTCGTTGATCGCCAATACGCTGAGCGCGTTGTTGAATCAACACCTCCGTCACATCGGCGTGATCAAACTCGTGGGCGGACAAAAAAAGCAAGTCTTCGTCATGTACATCGCGCTTATCATGGCGTTCGGAATCATCGCGTTGCTGATCGCGGTTCCGTTCGGCGGCGCGGGCGCGTATGGACTTGCGGAGTTTATCGCAAGCGAACTGAATTTCAATTTGCTCGGCTATCGCATCGTGCCGACGGCGTTTCTGATTCAAATTTTGGTCGGCTTGTTCGTGCCATTGATCGCGGGACTCGCGCCTGTGGTCGGCGGTTCGCGCATCACGGTTCTACGCGCTCTCAGCGGCGGGTTGGCTGACGACGAGCAACCAGCCCGAAGCGGCGAAGAGAAGCGTCTGCCGTGGTCCGATTGGATTCAGGTCAAAGCGACGAGAGTCCTCGCCGCGCGCGGAATCCACATCCCGCGTCCGTTTGTCATTTCACTGCGTAACACGTTCCGCCGCAAGAGTCGTCTCGCGTTGACGTTGTTCACGCTGACGATGGGCGGCGCGATCTTCATCGCGGTCTTCAACGTGCGCGTCTCACTGCATGAGTACATCGGGCAGATCAGTAAATATTTTTCCGCCGATGTTTCGCTCGATTTCGATAAGCCGTATCGTTTGAGTGAGATCGAACAAATTGCGATGCAAGTGGACGGCGTGCAACAAGTGGAAGGCTGGCAATTTTTGAGCGGCGAATTGCTCGATGCGAACGGCGATGTGATGGAGAATCTCAACATGTTCGGTCCGCCCGCGGATAGCAAACTCGTCGAGCCAATCCTCGTGGATGGACGCTGGATTCACGCGGACGATGTGAAGAAGCTCGCCATCAGCGAAGGCGCGCGCGAATATTTTCCGACTCTCAAATCGGGCGACTTCGTCCACATCAAGATCGAAGGGCGCGAAGAATTATGGCAAGTGATCGGCATTTTTCAATTCATAGATCGCGAAGGCGTGCTGGCATACGCGCCGTATGAATATGTTTCGCAATTGAACAATCTTGCGAACCGTTCGTTTTCATTTCGGCTCGCCACCGAAGAACACAGCCGCGCGTATCAAAATGCCAAAGCCGAAGAGTTGGATAAATTTTTCCGCGAGCATGGATTCAAAGTCCGCGTGGCGGAGGCGGGCAGCGCGTCGTTGGATACGGCGGTGGAGAGTCTCGATACGCTGGTGGCGTTTCTGCTCATCATGGCGATCCTCACCGCCATCGTCGGCTCGATGGGACTGACTGGCACGATGGGCATGAACGTGCTTGAGCGCACGCGCGAGATCGGAATCATGCGCGCCATCGGCGCCGATGATCGCGCGGTGATGCGCACGGTCATCGCGGAGGGAATTGTCATTGGCTCGATCTCATTTGCGCTGGCTGTGATTCTTTCGATCCCATTCTCGTATTTGCTTTCAACGATTGTGAGCCTTGCGATTTTCCAATCTGCGATTGATGTGGTCTTCACCTATCAAGGTTATGTGATTTGGCTCGCGTTGGTTTTATTACTCTCGACTGTGGCGAGCGTTGTCCCCGCCCGCAACGCGGCGCGGCTGACAATCCGTGAGGTGTTGGCGTATGAGTGAGGAAGTAAACAGGTAGACAAGTAGACAAGTAGACAAGTGAAGAAGTAAACAAGTAGACAAGTAAACATGGAAACAAGTAGACAATTAAACAAATAGACAGGTAGACAAGGAAACAGGGAAGCACGGGAAACATGTGTACGTGTATACGTGTGTACTTGTGTACATAAACACGAAAGAAGGATGCAATGAAAAACACAACAAAGACTTTTATGATGATTACCGCCATCATCGCGCTGACTCTGACCGCTTGCGCGAATCAAGCCGCAGGGACGCCTGCCCCAGTTGCGGACAGCGTTGCCGCGCCTGAGAGCGTGATCGCCGAGGGACGGCTCGAACCCGTCCACGCGGCGAATCTCACATTTCAAGCGCGAGGCATTGTGCAAACGGTCCATGTGAAGATCGGCGATACTGTGAAAGAGGGACAAGTGTTGGCGGAACTTTCCAATGCAAGCGTGGCTTGGGCTCAGATCGCCGCCGCGAATCTTGAACTGATCGGCGCGCAACAAGCAATGGATGCGCTCAATCGAAATAGTTCTTCCAACCTCGCCGCCGTGTGGACGGCTTACATGAACGCGCAAACCGTCCGCGAGACTGCCGAACGCGAATGGGAAGACTTGAACGTTGATTCCATCGAAGACCGCATCGAAGACGCCAAAGCCGAAGTAAACGACCGCGACTCCGATTTGCAGGATGCGAAGGACGAGTTCGATAAATATAAAGACTTGGACAAAGATAATTCCAAGCGCAAGACTGCCGAAGACGATCTGGAAACCGCGCAGGATGACTACAACGAAGCCGTCCGCAACTTGGATGAAATCACGCGCGAGCGCGATACCGTCCGCGCCGCGTTGGATGCCGCGCTTGCAACCGAAGCCGAAGCGAAATATCAATATGAAATTTCAACCGACGGTGTAAACGCCGATCAACTTGCGTTGGCAACGTCTCGTTTGGAGAACGCGCAAGCGCAAGTCAAAGCGGCGCAGTCGAATCTTTCCAATTACGCAATCACCGCGCCATTTGATGGCGTCGTCGCTGAGGTGGCTGTCAAGACGGGCGAGCAGGTTTCCCCTGAGACTCGAATCGTGAGCGTTGCCGATACATCCGCGTGGGTGATCGAGACAACCGATGTCACCGAACTCGAAGTTGTGAAGCTGGCTGTCGGGCAAAGTGTCACATTCACTGCCGATGCAATTGATGGAATCACGATGAACGGCGTTGTGACCGAGATCAGTCAGTCGTCCATTTTGCAGGGCGGCGACGTGATCTACACCGTGCGAATCGCGGCGCATGATGTTGATCCGCGCGTGAAGTGGGGGATGACGGTTGAGGTCGTGTTCGAGCCGTTGGATTAAAAGTCTTTGCCACAGATTTCACGGATTGACACGGATTGGAAAAAAAATTCGTGAAATCCGTGTAAATCCGTGGCTGAGGTTTTGATCTTCCTCGCGAGAATAAATTTTGTTGGGCGACCTGATGGTCGCCCTTTTTATTTGCTATAATCCCTCCATGCCGAAACAACGCCCCCTCGATCCCGAATCCAAACCCGACGACCGCGTGGATAACGCGCTTCGTCCGCAAAAACTTGCCGACCTCATTGGTCAGGATCAAGTCAAAGAGAATCTTTCGATCCTCATTGATGCGGCGAAACATCGCGGCGAGGCGTTGGATCACGTTTTGTTTTACGGTCCGCCTGGGCTGGGCAAGACCACGCTCGCGCATGTGCTTGGCAACGAGATGGGCGTCAACGTCAAGGTCACGGCGGGTCCCGCCATCGAACGCGCGGGCGATCTTGCCGCCATCCTCACCAACTTGCGCGCGGGCGACGTGATCTTCATTGATGAAATTCATCGCCTCGGACGCGCGGTGGAGGAAGTGCTCTACCCCGCGATGGAAGATTTCTCGCTGGATATCGTCATCGGAAAAGGACCCTCGGCTCGTTCCCTGCGCCTCAAACTGCCTCGCTTTACTGTGGTCGGCGCCACCACCCGACTCGCCCTCGTCACCGCGCCGTTGCGCGCGAGATTCGGCGCGGTCTATCGGTTGGATTATTACGACATCGAAGCGATGCGTCTGATCGTCGCGCGCGCCGCAGGGATGCTGAAAGTTTCCGCGGACGAATCAGGCATAAGGGAAGTTGCGAAGCGGGCGCGTGGGACGCCGCGTATCGCCTTGCGACTCCTCCGCCGCGTCCGCGACTTCGCCCAAGTCCGCGCGGATGGGACGATCACGCAATCTGTCGCAAAAGAAGCGTTGGACCTTTTGCAAGTTGATCCGCTCGGGCTTGACGACGTAGACCGCCGCGTGTTGCGGACGATCATCGAAAAATATAACGGCGGACCCGTCGGCTTGAACACCATCGCCGCGTCCATCAGCGAAGAACAGGATACGATCATGGACGTGGTCGAGCCGTATCTATTGCAACTCGGTTTTCTGGATCGCACCCCGCAAGGACGCGTCGCGACCAAATCCGCGTATGAGCATTTGGGGTTGGATTACGTGGAAGAGGGGCAACCAAGACTGTTGTAAAGTTCAAGGTTGAAGGTCGAAGGTTTTTTGCCTTCAACCTTCAACTTTCAAACCTTAAACTCAAATGGAATCCAT
>Ga0138256_10008374_pt1 | contig 10867 bp, 8 predicted proteins | sample KNB2016incub_MG_FD_105486 | JGI IMG/M metagenome (GOLD analysis project Ga0138256, IMG submission 105486) | Active sludge microbial communities from wastewater in Klosterneuburg, Austria - KNB2014incub_MG | ecosystem: Engineered > WWTP > Activated sludge > Unclassified | place: Austria... | reverse complement strand
GTGGCACCTCGGCTCCGACCCGGTTGGCTTCGACCGCTGGTGTGTGTTGCCGGGACAAGGTGTGTATTCGAATCCGGTGTTTTCGACACCGGCCGGAAAGCTCACGATTGAAGGCCACTGCACCGCCGTGACGACCGCTGTTGGGATTAAGTTCTTGAATACACGGCCAAAGGACAAACCGTTCTTTCTGATGCTGCATCAGAAAGCGCCGCACCGCAACTGGGAACCCGACGTGCGAAACAAGGCCCGCTTCAAGGATCAGGTCATCCCCGAACCCGACACACTGTGGGACGACTACGCGACGCGGCCAGCAGCTCTGCCAGAGAACGAGCAAACGGTGGCGCATGATCTGACACGTCGCGATTTGAAACTGGAACCGCCCGCCGAATTGAATGGAGCCGCGAGAAATCAGTGGCTGGGTGTCAAGCCAACGGAGGTGACGGTCGATGGCAAAGTGCTAACTGGCAAAGAACTGACGAAGTGGAAATATCAACGCTACATGCAGGACTACCTGGCGTGCGTGCAAGGCGTTGATGATGGCGTGGGTCGAGTTCTCGATTATCTGGACGAACATGACTTGGCGAAGAACACCATTGTGATCTATTCGGCAGACAACGGTTGGTATCTGGGTGACCTCGGTATGTACGACAAACGGTTCATGTACGAGCCAGGACTGCGCGTGCCTCTGATCGCGAAAGGTCCCGGAATCAAAGCCAACAGTACGCCGTCCGAGTTCGTGGCGAACATCGACCTCGCGCCAACGTTTTTGGACTTGGCGGGCTTGCCGATCCCAGACTCGATGCAGGGCCGCTCGCTGGCTCCGCTGTTGCGAGGCGAATCGCCCGACGACTGGCGAGAATCGGTCTACTATCGTTACTACCACGACCCAGGACATCACAACACGCGAGCCCACTACGGCGTACGGACGAAGACTCACAAGCTGATCTACTACTGGACGAAGGATGCTTACGAGATGTTTGACCTCGCGTCCGATCCCGCCGAGCAGCACAACTTGCTGTTCTCTGAATCCGAAGCGAACAAACCAGAAGTTGCTGCGAAGTTTGCTGAACTGAAGACGGAGATCGTTCGCTTACAAACCCAATTCAAGGATGACGGCCAATACGCCGACGCCTCGACATGGCCCAAGGGCAGTGCCGACGGGCCGTTCGATCAAAAACCGCTCGGGGTCAAAAGCGTCGCTGAAGCGAATGAGTTGAGCGGGCAGCGTTGAACGTGATGCTTGTCACTCCGTAATTCAGAGAATACTTCATGAAACACTTTGCACGACTCGCGACGATCACACTGCTATGCATGTTAGGCCTCATGGATTCCACGTGGGCGGATTCTCGACCCAATGTGGTTGTGATCATTTCCGATGATCAAGGTTGGGGCGATTATAGCTTCCTTGAACATCCGACGATCGAGACACCCCATCTGGATCGACTCGCCAAAGAATCGCTGACGTTCACGCGCGGGTACAGTCCCGTGCCGCTCTGCCGCCCGTCACTATCAACGATCATCACTGGCTGCTATCCGCATCAGCACGGAGTCACTGGAAACGATCCAACGATTCCTGGAGGCATCAAAGCTGCCGCCGCACGCAGAGATCCGAAGTATGCTCGCTATTTCCAGTCGACAATTGAGGGGTTCACAAAACGTCCGAACTTTGTGCGTACACTGACAGCCAGTGGATATCATTCGTTGCAGACAGGAAAATGGTGGGAAGGCGATCCGGTCAAAGCCGCCGGATTTTCAGATGCGATGACTCACGGCACTGACAAAGGTGACCGGCATGGTGGCGAGGGCCTACAGATCGGACGCAATGGTCTGAAGCCCATTGATGACTTTCTTGACACTTCCAGCAACCGTCCTTTCCTGCTGTGGTACGCGCCGATGCTGCCTCACACGCCTCACAATCCGCCGCCTGATCTGTTGGCAAAGTACCAAAAGTTGACCGACAGTGAACCCGTCGCCAGATATTGGGCAAATGTCGAATGGTTTGATCGCACGTGTGGCGAGGTGTTGCAGCATCTGGATGAACGAGGACTGCGAAAGAACACAATCATCGTCTACGTCTGTGACAACGGCTGGATTCAAGACCCGACAACCGCGAACCGCGATGCCGAACGATCTAAACGGACGCCGTACGAAGGCGGTGTTCGCACACCCATTATGATTTCATGGCCGGGAAAAATTGTGCCGCGCATGGACACCGAGCATCTGGCCAGCACCATCGATTTGTGGCCAACGCTTGCCGGTTTGCTGGGGACAAGCCATCCCGATGACCTGCAAGGCATCAACCTGACAGATGACGCAGCGGTAAAAGAACGCTCGACGATCTTTGGAGAACAGTACAACCACGACATTGCCAGTGTGGATGAGCCAACCCGCAGCCTGGAACACCGCTGGGTGATTGATGGATACTGGAAACTCATCGTCCCCGATGCTCACAACCTTCCAAACTCCATGCCGGAACTTTATGACCTGCAACATGATCCGCGCGAAGAAAAAGATCTTGCGAAGTCGGATCCGGAACGTGTCGAGCGGTTAAATGCCAAACTCAATGCCTGGTGGCAACCGTCGCATCAAACTCCCGAGCGATAGCAGCAGGCATACGCTGGGCTGTTTTCAGGCAATTTGTTCTGCGATCTGCGAGATTCTTTTCGAGTCCGTGTTCACATAGATGCGCTGCCGGTGCGAACTGGTGGACGGCTCGGCCTGACACCTTCCGGCACACCTGGATGATCGCGGCAGCAGTCGTTAGGCGAGCGGCAGGAAAGGATTTACCATCGGCGAGTCATCGGGTCGCGCGAACCCGTGCGACTGATCCACGCCAAAGGAAGCAGATCTGAGGACAGATCTGCCTAGGTCGTCCGGCCTCTCTCAGGTCGGATACCCTGGGCGACGCGATATCTCTGGTAATCCTGTTTCTTCCGCTCGCCTTACAGCAGTCAATTGAACAACGATGACAACGCTTGCCATTTCTTACTCCAGTGATTGTGGGGAGAAAATCAGTGTCTGGCGGGGCAATTTTTCTGCTCACGCGACGTGTCCAATTGTGCCGATAAACCCAGATGTAGCGATTACGAAGACTTTTCCGACTGGGATTCCCTGCGACCGATGGTGGTTTCCTGGAAGAACATCTCGGGTGATTGAGTCAGTAGACTCCCCGCCAACTCAATTTCTTTGCGAAGAGTCGGATCTGCAGATGGATTCTACCAATGACACGATCGCTGCGTACTCTGCGTTGGTTCGTACTGGCGTGCGGTATGGGGCTGGCAGTCCCAGCCATCGCACAACCCCCCTTGCTCCTGCCGTCTGATCCATTGCCGGATCTTCAACAACAGATCGACCAGTTGCAAGGGGTCGTCGGTGACTTACAACAACGCCTGGATCAAGCCGAAGCGGTGGCAGGCAGCCAGCCGCCCAGCGTTGTGGCAACCCCCTCCAGTCGCCGAAACCCCAGTGGATTTCGCCCCGGTGAGGCTGCCTGTGGCTCAGTTTGCAATTACTATCACGAATTCGATTGGAGCAAAGACGCCTACATCAGCGTCGGAGCTGGCCTCAGGACAAGTTTCGTCGCCGCAGAAAACATGGCCGCCAACGGTACCAGTTACAGCAAAGACTGGGTCGTCGATTCGACTCGATTGTATTTCAACGGTCGAGGGCACAAGTATATCGGCTTCGAAGTCAATACGGATATCCAAAACTTTTACATCCGCCCCTTTGTCACCGACAGTGACGCAGTTCAATTTCGTTTGCTCGATGCGATTGCCAAATTCGGTGACGGTGGGTCAATCAACCTGTGGGCCGGGCGGATGCTTCCTCCTTCGGATCGCGCTAACCTGAGCGGGCCGTTCTACATCAACACCTACGATTTCCCGTTTGTCAGCAACGAAGCGGCAATCTTCGATGGTCGTGACGATGGAGTCGTGCTTTGGGGGTTGGTCGGCAGCCAGGCTCTCAAATATCAGGTCGGTGTCTACAATGGCGCTAACAGTATTGTTGGCGGCACCAATCCCAGTGACTCTGCTCAGTTCAATGGGCGCTTGGTCTACAACTTCCTCGACCCCGAAGCCGGTTACTACAACCAGAGCACCTACTACGGTGCCAAGGAAATCCTCGCGGTGGGAGCAGCACTCATTCACCAAAATGGTGGCGTCTATTCAGCAACCGACGGCGTCAGCAATCTCACCAGTTGGACGATCGATGCCCTCTACGAAACAAAACTGAGCGGCGGTGGTGTATTCACGCTTAACTCGGCGTATTACAACTACAACACCAATGTGGTCACCAACGACCTGAACGCCAACACACGCGATGGTACTGCACTCCTGGCCGAAGTGGCCTACATGCTCCCAGACGCCTATCGTTTCGGAAACTTTGTTGGTCACTTTCGCCCAGTTTTTCGTTGGCAAGAGTACAATCACAAGTTTAGTGTAATCTCTGCACAGCAGGCGGCCATCAACCGCGGGACCGATCTCGAATTACAATACGTGATTAACGGCAGCAACGCACGACTCTCGGCTGGTTGGGGACAACGTGACTTGGCGGATGGTCGCAACAATATCAATGTCTTCCTGCTCGGCGTCCAGTTGCAGTTTTAAGGTACACGAGACGGATAAAACAAATACTACTCCGTAGCTCTTGCGTAAATCACGTCAGCCGATATTCTTGTGATTGTGGCTTCGCGAGTTTCCTGTCCTGTTTCAGCGAATGGCTGAGGAGCGTTGACGATGCACCTGATTCCCCGTGAAGTCGATAAGCTGCTGCTCCACCAGGCAGGCTTCTTGGCGCAAAAGCGTTTGGCGCGTGGCTTGCGATTGAACTACCCGGAAGCGACCGCGCTCATTGCCGCCGTTGTGCTCGAACGCATACGCGATGGCGAGATGTCAGTAGCCGATCTAATGGATCATGGTCGCCAACTGTTGGGCACACGTCAGGTACAAGCCAGCGTGCCTGAGATGGTCTACACGGTCCAGGTCGAAGGGACTTTCCGCGACGGTACCAAATTGGTCACAATTCACAGTCCCATTTCCAGTGAGGATGGCGACCTCAACTTGGCGCTCTACGGCAGCTTCCTGCCAGTTCCTGATTTGAAACTGTTCTCGAAGCCTGATCCGGAGGCGGGAATGCCCAAACCGGGTGAGTTTCTGATCGATGACGGCGAGCTGGTCCTTAACGAAGGACGCGAGACAGTGACGCTGGACGTCGTCAATACTGGGGATCGTCCCATTCAAATCGGCAGTCATTATCCATTCGTGGAGACCAATCGTTTCCTGAGCTTCGATCGCGAGCAAGCCTACGGTTTCCGACTCGATATCCCTGCTGGTACTGCCGTTCGTTTCGAGCCAGGGGAGAAGAAAACGGTGAATCTCGTGCAGGTCGCTGGCGATCGACGCATCTTCGGCGGTAACAATCTGGGGGGCGGGCACATCAACGATTACAACCGCGAGCGAACGATGGCACGCATTAAGGAACAAGGTTTTAAACACCAACCACAAGCCAGGAAGTAAGGCGAGCGGCAGAAAAGGAATTACCAATGCTGCGCCTGACGCCGGGCAACCGTTTGCTGTTGACCATGCTGAAGGATGCAGATCTGGGACAGATCTGCCTACGTAGTCCGACCTCTCCCAGGTCGGATACCTTCCGCAGCGCGGCATCTTCGGTAGATTTAATTCTGCCGCTCGCCTAATTCACTCTCTGGCGAGATCGGCTACAACACACAACCGCTTCCTTTATCCGTGAAAGTTACCGATGGCTTACAAAATTGATCGTGCCCGCTACGCAGCGTTGTATGGACCGACAACCGGTGATCGAGTGCGACTGGGGGATACGTCGCTGATCGCGGAAGTCGAAAAGGACTACACCACGTACGGAGATGAAGTCTGCTTCGGCGGTGGCAAAGTCTTGCGTGACGGTATGGGACTGCAAGCCGAATGCAGCCAGGCCGAGGCACTCGATTTGGTGATTACCAACGCCTTGGTGATCGACCATACCGGTATCTACAAAGCTGATATTGGGATCAAAGATGGCTTGATCGTCGGCATTGGCAAAGCAGGAAATCCCGATGTCATGGCTGGCGTCACACCTGGAATGCGATGTGGTGCGACGACCGAAGCGATGGCCGGCGAAGGATTGATTCTGACAGCCGGTGGTCTCGACACTCACGTCCACTTCATCTGCCCGCAGTTGATCGACGAAGCCCTCGCCGCCGGCCTAACGACTTTGCTCGGCGGTGGCTGCGGTCCGACCACCGGAACCAATGCAACCACTTGCTCACCGGGTGCCAACCATATTCGCATGATGTTGCAGGCGGTCGATCGCAGTCCGATGAATTTCGGATTTTGGGCCAAAGGGAATTCTTCGCATCCCGACGGACTGAGTGAACAACTCGTCGGCGGTGCTGCGGGCTTTAAGCTGCACGAAGACTGGGGGACCACTCCCGCCGCCATCGATTGCTGTTTGTCGGTCGCCGAAGAATACGACGTGCAAGTTTGTATCCACACCGATACGCTCAATGAATCGGGTTACGTCGAGGATTCGATCGCTGCCTTCAAAGGGCGAACCATCCACACCTATCATACTGAAGGTGCTGGTGGTGGTCACGCGCCGGACATTATTAAGGTCTGCGGTGAAAAGAATGTCATCCCCAGTTCAACCAATCCCACTCGACCGTATACCAAGAACACGATCGACGAACACCTCGATATGTTGATGGTCTGTCACCATCTCAATCCCGATTTGCCCGAGGATGTTCATTTTGCTGAAAGCCGCATCCGCGGTGAAACGATCGCGGCCGAAGACGTGCTGCACGACATCGGTGCCCTCAGCGTCTATTCGTCCGACTCGCAAGCCATGGGCCGCATCGGGGAAGTGATCAGTCGCTGTTGGCAGACCGCCAGCAAGATGAAAGATCAACGCGGCACTTTGCCGCAGGACAACAAACGCAACGACAATTTTCGCGTCAAGCGTTACATCTCGAAATACACCATCAATCCGGCCATCGCCCACGGGATCGGACACATGATCGGGTCGGTGGAAAAGGGCAAGCTGGCTGATTTAGTGCTGTGGAGTCCAGCGAACTTTGGCACCAAACCCGAGGTCATTATCAAAGGTGGCATGGTGGCCTGGGCGAATATGGGAGACGCGAATGCGTCGATTCCCACGACCCAGCCCACGCTCCTGCGACCGATGTTCGCGGCTATGGGTGTCGCAGCGGCTGGCGTATCGCTGGCATTTGTCTCACAAGCCGCTCTGCACGCTCGGATGATCGAAGGCTATGGATTGTCAAGTCGTCTCGTCGCCGTCCGGAACTGTCGTAACATCGGCAAGAGCGACATGAAGTTCAATGACGCCACGCCGAAGATGAAAGTTGACCCCGAGACGTTCCTGGTCTACGCTGACGGAGAATTGATGACCTGCGAACCAGCCGATAAACTGCCCCTGACGCAACGCTATTACATGTTCTAAGATGTTTTGTCTGTAGCGGAAGTCGCCAAGACTTTCGAAACGGGCGGGTGGCGAAACTCTTGGCGAGTTTCGCTACGACAGAAACTGATCGCACGATCGCTAGTTTTTTTTCGTACACACTGGAGCCTCCTCATGATGATTAAGAAAACGCCACTCATTGCACTGACTCTCCTGGTTGCCACTCCGTCGCTCGCACTGGCGCACCCAGGTCATGGTGTCCATGGGTTCGGCGAAGGGCTGTTGCATCCGCTGAGTGGACTCGATCACGTGCTGGCCATCATCGCCATTTCTCTGCTGGCCGTGCGCGTCGGTGGTCGCGGACTGTGGACTTTGCCACTCGCCTTTATGGCCTGTTGTGTGGTTGGTGGTTTGGTGGCCACTGCCGGTGTTGCGTTACCGATGGTTGAACTGACCATCGCTGCCTCGGTTTTGGTGGGTGGAGTTCTGTTAGCTCGCGGCCAGGCGGTGCCGGTACTCGCCATGGTCTTGCTCCCGCTTTTCGGTGTCGCTCACGGTTACGCTCATATTCACGAACTCTCGAACATGTCCGCAGTTGCCAGTTATTCCTGTGGGATCGTGATGGCGTCGGTTCTGTTGATGGGTGTTACCATCGCCATTGCCAAATTGGCCCAACGCCAGGAAGCAGCGCACATCTGGACGAGCACATCACGTTTGATCGGCAGTGGCATGACTGTCGCCGCGCTGGTGATGTTGGCGTCCTAAGTGTTAAATGCTCCGCTGACGCAAAGCGATTTTCAAGATGCACCGTGATTGGACGTTATGGCAGTTGGTCGATTCGGCCTTTCCCACTGGCGGGTTCGCCCATTCCAGTGGTTTAGAAGCTGCCAGGCAAGCGGGGCAGGTGCGCGGGGAAGAGGACTTGTTGGAGTTCGCTCAGGTGGCCATGCAGCAGTCGGTTGATACGGTGTTGCCTTACGCGACCGCCGTTTATCACAGTCCCGATCTGCTGCACGAGGCCGACCTGCACTGCGATGCCTTCCTTGTCAATCCCGTAGCCAATCGCGCCAGTCGTGCGCAGGGGAGCGGCTTGATGGTGGCCACCGCTTCGGCCTTTCCCGATCCAGGGTTCGCCGAACTGAAGAAAACAGCTCGCCAACAACAGTGGCCTGGACACATGGCACCGCTGTACGGTTGGGTGCTACAGCGCTTACAACTTCCCTTACCCGACATGCGGCGCAGCTTACTGTTCGTCACTCTGCGTACTGTTCTTTCCGCCGCAATTCGTTTGAATGTCGTTGGTCCCCTGCGCAGCCAGGCCTTGCAGCACGAATTGGCATCCGTGGCCGAGCACTTATTGAAACGCGAACCGAAACATTATTACCAGATCGCGCAAACAGCCCCCGTGTTGGATGCCTGGCAATCGTCCCACGATCGCTTGTACTCCCGGCTATTTCACAGTTGAGACGTTCAACGTATTTCGTTCTCCCCCCATAAAGAAAAATGAAACCGATGAAACCCCGTCCACACGATCACGATCACGATCACGATCACGACCACGACCACGATCATGACCACGATCATGACCACGATCATGACCATGACCACGGCCACGGCCACACACATGAGAAACTAGACAACGCAGGCTTCTACCATGAACGCCCCCAGCGATTGGCCAACCGCGATTTCAAAGAGCGAGCTTTCACCGTCGGCATTGGCGGACCGGTGGGCAGTGGCAAGACTGCGTTGACTCTCGCCCTGTGTGAACACTTGCGTGATCGCATGTCGCTGGCGGTCGTGACTAATGACATTTTCACTCGCGAGGATTGCGAGTTTCTGATGCGACATCATGCACTCGACGAGGGTCGCATTACTGCCGTCGAAACGGGTGGTTGCCCACACGCGGCCATTCGTGAAGACATCACTGCCAATCTCCGCGCCTTGGAGATACTCAACGAGAAGATCCATCCCGATCTCTTGCTGCTCGAATCGGGTGGAGACAATTTGGCGGCTGACTTCAGTCGTGAACTGGCTGACTTTACCATTTATGTGATCGACGTCGCTGGTGGTGACAAAGTGCCGCGCAAAGGCGGTCCCGGCACGACGCAGTCGGACGTGTTGGTGATCAACAAGACCGACCTTGCCGAAGCTGTCGGGGCCGATCTGGCAGTGATGGAACGCGATACGCGAAAAATGCGAGGGGATGGTCCCTGGTTCTTTGCTCAAGTCAAAAACGGCAAGGCTGTTCCCGAAATCGCGGAGCATATTCTCAAGGCTTTGCATGAAGCCACTGGCTTGAGCGTGGCACCGTCTAAATCTGGCACTGCGTGAATCATGAACCAAACCACCACCGCCGCTTCGACGCAGTCAGACTATACGCTGGTTGATTTTTGTCAGATCATTCTGCGCAACATCAGCCAGGTGGTGCTGCAGAATAACGTCCTCAGTGGCGCGATCATCCTGGCGGCAATCTTCTACCATTCGCTGGATTTTGGACTGGCCGCACTGGCCGGTTCGATCGTCGCGACATTGACAGCCATGTTCCTGAAGACCGATCACAACCTGGTGAAGGCGGGTTTGTATGGATTCAACGGTGTGCTCACAGCGATCGCCATCATCTTCTACTGTGAGACCGCATTCGACGCCATCGACATCTCATGGTGGATGATTGCCGCCTATGTCTTTTTTGGCGCGGTCTTTTCCACGGTATTGACCGCTGCGATCGGTTCGATGCTGTCTGCTGCCAACGTCCCTCCGCTCACGGCTCCCTTTGTGCTGGCCAGTTGGCTGTTCGTCGCTGGCACACACTTCTCGCCCGCTCTCAGCCCCGGCCATATGAATCCACCGCAGACTCAGGCCAGAGTCGTTCCATCCGAGGAGGCCGCAGCAAAGTCAGACGAAGTGGCGGCTGAGGATGATGACAACGACGACGATGACAACTATGGCGCTGACACATTGCTGGAAGGGGCTGGTAAAGGCTTTGGCGAGATCTTCTTTCAAGACGACGCCATCTCCGGCTATTTGATTCTGCTGGCAATCACGATCAACTCCCGCATTTCTGCATTGATGGCGTTTGTCGGAGCGTTGATCTCGATTGGCGTCGCCGAATCCCTGCACATCGGCGAAATTGATATTCACATGGGCATGTTTTCCTACAGCGCGATCCTGACGGCGATCGCGATCGGGGGGTTGTTTTATTTGCTCAATCTGCGCGGGTTTGTCTACACCGTGTTCGGGATTGTTTTCACCACCTGGCTCTATGCCGCGTTGGCTGCGGTTTTGCAACCTTTGCACTTGCCCGCCTACACTGCACCGTTTGTCCTGGTAACGTGGATCATGCTCTACTCCAAGAGTGTCTTTCAAGGACTGGTGGCCATTCCGCCTGCCGAGGCCACGACGCCGGAAGGGAACCTGCAACGATACCGTGAGGCGGGCC
>Ga0138256_10008373_pt1 | contig 10868 bp, 9 predicted proteins | sample KNB2016incub_MG_FD_105486 | JGI IMG/M metagenome (GOLD analysis project Ga0138256, IMG submission 105486) | Active sludge microbial communities from wastewater in Klosterneuburg, Austria - KNB2014incub_MG | ecosystem: Engineered > WWTP > Activated sludge > Unclassified | place: Austria... | reverse complement strand
GTGGTGAGGCCGTCGAGGACCGGGTGGGTGCGTTCGACGATCAGGTCGTTCCAGCCCATGTGCGGGACTTTCAGGGTCCGGTCCTCCGGCTCGATCCTGACCACGTCACCGGGAATCCAGCCGAAGCCTTCGGTCAGGCGGTATTCGTGGCCCCGGCTTGCCAGCATCTGCATGCCCACACAGATGCCGAGGAAGGGGCGGGCCTTGGCGATGACAGCCTCTTCGATGGCCTCGAAGAGCCCGCCATATTGGCCGAGGGCGGCGCGGCAGGCCGGGAAGGCGCCGTCGCCGGGCAGCACGATGCGGTCGGCGCGGGCGACATCCTCCGGCTTCGAGGTGACGAGGATGTCGCCGCCGCCGACCTCGACCGCCATGCGCTGAAAGGCTTTCTCGGCGGAGTGGAGATTGCCGGAATCATAGTCGACGAGGGCGGTGAGCATGTCTGTATCCGGTGCGCGGGCGGAAGGTGTGGGAGCCTCCGGCGGGCATATTTGGGCCAGTATGAAAGACTAGAGCGCGCCCTTGGTGGAGGGGAGCGCGTTGCCGAGGCGGGGATCTTGTTCGACAGCCTCACGCAGGGCACGCGCGACGGATTTGAAGGCGGCCTCGGCGATGTGGTGGCTGTTGAGGCCGTGAGCCATGTCGACATGCAGGGTGATGCCGCCGTGGGTGGCGAGGGCCTGGAAGAATTCGCGCACCAGTTCGGTGTCGAAAGTGCCGATTTTCCCCGTGGGGAAATCGACGGTCCAGATGAGGAAAGGCCGCGCCGAAAGGTCCAGCGCGGTGGCGATCTGGGCGTCGTCCATGGCCAGGCGGAAATGGCCGTAGCGGCGGATGCCGCGCTTGACGCCAAGGGCTTTCGCGAGGGCCTGGCCAAGCGCGATGCCCACGTCTTCGACCGTGTGGTGGTCGTCGATGTGCAGATCACCCTTGGCGCGGATGGTGAGGTCGATCAGGCTGTGGCGCGCGAGCTGGTCGAGCATGTGGTCGAAGAAGCCGACGCCGGTCTGGCAGTCATGCTTGCCGCTGCCGTCGAGATTGACGGCGACGGTGATCGCGGTCTCGGCGGTGGTGCGGGTGACGGTGGCTTCGCGCATGGCGGTTCCCCTGATGACGCGGGCCTTATAGGGCGGGAGGGGCGGAAGGGGAAGGCGGAACCGGGCCGGGGCGGTTCGCAACCGGCGGCAGAGGCTGGGGGTCCCCGATCAGCCGGGGATCGCAATCGCCGAAGGGCGGGAATCCCCCCGTTGCAATCGTGGGGCAAAAGCGTAATCCCTTTGACAGATTCTGGTCTTGATATGGCCCAGACTTGCCGCAAGACAGTCTGCAAGGTCCGGGCCATGCGTTTCCCGGCGATAATTGGAGTTCGGTCAGGTCATGCCTGAGATTTTTCCGGTTCTTCTCTGCGGCGGGTCGGGGACCCGGCTCTGGCCCGTGTCGCGCAAGAGCTTTCCCAAGCAGTTCGTGCCCCTGGCCGCGCAGGGAACGCTGTTCCAGGCGGCGGCGAGCCGGATGCTGGGGGCAGAGGATGTGGCAAGCCCGCTGGTGATCACCAATTCCGACTTCCGCTTCATCGTGGCCGAGCAGCTGGCGGCGGAAGGCATCCGTCCCGGCGCGATCCTGATCGAGCCTGCGGCGAGGAACACCGGGCCGGCGATCCTTGCGGCGGCGCTGCACCTGGCGGAGCGGGATGCGGAGGCGCTGATGCTGGTCATGCCGACCGACCACAGCATTCCCGACATCGACGCTTTCCGCGCGGCCGTGGCAGCGGGGGTGCCGCGGGCCGTGGCAGGGCAGATCGTGACCTTCGGTGTCCGGCCCGACCGGCCCGAAACCGGCTATGGCTGGATCGAGCTGGGATCCTCGCCCGTCGATGGCGAGGCGCAGCCGGTGCGGCGCTTCGTGGAAAAGCCGCCTCTCGACAAGGCCGAGGCGATGCTGGCCGCAGGGCGCTATCTCTGGAATGCCGGCATCTTCCTGATGTCGGCCCGCACGCTTCTGGCGGCTTTCGCCGACCACGCGCCCGACCTGATCGGGCCGGTCGGCGAGGCGGTCGCCGCGGCGCGGACGGACCTGGACTTTCTGCGGCTGGCCGAAACGCCCTGGGCCGGGGTGCGCGATATTTCCATCGACTTTGCCGTGATGGAGAAGGCCGCGAACATCGAGGTCATCCCGCTGGGTGCGGCCTGGTCGGATCTGGGCGACTGGAACGCCGTCTGGCGTGAAAATGGCGGCGGGACGGTCATGCAGGGTCCGGTCACGGCGATTGATTGCGAGGGGAGCCTGCTGCGGTCCGAGGTCGAGGGGCAGCATGTGGTGGGGATCGGGTTGCAGGACCTGGTCGTCGTGGCGATGCCCGATGCGGTGCTGGTGGCCGACCGGGCGCGCAGCCAGGACGTGAAGACGGCGGTGGCGCAGATGAAGGCGCGTTCGGTCCGGCAGGCGGAAGTGTTCCCGCGCGACCACCGGCCCTGGGGCTGGTTCGAGACGCTGGCGCTGGCCGACCGCTTCCAGGTCAAGCGGATCGTGGTGAAACCGGGTGCGGCCCTCAGCCTGCAAAGCCACATCCACCGGGCCGAACACTGGATCGTGGTGTCGGGGACGGCGCAGGTGACGGTGGGCGACGAGGTGAAGCTGCTGAGCGAGAACCAGTCGATCTATGTGCCGTTGGGGGCGATTCACCGGCTGGCGAACCCCGGCAAGGTGCCGGTGGTCCTGATCGAGGTGCAGACCGGGGCCTATCTGGGCGAGGATGACATCATCCGCTACGAGGACATCTATGCGCGCGGCGACGAAAAGGGCAGCGCCCGCTGACCCGGCAGACAGGGTCGGGAGACCTGGATGATCACCACGCTGACCTGCGCCTTTTCCCAGTGGAGCCCCGGTCTGGGCGACAACAGCGCGATGGGCTGGGTCACGGTGCTGGTCTATCTGGTCGCGGCCATCCTTGCGACGCGGGCGGCAACGGCGCTGCGCGGACCCGAGGCACCCCTGCGGCGCGAGCGGGTCTTCTGGAGCATCACGGCGGCTGTGCTGTTCTTTCTCGCGGTCAACAAGCAGCTGGATCTGCAAACGCTGTTCACCACGATCGGACGCTGCAACGCGCGGCTTATGGGCTGGTATGACATGCGCCACACCATACAGCGCGACTTCATCCTGGCCGTTGCGATTGTGGGCGTGCTGACGGTCGGCCTGCTGGCGCTTTTGCTGCGCGGCATCCTGGAGCGGGTCTGGCCGGCGCTTCTGGGCATCGGCTTTGTCTGCGGCTTCGTGCTGATCCGCGCGGCGAGCTTTCATGACGTCGACGGGCTGATCGGCAGTTGGGCGATGGGGATCAAGGTCAACTGGCTGCTGGAGCTGCCCGGACCCACGCTGGTTGCGATCACCGCTGCGCTTCGACGGAAGGCCGCTCTCACGGGGTGAAAGGGGGGTCGGACGAATCGAGTCCGACCGCCTGGCGGGCCCTGATCTGGTCAGGGAGGCCGGGTTCGGCGTCAGGGACCAGGGGAATGTGATGAATGGCGCACATTAACGGAAAATTCACCGTTTCGAGATTCCGCACAATTTCGTGCCTGGAATGAGTGGTCCTGCCCCGGTTTCGAGAACCTGTCGGCTGGTCCGTATCGGGCGGTCGGGAAAGTGCTTCCGCAAAACCGGGTAAAAAACGAAGAAAATCATGGCAATGATGTGGCCGTCAAGAAAAAGGCTGCGCGGGCGGGCGCCGGAGCCCTGAAATTCGGGCTTTCTGGTCTGTCAATGGAACCTCTTGCGGATACAACCTTAGCGTGTAACCCAATGAGAAGTAACCACTTTCTGCGAGTTTCCATACCTTGCGACACATTGCGGCAAGGCCCGGCGGATGTTAGATAGACTGCGTGGAACGTGGTGTGACGAGTGCGATCTTTTGAAACGGGTCGGTGGATTGATGCCGGGTCCTGGAAATTGCGCATAACGATTGGCACCCTTGCGGAGGCGTTGCAGATGGACGTTCGTTCTGGAATAGACGGGCATGATTTCGAGCGGCCAACCGCGACCGTCAGCCAGGGCTGGGTCCGTGCGCGGAAGGAGCCTCTTTACCGCAGAGTGCTGAAGCGCTGGATGGATGTCGGTTTCGTGCTGATGGCCCTGCCGTTCGTCGCTCCGGTGGTTCTTGTGCTGGTCGTGGTGCTGAAGCTGACCGGGCATTCGCCCTTCTTCACGCAAGAGCGCGTGGGGCTTGGCGGTCGCACGTTCCGGCTTTGGAAGCTGCGCACCATGGTCGCCGATGCCGAAGCCCGGCTGCAGGACCATCTGCAGAAGGACGATGCCGCGCGCCGCGAATGGGACGACTACCAGAAGCTGTCCTGCGATCCCCGGATCACCGAGTTCGGCCAGTTCCTGCGCAAAAGCTCGCTTGACGAGCTGCCGCAGCTTTGGAACGTGCTGGTGGGCGACATGAGCCTGGTCGGCCCGCGCCCGATGCTGGTTGACCAGCAGGAGCTTTATCCCGGCAGCGCCTATTATGCGCTGCGCCCCGGCCTGACCGGAACCTGGCAGATTTCGGATCGCAACCAGTCGACCTTCGCACAGCGCGCCGAATTCGACGCCGATTACGAACGCCACCTGTCGTTCTTCAAGGATTTGAAGATCCTGCTGGCGACTGTGAATGTGGTGCTGCGGGCGACTGGGAAGTAAGCAATCCACCCGGCCCGGCAGCGGGCGGGTTCTGTCTGATCCAGCCGATGAGCGCGACAGCGGGAAGCAGGATGATGCTTCCGGTCAGCGGATAGGCAAGCACGACGATCCAGAGCGGGAAGCCATAGGCAAAAAGCACCGCGGTGACGCTGGTTGCGCCCAACATCGCGATCATAACCAGCCCCAGTGCCATCCCCGTCTCCTTGGCCGGAGTCATATTCCAGAAAACCTGGCCCCGTCAGTTCGATAGCTTAAGTCGCGGGGGGCAGTGCGTCGAGATGGAAGAGTGAGTGGAAATCAGGCGGTGTGTCTTTCGTATCAGTACTGGCGAAACTTGGCCGACAAAGCGGCTACTATCCAGCAACGCGCCGCCTGCGGGCGAGGTCAGGCCCGCTTCGGCAGGGCGGTCAGGCCTGCGGATGCAGCATCTGCACCGCTTGCGGAGCTTGCGTCGCGCGCAGGCTTGAGAGCGTCGCTGCGAGCAGGAGCGTCAGGCTGCACACGACCGGATAGCCGAGCAGTGCGATCCATACCGGGACCGACAGAAAGACGGCTGTGGCCATTGCCACCAGTCCGACCATTGCGGAAACAAGAACCAGACCTGCGATCATGTGCTTCAACCCCCACGCGAAGAACATGATCACGCTGCTCGCATGGCGTGGCAAGATTGTGGCCGCGTTTGGGTGAATCTGCGTTCCGGAGTCCGGATTGTGTGGCGTGGCGGGATTGCCACGGTCGGGCAAAGGCCGCGCAACCCCGGCGCAGGTGACGGCGCCGGTCTTGCAATCCAGGGCAGCAATGGTGCCCGCTGGCAGGGCAAGTTTCCTTAGCGTGTTGAAAAGCTTTTCAGATCATGGCAATCGCGCATCGGCTGCGGGCGATGGATCGGGGCCGGAAGGACCGGGTGCAATCGGACGCAAGACGGGGATCGGCAGTCCCCGGAATCGGGTTGCGGCCGTGGAATGCCTTTCTTTTGTCATGCCGCAGCAGCAAGGTGCGGCCGTCGCAGACTGTGAGGACAGCAAGTGATCAAGACCTACCGAAAGCTGTTCGCGCTGCTCGACGACCGGGAGCGGAGGAATTTCTGCTGGCTGACCGGCATCATGCTTCTGGTCGCCGCAGCCGAGATTTCGGGCTTTTCGGCGGTGCTGATGCTGCTGAACGTCATTTCCGCGCCCGAAAAAATCCAGAGCAATGCCGTGCTGTCCTTCGTCTACACCCGGCTTGGCTTCACCAGCATTTTCCAGTTCCAGGTCGCCCTTGCGATCAGCGTGCTGGGCGTCGTGGTGATCGGTCTGGCGATCAAGGCTGTGGGGACCCGTGCGACGATCCGCTATTCGATGATGCGGGGCTTCACCATTTCAAGCCGTCTGTTGGCGGCCTATCTTCGGCACCCCTATCCCTGGTTCCTGCGCCACAACAGCGCCGAACTGGAAAAGAACGTGCTGAACGAGGTGGACGGTCTGATCGCTCGGGTCATCACCCCAAGCTTGCGTCTGGTGTCCAACACGATCCTGGCGATTTCGATCCTGATCTTCCTGCTGATGGTCGATCCGCTTGTGACGTTGTTCTGCGGTGGCGTGCTTGGTCTGGTCTATACCCTGATCTACTTGCGGGTCCGCGGCCAGACGCTTCGGGTCGGCACCGAGATGAAGGAAGCGCTTGAGGCCCGCTTTCTGGTTGCGAAAGAGGCGACGGGCGGCATCAAGGACGTGAAGGTCATGGGCCTGGAAGACGTCTATGTCCAAGGCTATTCGGTCGAGGCCTACAGGACGGCGCAGGCCCTGACGCGGATGGGGCTGGTTGCGGAAATGCCGCGTTTCATACTGGAGGCCATCACCTTCGGCACATTGATCTCGATGATCCTGCTGCTTCTGTTCCGCAACGGCGGCAACATGACCGAGATCGTGCCGACGCTTGGGGTGATCGCCCTGGCCACGATGCGGTTGCTGCCGTCGTTGCAGCAGATCTATTTCGGCATGGTCACCATTCGCGGCGCCGGGCCGGTGCTGGATGCCATCGTTGCCGATTTCGCGGCAAGCCCGCCGCCCCGCCCCGCCCGTGCGCAGGACGCGCCAGCGATGAAGCTGGAACGCAAGCTTGAGCTTGAGCAGGTCGGCTTTGCCTATGACAGTGCGGACCGGCCGACGCTGCACGGGGTCGACCTGACCATTCCGGCGCGGGCCACGGTTGGCATCGTCGGCGGTACCGGAGCGGGCAAGACGACGCTGGTCGACCTGATCCTGGGCCTGCTGTCGCCGGCCTCGGGTAAGATCAAGGTGGACGGCACGGTACTGACGGCAGACAACCTGCGGTCCTGGCAGGCGTCCATCGCCTATGTGCCGCAGGCCATCTTCCTGACCGACGACACCATTGCCGCCAATATCGCCTTTGGCGTGCCGAAGAGCGAGATCGACATGGCAGCGGTCGAGCATGCGGCCCGTGTGGCGGCGCTGCATGACTTCATCCTGTCCGAGCTGCCGACGGGATATGACACCCGTGTGGGCGAACGCGGCGTGCGGCTTTCGGGGGGGCAGCGCCAGCGCATCGGCATCGCCCGCGCGATGTATCGCGACCCGACGCTTCTGATCATGGACGAAGCGACCTCGGCGCTGGACAATGTCACCGAGCGCGAGGTGATGGAGGCGATGCAGCGCATCCGGGGGGACAAGACCATCATCCTGATCGCGCACCGGCTGTCGACGGTGCGGAGCTGCGACACGATCTTCCTGATGGAGCGGGGCCGGCTGCTGGCGCAGGGAAGCTATGACGAACTTCTGGCCACAAGCCAGGTGTTCCGGCACATGGTCAGCGGCGGGTCCGACGCGGCGGCGGACGGGCCGGGCTGACCCGGATCAGCGGCGGCTGCGCATTTCATGCGTGCGCGGGCCGCGCCTGGGGGCCGGTCCGGTGTCGGACATCAGCCAGCCGGCCCGTGGCGCGGCGGCAAAGGGCTGCGCCCCGGCTTGTCCGGCAAGCCCGTCCGGGGCGACGTCCTTTGCATCCGGGAGCTGCCACCACAGGGCATGGCCCGCCACAGCGCCCGCCATGAGCCAGACGTAGTTGACCAACCCCGAATTCGGCAAGAGGTCGATGAGGGTGGCGCTGAGCGTGATGATCAGCCCGAGGGGAAGGAATGAATCGCCCACAGCCCGGCGTCGCAGGGCAAAGAACAGGATCGGCGCGGTCAGAAGCCCGAAGCGCCCGATATAGCCGATCCAGCCAAAGCTGCCGATCACCCCGACCCAGATGCCGTCGACGATGCTGCTCAACTTGCCGGTCGCGGGATCGTGCAGGAGATCGCGCCCCCAGCTTCCCCAGCCAAGCAGCGGCTTTTCGCTGGCGCGGGCGAGGAGGGCGTCTTCGTTGTCCAGCCGGAACTTCAGCGAGGCGGCCCGGTCGGCATTGATCGACTGGACGTAGTCGTGAACCGCATCGACCGGGATCCAGCCCGCCCCGCGCAGGATCGGGTAGAACATCACCACGGTCGCGACGATCAGCCCGATGACAAGCTGCGGTCGGCGTCCGAGCAGGAAGACCGCCGCGACCAGCACCACGGCGATGATCACCGCGCCAAAGTTCTTCGACAGGGACAGCACGATCAGAAGCCAGATCGTCGCCAGGAGCCAGTAGACAGCGGGGCGCCCCGTGCGCCGGGCCTCGCGATAAAGGGTGGCGGCCGCGAGTGCGGCGATGCAGAGATAGATCCCGACCAGAAGCCCGTGCGACAGGAAGACCACCGGGCGGAAGCCATCCTCGCGGATATGCTGGGCAAAGCTGTGCGGAAAGAAACCGTAGATCCAGGTGTGCAGTTGCGGGCTGAAGCGCACTTCGAACAGGACCGGAATCGTATAGGCCAGGCCGCCGATGACCAGCACTTCGAGGATGGTGCGCAGCCCCTCGCGCGAGTTCAGGTAACGCAGGCCAAGCCAGAGCGGAATGAGCGACACCAGCATCTGCGAGATCAGGCTCATGGCGTCGTAAAGCCGCAGGCCGGGCAGGAAGGTGCGGCCGTCGATCACCGGCTCGGTGTTTTGCAGCACGGTCAGCACGGGGGAGGTGACCACGATGATGAAAAGCGTCAGGAGAACAAGCCGTCCGGTCCGGGCCATGGGCGCCTGCGTCGGTGGCTGCGGCGGGGCCATCAGCAGGCAGAGGATCAGCGCCGGAAGGCTTGTCATCACGGTCTTGTCGATGGGCGGCACCATCGGGAACTTGATGGAGGTGGCCGAGGGCAACAGCAGGTAGCCGCCGATGATCGTCCAGACCAGAGCCTTCTGCAGCGGCAGAAGCCGGAACAGAAGGATCGCGACGATGGGCCAACTGAAAAGCGCCAGATAGGCAATGATGTTCGGCATATCGACGGGCCTTGCGGAAGGGGGCTGATCCGGTTGTAGCCGGTTCGGCGGCCAAGGAAAATGCAATCCCCATGCCTGGTCCCCCGGATTGTGCAAAAGCAAGCCCCCGCTTCCCCTTGGAGGCAGGCGGATTCTGTGCTTTTTGGGAGGACATGAATTTGAAGTCTGGAAACGCGGATTGACACAGCAGGGTTTGGCGGCGGGCAGCCTTGGCGCGGTGGTGATCGGTCGCAATGAGGGTGCAAGGCTCGTGGCATGCCTTGAGTCGCTTTCGTCCGGGGTTCGACCGCTGGTCTATGTCGATTCCGGCTCGACCGACGGCAGCGTGGCAGCGGCAGTGGCGGCCGGGGCGGTGGTCGTCACGCTGGATACCTCGGTCCCGTTCACGGCGGCGCGGGCGCGCAATGCGGGTTTTGCCCGGTTGCTGGAGGAAGGTGCCCCTGACTTCGTGCAGTTTGTCGATGGCGATTGCCGGGTGCAGCCGGGCTGGCTGGCTGTGGCGCAGGCCTTTCTGGTAGCGCACCCGGATGTTGCGGTCGTCTGCGGCCGTCGGCGCGAGATGCACCCCGAGGCTTCGGTCTGGAACCGGCTGTGCGATGCCGAATGGGATACGCCGGTGGGTGCGGCGAAGGCCTGCGGCGGCGATGCGCTGATGCGCAGCGCGGCGGTGCGGCAGGTCGGTGGCTTCAATCCGGCGTTGATCGCGGGCGAGGAGCCCGAGCTTTGCCTGCGCCTGCGCGCGACGGGATGGCGGATCTGGCGGCTGGACGAAGAGATGACGCTGCATGACGCGGCGATGCACCGGATCGGGCAATGGTGGAAGCGCACCAGACGGGCGGGATATGCCTTTGCGGAAGGGGCGGCGCTGCATGGGGCGGCGCCGGAGTTCCACTGGGTTGCCGAGACCCGGCGGGCACTGCTCTGGGGGCTTGGCCTGCCGGTGGCGGGGCTTCTGGGCATGTTTGTCAGCCCTTGGCTGGCGCTGGTCTTCCTGGCCTATCCGGTGCAGGTTCTGCGGTTGTGGCGGCACCTTGGTCTGGAGCGCGCGCTGTTCCTGACGCTGGGGAAGCTTCCCGAAGCCATGGGGGTCGTGCAATTCTGGCTGAACCGGCTGCTGCGTCGACGTGCGGCGCTGATCGAATACAAGTGACGGAGACCTGAGCATATGGCCCAGACCGGACGGTCAGCCCTGGTGTCGGCAGCGCGGCGCACCTTTCCCGGCAACCGGCCTGCCGTGCTGGTCAGGCAAGGCCGCATGGTGCTGGCGGGGCTGAGTGTCTTTCCCCTGGCGCAGCAGATGCTGGCACCGGCTCCGGGCACGGCGCTGGATCGCATCATGGGCCAGCGTCCCGAGTTCATCGGCGCCTTGCTCTGGCCCTATCTTGCGGCCACGTTCGACACCGAGGAGCGCCTGCGCCGGATCATCGCGCATTACGCGGTGATCGACACGCTTGGCCCGCCTTTCCCGTTCGATTGCGACGAGCGGCTGGTGCTGGTCGATCTGGCCGAGGTGATGCCCGGCTTGCGGCTGGTGCTGGACCAGCCGATCTGGTTCCTGCGCGAGGGCGGGCTGGTGCTGAACCTGTTCATCGACAGTTTCCGCGCCTTTTCCATCGCCTTCTCGCTGCGCCGCGAGGCGGATGGTCAGCTGACCGCCTGGATCGGCGGCATCCAGGGGCGGAACCGCGACGACATGCTGGAAACCTATCGCACCTTGACGAAGCTGTTGCACGGGTTGCGCCCGCGCGATTTTCTGCTTGAGGCGTTGAAGATGCTGCTGCGCAAGATCGGGGTGGCCCGGCTTTACGCGGTCAGCGATGCGGCGCGGCACCATCG
>Ga0138256_10008372_pt1 | contig 10868 bp, 4 predicted proteins | sample KNB2016incub_MG_FD_105486 | JGI IMG/M metagenome (GOLD analysis project Ga0138256, IMG submission 105486) | Active sludge microbial communities from wastewater in Klosterneuburg, Austria - KNB2014incub_MG | ecosystem: Engineered > WWTP > Activated sludge > Unclassified | place: Austria... | reverse complement strand
TTTTGTGTTTCTCCAACAGGGAGTCCATTCTTTTGTATTTCAAGAGCAGATGGTATTCCAGGAAGATGTTTATTTAGCTGGATGAATTTTTCTATTTCAGATAATGGTTTCAAAACATATTTATCATTGAAAACATAATCGGCCCAACCCGTTTCAACAACCACTTCATTGCTTCTGATATTTCCTAAAACTGAGAGTTTATAAGTTGGATTGTCTGTACCAATTCCCACATTACCTGTGGCAGCAGCAATAAAAATACGTGAGAAGCTATTGCAAAAAATGCGCATATTGGTATTGGAGAATGTGCCGATACCCGCTGAAGTACCTCCTATATTTGTTGCGAGAATATTTCCACCAGTGCTGGTATGAGATATACCAAAACTATTGTTAGGGGTTTCAACTGTAAATTTTCCGAATGAGGCACTTGTATTGGCTCCCACCACTACATCACCGGTTGGATAAATATGAACACGTCCTAATGAGTTTGTATTTAGCCTGAATGTATGATTGGTTGATGTACCGATGGCAGCCGAAATACCACCAATTCCTTCGCCAATTATAATTGAATCCGTACCATTGAACTGAGATATATGGGTCCAGCCAGCTGTATTGATAGGAGTGAGTATTGTTAGTTTGGAAACTGGAGTATTGGTTCCAATACCGACATTGTTTCCTGTATTGTTGAAGAGATTTCCTCCATTAATATCCCAGTAACCGGCACCCCCTGGAGCGGCTCCCTTACTGCTACTCTTTACTATCCATTTTTGTTCATCGCCATCATATTGAAGGGTAACGATTCCTTTGTTTACAATAACATGGTCGGCATTGGTGCCAGTAACAATCTGTTCTGTTAGTGAAGAGCCAGCATCTTCATTATTCAATTGCATGGAGAAGCCGGATCGATTGAAGAGAGTGATCACTCTTCCATCAACACCAGCCAGTAAACTTGCAATGGTAAAATCAGCTGTTGGTCCTGTAACCCTGTAATAATTCGATCTTACAGTAAGTATATCGAAAGAGTAATTGATACCATCTGCAGCAGTAATAGGGTTTGTCCTGAATATGACATCGCCGATAACATCCAGTGCAGCTTCTGGATTTGCATTGTTAATACCAACGTTCTGGCTGTAAAGCGCAGACCAAAATATAAGTATAGCGGTTAGAGTGGTAAATGATTTTTTCATGGTTTATAGTTAAGGCTGATTGAATGAATAACTGGTAAAAACGGTTATTGACTTTTCTGAATTACTATTTAGTAGGAATATATAAGATGTAAAGTGTCATAAACAGAGTTCAATTTACCCTTTAGTGTCACGAATGAGTTCCTATTTGAGTAAGTGGATATAGTTATTGAGTAGGTGGTTTGTTTTGCATTGATCTGTACAATGTGTCTTAGACTCAGGAGATAATCGGGTAACATATAAGTATTTAGAGCAGATTTCTTAGCTTTTTAAAGCGCAATAATTTTAGTAAAAGAGTCTCCTAATGATGTATATGGATATATTGGGTAAAAGGCAAATTTTCGTATTGAGAAATACTGGAAATATTATAGGTACTACAATTGATTTAATGTAGGATTATCTATGGCAGGATGAAGCGAATAATTGCATTAGCTATTATCCGGTTTTTATTTATTAGCATTATTGCCATAGCCTTTAGTGTTGGCTAATGCCATTTTTAAAATAAGCAGCAGTGTTTGATTTTTCGAAATTTGTAGTAAAGTTGAATTTCTTTAAGACAAGGATATGATTTTATTTAGTCTATAGTTCAGTTCAAATAGATAGTTGTAATAAAATGAAATTTATCTCATCTTACTTTCAGTATTTCGCACCTCTCTGATTAAAATTACAAGACAAATAATTGGTAAGTTGGAAAAGTCAATAGCCGATAGCTTTCAGGAATTCGCTTTTTTTTCGTTTGGCTACATCCAACATAATTCCATTAGAAAGCACTACCCGTCCACCTTCTCCACGTATATATTTTTCACAATAATTTTTATTTATGATATAAGAGTTATGGATTCGCAGAAACGTTTCAGACGGGAGCATTTCTTCGAATTCTTTTAATGTTTTACTTACAATATATTTTTTATTAGCTACAGCATAAATATGTGTGTAATTTATACTTGCTTCGAGGTATATAATATCTTCAAGTTTGATAAACTGTAGTCCCTCTGTAGTAGGTATAGCAATTCGGCTAAAGGAATTTTTTTTGTTAACCAATTGATCTACTAATAGCTCGATTTGCGGATTTGGGTAAGAACGGTTTCTTTTATCAACAACTTTTGAAACAGCTGAAATTAGCTCTTCCATTTCAATGGGTTTTACCAGGTAATCCAAAGCGCTGAAGCGTATTGCTTTTATTGCATAATGGTCATAGGCAGTTGTAAAAATAAGTTCAAAATTTTTAAATGAAAGGTGTTGAAGCATTACAAAACCATTCATGACAGGCATTTCAATGTCTAAGAAAACTATATCAGGCTGCAAGGCATTAATCGAGTCAATACCTTTCTCAGCCGTGTCGCACATTTTTATTATTTGGACATCTGGACAACCCGTTGATATTTTTTCTCTTAATGAACTTAGGTTGCTTTCTTCGTCGTCAATTAGGATAGCCTTTAACATCTTGTTAGTTGTTATCATGTATTCTAATATATATTTCTGCTGCTGTGCCAGCGGGTTTAGAATTTTCGTAAAGGTCGGTAATAAGTATATTGTTCTGTCTTTCGTTACTTTTTCTGCTTCTTATCATATTTTGATTAAATAAATTGATTCTTTCTTTTGAAATATTAATTCCATAGGAGATATGACCAGGCTTATTGATATTCTTTAATTCTTCAGCTCTCGCTCTCCCTACTCCATTATCAATAATAAGATACTTTATCCAATCGTTTTCAGACGAGATATGGATTGAAAGTATTCTTGCTCCTGTTTGTTTATTCAGAAGCCCATGAAGTATCGCATTTTCTACAAAAGGTTGAATAATAAGTGGGGGAACTTGTATATCGCTGTTCAGCAGATCATCTGTTACAACTAATTTATATTCGAATTTGTTATTGCATCTGAATTGTTCCAATTGAAGGTATAATTGGAGTGTCTCGTAATCTTTGTAAAAGGGGACTACATTATTTTTTGAACTGTCTAAAATTCCTCTTATTAGTTTAGCAAACCTGGCAAGGTAGGTGGTGGCTTTGTCTTTTTGGTTTGTTTGTATCAGATTATCAATAGCATTAAGGCAATTAAAGATGAAATGAGGGTTCATTTGAGCATGCAAGGCTTTCATTTCGGTTTCTGAAAGTTTTTGTTTTAGCGAAGCCTCTTTTCGTACTGAGTTGAATCTTCTTTTGATCAGATAAATGAAAGCTGAAATTATCAGCATAATTACTACGATTCTAACCCACCATTTTTTCCAAACAGGCGTGTCTATGAATAATGAAATATTATTTGAACAATTAATCCATTTGAGCCCGTCACTAGAGGCTCTAACTTTAAATAAGTATTGTCCTGGTGGAAGAGCATTGTATCTCACTTGTTTAATTGCTTCTGTTCGAGTCCATTTTTTATCAACGCCCTCTAATTGATATTCATATATTATACCGCTAGTTCCGGCAGGATCTACTGCTGTAAAATTGAATGTAACGCTGTTCCTGTATTGGGGAAGTCGTAATGAACTTTTGTTGGATAAAGGGAAAACGCTATCTCCATCGTATGCTTGTACAACCAATAGATTTATGGGTTGTATTATTTTCTTTAACTGCTCTGGGTGGAAATAATTAAATCCTTTATTAGTACCCCATATCATTAAGCCGCTTTTGGTTTGGAAATATGAAAAGGGTAGAAACCCTTCTTTACTAAACCCATTTTCTTCACCAAAATAAGTAAATGAACTATCTGCTGGGTTATACCTGATGATATTGTATTCATTTGAAAGCCATATACAACCTGAATTATCTTTCAGAAAGCCATTACATACATTGCTTTTTAATCCATTATTAGTTGAATAGGTTTTAACTCTTCCACCTGCATCTATTATAGAAAATCCATTTCCAGTAGCTATATACATATTCTGACTATCATCTTCCACGAAACCTGTTACATTATTATCTGTGAGCCCGATTTTAGAATTGATATGAATGAGAGATTGTTTTTTCTCATTATAGCAAAATGCACCATCAGTGTTTGTTCCCACCCATAGAAGGCCGTTCTTGTCAAAATATAGCTTATTGATCCTTTTTTTATTTAAGATATTTAAAGTGGGATGATTGTAATATGAATTTATGGAATTGGTTACAGGGTTATACTGAAAAATTCCACCTGATGTGCCTCCCCAGATTGAACTATCGGGAGCATATTGAATATCATAAACAAATTTACTCTTGATAGCTGAGCCTTTATCTGCTGTTGTATCTTGTGAAATGCTTCTAAATTGTCGTGATTTTATATCATATGAACCGAAACCAGCCCCTGGGGTTGAAAACCAAATTTGATTTTTATTACTGGTTAGTAGTGCTTTAAATGATACATACCTCGATGCTGGTGAATACCTTTCATCGGTGTATGGATAAAAGATAAATTCTTGTTCATTCTTGATGGGATTCCAACGAATCAGCCTGTCTAGAGCCGCTATCCATACGTTGCCATCCTCATCTTCCGTCATTCCAAATATTTGGTTGTCGTAAGTATTTCCTTTGTTGTCGATTAGTAATTTGGAATAATAAGCTGAATTATTTTGAGTGTTTACAATATCAACTCCCTCGTGAGTTGATATAAGGGCAATGTAGCCGTTTGGGGCACAGTACATTGTGTTGATAGAATTGAATCCTACTGAATAAGGGTCACCTGGATTATGCTGAAAATAGGTTTTTTTACCTGTAGTAGGATCCAATCTGATTAGTCCCCTGTTCGAAGTACCGATAAATACTTCATTCATATTGCTTCTTCTTATGCAAAAAATATTCTCGCTTATCAATCGGCCATTCTCTGTATAATTTAGTTGGTACTTTTGAGTCAAGGTATGTTTTTCAAAGTCAAAACAAATAATATGAGAATTGAAATCGCCCAGAATAAGTTCATGATCATTTAGTAAGGCACCCGTTCTAACATCTTTTATATAAAAACTATCAATCAATTTCTGATTTTGAACATCAATCCTGATAACGTAGTTAGTAACAATAATGAAATATTCATCTTTTTTATTTGGAATGACTAACCGTATAGATTGATTTTTCAATATTGGATCCAGCCAGATTAGCTTCTCCCATCTATTTTCTTTTTCCCTATAAATGAAACCGCCTCTCCCTGTTAACAGGAGTATTTCGTGATTTGAAGTTTCAATTATGTTTTTTGTAATGTAGTTACTTAGCGTATCAGGTTTAATTATATGGAATTGACGGTTGCTGTCAATCATACTTACGCCCAGCGGAGTGCATACCCAAATTCTATTATAGCTATCACAGAATAATTCAGCTATTTGATTTGATAGCAACGAAGGTTCGTTGTTTTTTAGATAAATATCTACTGTTTTGCCATCATATCGGTTCAGTCCGTTATTGGTACCTATCCAAAGAAATCCATTTTTGTCTGTAACGGCACAGGTTGCTGCATAGCTACTAAGGCCATTTGATTTATGTATATGGTGAAATGTTAGGTTCTGACTGGCGGAAAGATAAGGCCAGGCTATAATACAGCACCATATGGTTATTGCATTTCTCAAATGTGATTATTACTGAAATTACTTATAAATTATTTCTTAACCCTTATTTCATTTTCACTTTTAAAGGTCTAATTCCTGGCTATGTATTAATTCATTATTGTATAATAATTGTATTTGGTAATAGCCAGTTGGATGGGATCCTTTATTAATTGTACTTGTTTTTATTCCTGGTTGTAATGGTTTGTTGTCAATAATATGATCGCATGGGGTATTGTTCTTATCAACCAGGAGGATTGAATAACTTCCTTCGGTTTTAATATTGTATTTTATAGTAACGGTCTCATTGTCCGGTATTACCTGTAGAATTTCTCCGAACCTGTTATGTGCGGAGGGGATCATTTTATTTATAGTTTCATTGTAGATCGCTTGGCCAAAAACGGGTAATGGACCGCTGTTGCAGGGTTTGATTCTTGACAAGAACTCATTGCCGGCCATAACAGTAAAGCCCGGTGTTAACCAAATATCGTTCAATGCCTGGAAGGTTACTGAAGTTCCCGCGCCTCCTGAAATTACGGATGTAGAATTGATGCTGGACCCAGATTGGAAGAATAGCGGACCTCTCAAAGTATCTGTTACAGTTAATATAGCAGTACAAGAAGAATATACTTCAGACCTCCATATTCCTCGGCCATAGGTGGAAGCGTAAATATAATCGGTAATAGTAGAAGGTAAGGTTAAAACCCTTAATAATTTCAATTCAGAAATTGGAACTACGGGTAAGTTGTTTGAGAAAGTTGTCCAATCACTCATTAATTTGCTTCTGAAATATACACCTATATCTGTCCCTATATACACATCTCCCGCACTGTTTATCACAAGGCAATTAATAGGAATATTAGGAAGCGAAGCAGATTGATTCGTCCATGTATTTCCAGCATCTGATGTTGAAAACACCTTGCAGTTATCTATGAATCCACCGACAGAAATCCATACTATGTTTGAATTGGAAGGATCCACTGCAATTCCAGTTATTTTAGGTTTGCTTGAGTTATATCCTGCATTTATAAGGTTTCTTGTTAAGGAAGTGGTTACATAACTGTTCAACATTACATTATCTACTCTCCAAATTCCAGTATCGCCTGCCACTGGCGGCAGAACTGTTGTAGGTCGTGCCCCTGCGCAAAATATCCTGTTTCCATTATTCGGGCATGTTCCAATTGCCCAGCGTGCAGACCCACCTCTGCTTTGCCAATTAGCTCCTCTGTCAAATGAAATGTATAGCCTACTGCTATAGCCGGCATATAGAATATCTTCATTAGAAGGGTGCATTTCCAATAAAGGGAAATATTCAGTTTCTCCGCCAGGGGTAATATTATCGAAACCGGCAGGAGAGTCGTCGTAAATGTCTGTGTTGGTAACCCAATAAGAGTCATCATTATTACCAATAATATCAGTCATTACATCGTAGCCGTCACCAGAAGCAAATCTTTCAAAATCGGTTCCAGTTAATTTTTGCAGCACGCCATTATCCTGGCTACCACCCCAAATCTTATCGTTTTCATTTGATGGTTCAAATTTATAGAACTGTGTAATATTTAATCCATTAAACATCCTGATCCAACTACTTCCATTATCTGTACTATAAGAAACACCTCCATCTGTGGCTATATAAAGCCTTCCATCAATAGCGTTATATGCGAGGTCGTGAATATCGGGATGTACATAATTTCCATTGTTAAGATCCCAGAAATAGTCTGTAATCTCAGTAAAAGAACTTCCTCCATTTATAGATCGCCATGCATTAAGACCACCTGTCACAATTATATTTGGATTTGAATTTGATAAAGCAAGGGCGAGATCGTAATTGGATTGATGTCCGAAATTATTAGTCACACTGGTTAATGCCAGTATATCTGGACTTGTGTTCATTTCTGTCCAGGCTCCGGTGCTGTACGTAAAGCGAAATAGTCCTTTGTATGTATCTGTACCACTGCCATCTTCAGTATAATAACCGGGACCAGCAAGAGCAAATGCATAATTAGGGTTAGCCGGACTTACTGCTATTGCTATTCGGTTAGCGTCATTAAGAATATGATTTGAACTGAAGGTGGTTCCATTATTTTCGGAAACAAAAAAATTGACTCCATTATTTGTATTGGTTAAATTATCAATTGTTTGGAAGCTGGCATATACGATAGTTGAATTGTCGGGTTTAAATTCAAGATCATAACAGATGCGACTGTTATCGCAGAATTTTGTTTCGTTGAAAGTGGTAAAGTTGAAGGAACTTCTGGTCCAGGAACTCCCTCCGTTGATTGTTTTAAAAACACCCTTTGAAGTTGCGGCTAACAGTATATTTGAATTGTTGGGGTCCTGGATCAGCTTGAATCCTACATATTTTGAACTATCGTTGTTGTCAAAGGGGGCTAGTGGATTCCAAGTATTACCCCCATCTATAGTTTTTAATATTCCAATGGAGTATCTGACATACCCCCAATTAAACGTAAATCCGCGACTATTCCAGCCATCTCCATCTCCAGTAAGTACATAAATTATATTTGGGTTTGAATTATTTATAACTATTCCTGAAATACCAAGGCTTGGAATATAGCTGGATATACATACCCAGGTATATACGTTTCCAATAAATGTTGCTTTCCATAACCCTCCTGAAGCTGTTCCTGCATATATTATATTTGGATTTGTTGGATGAAAAGCAATACAGTTAACGCGACCGATTCCTTTTTCAACATAATCAGGGCCCATAGTTTGCCAGTTTCCAAAGGGGGTAGGGGCGTTGATATTATTATTAATTGTAGATGTCGATTTTTGGAGGTTTGATATTTGTAGGCTTGCATTAACGATGTTCCCTTTTTCGTCTAATCTTCCTTCGCTCTCTTCAAAGAAACGATTCCAGAATTTTAGTTGTCTGTTATTGTTTTTTTTAGAAACCGAGTCTCCTCTAGTCAGCTTTGAATTAGCAACCGTATAATATTGAAGAACGGTATTTTTAATTTCAGTAAATCTTGTTTTCCCCTCAAGCTGTTTATTTAATGCTTGTGGAATCTTGATCTGAGCATTTAATAAGAGAGGTCCTACACAAATGGAAAGTATAAGTAAGTGAATAAATATTTTCATCGTTTATGCTTTATTCGCTGTAATTGCAATCCTTTATTCTTGCTTTTAAAGTTGATCCCGCCGTTGCTGTAAAGCCCGGATTGAATTGAATATAACCTGCTGCCTGCATTTTTACCTGACTTAAAGTATTAAGTACTGCATCAGAAATAATACTATTTGAGGCTATGAAACCTCTCTTATCATTTACATTACCCGTAAGTGTGTAATTTGCAATACAGTTTACACTGAAATAACTGACATAATCAATTCCAAAATAGGATACCATTATTTTATAGGTACCTGATGGAGCATTCAAAGGAAGAGAATGCGTAAATACTAAATACCATGTATTGAAATTTTGTGTCTGATTATTTGTGTGGGTACCATTGGTGAAGATTGTACCGTTTGGGTTATAGATAGTATAGCTTACGGTGGTAGCACTAACATAATCATGCATGGCAATACCTACAAAAACTTGATCACCTGCAATGAAGTTGGCTTTAGCATTTACAAATTCACCGTTTGCGCAAAAGTTTGAATTGTTATTATATCCCGTAAGAACAGGATTTGCAGAGTGTGTCAATACCCGATTTACCTGTGGCTCCCAATAAGGTTTCTGGTTTTGCCAATAAGTATCTTCATTTCTGTCATTACAGTCGGTTGCTGGGTCTGGTCTTACCCAGGGATCTATTAAGACAGCATAATTTGAAATAAGTAACCTCACTTCGAAATGAAGGTGGGGGTTGGAGCTGCATCCTGAACTGCCAACACTCGCAATCGGCTGGCCTTGTATTACTACATCTCCCTCCTTTACTAATGCGGAATTATCTTTTATATGGTAATAGATCGAGGTTGTGCTATCACTATGAAGAATACTGATTACATTATTATTGCCCATACAAGCACAGTTGTGATCATTACCATTATTATCTACTACACTGGTTATAATTCCGGGAGCAGCTGCTACCACTTGTACATAGTTTTTATTCATCATGTCCCACCAAAATGGCCAAATATTAATGTCTGTACCATTGTGACCATCATATGTACGGTTGCCACAGTTGTAGTCTATTTTCAGGTTATCATTGTTGTCATCTACATAATTTTGGATCATATAGTAGGAAGGGATATCGTCATATTCAGCTGTTGTTCTTAATGGCCAGCCAAAGAGGACATGTGAGCCTTGCATTGCAGTTGTTTGTTTTTGACTTATCCGGTTTATCGAACCATAATATTGGATGGATTTCGCCATAATTTTTTCCAACTCGGCTGCCGGAATATTATCATTTATATTATTTGTATCCTGCGAATAAGCAGTAAAGCAGGAGATTAAAACCACGATAAGAGTAGATATCGATTTCATGAGCTGCAGATAATGATTAATTATTGCCTTGAGATATTCATTTTCTCTTTTTATTGGTTGGCTCTAACTGATTTAGACGACTTTCCAATTGGAGGATATAAAGCGTGAGTTCCTCTATTTTCTCCATCATTTTGCGTTGCATTTCTCCCAATTCCAGGCCACTTTTTTCTACGTCGGCAGCAGCAGGTATATTGGGGAGATGATGATTAACAGAAATATATTTTCTAAGTTCTTCTATGCTTCTTAAGGAGTAATTTTTCTTAAAAACATAATCTGGCCAGTTCGATTGCAGCTGGACTTTTAGTTCGGTGCAGATCATTTTTCCATTTATGCTTACCATATAACCTGCTGCCGGGGTAAGAGTGCCGATACTTACTCTTCCGTCGGGGTGAACTATAAACCGGTCGCCACCATTGAGGCGGACAATCAATCGGCCTAAATCATTACTTGCAGGGCTTCCTAAAACAATATCATCACCTCCTAATCGCAGTACTCCCTTAAGAACGCCAGATTGCGTAAGACCTAGTTGAGGATCAGTGGTGGCATCGAGTCGAAGTACTTCACCACTATTCGCATAGATATGCACTTTGACTGCAGGGGATGAAGTTCCCATTCCAATAAAGCCAGAACTGGTCATTGTCCAATCTGGTGTAATTGCAGGAACCTTTTGAATGGATAATAATCCAGGCAGATGTTGAATTTGGAATTGCGGAGTAGCATTATTCAAATCGAAATA
>Ga0138256_10008370_pt1 | contig 10869 bp, 7 predicted proteins | sample KNB2016incub_MG_FD_105486 | JGI IMG/M metagenome (GOLD analysis project Ga0138256, IMG submission 105486) | Active sludge microbial communities from wastewater in Klosterneuburg, Austria - KNB2014incub_MG | ecosystem: Engineered > WWTP > Activated sludge > Unclassified | place: Austria... | reverse complement strand
GGCTGCCCGTTCCGGGAGCGTTGCTCCCACGCGTCCGCCGCGTGTGCCGAGAGCCCGGCGGTGACCGAGCCCGCACCGGGCCGCTGCCTGCGGTGCTTTCATCCGGTGCATGCATGACGGCAGCCGCGATGCGACCCGGCCTCGAGCCGATCCTCGCCCGGGCCTTGGCGAGCCATCAAGCCGGCCAACTCGCGCAGGCGGAGCGCCACTACCGCGAGGCCCTCGGCGTGGATCCCGCCAACGGCCCCGCCCTCCACGGACTGGGGCTCCTCGCGATGCAGGCCGGCCATGTGGCGGCGGCCCAGGAACTGCTCGGCCGTGCGGCTGCCGCGACGCCGGGCGATCCCGGCGTGCTCAACAACTGGGGAATCGCACTTGCACGGCTGGGACGAACGGCCGCCGCCCGCGAGCGCTTCGAATCGGCGATCGCCCTCGCGCCCCGTTTCCCCGACGCGCTCGTGAACCTCGGCAGCGTACTCGCGGACCTGGGCGAGCTCGCCGCTGCCCAGTCGCGCCTGCGTGAGGCGCTCGCGATCACCCCGCAATCGGCCGACGCCCGCTGCGCCCTCGCCCGCGTGCTGCTCTCGCAGCGCAAGCCCGCGGCAGCCGAGGGCCTGCTTCGGGAGGTTCTTCTCGGGAAACCCGCGCACGCCGTTGCCTTGAACCTCCTGGGCAACGCGCTACGGGAGCAAGGCCGGCTTCCGCAGGCCCTCGAGTGCTATCGACTCTCGCAGGCGGCGCGTCCCGATCACCCGGAGGCGTGGAGCAATTTTCTCGTGGCGCAGAATGCCGACCCGTCGGTCAGCGCCCTCGAAGCTTTCGAGGCGCACCGGGCGTTCGGTCGGCGCTTCGAGCCGCCGCAGCCTTTTCCCGGGCCCAGCCTGGCCGCCCGCCGCCCGGGGCGCCTTCGCATCGGCTACGTGTCGGCGGATTTTCGCGCCCATGCGCTCGCGGCCTTTGTCGAACCCGTGTTCACCCATCACGATCGATCGCGCTTCGAGATCGCGGCCTATTCGAACACGCCGGCCGAGGACGTCACCACGGCGCGAATGCGCGCAATCGTCGAGCGATTCGTTCCGGTCGCGGGCCTGAGCGATGCGCAACTGGTGGAGCGCATACGCGCGGACGGCGTCGACGTGCTCGTGGACCTGTCCGGGCACACCGCAGGCAACCGCCTGCTGGCCTTCGTCCGACGGGCTGCACCCGTGCAGGTCACCTGGCTCGGTTACCCGAACACCACGGGACTCTCGTCCATGGACTTCCGCCTGACGGATGCGCGCGCGGATCCCCCCGGCGCGGAATCGCTGCATACGGAGCAACTCGTGCGCTTGCCGACGGCCTGGTGTTACCGACCCTGGACGGACGCGCCTGCGGTCGCGGCAAGGCGGGCCGACCCCGGCGCGATCGTCTTCGGCGTCATGAACAATCCCGCGAAATCGAACGACGTCCTCTTCGATGCCTGGGCACGCCTCGTCGCCGGGCTTCCGGGCTCCCGGATGCTCATGCACGCGCCCGACGACGAGGGGTGCCGGGCCCGAACGATCAAGGCTTTCGCGGCCGCCGGCGTCGATGTCTCACGCATCGATTTCTTCCCGCGCCTCGCCACTGCCGGTTATCTCTCTCGCTATGCCGAAGTCGACATCGCACTCGACTCCCATCCCTGCGCCGGCGCAACCACGACCCTCGATGCCCTGTGGATGGGCGTTCCCGTCGTCACGCTCGCGGGCGACCGGCCCTACGGCCGCTCGGGCGCGAGCATCCTGGGAACACTCGGCCTCGACGACTGGGTGGCCACGACGCTCGAGGACTACATCGCATGCGCCAGCGCCCACGCGCGCGACCCCCACGGTCTCGAAACGCTTCGTCGCGACCTGCGTGAGCGCCTGCGCGCCAGCGTTCTCATGGACGGGGCGGCCATGGCCCGCGCGCTCGAGTCGGCTTTCGAGCGAATCGCGCGGGGCCGGGGCTTCGCGGAGAGCAACCCATGACCGGCGTCGCGCCGCTCCTCGAATTGAAGGGCATCTCGAAGCGCTTCACCTCGCGCCTCGACCTCGCCGGGCGGATTGCGCGCGCCCTCGGGTCCTCGGTCCGTGAGCAGACCGTGCACGCGCTCGACGGCGTCGACCTCGCGGTGACCGAAGGCGAGGTCCTCGGGCTCGTGGGCGAGTCGGGCTGCGGCAAGTCCACCCTCGGTCGCATCGTCGCGCGGATTCTCGAGCCGAGCGAAGGCGAGCGCCTGTGGAAGGGGCGGCCGTACGCCGAGTACGAGCAGTCGGCCTCGCGCGCCGAGCGCCTCGCGGTGCAGATGATCTTCCAGGATCCTTTCGCTTCCCTCAATCCGCGACTTCGCATCACGGACGTGATCGGGGAAGCGCCGGTGGTGCACGGCCTGGTGCCCGCCTCGGGGCGCGACGAGTACGTGGCCGACATCATGCAGCGCGTAGGTCTCGACGCGAGCCTCGCCCGGCGCTTCCCCCACCAGTTCTCCGGCGGCCAGCGAAGCCGCATCGGCATCGCGCGCGCCCTCGCGGTGAAGCCGCAGTTCCTCGTCTGCGACGAGGCCGTCGCCGCGCTCGACGTCTCGATCCAGGCGCAGGTGCTGAACCTCTTCATTCGCCTGCGCGAGGAGTTCCGGCTCACCTATCTCTTCATCAGCCATGACCTGGGTGTCGTACGCCACCTGTCGGACCGCGTGGTGATCATGTACCTGGGTCGCGTGGTCGAGTCTGCCCCGTCTTCCGAGGTCTTCGCCAGGCCGAACCACCCGTACACGCAGGCGCTGCTCGCGGAGATCCCGAAGCTCGAAGCGACACGACGCACGTACGCGCCCATCCAGGGCGAGATCCCTTCTCCCCTCAACCCGCCGAGCGGATGCCACTTCCACCCGCGCTGCCCCCACGCGATGCCCCGATGCCGGACCGAAGCGCCCCGGCTTCGCGAAATCGCACCCGGTCACCGCTCGGCCTGCCACCAGAACGACACGCCATGAAACGATCCGAAGCCTACTCCCGCGTCGAACCCACGGGGCCCGTCGTACCCGTCGTCCTCGACTCGCCGCACAGCGGCACCGCCTACCCCGACGATTTCGCCGCCGCCGTTCCGATGGAGGCGCTGCGCCAATCCGAGGACAGCTACGTCGATGAGCTCTACGCGAGCGGCCCGCGCCATGGTGCCGTCCTCATCGCCGCCCGCTTTCCGCGCGCTTACATCGACGCCAACCGGTCGCTGCTCGACATCGACACGGATCTGCTGGACGCCCCATGGCCCGGCCCGGCCGTGCCGAGCCGGAAGACGCAGCTCGGCATCGGGCTCGTCTGGCGCAAGCTCGACACCGGCATGCCCATCTACGACCGCCGGCTCACGGTCGCGGAACTGCGCCGGCGCATCACGGAGTATCACCAGCCCTACCAGAAGGCCGTGAAGGACGCGATCGACTCGGTGCACGCGCACTTCGGTGCCGTGTGGCACATCAACTGCCACTCGATGCCCGCGGTGAGCAGCGCCATCTCAGAGGAAGGCCCGGGCAAGCCGCGTGCGGACTTCGTGCTCGGCGACCGCGACGGCACGACGTGCGATCCCGCCTTCACCTCCCTGGTGCGGGATGCGCTCGCCGACATGGGCTACGACGTCAAGGTGAACGATCCCTACAAGGGTGTCGAACTGGTGCGTGCCTTCTCGGACCCGCCCGCCGGCCGTCACAGCCTGCAGATCGAGGTGAACCGGCGCCTTTACATGGATGAACGCACGCGGGAGCGTTCGGCCGGTTTCCCGCGCCTGGCCCGCGACATCGAGCGGCTCGTGAAATCCGTCTGCGCATACGCGGCCGAGCGGGGCTCCCACGCGTGCGACGACCACGACCATGGCCACGTGCACGGGCCCGGGTGCGGTCATGACCATTCGCATGACCATGCCCACGGACACCACCACACGCACGACCATTCGCACGACCACGGGCAACATCGTCACGAGCCGCACGACCATGCCCACGACCATTCCCACGGCCATGGCCACGCCGGCCCCAAGACCGAACGCTGACCGCCCATGAACCGTTTCCCGATCGAGCTTGCCGCCCCCGTCATCGACGCCCACCGGAAAGGCAATACCGGCGTCGATTTCGTCCACACCTTCGAGAGCGGCCGCCCCGGGCCGCACGTGATGGTGAACGCCGTCACGCATGGCAACGAGATCTGCGGCGCCATCGCCGTGGACCGACTGCTCGCGATGGGCCTTCGTCCGGCACGCGGAACGCTGACGCTCAGCTTCGCCAATATCGAGGCGTTCCTGCGCTTCGACCCCGCGCAGCCCTACGCCACGCGGTTCGTCGACGAGGACTTCAATCGCGTCTGGCGCCCGGAGACGCTCGATGGCACCCGCGACAGCGTCGAGCTGCGCCGGGCACGGCAGCTGCGCCCGTTCGTCGAGTCGGCCGACTTCCTGTTCGACATCCATTCGATGCTCGAACCCAGCCCGGCCGTGATGATCTGCGGGCCTCTCGACAAGGGCATCAACTTCGCCTTCGACGTGGGCATCCCCAAGTTCATCGTGAGCGACGAGGGACACGCCAACGGCACGAGAATGCGGGACTTCGGCGGATTCGGCGATCCGGCCAGCCCGAAGAACGCGCTGCTCGTCGAGTGCGGCCAGCATTGGGAGCGCAAGGCCGTCGACGTTGCCTGGCAGTGCACCTGGCGCTTCCTTCGGAATCTGGGGGTGGTGGACCTCGCGCTCGCGGCCCGCGAGATCGATTCCGTCGAGCCCTCCCCGCCGATGCTGGTTCGCGTGACGGAGGCGGTCGTCGCTCGCACGGCGTCCTTCCGCTTCGCCCGAGATTTCTCGGGCATGCAGGTGATCGCGAAGGCGGGAGACCCCATCGCCTACGACGGGGACACCGTCGTGCGAGCTCCCTACGACGAGTGCGTGCTCGTGATGCCGGTGCCGAACAACGTGAAGACCGGACTCACCGCGGTGCGCCTCGGACGCATCGAGCGACGCTAGCTAGTCGGCGGGGGGATCCTCGCCTCGCAACGAGGGCCGGATCCCGAGCTGCTTGAGCTTTCGATAGAGGTGCGTGCGCTCGAGGCCGACGCGCTCGGCAACCCGGGACATGTTGCCGTCCTCGCGGCGGATGTGATGCAGGAAGTAGAGCCGCTCGAAGCGCTCGCGCGCCTCCCGGAGCGGCGTGTCGAGCGAGAACGAGGGTGCCGGGTGGGTCGTTTCGCGCGGCACCACCGAGAACTCGCGAGCGACACGGGCGACGTCCTCGCCGGTGATCTCGGTCACCAGCGAGGTGAGCGCGAGCGTCTTGACCACGTTCTGCAGCACGGGAAGGTTGCCCGGCCACTCCAGGTTGCGCAGGGCGTTCTGCGCGCTCACCGCCAGCGTTCGAAGCGGAACCTCGTGGGCGTCGACCATCAACGTGAGCATCTGCGTGGCGAGATCCGGGATGTCTTCGGCGTGCTCGCCGAGACCCGGCACACGGATCGTGAGGGCGGAGATCTGGTGGAACAGGTCCGGGTCGAATCGTCCGTCGGCGGCGAGCGAGGCGATGGGGTCGGCGCTGGCGCAGACGAGGCGGACATTGAACTTCTCCAGCTTCGCGACGAGTTGCGCGAGGCCCTTCTGGCCGGCGCGATCGAGCGCGCCCACGTCGGGAATGAAAATCGTGCCTTCGCGTGCCTCGTTGAGCGGCCCGAACGGATTGGCCGCGAGCCAATCGCGCTCCTCCGGAGCAACCCAGGGCGTGTTGGGCGAATGCAGGTACCGCGCCGCCAGCTCGAAGCCGCATCCCGGCTCGCCGACGAGCAGCACCGGGGTCTTGAGGCGTGCCACCTGGTCGAGGCGCTGGCGCAGCTCCTGGATGATGCGCGCCTTGCCGAGCTGCACGAGCGTGAGGCCGGCGCGCGGCATCGCCCGGCCGCCGGCAAGCGCCTTGCCGACGGTTGCGAGAAGCTTCGGCAGGCTGATCGGCTTCTCGAGAAAATCAAAGGCGCCGATGCGCGTCGCCTCCACCGCCGAGTCGATGGTGCCATGGCCGGACATCATCACGACGGGCATCGTGAGCAGGCCCGAACTCGCCCACTCCTTGAGCAAGGTGATGCCGTCGGTGTCGGGCATCCAGATATCCAGGAGGACGAGGTCCGGCCGGATCTCGCGGCGAAGCTGGCGGGCTGCGTGGGCATTCTCCGCCAGGCGCACGCCGTATCCCTCGTCTCGCAGGATCTCGAAGAGCAGTTCGCGGATGCCGACCTCGTCGTCGACGACGAGGATGTGGTTGGCGGACATGGCCTTGGCCGCGTCAGGCCGCTTCGCGCAGCGGCAGGAGGATGCTCACGTTCGCGCCGTGGGGCTTCACGTTCTCGACATGGATGCGCCCGTGGTGCTCGTCGACGATCTTCTTCACGATCGCGAGGCCCAGGCCGGTACCCTTGGGCTTCGTGGTGACGTAGGGTTCGAAGATGCGCCCGATGACCCCTTCGGCGATGCCCGAGCCGTTGTCGCTCACCGAAAGCTGGACGCTTTCGCCCGACAGCTCCGAAGTGACCACGATGTGCGGGCTCTCGGCGCCTGCGAGCGCATCGATGGCGTTCTGGATGAGGTTGTGGAGCACCTGGCGAAGCAGCGCCGCGTCGGCCGGCACCGTCGGAAGGTTGTCGGCGAGGCGCAGCTCGATCGGCACTCCCATCGACTCGTAGAGCACCAGCACCTCTCGGACGAGGTCGTTGAGCGGCACCGCCTCGGCCGACATGCGGCGCGCCCGCGCGTACTGGCTGAAGTCGTCCACCATGCCCTTCAGGGCCGTCACCTGGCTCACGATCGTGCCCGTGGCGCGCGTCAGCATATCCGCATCGATCTGCGGCAGCTTGAGCAGCAACTTCTGCTGCAATCGTTCGGCCGAAAGCTGGATCGGCGTGAGCGGGTTCTTGATCTCGTGCGCGAGGCGGCGGGCCACTTCGCCCCAGGCCGCGTCGCGCTGAGCCTGCGCCAGGTGCGTGATGTCGTCGAAAACCACCACGTAGCCTGTCTCGCCTCTCGAGCCCAGGCGCGTGCCACGCACCAGGAGCGTTCGCGCGCCGCCCTCCGCGCGCCGGTATTCCATCTGGTGCTCCCACTGCTTGTCCGAGCCGGCGGCGAATTGGCGAAGGACCAGGTCCGTGAGGGGCGAGACGCCCGGCACGTGAACGGACCAGTCGGGCAGCTTGAGGCCGTGGAACGAACCGATGGGCACACCGAGGATTTCGTAGGCCGATGCGTTAACGGTCTTGAGGTAGTAGCGCTCGTCGAAGGTGAGCACGCCCGCGGTGAGATTCGAGAGGATGCTCTCGAGATAGGTCTTGGCCCTCTCGAGCTGCTGCTGGTTCCTCTCCATCGCCTCGGTCGCGTCGCCGATCTGGCGCGTCATCGTATTGAAGGACTGCGTGAGCACGCCGAATTCGTCCCGACTCTTCACCGGATTCAGGCGCGAGTAATCGCCCTTGGCGATGGCCCGCGTCGCTTCGGCAAGCGCCGAGAGCGGCGCCGAAAGGCGCTCCGAAAGCAGGAAGGAAACCGCGATCGATGAGAAGAGCGTGAGCAGCATCGCGAGCGTGAGCGTGAGCCCGAACAGGTTCTTCAGGCCCGCTCTCGCGAGCGTGAGTTCCTGGTAGTCGCGCCAGCCCTGGTCGACGATGCGGGCGTCGGCCGCGACGGCCGGCGGAACGCGTTCGAGCACCTGCAGGATGCGGATGTCCTCGGCCAGCGACAGGACGTTCACCGGGACGATCACGCGCAGAAAGAGGCCGCGATCGGGAATGGCCTCGATGGAACGCACCGGCTGCTGCGCGCGAACCTGGCGAAGGACGGCGGAATTGGGCAGCTCGGGCTGCAGCGCGCTCGTTTCGATGCCGGCAAAGGCGATCACCTTGCCACGCTGGTTGAGCAGTGCGGCTTCCTCGACTCCATATTGCTCGCGCAGCCGACTGAGTGTCGCGGGCTCCACGGCCTGCGCACTCGCGAGCGACTGGGCCATCCCGTCGGCCTTCTTGCCGAGTTCGCGCAGCGAATTGTCGAGGGTGCTTCGCGCGAGGTTGAGGCCGCCTTCCAGGGCCTTGTCCATGCGCACGTCGAACCACGACTCGATCGAATTCTGCAGGAACTGGTAGGAGATCGCGTAGACGAGGCCGCCAGGCACGAGCGCCATGAGCGCGAAGACCACCATGAGCCGGAGCGTGAGCTTGGAGCCGAATACGCGCTCCTTCAGCTTGCGGCGCATCACCACGAGCTGATAGCCGATGAGGCACATGAGGCCCAGCGACAGGAGGCCGCCGAGGCCGAGGAGCGTGGGGTAGTTGCGGGTGAAAAGTGCGGTGTTCGATGAGGCCTGTGACATCAGGTAGACGAGAGCGGCACCCGTCACCACGCACAGGAAGATCAACGGCCTCACGGCTGGACGGTCCACCGATACCAGTCCGATGCGAGGTTCCAGTCGCGGGAGGCGACCGCGTTGAGTTGGAAGGGTTTGGGCAACTGCGCCGTGTCGAGCCGCAAGCGGATCGCCGCCTCGTATTCGCCGGGCTTGCGCAGGGCGTTCTTCTCGGCGACGGTCCAGCCACGCAGGCGCGAGAGCGCCCGGACGAGATCCTCGAGGCGCGTGAAGTTCTGGTAGGCGCTGCCGGAGGACAGGCGGTATTGCCGCAGGAGCGGCGTGTAAGTGATCTTGTAGGTCTGCGAAAGCTGCACGGGTTTCTCGTCGAACCAGTACCAGCGGGGCTTGCTCAGCGAGAACTCCACGACGAAGTACAGGGCGACGCCGCGGTTCACCGCCTCTTCGAGGCCCGGATTGAAGCGGATATCGAACTCGGCTTCCACCCGGTATCCGTCCTCCGATGCGACCAGGCGTGCGCCGTTCGTCTCGATACCTTCGGCAAGGGCCACCGCCGACTGCAGGACGAAAGTCAGCGCCAGCGCGAGCAGTGCCGCGAGCCTGAGCCCGCCGCGCCTAGCGCTTGCGAAGAAGGGCGTAATAGAAGCCATCGCGTTCGTCATCGGGCAATATCTGGCCCCCGGCCGACAATCCGGGCGCGGGAGGCTCCAGGGAGGCGTCCGGCTGGCGGGCGAGGAAGGATTCCACGACGGAATCGTTCTCTTCCCTGAAAACCGAGCAGGTCGCGTAGAGCAATTTACCACCCCCATCAAGCACTTGCCACACATTCTCCAAAAACGCCACTTGTTGTTGCGAAAACCGCAACAAGTCCCCCTGTCGGCGGTTCCAGCGTATATCGGGGTGCCGTCTTGTAACGCCAGAAGCGCTGCACGGCGCGTCAAGAAGAACCCGCTGGAAAGGGCGCCCGTCCCACCATTGCCCGGGCTGGCTCGCGTCTCCGGTCAGCACCGTGGCCGCCAATCCCAAGCGCTTTAAGTTAGCTTGTACTCGCTCCAGGCGCCTTGCATCCGAATCGAGCGCTGTGAGGTCGATATCGGCCAACTCCAGGAGGTGCGTGGTCTTGCCCCCGGGGGCGGCGCAGGCATCGAGCACGCGCTGGCCGTCGAGCACGTCGAGGAGAGGCGCCGCGAGTTGGGCCCCGGCATCCTGGACGCTGATGAGCCCCTCGGCGAATCCGGGCAATTCCGCCACCGGTCGGGGATCGACCCGGATCGCCGCTCCGCCAAGGGCCCGGGCGTCGATTCCGGCAGCCGTGAGCGCCGACAACATGGACTCGACGTCGGTCCGGCGTCGGTTCACCCGAAGGGTCATCGGCGGGTGGCGATTGGTGCTTTCGACCATCGCCTTCCACCCATCCGGATGCTGGTTACGCAGCTTGTCGATCCACCAAGCCGGGTAGCCGTAGAGCACTTCGGCCTCGCCCCAGTGAGCAGCAGTGAGCGTTTCACGGCGCCGAAGGTAGTTGCGCAGGACGGCATTGACGAGGCCGCGGGCAGCCGGAACCCCCAGCGGATCCACCGCTTTCACGGCATGGTCGACCACGGCATAGGGTTTGGCCCGCGTGAACTGCAGTTGCGCGAGTCCCACCAATAATAGGTAACGAAGGCCGGGGTGTTTGAGGGGGGTCACGAGGAGCGACGAGAGCTGGGCCTCGAGAAGTCCCAGCCCACGAAGTGCCTGGTGGCAAATGTCCCGCACGGCCGCACGGTCCGGTGGGCCCAGGCCTCGTCTGCGCTTCAGCGAGTCCTCGAGCACCGAATCGAGGTTGCGTCCGGATAGCGTGGCACCGAGGACTTCCGCGGCGCAGAGCTGGATTTCGACCAGGTGACCTCCGGACCGTGCGATGGTTCAGGCCCGCGCGAGAGCGCGGGTCATCGCCTGAAGCCGCGCAATGCGCTCGCCGGTGTCGGGGTGCGTGCTGAAGAGACCGGCAAGGCCGCCGCCGGCCAAAGGGTTGATGATCATCATCTGCGCTGTGGCCGGGTGAGTTTCCGCCGTTTCCAAGGGTACGCCTTGCCCGTAACGATGGATCTTCTCCAGGGCTGAAGCGAGCGCCTGCGGGTCGCCGCTCATTTCCGCGCCGCCGCGATCGGCCTCGAATTCGCGAGCGCGGGAGATCGCCATCTGGACCATCATCGCCGCGAATGGCGCGACGATCATCGCGAGCATGGCGAAAACGGGGTTGGTGGAGCGGCCCTCTTCGTCGCGCCCGCCAAACAGCCCCCCGAATTGGGCCAGCGAGGAAACGGCGCCCGCGACGGTGGCCGACATCGTCGAAATGAGGATATCGCGATGTTTCACGTGAGCCAATTCGTGGGCCATCACGCCGCGCAGTTCGCGTTCCGTGAGTACGCGCAAAATCCCGGTCGTCGCGGCAACGGCCGCGTTCTCCGGGTTGCGGCCGGTGGCAAAGGCATTGGGCTGCTCTTCGTCGATCAAGTAGACGCGCG
>Ga0138256_10008369_pt1 | contig 10870 bp, 11 predicted proteins | sample KNB2016incub_MG_FD_105486 | JGI IMG/M metagenome (GOLD analysis project Ga0138256, IMG submission 105486) | Active sludge microbial communities from wastewater in Klosterneuburg, Austria - KNB2014incub_MG | ecosystem: Engineered > WWTP > Activated sludge > Unclassified | place: Austria... | reverse complement strand
ACAAAGCCAAACCAACCAGCTCTTCATCATTTCGGCTGATAGCTTATAGATGATATTTTCCCACCCAAAGCGCGGCATCGCCGGGAAGTACCCCACCCTGACGCCGCGCTTTGAGTGGTCAAAAATTCTCAATCAGATAACATCAGAAGGTGTGCAGAGTTTGTTGATTGAGGGCGGTGCCGGTGTGTATGGCAGCGCTTTGGCCTCGGGGGTTGTGGACAAAATTCACTGGTACCGGTCGCCGGATGATAGTGGTTTACCGGGTGACGATCCGGCAGCTCTACGGTGGGTGGGACACGCAGGTATTCCCCCTGCGCTGCAGATCAGACGTTCTGTGTCTTTGGGGCGGGATACTTTAATTGAAGGATATTGGCGCCGTGACGCAAAGTAATCATTTGGAAAAAAAAGCAGAAAACCACCAAGATCGAAAACGTCCGACCTTTGAAGAGATTTATCTCAGTCTGGCTTTGCACCTGGCTGCGCGTTCAACCTGCAAGCGCCTTGGTGTGGGAACCGTCATTACCAGCACAGACTACCGCAAAGTGCTCGCCGTCGGGTACAACGGCAATGCTTCGGGTTTGCCCAATAAGTGCGACCGCGACGAAGCCGGCGTGTGTGGCTGTCTTCATTCCGAGGAAAACGCTGTGATCAACTGCGACAGCCCACGTCATGTCGAAAAGATCGTTTTCGTCACCCATCTGCCCTGCGTCATGTGCGCAAAGCGGTTGATCAACGTCGGAAATGTGAAGAGGGTCCATTATTGCCAGGACTACCGCAGTCAGGATTCTCTGGCGATTTTCCGGCAAGTGGGGATTGAAGTGATCAAACACGACCTGCCGTCTTTATGATTGGCGCGTAGAAACTCGTTCGTTTAGCTTACGGAATTCTTCAGCCAGAGCGCCCAACGCCAGGGGTTTTTGGAAGATGTTCCATCTCGCGGATGCTGCAACCTTGATAAGGGCATCTACTTCGGCCTCGTTCAGCATCGCCGGCGACCAGGCAATAAAGACTTCCGGTTGCGCTTTTTCCGTCAAAAGGCGGATGAATTTTTTTAGTACCGCGCGCCAGTCGTGATTTTTCAAACCATCCAGATCGACAAAAAATGCCGCTTGACCCGACAGAATGTCCGCGGAAAAGCGTTTTTCATCGAATAACGCGTGCGGATCTAACCATGACTGAAAAATCCAGTTTGCCGGGAGGAGGCTTCGGCAAGCGACCTCCAGTCCTATGGATGGGGTAAGGAGGTGGAGGGTTAGGCGCGCTGGAACCGGGGCCGGACCGGCCTTTTTTTTCTCCACGGGTTTGCGTGTTTTGACTGCGCCGATCAACGAATCTTCGATAAGGGAGTGCAAGATATCGCGTGCGGAAACGATGCCAAGAATTGCTCCGCCATGGTCAAGTACCGGAACATGCCGGATTTTTTTGGTTAGCATGATTTGCCCGGCGTCGCCCAGCTTGTCGGGTGTGGTGGTAATGAGGGGTGAGGCCATAAGTGCCGAGACTGGTTTGCTGAGGAATCCGGGGTTCCCGATGTCGCGCCAATTCTTGAGCACGTCACGCTCGGTGATAATCCCAACGGCCGATTCGCCGTTCACAACCAAAATGCTGCCGATGTTGTTGGCATCCATTTTTTCAAGTGCTGAGGCGATGGTTTCGTCGTGCTTTGCGACGATCACCCCGGATTTAAATTTCGAAATCATTTTTGCTCCATTATTCGACAGAAGTCCTTTGGAAGTGCCATGTTTTCACCTAGAATAAGCATGGGATTCCCCAGGCTTGCTGTCTGCATGAATCACGCTGTATTTTAACCGGGTAAGGGAAGGACCGCCAAGTGGGCATTTCCGAAGACAAGAAGTGTTCGGGCCATCACGGGCACCACGGCCATCACGGCAGCCATCACGGCGGCCATCACGGCGGCCATCACGGCCATCACGGGCACCATGGGCACCATGGCGAGGGGGCCGTCAAGTCCCTGCGCATCGCGCTCATCGTTAATCTTGTGTTTTCGATGATTGAGTTTGTCGGTGGACTACTCACCAACAGCACGGCGGTCGTTGCAGATGCTGCCCATGACTTTGGTGATAGCATGGCTCTGGGCCTTGCGCTCATCATGGAGAAAGTAGCACAGGGACCAGCCACCCCTAGATTTTCCTATGGCTACCGCCGTTGGTCGTTGCTTTCCGCAGTGTTTACCGGCGCTTTTTTACTCGTGAGCTCCGCGCTGGTCCTGGCTTATGCGATTCCCAGATTGTTCAATCCTGTGCAACCAAAAGTCGAAGGGGTTATCGGCCTTGCGATTCTGGGTATTGCAGCTAATGGATACGCCGCGTGGCGCCTTCTCCAAGGCAAGACCAAAAACGAAAGAATGATCTCCTGGCACATGCTTGAGGATGTCCTTGGCTGGGTTGTCATTTTGATTTCGGCCGTTGTGATGATGTTTGTGGACATTCCGATTCTTGACCCGATCCTGTCCATTTTTTACGTGATCGTGATTCTGATCGGGGTGGGACGCAATCTGTTCGGCACGATGAAGCTGTTCCTGCAGGGAGTGCCTGAAGATGTGGATTTACCGGCGTTGAAAGCAAAAGTTTTGGCCATGCCAGGAGTTCGTGGAATCCACGACCTGCACATCTGGTCTCTGGATGGCGCAAATCACGTGATGACCGGGCATATTGTTGTCGATGGGGCGATCTCGGTATGTGAAGCTGACGCGATGAAGACTCGGGTCAGGGCGATTCTGGCCGAAGAGACAACCATTCACGCCACTCTGGAAGTAGAGGCCGAAAACAGCAAATGCAGGGACATCGACTGCGGCAGCTGATTCGCAGCCACCAAACAAGCCATCCGCGCGAAGTCTATTGCATTCGCCGTGACAGGAAACCTTTTATTCCGGCTAGTGCTCGCTGGTAGTATTGAGGGATTTCCGAAAGTAGCTCGTGTTTAGCCCCCGGAATCATAATGTATTCAACGTCACCCGGCGCGGCATCTGCGGCAGCTTTCAGCCAGGTTTGAAATGCACTGGCATCGACGACAGATTCATTACTGCCGACCATGACCAGCACGGGCACCGTCAGCTTTTTCAAATTTCCTGGGTCGTAAATTTGCCGCAGCGCTTCAAATGTCGCATGCACCCACCCAAACGTTGCGGAAGGCACCGGATAGGGGCTGTTCCGGATCACTTCGAATTTGTCGACATCATGGGTTAGCTGATTAAGCTCAAATTTCTCGTTTGCGTGATTCCCTGCGCCGGAGTGCATTGCGCCAAGCTTCGCAAGGGACAGCATTTTGGATGTGGGCTTCGCCAGAACCCTGGGGACGGGCCAGTTAGGCAACCCAAACAGCGGGGAGCACAGAATCAGGCTTTGAGGGTTGATGACCCCTTTAAGGGTCGCATAGAGCGCGATCAGGCAGCCCATGGAATGGGCGACGACGGTGTAGGGCTTGTTTCCCACGACTTGATTGATCACAACAGCACAATCGCGCGCGTAGGTGTCATAGGAATCAATAAAGGCCCTCGCTCCGCCGCTTGCTCCCTGTCCGCGATGATCCATGGTTAAAAAGCCGGTGCGGTCGTCCAGTCCAAGATCCCCCGCTACATAGGCGTATTTCTCTATCCATTCGGTGCGACCATTCAGGAAAACAATAAATCGGCTTACCGCCTCAGTTGATGCAGGCGTTACTGCATATCGCAGATCCAATGAATCAGATTGATCGCGTATCGTCGCGGTTTTCATCTGTAATCCCTTTGGTTCTCGTAATTCAGGTGGACCTGGTCCGCGGCAGCAAACCGTCCGGCGTCCATGCCTGCTTCGTCATTCCAAATTTTAAACTGGCGCGGATAGTTGGTGCAAAGTCCGTGCACACCCAGTGTTTTCAGCCAAGCCCACAGGTCTTCTTTGTTGTCTTCTTCGCCGGCCATAGGTACCCATGGATACACAATCCAACCACGTGCATGGGCCTGGTCCATGAGGTTTGCGTCCACCATTCGAACATCCGGATGAAGAATGTTTGTCTGGCAGGTATCAAGAAAAATATTCGGCGCAAATGTGGCAAAATAGGGCCAGGTAAAAGAGTCCCGCCCCCAAAGGCAGGCACGGCGAACATGCGGTGCCTCATCCAATAGTCTGAGTAGTGGCGGGGCTTCAAAAGCTGAAATGATGATTTTGCTGACAAGGTCGAGGCGGGCTACCTGAGCGGCCACACGGCTGGCGAGTTCGGGAGAGTTGCCTTTCAATTCCAGATTAAGCTCAATACGGGGCAACAGCCGTTCGAGCACTTCGTCGAGAAAAGGAATGGGTTCGCCGTTTTTTAGGGGGATCTTTGCAATCTCACGCCTGGTCAACCGCGAAATCGACGCATCCACTCCTGTGGTTTTCAGAAGGGAGTCGTCATGATTGATGACGACATCTCCGTCGGCTGTCAGCTGTAGATCGAGTTCGATGCGTTGCGATCCGCAGGAAATAGCGCGGTCGAAAGCGTCCCAGCTGTTTTCCAGAGCCTCACGATTGCATCCACGATGTGCGATGACTTCCATGGAAAAATCTGCCTATCGGTAAAAAATTGCCTGGTTGCTGCGGCAATTTTTTCATTCGTTGCCACTGTGCGGAGTTTACCTGCGCTTTCGTCGGCATTGCAAGTGAGTTGGGGTACAATTATTGGGGAGGTTCAGACGATGCGCATCATAAAAACAGTGATCACATGCTCTATTCTCATTGCGGCTTCGCTGCAGGCGTTTGACGCACTCGGTCAGGCTAAAGCGCCAGCTGCAGGTGGCGGAATGACCCCCTTTAGCCCGCCCAGGGCTTCGGCACCGATGGCATCGCGCAGCCAAGAATCAGGTGGGTATCGTTCCTTCGACCTCACCCTGCCGGTGGTGACTCTCGCGCGACAGGCGCAAGGGCGAATCGAATACAACATGGGGGGACTTGCGACAATCTCGCTTGAAGGGGCGAGGATGGTGCGAGGTGAAGATTTATCCGATGAAGAAATTGAAGAATCTGGGGACTCGCTGCAAAGCGAGGCGGTCCAGGGCGCGATTTTATTCTCCCGATATTCCAACGGACCTACCATGTCAGGGTTTTTCTGGTCCCTCGGGGCTGGGTATCGCAAAGTGAACGCCTATTGGCACACCAATCCGGATACCGGACGGACTCCCGACGAAAACCCTGGCCGAATGAGCCTCGCCGATGACAAGGGAAAACTGCATCACGATCTCGAATTGGCCGGTGGCACCGGTCACGGCCGGATAGGGTGGCGATGGATCGGTGAGTCCTTTCCAATGCTGATTGGGGCCCATATCGGTGTTCGGCACTTTGATCCGACCATCAAAGACGCAGAGGAGTCCAGGCTGGAAACTGAGACAATGCGCATGGCTCCGACGAATGATGTTGAAAAGAGAAATCTCAAGCGCCGCATGATGACAGCGCTTGAGCCTGGGGTCGAAATCGGCTTTGCTTTCTAACTGGTTTCTGGTGCTCTCGCGCCAGATTCAAACGAAGGGGATCATTTGGATCCCCGGCTTACCTTTTCAGAGCGTCCTCTATTGTGCTCTGTAATACTGAACCTTGATTACCGCGCCGGGCGGTGGTACCGCATCGGCGTTGAACTTCACCGCGTTGTTGCCTTGGTTGTAGGTCCAGGCAGTGGTGAAAACGTCATCGACCCAGACTTTGATCGTGGCGATATCGGGATTCGCTTCAAGCGTGATCTGGGTTTGCTGGGCGTTCAGGTCGAGCCCGATTTTCGCCAGTGAATCATTCCAGTTTGGTTCGCAAATGGACTGGATGATACCACCGCTCTTTTGCGCCGCTTTGATATATTGAGTTCCTTCCTCACGTGGCACGGAGTGGCTTGATGAGCACATCGTGCCATCAGGATTGCGGGTTCCCGTGATCGCCGACACGGAAAATTTGCCAGCACCCTTCACACCCTGCAGGTAAGCGATGAAGTCATCGTCGGTGTAGCGGAAGGTCGTGAGACCGTCGGCGACGTAGTTGCTTGTCCGGCCGGGCTCATTGATTCCAAGGCCGATACCGTCGTCCTCTTCGTCGCTGACGACGATGACTGCCAGGAACGCATCGGGACGGACCAGGGTTTCGTTGGCTCCGCTGAGGGACTTGGCGACTGCCATTTCAGCGCCCTTCAAGCCGTGTTCAAATCCGGACCCGTTCACCCCGACTGCCGCGTAGCTCGGGAAGCGGGTGAAAATGTCGGCGTCGCCGCTTTTCAGAACCTTGCGACCTGCGTCGCCACGGAAACTTCCACGAAGTCTGGTTGCGGCAGAGCCTCCAAAGTTAACCGGGCAGACCCGCATGGCGAGGTCAGCCGGGAGGGTGTCGTCACAGATGTCAGTTGAAGTGACAGCAGTCTGAAAGTCGGCTCCGGTTGCAGCCAACTGGCCGATAAAGGCGCTGAAGTTGGTCCCAAGGTAGGCTTGCTCTTCCGACATCGAGCCGGATGAATCGACAACCCACAGGATATCCACTTTGCCCGGACCCGGTTGAACCAGCTCCTTATTGACCAGCACCATGACTGGCGGGGGCGGTTCGTCGCCGCCGCCTGTGGTGCCTCCGCCGGTTGTTCCTCCACCCGTTGTTCCACCTCCTGTGGTTCCGCCTCCGGTTTCACCGCCGCCTGTGGTGCCTCCGCCTGTTGTTCCACCTCCCGTGGTCCCGCCTCCGGTTTCATTGCCACCAGGCGTTGTGCCGCCGCCGGTTGTCGTGCCGCCGCCGGTGGTGGTACCATCAGGGTTCGTTCCACTACCTGTCGTTCCACTACCGGTGGTCCCTTCGCCAGTTGTTCCACTACCCGTCGTGCCATTTCCTGACGTGCCGGCATTAACGCCGTCACCCGGAACGACGCCGCCGTCGTTTATGCCTGAACCGTCGTCATTTTCGCCGTTTGAGCGAACCATGGGATCGATATTCGCAGCTTCCGCGTCAGCCGAGCCGGGCGCTCCTGCGCCGCGACCATTTCCAGCTGCGCTGGCATCAGCGCCTTCATTGTAGGTATTTGCGCCCTGGTGGAAGGTGGGTCCTTCGTTGCTGCACCCAGATATCAGGAGCAGTGCGCCCGAAAAAAATAAATGACCTCTAAGCCTGACCATTCGATCCCCCTCTAAGTACGCCCAAGGCGTTTTGTTGGTTCCCAGTCCCGGCAAGTCCCCCGTCTGTGTCACGGGGTTCTGAGCAACCTGACAGAAGACAAATTCGGCGCGTGCGAAAGTGGCTTGAGGCCCAAGGAAAATCAGATGAAAAATGGATAGTTACGGAGCGCCATTTTTTCGACCCGCGTTTTTTGGCGGTCAGGCTGTTCCTTAACCTCCCGATATGAATAGAGATTATGATTTCGCGGCGGGTCCCTCACAAATGGCGAGCGGTTTCGCCTATTTGTGGGCGAATTAAAGCCTTTGCCCCTCCCGGTCCATTCATTATGATGGCGGTCACCTGGATCACCATTGGTTGAAGGGACCGCCGATGCGCATCGCTATTGATGCCCGCATGATAAAGCCTGGCAGCATGCACGGGATTGCCCGGTATGTTTTTCAACTGTTACGGTGCCTGGCCGTCGACGGTGGCGATCATACTTTTTTTGTAGTGGTCAACCCCGGCAGCCCTCTGTTCGATCAGAAGTGGCCCGATCACATTCAGCTGAAAACGATTTCCGCCAGTTGGATTTCCATTCGCGAGCAGTGGGAGGTCCCCCGCCTGCTTCGTGCGGTTCAGGCTGATCTCTTTCATGCGCCGTCGTTTGTCGCGCCAATTGCCTGTCCTTGCAAGCTGGTGATGACCATTCACGACCTGAATCACCTGGTGCTTCCGCAATTTTATACGCCGCTGCATCAGGTCTATTACCAGTTTTTCGTACGCAGTTGCATCCGCCGGTCTGAATACATTTTGACGGTCAGTAATTTTTCCAAGGAGGAGATCGTCCGCAATCTCTCGTTGCCGCCGGACAAGGTGTTTGTCACCTACAATGGCGTGTCGGAGGATTATCGGCCGGTTACGGATCCAGAGATGCTGCAATATGTGCGCGATTTGTATGAGTTGCCGGAGAAATTTGTTTTTTCGCTTTCGAACAATAAGCCTCACAAAAATGTGCACCAGCTCGTTCGCGCCTACTGTTATTCGAATGTGGAAATCCCGTTGGTGTTAGCCTGTCCAGTCGACAAAAGTCTCATAAGGATTGCGGAAAATTTCGGTAAAAAACATCTATTGTATTTCACCAAATTTATCGATGAGTCTCATTTACCGGCAGTGTATTCGCAAACACATCTGTTCGTTTACCCTTCCACTTACGAAGGTTTTGGTCTGCCTCCGTTAGAAGCGCTTTCATGCGGTGCTCCGGTGGTCGTAGCCAGATCATCGAGTTTGCCCGAGGTGGTCGGCGAGCAGGCCATATTCACCAATCCCTTTGACTACCAGGACATCGCCCGTGCGCTGGAGGTTGGTGTTCATGACGATGCACTGCGGATACGCCTGAAAGAGTTTGGCGTCCAGCATTCCAGGAGATTTTCCTGGGAGGTGATGACCCGCCAGACCCTCGATATCTATGAACGATGTGAGCCGCTTAAAGTCCAGAGGCGGGGCGTATCGACGGTAAGCGGCGATATTGAAGGTGACGTCAGCAGAGAAGTAGCTGTTCATTGAGTTGATTTGAGGCGGAAGCGGTATGAGGATCGGGATCAACGGCAGGTTTCTGGTAGCGAAGCGTACCGGTGTACAGCGGGCTGCGTACAATCTTATCAAGACACTTGTCGCGATCGACCGCGAGAACCAGTACATCATTTTCACCGGAGAGGATCAGGTTGGGCGCCCCGAGTGGAATTTTCCCAATGTGACGATCGTCCCCGCGGCCATCCGTGGAGGCGAAAGCATCCGCAATCATTTCTGGGAGCAGTTTACGCTTCCGAAGCTGGCTCGGCGCTATGAGGTCGACCTTCTGCACTCACCGGCGAATGTGGCGCCGCTGTTCTATCGTGGCAAAAGCGTGGTCAACATTCATGACCTGTGTTTTGTCGTCAATCCGCAGTGGTACAGCTTTTCCTTTCGCACACTTTATAATTTTATCATCCCGCGGCTGGCCCGGCGTGCAGCGCGCGTCATTACTAACAGTAACCATGCGCGGAACGATCTTTTGCAATTTTTTGATTTGCCAGCCGATCGGGTGAGCTTTGGGCACTGGGCGGTGGATGATACATTTCTTGGAGGGATCGAGAGTGCGGACGATAGCGGTGCCACGATCGCTGACGTCGACGCCGGCGATTTCATTCTTTACGTTGGCTCCCTGGAGCCGCGCAAAAATATAAAGACCCTGATCGAGGCTTATGAAGAGCTACGCATTCGCCGTCCCGATTTAAAGACCAAATTGGTATTAATCGGCGGAGAGAGTCCCTTGTTCGCCGACGTCCGCCTGAAGATCAAGAAGTTTAAGGAGGATGTAATCTTTAAAGGATTCGTTGATGACGCCACCCTGCGCCTTTACTACCGCAAGGCGGGGTTAATGGTTTATCCGAGTCTCTACGAAGGCTTTGGCCTGCCACCGCTGGAAGCGATGGCGAGCGGAATTCCAGTGGTGACGTCGATGACATCCTCGATTCCGGAGGTCGTCGGAGATGCGGCACTGATGGTTAGCCCGTATGATGTATCTCAGCTGGCTGATACGATGGGGCGGGTTTTGACAGACAAAGCACTGCGTCGTGATTTGGTCGCACGTGGATACAAGCGAGTGGCTGGATTTAACTGGTATCGGGTGGCAAGAAATACGCTCGCAGTTTATTACGAAGTCCATCAGGGCCAGGCAAGTGGTTCCGGGCATTCCTTCCTTCCCTTTGAGACCTGGAAGCATTTAGTATCCATTGAAAAGAAGGCTATGGCACCGCTGTTGAGCAATTAAGAGGTAAACGTGCAGAGAGAACGGATTAAAAAAATTCTTGTAAGTGGCGAAGAGGGACAACATGTCAACGTCTGCGGCTGGGTGCGCACCCGGCGTGAGTCCAAAGCCTTTGCTTTTCTCGTTATAAATGACGGCAGCTGCCAGGATAACCTTCAGTGCATCATCGACGCGGGGACTCCCCCATTCAATGATCTCGGTCGTTGTCAGACCGGTGCTGCGGTTGGCTTGAAGGGCACGTTAAAAAAATCACAGGGTAAAGGGCAGGCCTGGGAATTGCTGGTGAGTGAGCTCGAGGTTTTTGGAGAAGCGGATGCGGAGTGGTAGCCTTTGCAGAAAAAAGGGCATTCCCTCGAGTTTTTGCGTGAGATAGGCCACCTGCGGCCACGGACCAACACCTTCGGCGCGGTCTTTCGCGTGCGTAACGTTCTTTCGCGGGCAGTGCACAATTTTTTTCAGGAGCGGGGATTCCTTTGGGTTCACACTCCGATTATCACAGCGTCCGACTGCGAGGGCGCGGGTGAAATGTTCACTGTGACGACGATGGACCTGAAAAATCCGCCTCGCACCGACAAGGGAGCAATTGACTACACTAAGGACTTTTTCGGCAAACACTCGCACCTGACGGTGAGTGGACAGCTCGAAGGCGAGTTCATGGCAACGGCCCTTGGAGACATTTATACGTTCGGTCCGACGTTCCGCGCTGAAAATTCCAACACCACCCGGCACCTGTCTGAATTCTGGATGATTGAACCGGAGATGGCTTTTGCGGACCTGCGGGATGATATGCTGCTGGCCGAGGAATTTTTCCGCTACCTTTGTTCTGAGGTTTATCGCCATTGTGAACCGGAGCTGGCGTTTCTCGAAAGTCAGTACAAGACGATGAAGGTCGATGACATCGCCCGCCTCGCTGAGACTTCCTTCGCGAAGATCAGTTATACCGACGCCGTCAAGGAGTTGGTGGGGTCGGGTGCAAGTT
>Ga0138256_10008368_pt1 | contig 10871 bp, 9 predicted proteins | sample KNB2016incub_MG_FD_105486 | JGI IMG/M metagenome (GOLD analysis project Ga0138256, IMG submission 105486) | Active sludge microbial communities from wastewater in Klosterneuburg, Austria - KNB2014incub_MG | ecosystem: Engineered > WWTP > Activated sludge > Unclassified | place: Austria... | reverse complement strand
GACCAAGTCTTTGACGGCCATCACCGCTGATATCGATACCAGCAGTCTCTTCACCACCATTCCCAAGCTGACCGATCACTTGAAGAATGCCGACTTCTTCGAGGTGCGCGAGTATCCCAAAGCGAAGTTCGAATCGACCAAGGTCGTCCCCGGCAAAGATGGCCAGGCGACCGTGACTGGCAAGCTCACCTTGCACGGCGTGACGAAGGAAGTCAGCTTTCCCGCCACGCTGTCCGTCACTCCCGAGGGAATCACGCTCAAGAGTGACTTCGTCATTCTGCGGAGCGAGTTCGGCATGACCTACGGCGCTGGCAAAGTCGACGACAAGGTCTCGATGAGTGTGGTCGTCGGTGAAAAGACGGTCGCTCAGTAAGCACGTGGCTTCTGCCCTCGTGGGATAGGCTTCGAGCCTGTCATGTCTTTCTGCAAATACCGACAGGCTGGAAGCCTATCCCACGGAAATCACCTGCCATGCGCGAAGAGCTTCAGTTTTTGTGGTACTCCGCTGTGATTCCGACGATCACAGCGGCACTGGTGGCAGCGCCCCTGCTGCGGTTTCTTCCCCAGTCTGTTGCGGGGCGTTGCTCCCTGGCCATCGCGGCGGCGGTGGCGTTTTTTGTGGGCTATGCCTTGCTGCCCGACTGGGCACCGCTCGTTCCCGCACGACATTGGCATTGGCTCCCTCACCTGGCGGTTACGGGTGCCGTGATTGGCTGCTTGAGCGTGCTCGTGCCGTTGCCGGCGTGGGGCAAGTATCTGCTCTATCTGTTGCTGGGACTGATTGGCGCATCACAACTGGTGCCCACGTGGGACAATCTGCAGCCCGGACGCACGGTGCTTATTCCGCTCCTTGCTGCGTATATCGCGCTAATCAGCCTGTTGCTCGTTCTGCTGCCGGCTCGTTTGCGCGGTCGGCTGTTCGTGTTCTTATTGGCAGCGACCGCAGCGAACACTGCGGCAATCGTTGGTGCTGAAGCAGCTCTCAAGATCGGGCAAACGGCATTCGTACTCGCACCCGCGCTATTCGGTTGCTGGCTGGCGATCTTGCTGGCCCATCGAAACGGACCCAAGGAATCGCCGCTCAATGAAGAAATGCTGGGACTCGCCACCGCCGCACTAATTCCCCTCTATACCTTGCTCACCGGCGGCAGCGCGTTCGTCGGTGCCATGGAAACGACGGAACCAGCCTACATCTTGCTGCTCATTCCCGCTGCTCCCGTGTTGCTCTGGCCGTTCGCGTTCAGGCCGCTCGACCGGCTGGCTGGGGTTCCCGCAGCAATCGCCAACACGTTAACTGTGGCGATCGTTCCATTGGCTGTCATTGCCTGGATTCTTATGAGCAGTGAGCCCGATGAATGGGGTCAACTACCAGAAGTCACGACGATCGAAGCGTCGGCTGGCAGCGAATCGGTTGGGGCCAGGAATTCGCAAAGTTAGTTACGGCCAACGGTTGCGATTTTCTCTCTTGTGCGTAGCGCTGCCCTGTTGACACATAATCTCAGTTAGCTACATTCTTGCTGTTGCAACCGAGTCTCAGTATCTCACTGGATCGATCGCAATCCTACCAACCGATCTCACCCAGCCAGCAACTGCAAGCTCGGAGCCCCACCATGATTCGCCTGCGCCCCCGCTCTGGTTTCACCCTCGTCGAACTGCTCGTTGTGATCGCGATTATTGGGGTGCTCGTCGCCCTGCTGTTGCCTGCCGTGCAGGCCGCGCGCGAAGCTGCCCGCCGCATGTCGTGCGGCAACAACATCAAGCAGATTGTGCTCGCCACGCACAACTACATGGACACCATGCAGTGCATGCCTCCAGCCGTTTGCTTGACGGCCAGTGGTGGCGGTGCGTGGTCGGCCCAAGCTCGCATTCTTCCCTATCTCGAGCAAGCTAATCTGCAGAACATTATCGACTTTCGCTACAGCTATAGCGATACGACCAATGCTCCCAAGCATGCTCAGGTGACGGCCATGAAGATTCCCGTTTTTGTTTGCCCCAGCGAAATCAAGGCTGTGGTTCGAGTGGGCACAACGGTCAATCATTTTCCCACCAACTATGGCATCAACTACGGCACCTGGCTCGTCCACGATGCCGCTTCGGGTTCCACCGGCAACGGCGCCTTCGTGGTGAATGCCCGGATCACGGAAGGAGCCTTTACGGACGGGATGAGCAACACCCTTGCCATCTCCGAAGTGAAGGCTTACTCAAGCCGCATGCAAAACAGCAGCAATCCGGGCATGCTGGGAGCAGCGGTTCCTTCGACGACAGCAGCAGTCGTGGGTTATGGCGGCACCGTGGCTGCGACGGGTCACACCGAATGGGTCGACGGCAAAGTGAGCCAAACGGGCTTTACGACCGTTTTCACGCCCAACACGAAGGTGCTCTACAACAACGCAGGGGTCGATACCGATATCGACTTCGTCTCCAAGAGTGAAAGCCTGGCCAATACCGTTCCCACTTACGCAGCGGTAACTGCCCGCAGTTTTCATCCGGGGGTTGTAGTCACCGGCATCATGGACGGCTCCGTGCGTAACGTTGCGAACAATGTTGAACTGGTCGTGTGGCGGGCAGCGGGCACGCGTGACGGCGGCGAACCCGAGCAGCTCCCCTAATGGTCTTTCTCCGCGCGAGCGTGCGGTCGCCAGTGTTCTCGGTGGTGCCTAGCTGGTATTTTGAAGGGAGAATCTCAGCCTTCCAGCTACGTTGTCAATTGACCATCCCCGTGTCTCAACACGCCATGCTCACCGCCGCCCCAACCTTCGACGTTCCCCCGGAACGTCGACCACGGCATGTTGCGGTCATTATGGATGGCAATGGCCGCTGGGCTCAGCGGCGCAACTTGCCCCGCATCGAAGGGCACCGACGTGGCGTCAACAGCGTACGGCAAACGGTCGAGGAAGCAGCGAGACTTCACCTCGAACAACTCACGCTCTATTGCCTCAGCAGCGAGAACTGGAAGCGACCGCAGCGGGAACTCGATTTTCTCATGCACTTGCTCGAACAGTACATGATCGAAGAGCGAGCGACCATTCTGAAGCAGAACATCGTCGTTTCGATCATCGGCCGCCGCGAAGGCATTCCACCGGCAACGCTGCGAGAAATGGACGAAACGGTTCGCCTCAGCGCCGCGAACAACGGTACGCGACTGTGCCTGGCGATCAACTACGGCAGCCGGATGGAAATTGTCGATGCCACGCGAGCGATTGCCCAGCAAGTGAAAGATGGTCAGTTGCAAGTCGACCAGATCGACGAGCAGACCATTTCCGACCATCTCTATACCAAGGGAATGCCCGACCCCGACCTGTTGATTCGCACCGCGGGCGAAATGCGTATCAGCAATTATTTGCTCTGGCAAATCAGCTATGCCGAATTGTGGGTGACCGAGCGCTGCTGGCCCGAGTTCGAGATTGCCGACCTGCATCAAGCCCTGCGCGATTTCGCGGGGCGAGATCGCCGCTTCGGCGGACTCAAGAACTGAAAGGGTCGGCCGTGCTTCGTTGGCGATTGCTCTCCTCTTTCATCATCATTGCCGTGATGCTCGCCCTCGTCGTGCTCGACCATCGCGAAGTGGGGCTCGGTTTGCCCGGCGTCTGGCTGTTGCCGGTGCTCCTCATCGTCACCGTGCTTGGAACCGAAGAGGTCATTTCGCTGCTGCGAAATCAAAATCACCGCCCCATCGAATGGATCACCTATGTCGGCAGTGTGGGCATTGCCCTGGCCGGTGCCGAGAAGTTGATCAAAGACATCGGGGCCAAGTTTGGCGGATCGATCGAGCCAGCCTGGGAAGGCTGGCCAATGCTCGCTGTCGCGGGCGGCGTGATTCTCGCCTTTGGGGGCGAGATGGGACGCTTTCGCAAAGCGGGCGAAGGAGCCATCGTCAATGCGGCCCTGGCCCTGTTCGCCATGATCTACGTCGGTGGCCTGATGGTATTTCTCGCCTGGCAGCGACTTGAGTTCGGCACGTTTGCCTTTCTCTCCATTCCCATCGTCGTCAAGTTTGCCGATACCGGCGCGTACACACTCGGCCGCTTGATTGGCCGGCACAAGATGACGCCGCTGCTAAGCCCCGGCAAAACCTGGCAAGGCGCCTTCGGCGGCGTGCTCGCAGGCTGTGCCGCCAGTTGGATCAGCTTCACCTATTTGCAACCGGCGTTACTTTCCCAAGAAGCTGCTGCGACGCATGTTTCCCCACCTCTGATTGCTGTCTTGCTCTACGGCTTTGCTCTCACGCTCGCCGGCATGCACGGCGATCTGGCCGAGTCGTTGCTCAAACGTGAAATGAATCGCAAAGACAGCAGCACGTGGCTCCCCGGCCTCGGCGGTGTGCTCGATATCATCGACAGCGTGCTCATTGCCGCTCCCGTCGCTTATCTCTTCTGGCACATGGGCTGGGTGGGATAGTTTCAGGTAACCCGAAGTGTGAGCGAGGAGAGCGAACTGGCACTCTCCTCGCTCACACTTCGGGTTACCTCAAAAGCGCGTATAATCTTCGCAGGAGCAAGTCAGCGAGCGGACTGACGCACGTTAAGGAGCGGACTGTGGCAGATGAAGACAACGAAGGCGAACTCGTCCCGGATCCGGTGATTCCTCGGTTCAATCCCGATGGAGCCGCGACGGGCAACGACGATGACCGCCTCAAGCACATCGAAGACCTGATTCAGACGATCAAGGAATCAGCCGACAAGATGGCCGCTGACGGCAGCAGTCGGGGCGATCTCAAGCTCATCAGCCGCACGTTGCGAGAACTTCGTTACGCGTTCAAGGTCTTCTCCCCTTATCGCAAGCGGCGCAAAGTGACTGTGTTTGGTTCGGCTCGCACCAAGCCCGAAGAGGCTGCGTATCAAGAGGCCGTTCATCTCGGCCGCGTCTTTGCCGAGAACGATTGGCTGGTGGTCACCGGCGCCGCAGCGGGCATCATGGAAGCCGGCCATCAAGGCGCCGGCCGCGAGCACTCGATGGGGCTCAACATCATGCTGCCGTTCGAGCAGCAGGCGAACCCCGTGATTCGCGACGATCACAAACTCGTCCACATGAAGTACTTCTTCACGCGCAAGCTGATGTTCGTGAAAGAATGCGACGCCGTCGTTTGCTTGCCCGGCGGGTTTGGCACGCTCGACGAAGCCATGGAAGTCATCACGCTGCTGCAAACCGGCAAGCGCGACATGGTCCCCGTCGTGCTGCTCGATCCACCGGGTGGCAAGTACTGGGCAGACCTCAACGAATTCCTCATCACGCATTTGCTCGGCAATCGGTTAATCTCCCCGGAAGATCAGTACCTGTATCGCGTTTGCGACAGCTACGAAGCGGCTCTGGAAGAAGTGCTCAACTTCTTCCAGGTCTATCACAGCATGCGTTACGTGAAGCGGGAGCTCGTTTTCCGTTTGAACGAACCGCTGTCGCCGGCTTTGCTCGAAGCCATTCAGGCGAACTTTCAAGACATCCTCGCCGAAGGAACATTCACGCAGCGGGATGCTTTGCCGGCAGAGAAAGACGAGCCCGATCTTGCGGGCAAGGCACGGCTCGTCTTCACCTTCAATCGCCGCCACTTTGGTCGCTTGCGACTGCTCATCGATTCCATCAACCTCGGACGACTCGCCGAGAATCGTTTCGGCAATAAGTAGAGAACTCTCACCATGCTCATTCCACGTGGCCTGTCGCTCTTGTTCTTGCTGCTGATCGCCACCGCATCCTTGGCTGGCGATTGGCCGCAGATCCTCGGCCCGAACCGTGATGGCCACGCCGATGGTGAAAAGCTCAGCGACAAATGGCCGGCTGCCGGCTTGAAGCCCGAGTGGACCTATCCACTCGGCAGCGGCTATGCCGGCCCAGCGGTCGTCGGCAAGCAAGTGATTGTGTTCCATCGCAAGGAAGATGAAGAAATCGTCGAGTCGGTCGATCTTGCGACCGGCAAGCTCATCTGGCGAACAGCTTTCCTCGCGACCTATCGCGGCGGCATCGATTCCGATACCGGGCCCCGATGTGTGCCGGTGGTCGTTGGCGATTCGGTCTATGTGTTCGGTGCGGCCGGCGACCTGCACTGCGTGGCACTCAAGAACGGCGCAGAGCGCTGGTCGCGCAGCCTGTTTGCCGATTACGCCGGTGATGAAAACTACTTTGGCGCGGGGAGCACTCCATTGGTGATTGGCGACCGCGTCATCTGCAACGTCGGTGGTCGCAAGGCGGGGCTCGTCGGCGTCGATGCCAAAACGGGCAAGACGGTGTGGCAGGGTACCGACGAAGGAACCAGCTATGCTTCACCCACCATCGTGACGGTTGCGGGCAAGCCACAAGCGCTGTTCGTCACGCGATTGAATGCGCTGCTTGTCGATCCCGTCACGGGCACTACCAGCAAGATGCTCTCCTTTGGTGCGCGGGGACCAACGGTGAATGCCGCAACACCGCTGGTCTTCGATGGCACGGTCTTTCTCACCGCCAGTTACAACATCGAAGCAGTTCTTGCCACCGTGCAATCGCCGGCCGAAGTGCGTTGGCACAATGGCGATGTGCTCAGCAGTCAATACGTCACGCCCGTCTATCACAAGGGCTACCTGTACGGCATTCATGGCAGGGAAGATTCTGGTACGCCCGGGGCTCTGCGTTGCATTGAAGCCAAGACTGGCAAGCTTGCTTGGGAGAAGCCCGGCTTCGGTATTGCACACATCATCCTGGCTGGCGATCAACTGCTGCTCGCCAAGCTGACGGGCGAACTGGTCCTCGCCGCTGCCGACAACACCACTTATCGAGAACTCGCCCGCGCTAGTTTTACGACGAACAAGACACGGGCCATTCCTGCTCTCTCACAAGGTCGCTTCGTCACTCGCACGACAGAGAATGGCCAGGGGAAATTGATCAGTGTGAAAGTGGGAGAGTGAAAAAAATCTTTAGAACGAATTCCTCTGCCCGAGTGCCCGCCGTATCGCCTGATCGACTTGGGCTCGCGATGGTTTATCAGCCGCCAACTGCTTCCGGTTGCCATCTGCCTGCATCAACAGGTTGCACATCACTAGCTGAACCTTTTCCACGTCCGCAATGGTCCACGTCGCATCGTGAAAGAGGCTTTCCATAAACTGGGACCAACAGGCATACCAGTTGTGGTTTGCATAACAGCTGTCTAAACACTGGACGACAGCCGTTCGAATTCGCTCCGCGCACATTTCTGCACCCATGGCCCGCTGGGTGTTGAATAAATGCCTTGGCGGAAATAGGAAGTGCATTTACTGTGCCTACGCTGGCTTCCGGCTCGGAGGGAACTATAACCGCCGGATATGAAACCCACCGTCGACGTGAATCCGCTCGCCGGTGCTGAAGGGGAGCGATCCGCTGGCGAGCATGCTCACGGCCGCGGCGACATCGCCTGGTTGGCCCCAGCGGCGAATGGGGGACATGCCATCGGCGATCAGCTTGTCGTATTTCTCTTGCACGGGGGCGGTCATATCGCTGGCAATCACTCCCGGGCAAATCTCATAGACGCGAATCTGCTCGTCGGCCAGGCGCGTGGCCAGCAGCCAGGTCATCATCTGCATGGCCGCTTTCGCCATGCAGTAGTCGGCGCGGTTCGTCGAAACCGCGAAGGCCGAGATCGACGAGATGTTGATGATCGTTCCCGGTTGCTTCCGTTGCACCATCTCGTTCGCGGCAGCTTGGGCCAAAAAGAACGGCCCCTTCAGATTCGTGGCAAAGACCTGATCCCAACTCTCTTCGGTGGCTTCGAGCAGATCCTTGCGTCCCGGCGAAGTGATCCCCGCGTTATTCACGAGCAGATCGAGCCGGCCGAAGTGCGCCATCGCCTCGGCGACTAGTCGCTGGCGATCCGCCGTCACGCTGATATCGGCTTGCACGACGAGAGCCTCGCCGCCCGCCGATTGAATGGTATTTGCCACTTCATCGGCCGCATCGCGGCGACTGAAATAGTTGATCACGACCGCCAAGCCATCCGCTGCCAATCGCTCGGCAACCGAGCGTCCAATCCCGCGGCTCCCGCCGGTAACAATCGCAACGGGACAACTGGAAGGAGTTTTGCTGCTGACCAAAGACATGACGGAAATCGCTAACGAGTGATGAACGAAGGAAGTCCACCATGATAACGTCTTCTCCGTTGGCCGGAACAAAGATACTCACGCAGTTCCGGCAAGCTTCGCAAGGCACGCCGGAACGGCGCGGCGTACCGCTTGCTGCGGGCCTACTTCTTGTTCTTTTTCTTGGCTCCACCGCCCCCTTCATTGACCGGTCCGGACATGGGTGGTGTTTCATAAAACTTGCCATCATCGATCAAGCGTGGATCGCCCGTCCGTTTCAGTTCGCCCAGCAGTTGCTCTTCCATTCTGGCTCGCGCCGAAGCGTATGTCGGATCAGCAGCCACGTTCTTCACTTGCTGCGGATCCTTGCGCAGGTCGTACAGTTCTTCGCGTGGACGTTTGCCATAGACCCAGTCGAAATGCTGTTTCCACTTCGGATCGTTCCGCACGCCGACGAGCCACGCCTTTGCTGGACCGGCATCTTCATCGGGCAAAGTGACGCGCGTCTCTTCGGTAATCTCGGTCGCGGTTGGCACATGGTCGCCGTCCAAGCGATAGGGATCGCCGAGCGGCCAACGATCGGGCTTGAAGTTGATGATGTAGAGGAAGTCGTGCGTCCGAATTGCCCGCTGCGGATACGGCATGAAGTCGGCACGAGCATTTTCGACGTGCCGCTCGCGGCCAATGAATACTGCGTTCCGCTCGGGCTCGACTTGCCCCGACTTGTCCGACTTGAGTAACTTCACCAGGCTGCGCCCCGTCATTCGTTCGGGAATGGGCTCGCCCGCCGCTTCGAGAAAGGTTGGGGCCAGATCGGTCAGGCTGACCAGGTCATCAACCACGCGTCCCGACTTCGCCCCGCCCCAGCGAATGGCCAGCGAGACATTCGAGCCGAAGTCGTACAAGTTGCACTTGCCGTGTGGAAAGCCCGGCGGACCGTGATCCCCACTGACGACGACAATCGTGTTGTCGAGTTCTCCCGCGGCTTCGAGTCGCTTGAGCAACACACCCAGTGAGGCATCGAAGGCTTGTGCTTCTCCCAGGTAATCGGCAAAGTCCTCGCGCATTTCGGGTACATCGGGCAGAAACGCCGGCAACTTCCCTTGCAGCGACTCGGGGTCGATTCCCCACAGATTCTTGCCCGAGCCCTTGATCCACTTGCGATGAACGTTTGTCGGTCCGAACCAGTAACAGAAGGGTTGATCGGGCTGGCGCGCGGCCAGGAAAGCATCGAAGTTCTTAGCTACTTCGTCGTAGATCGGTTGTTTAGCGGCCTCGAGTTCAGTGCCGTTCGCCACTAGTTTCGTTACGTTTTGAGAAAACTGATTGAAACGGCCACCGGCTTTCTCATAGGCAAACTTGCCGTTGCCATAAGGAGCGTCGTTCGGTGTCCCCGGTCCCCAAACTTTGTACGTCTCGCCGATGTGATACCCGGCTTCATTCAAAATGAGAGGGTAGGCAGGCTGTAAGTAATCCCACACCGCACCGCGGAGAATCGAAGCTCGTCCCGTTCGCCAAAAGTGCTGCCCCGAGAGAAGAGCGCTGCGACAAGGCGTACAACTGGGGGCCGAGACAAAGGCGCGGCGAAACAGAACTCCTTCTTTGGCGATACGGTCAAAGTTCGGTGTCTTGACGACGTCGTTGGCCGTCCCCGGCCCATCGACGGCGGCATACGCACTGGCGTAGCGTCCCCAGTCGTCCGCAAAGGCAAACACGATGTTCGGTTTCTTCTCAGCAACAGTGATTTCCACTGCCACGATCGTGATAAACGACATCAATAGGAAGGAGAGGATCCAACAGCGATTCATCCGTGTACTCCGGAGAGGATTTCTGTTCGTAGCGTGGGCTTTAGCCCACGTAGAGCCGCGTCAGGCAGTCCGACGTGGGCGGAAGCCCACGTTATAAGTTGGCTCTTTGATGCACGGGCCCCCGCGATTATTGCCGCTGGCCATGTCCGTCACCACACTTTACCGGGGGTTTCTCTAGCGAAATGTGGATGTTGCCGTTATTGTGAAGTGCTGCAGAACCAAGGGGCATTTCACAGGGGTTAGGGCATGATACGCGTGATGAATTGGGCAGGGATCGCGGCACTGGCATTGGTCCTGGGGATAGAGCCCGCTTGGAGTCAAACGCCGCAGCAATGGCAACAACAGCTGCAGCGGATGCGTGCTCAGGGGCAGCAGCCCAACATTCAATGGGAAAATGCTCAGCTCTCCGGCGCCATCAAAGGGATGCAAGGAACGCTGGTGCAAGTCGCCGCCGAAGGTGGTGAGCAGTGGATCGTGCAACTCGAAGCGCGACCGCAGGACGTTGTCTACCAAGGGACCGCCGACCCCAGCTTTGTGAAGCCGGGCATGCTGGTTGAGTTCAAAGCAAAGGTGAATAAGAAGGGCCAGGCGACTGACCCGATCAGCAGTCTGACGGTGTTTACGGTGCGTGAGGGACGCGGCGTGGGCATCGCTCCCGAAGGTGGTCTCGCCAAAGGTGAAGGAGAACTCTTTACCGATAACAAGCCCGAAGAAAAGAAGGGCCCGCGCGTGAAGAACGATGATGATGCCGTCTATCTCGTTGCCGGGCAAATCACCAAGCTCAGCCGCCTGGGCGAAATGACCATCAACTGCGCGGGGACGACCGTGAAGGCCGAACTCGACAAGGAAGCCAAGGTCGCCATCGATGTGAATCATCTGCAATTTGCCCAAGTTGGCGATAAGGTCGAAGTGCGCGCCCGCTACCCCATGGGGCAGAAAGCCGCGGGCCAAGGGCTCGCTTCGCAAATCTCGGTGACGGGTACCAAGCCACTCGGCGAACCGAAGAAACGTGTCCTTCCTGGTAAGGGTGACGACGCTGCAGAACCCAAGG
>Ga0138256_10008366_pt1 | contig 10873 bp, 8 predicted proteins | sample KNB2016incub_MG_FD_105486 | JGI IMG/M metagenome (GOLD analysis project Ga0138256, IMG submission 105486) | Active sludge microbial communities from wastewater in Klosterneuburg, Austria - KNB2014incub_MG | ecosystem: Engineered > WWTP > Activated sludge > Unclassified | place: Austria... | reverse complement strand
ATCAGACAAAAGCTCTGATAGAGTTGTTCTTTTCTTTGACGCTGCTTGTGAAAGTTTGTAGAGATCATATGGAGGCAATCCAAAAACATCAAGATGAAAAGCCTTAAAAAGCGATTCGTCTTCTGCATAATTATGGATTGCTTCAAGAAGTGTGAGAAGTTTTTGGGTGATTGGCTCCTCAAGAACGTCTTCTGATAAATCTGCGAATGCGGGTACATCTGCTTCCATAAGAGCTTGTACTACATTTTTTGCCTGTGCGCGGGTGCGCGTGATCACTGCAACCTCATGTGCAACTACACCTTTACTAAGAATTTCTTTAATATTTTCTACAACCCCTTTGGTTTCATTAAGCGGATTTGCAACTTCCATAATATCAATAAGATGACTGCTTTTCTCTTTTTGTGCTTTCAGTTTCTGGTCTTCTGTGCCAAGCATTTGGATTGAAGAATCTAGAATTGTTTGGTGACTTCTGTAGTTGCTCGTGAGTGTTATAATTTTTGCATCTTTGTATAACGTTTTAAAGCTTCTGAAGTTTTCAACAGATGCTCCCTGAAAGCGGAATATTGCCTGTTTCTCATCTCCAACAACAAATATGTTTGGGTTTTCATGAAAGCTTGTCAGATATTTTATAATTTTATTCTGGGCATTATTGCTATCCTGGTGTTCATCTACAAGAATATATTGGTACTGCTCCATGATGCGAAGCCTGAAGTCTTGATCACTTTGTAGCTTAGTGAGAACACCCATAATAAGATCATCGTAGTCATATAGATTTTCTTTTGAGAGATTTTTTTGATATTCATCATAAAGCACTTGCAGCTCTTCATTCCGCTCTATTTCTGTGAGCTTTGTCTTATAAATTCCTTTCAAGGATCCTTTTACTCTTGTACTTTCTTTGTCAGGAATTGCATCAAATGCAGATTTTTCTGCTTTTATAATTTCTGCGAATTCCTGTGGGTCTACACCTTCGCGTTTCAGGTCTGCGATTGCGCGCATTGCTTCTGAAACATAGTGATATGGTTTTCGGAAAGGCTTGATACTTCTGAACGTATTTTTATCAAGCGTGTTCTCAAGCATTTTTGCTTTTTCGACATCATCAAGCAGTCTCATTCCAAGCATGTCCCAGAAATCATCCGGATGCTCTTCTATAACATGTGCACAAAATGCATGAAATGTATAGATATTTACATGGTGTGCTTCGTGGCCAATTATGGCATGCAATCTTTCACGCATATTTGTGGCCGCAGCTTGTGTGAATGTAAGTGCTAAAATATTTGAGGCATTTATTTGTGTTTTAAGAAGTATGTTTGCAATACGAAGTGTGAGTATTTGAGTTTTGCCTGTGCCAGGACCTGCTACAACCATAACGGGTCCTTCAATAGCGTCTACCGCTTCTTTTTGCTCTGCATTTAGTGAGTTGTATTTTGAATCAAAAACCTTGTGACTTGGCATATGACACAATTGTACAAGGACTAACTACGAAGTTGATGCCAACCTCTGAAGAACCAGATCGTAACCCCCACAACCTCGTTTTAACCACTGTGCAACCCGAGTCACAGTGGTTGTGGAAACAGAAAGTTTGGTTGCGATTTCTTGATATGACATTTTTTTATCAAACAAAAGCTTAGCGATGTTTATGCGTTTCGCAAATTCTTCAAGCTCTACAGGTGTAAGCAAATCACGAAGAAAATTTAGTGTTTCCTGCCTATTTTTTACTTTGAGAAATGCATCAGCGAGCAATACTTCTTTTTCATTCTGTGCGTGATATTCTGACATATTATGTGATTGTACACATATATATCCGGGTTGACAAATCATATTACTATGTTACAATGATGATATGAAAGCCCCTTCTGCAAACTACAAACCTCTTCTCCATCTCCACCCGCATATGGCGGGATAATTGTGTGGCTTAATTTACAAAAACATTATCACCGCCCGAAAATCGGGCGGATTTTTTTAAATATGAAAAATATTACAGAATCAACAATCAGACAACAAACAAAACCAATAAACGCATACATTGCGGAGGGAATGATTGGATCGCAAGAAAACGAAGATACCTTCGCTCTTTTTAGGAAAGTTCAGAGTGGATGTGTTTATGAACAAGCAATTGGACGACTTCAGACAGACGCACAAGGAGAGGGGCTTGAGTCTACAGCAAACAGTAGTTCTGGGGCTTATTTTCTTAATGAAAATAGTATTGGCTCATCTAAAAGCACAAGTGATGCACTTGTGGCCCTTCGTAAAGCAGGCGCAATGGATTTGCCCCAATTTCAAAGTTTAGATTCAAAACTCAAACTAGGACCAGGTGTTGGATTTGTTATGCCTCCGAATTGTTATTTGGGTTTGCTTGACTCGGGTTCAAGGAATCCTGAATATGCTTTGAATTACAACGCACCAGGTGGCACAGAACTGGCGCGGCGAGGGATATCTAATATCATTGGCGCATCTGTTTATCCGGAAAAAGAAAGTCCTGTTGATCCAAGTGGATGTTTTCAGGTTTCTGGCGCTACTGAGGGTTTGCAAGTTTCAATTCAAGCAATAAAAGAAATAAGTGGTGATACATCACGGGTGGCACTACTTGGTCCAGGATACTATGCAGCACCACTTGCTGCGGCTAGACTTGGCTTTGCTCCATACAGAATCGCTTCGAAGTTTATGAACCCAAACACAGGATTCTTGCCAAGTCCTGATGAAATACAATCACAAATGACAGACGATACAAAATTGATAGTAGTTGCAGCTCCAAACAACCCAGACGGAGCAGACTACAGCCAGAAAGATTGGGAAGGAATACTTGGAGGACTTAAGAAAAAACCACAAACAAGACTTCTGCTTGATAATATATTTGGTGGGCTTAGATTTGACCAAAGCACAGAGGATCCCTGCTTAGCAAAAGCTGTGGAACTGGGTGTCATGGATCAGATTATCGTGACTGGTAGCTTGTCAAAATCAATAAATCTTCCAGGTCCTCGCATTGGGTGGCTTGCAACAGCAGATTCCAAAATGCAAGGTGTGATAAACGAAATTCTTGTAGACCAGAAGTGTAACCCTCAACTCACCCAGACTCCAATCCTTGAGTTTGAGGGCTTAGCCTGTAAGGTTGATGCACTAATGAAAAATGATAAGAAAATAAAAACCCCCGAAGAAGCCCTAAGAATTGTTGGAGTCCTACCCTCATCTTTTGGACAAAGAGAGTTTGGACAGATGTACAGAGAGAGACAAGTATGGAAACAAGAAGTGTTGAAATACTACAAAGGAAATTTGGAGGTTGTCACAGAGATGCTTAATAAGTCTGGTGTCATGGTGAACGGATCACCAAACAGAGCTGGTTTTAATACATTTGTGCAACTTAATGTTCCCAAAGGGACAAATAGCATGGATTACTTGTCACAACTCATGATGACAACAGCAACGTATTCACAAGTGAGTCCGTGCTTTGGGTTACCGCAAAAAACGTGGGATCAAGACAAAGGTTTGTGGTTCAGAATTTCCTATGCATGCGATCGACAAGACCTGATAGAGGGAGTTCAAAGATTGGTCGCATTTAATCGATTTTATACAAGTAACCCTCCAAGTCAAAATAAATTGCAAGTTTCTTATGACAACCAAGTATGAAAAAATTTCTTAAGTACTCAGCTGCCGAAATAGAAAGTATTAATGGAGTTTTGGAAAAAAAATTACTTAATATTAAAAATAAGCTATCTTTCTGGGAAGCTCTTGATGAGGTATTTTCTAATATTTATATAGACAATCTCATTAAGAAAAAAGGTGCAAATTCATCTGATCAAAAATTATCAGCCGGCACCTCAGTAAAGAATGCTCCCAGCATACTATTAAAAACACTTACGGAATCTATCCGTTCAAATAATTATAGATTTTATACACCAAGTTGCGGAAGCGAGGCTGCTCGTCAGGCAATAGCGGTGAGAGAGTCTATTTCAGCTAACTTAAAAAGTTCTATCACCGTAAATAATGTTGTTATGTCTGTCGGGTCAACAGGTGCCATAAGCTCTGTATTTGAGATAACAAAAAAACTTTATCCAAATGGCCAGGTTATTATTGCCGCCCCAACTTATTATCTCTATAAATTTTGTGCAAGGTATTATGGTCTAGATTACATTGAGGTCTCAAGGCCGTTATCAAATGTTCAATCGTCATTTTTATGTTTTGAACAAATTCTATCTGCAATAAATGCAAGAATCAAACTTTTGTGTATCGTGAATCCAACAAATCCAACCGGTGAATACTACTCTCAAAAACAGATTGAAGATGTGTTAGCTAAAGCTAAACAATTCGGGACTATGGTTCTTGTGGATGAGCTTTTTAACTTTCTTGATTATAAAGGTATAACAAACAGATCGTCATCACTTAAAGCAGCAGAAAAAGTAAATGCAGAAGAAAACTTAATTCTGGTCAACGGATTTTCAAAATCTCAAAATTTGGCTGGCCTGCGTATAGGCTACTCTATTACAAGAAATGATAAATGGTTGAAATGCTTGAATCAAGTTAATCAAGTAAGATTCTGCTTCCCAATCGGTTATCAGTATGACGAAATGATTCAACTAGATTGCGTTATTCGTAGTATAAAAACTCTTATAGAAAGAGGCTCTTCAAAAGATGCAGCTATAAAAAAAGTCTGTCAGGCTTATGGTGTAGATATTGATCAGTACAGACTTGACAAGCAGTTTGGTCAATATTGGAAACAAAGTGGTTGTGCCCTGACTGATTATACAAATCAACTTCTTGAGTCGGATAATATACTTTCTGGGATTACAGATTGTTCTATCAAACCACAGGCTGGATTTAATAGTTTTAGAAAAATAAAACTCAAAGATAAGATAAATTACTTTGATTTTGCATTGAATTGTTTCCTTGCGACTGGAGTAAAAATCGAACTTGGCCCATGTTATGGTCTCGGACAAAAGTATTGGGAGAAAAGTGATGGGATATGGCTGCGTCTTACAACGGCAAGGAACAAAAAAACGTATAAAAATTCATTAAATTTATTCAGATCTTTTGTCCAATCTTATCCAAAGAATAAAATTTTAGATATTGATATGCGGTTTGACTAATTTGTCATTTGTTACAATCATGACATGGACAATCTGCCGTTTTATAAAAAACAAATATTCATAGGTGAAGTAGACAAAGATGACAAAATTATCGGACCTGTTGAGAGATGGAAAGCACACAGAGAAAACATACTCCATAGGGCAATATCTGTAGTTGTGTTTTATGAAGATAAAGTATTTGTCCAACACCGCAAGCACCCGCTTTTTGACGGATATTTTGACATAACCATTGCCTCTCACCAGCTTTTTGAAAATGGAAAACTGCAAGAAGATATTGATAGTGTTTCCGCGAATCTATTGCGCGAGTGGAATGTGAGCAACAAAGATCTTGTTGCGCCGCCTAAGTTCATGGGCAAAATTTATTATCAATCAGATGACAAAAACAGTGAGTTTCATGAACAAGAGTTTGATTATTACTACAAAGTAGAATTAAAAAGTTTGAAGTTGCCCGTTATGGATTATTGTTACGGTTTCTCACTCCTGCCGCTTGATGAAATAAAAGCAGGAAAACATGGAATTCTGGCTAATGTGACTCCGTGGACTAAAAAAGCTATTAATGACGGAGTTCTATAGAGCTTTTTACTATCTCCACAACTTTCTCAATATCGTGACTATTGAGATGTGGACCGAGAGGTAAAAATATTATTTTATTTTTTTGGCTCCAAGGGCTATCGTTTAGCTCAAACCTCACAAAAAGACCTTTGCTTCTTAAGTTTTGCAAAATCTCGTCGGCATGGGTCAAGTCCAACCTCACAGGAAAACCTCTAAGCTCCTCTCTATCACTTCCATCGTACTCAAGCTGTTGAATATCACTGCGACTATCAAAAACATTTTGCATAAGTTTTTCATACTGCAGAACTTGCTCACGTTTGATTCTTTTTATATTTTCGTAATCAAGTCTGCTGTGTAATTCTGCAAAAATATTGAAGGTTCCTGAAGCTTCTTTGCTGTCACCAATAAAATCATAACCCAAGATCATACATCTTTCTGCAAACTTTCCCAGAAATAAGGAGATTATGTTTGGTGAAATATATTGAAGAAATAATAATGTCTGGAAAATTATCCAAAAGGATATAACCGTAATTTTGTTGAAAAAGGATTGTATTACTTTTGGTTTTTCCCAAAATAAATCCTCTTCTTTACCGTAGATTGCAGCTCCCTGAAGCGGCATAACCTTACGCCAACTATCTATTATGAAATGATTTTTTCTAAGTATCTTTACTTCACTTGGATTTATTATTGAATGGACACTGTCTTCAATAATAATTGTGTCATATGGAATTTCAGAAACCCAATCTCTATTTTGTGCAAGCAGATTATTTTTTATGCCGACTGCATGGAAAATAATAATAATCTTTGGCGAATGCTTTTTTATGGCATCTCTTAATATTTTTTCATCAGTTTGGAAGTTTTGATCGCATTCGTAGTGCGCACACACGATACCGTGTGTGCGCATATTCTCCACCACATCATTACACCAAAAACTTGGTATTAGCACTATGGATCCTTTTTTGATTTTTTTATATTTAATGACATCCCAAACTGCATCTTCCCACGAAAGGTAATGTAGACTTTTTGTACCTTCGGGTAGGGCTTCAATTCCATTTTTACCTATATACGAGAAGGTATTAAACGGTTGAACTGGAATCATAATCAAGATTAAATAAATGCTTGGGTAGTTTTTTTAAGAAGATCTTGGTCGGGACGGAGGGACTTGTCAGGCTTACCCTTGCCAGTTGCGACTAACAGGAGCAGGTGGCTTAGGGAAAGCGGATCCCGATGAGTGAACACGAAATCGGGGAACCAGCAAATATCCGCTGCGTTTAAGAAATTATAAGTGTCGGGACGGAGGGACTTGAACCCTCGACCTCACGCTCCCAAAGCGTGCGTTCTAAGCCATCTGAACTACGTCCCGTTGTTTCAATTTTTACCTTGGGTATTGTATCACTCTAAACAAGTATAATCTAGGCTAGATAAATCATATGACAACAGTCAAAGAGATCGCAAAGCCGATGTTTGTAATGTACATTCTCATCGCAATTGTGGCGCTTATTAAGATGCCCCTTGGCACGCTTTTCTCACCTCCACTAACACCTGAAAATACGAAGAGGTATGAATATATAATCCCAAGTAGCGAGAGAGAAAACTTTGAGTACGGACTTGTCACAACAGTTTCAGACGGAGATACAATTGAGATAAATGATAAAGACAAGATAAGATTTCTCGGGATAGATACACCAGAACTTGAGCACAAATCAAGCAATATTAAACTTGAGTGTTTTGCAAAAGATGCTGAGGCAAGAATGAAACAACTGGCTCTAGGAAAATATGTATATCTTGAAAAAGAATCGCGTGATAAAGATAAATACGGAAGGCTTCTCAGAAATGTTTTTCTTCCGCTTGACAAAGAAGAAACAAAATTTCTTTATCTGAATGGCTATATGCTTGGCGAAGGTTATGCAAGGCTTTATGTACTTGAGAAGAAGCTCAAATACAAAAGTGACTTAGAGGTTTATCAAGAAGAAGCACAGCTTGATAAAAAGGGATTGTGGGGTTCATGCGATAGAGAAAAATTCAGATGGTAAACATTTTCTCAAAAGAGTCTTTCTCTCTGCAAAAGTCCCACTTTTTTTCTCCCCCACTTGACACCGAAGAACGTTGCAATAGGCACAGCAAGGATGATGCCAATACTTGAGACAACAGTCCTCACAAGCTCCTCTGCAATAGATTCTTTTTGAAGAATTATCCAAAGAGGTGTGTCTGATTTATAAATAATTAGAAATAGGGGAAGTGCTGCACCAACATATACAAGAACAAGTGTGTTCACAAGTGAAGCAATGTGATCACGTCCTATCTTCATAGCTTCTGCAAAAAGGGCCGGCTTTTTCATGTCTGGCTTGGCTTTGCTCAGAGAGTAAACAATATCAATTTGTGAAATTGTTACATCATCAAGCACACCCATAGAGCTTATAATCATGCCGGCAATAAGAATGTTTGAGAGTTTGAAGCTCTCGCCAAAACGAAAAGATACTGCTGTTGCCTCGTCAGTTGTATAACCTGTAAGAAATGCCAGCTGCGTAAAGACTACGGCCAATATACCCGTTATTACAAGTGCTAGAAGCGTTGAAATAACTGCTAAAGTTGTCTGATTTGAGAAACCGTGAGAGATATAGAAAGTAAGCGGAACTACAATAAGTCCCGTCAGAAGCGACATCATGACAGGATCAACGCCGGCAATGATTTGGGGAATTGTCACACCTGTTAGAAACAAGAAAGATGCCGCCATAGCAAGTATCGAAAGAACCCCACGGAATCTTCCAATAAATGCAACAACCAAGAAAAACAAACCAATAATTATTGCATATGGAATGGTTCTCTCTCGCTCCACGATTGATGCCACCTGTTTGTTATTAACATTATCAACTGAAACTATTACTCTATCTCCAACTGAATATGTAGGTTTTGTGATGTAGTTGTCTGAGAAAGTTTTCACTTTGTAACCAACGCTACTATTTGTTTGCGGGTCAAATACTTCTATATTTACTTCTTCTTTAGATAACACACTTGTTACGACTCCCTGAAGCAATTTTGATTTTGTAGCAGCAAAAACATTTTGTGAAAAAACGCCACTCAATAAAAACACCACAAACAATCCTATCCACAATTTATTTACCATTTTATTTTTCATAGTTATTTTCCGATGATACCATGTATCAGGCACAATTTGAACTACAGAAAAAGTTTTTGATTGCTGACGCTAATTATTACTCTTGACAGACGTCAACTTGGTTTTTACAATATTAGCAGAGTAATAGTTTGTTTGCTAACACCTATGGAAAATCCATTTGATAAACCAATCCAAAACCCGCTTGAAAAATATACCGTTGAGCTGACAGAAAAGGCTAAAACAGGCAAGATTGACCCTGTGATAGGGCGCGATAGTGAGGTGCGGCGCGTGATACAGATTTTGTCGCGCCGCACAAAAAACAATCCTGTCCTTCTTGGTGACCCAGGTGTCGGAAAAACAGCAATCGTTGAAGGCTTGGCTCAAAGAATAATAGACGGTGATGTCCCAAATGTATTAAAAAATAAAAAATTACTTTCCCTTGATCTTGCCTCACTCCTTGCCGGCGCATCATTCCGGGGCGAGTTTGAAAAGAGGCTTAAAGCAGTTCTTGAAACAATTGAGAAATCTGAGGGACAATACGTGCTTTTTATTGATGAACTTCACACAATTGTCGGTGCCGGGGGGGCTGAAGGGGCAGTGGATGCAGGCAACATGCTTAAGCCCGCACTAGCGCGTGGCTTGTTGCACGCAATAGGCGCAACCACAGTACGAGAATACAGACAGCACATTGAAAGAGATCCAGCTCTTGAGCGCAGGTTCCAACCGATATTTGTGGAGGAGCCAAGCATAGAAGACAGTGTATCAATACTACGCGGAATAAAAGAAAAATATGAAGTTCATCATGGAATAAAAATCACAGATGATGCGCTAATTGCATCTGTCAACCTATCTGTCAGGTATATCGCCGACAGATATCTCCCAGACAAAGCAATAGATCTAGTTGACGAGGCAGCCGCTTCAGCAAAAATAGAGATTGACAGCATGCCGACATCTCTTGATGAGCTTAAGCGGCAAATAACGCGCACTGATATTGAACTAGCTGGAATAAAACGTGACGATGGGGCAAAAGAGAAAGAGACAAAATTAAAGACAGAGAGAGACATAATGCAAAAAGATTTTGATGTCCTTGAAAAGAAATGGAAAGAACAGAAAGGAATAATAAGCAAACTTCAGGATGCAAGAATAAAACTTGAAAAGAAAAAGATAGAGCTTGAAAAAGCCGAGCGTGAAGTGATGCTTACAGAAGCTGCACAGATAAAGTATGGAGATATTCCTGAAGTTGAAAAAGAAATTACAGAGCTTCAAAGAAAATGGGAAGCCATACCTGAGACAGAGAAGGTACTTCGTGAGCAAGTGACAGAAGTGGATATCGCAAGCATTGTGGCACGGTGGACCAGTATCCCGCAATCTAGACTTCTTGCCACAGAATCTCAAAAAGTTGCCCATCTTGGTATTGAGATGAAAAAGAGAGTCGTCGGACAAGATGAAGCAATAGACAAAATTGTTGGTGCCATAAAGCGCTCACGTGCAGGCCTTGCTGATGAAAATAAACCGATTGGGTCATTTTTATTCTTAGGTCCAACAGGGGTTGGGAAAACAGAAACAGCCAGAGCTCTTGCCACCAGTCTTTTTAATGATGAAAAAACATGATAAGGATTGATATGAGTGAATATTCAGAAAGCCACTCAATAGCGAGACTTATTGGATCACCTCCAGGGTATGTGGGTTATGAAGAAGGCGGACAGCTTACAGAAGCAGTGCGCCGCAAACCGTATTCTGTGATATTGCTTGATGAAATTGAAAAAGCTCATCCGCAAATATTCAATACATTTCTGCAGATATTTGATGACGGCAGACTGACAGACGGAAAAGGCAAGACGGTAAGTTTCCGAAACACAATAATCATAATGACTTCAAATCTTGGCTCTGACGCATACAATGTAGAGAAATACACAAGAAAAATGATAGAGCTAAAGGTAATTGATTCTGTGAGGACATTCTTTAAACCCGAGTTTATAAATCGTCTTGACAATATTATTGTGTTCAATCCCATGAATAAAGAAATGATGAGGGAAATTGTTCGATTGCAGATAGATCTTGTAATGAGAAGACTGTTAAAAAACGGATACAGATTTGAAGCAACCAAAAACATTGAAGAGTATTTGCT
>Ga0138256_10008365_pt1 | contig 10875 bp, 6 predicted proteins | sample KNB2016incub_MG_FD_105486 | JGI IMG/M metagenome (GOLD analysis project Ga0138256, IMG submission 105486) | Active sludge microbial communities from wastewater in Klosterneuburg, Austria - KNB2014incub_MG | ecosystem: Engineered > WWTP > Activated sludge > Unclassified | place: Austria... | reverse complement strand
CTTTGCTCCGGAAACTTCCATGAACGTCGGAAGCAGGTCGATCAAATGTCCTATTTCGTTCGTGATCGTGTTCGGCTTTATCTTTTTATTCCATCGAACTAACATCGGCGTCGTCAGGCCGCCTTCGTATGTCCAAGTCTTGTATCGCCGAAACGGCGACGATTGAGCGGTCGCCCAACCCGGCCCGCAGAAAACATACGAGTCTTTTGAGCCGAACTTTTTACCTTTATTGTATGCCCGATATTCTGCGTACTTTTCGGAGCCCGGCGGTATATCGCTGGCACAGCCGCCATTGTCTGAAAAGAAAACAACGATGGTGTCGTCATCTATACCCGTCTCTTTCAAGGCCGCCATCACTCGCCCAATGCTCTGGTCCATTCGGTCAACCATTGCCGCATAGACCTCCATCTTTTGGATCTCCCACGCCTTGTCCTCAGCCGAGATCGACTCCCAAGAATCAACTTTGAGGTCGTAGCGCCAGTTCCCCAGCTTCGGATCAGGATCAGGAAGCCCCCATTTTTCTGAAATTATTCCCAGCTCTACCATCCGCTGATGGCGTTTCTTTCTGAGCACATGGTAGCCGTCGTCGTATTTCCCGCGATACCTTGCGATGTCCTGCGGCAACGCCTGCATCGGGTAATGCGGTGCAAAATGAGCGAGGTGCAGAAAGAACGGTTTTTTAGCTTTGGCAAATTTCCTGATCTGGCCGATCGCATGATCGGTGATCGCCTCGGTCACATAATAGTTGTCCGGAACGCTCTTGATAACATCCGCGTTATGCACAAACGGCTGTTTCGGGCCGGCGTGACTAACGAATGGCGGATCGGGCGCCGACGGATCAAAGTGATTTACCGCACCTATCATCGACCCGTAATATTCGTCAAAGCCGCGGTCGATCGGCCGGGTCGGTTCACCGCCAAGGTGCCATTTGCCGCTCATCGCGGTTGCGTAACCGGCGCCCTTTAAAACTTCCGCTACCGTCGCCATGTTCGGCTTCAACAACCCGCCCGGCTTGAATCGCGGGTGCACGCCCGTCAACATTGCCACGCGGGAAACATTGCAGACGGCACAATTGAAGAACTGTTTGAACCGCATCCCCTCGGCCGCGATCTTGTCCAAATTTGGAGTAGCGATCTCGCCGCCGTAACAGCCAAGATCAGCAAACCCCAGATCGTCCGCAACGATCATGATGATGTTCGGCGGGCTTTTTTCTTTCGCATCCGCCGAATCGCCCAGGGCCGTCAGTGCCAATGCTCCGACACCCGAGCCAATAAATGTTCTGCGGTCGATCTTGTTTTTCGTCATGATCCAGAATTATGAGGAGCCGTCAAATTTCGCGGCTCCATTTCAGTTCCGAGTTACCGATCGTTAGAAAAGGAACCTGATGCCAAGCTGAACGCTTCGGTTGTCGCGCTGACGCGTGATCATCGAGCCCGACGCACTTGACACGAAATAGTTGAGGCTTGGCCCAAGTAGATTGACTCTATTGAAAGCATTGAATACCTCACCTCTCAACTGCAGTTTCATTCGCTCGCCGAATTTCACATCCTTGTGCAAGCCAAAGTCAAAGCTTACAAGGTCCGGCCCCCAAATAATGTTTGGCGGGCTGTTGCCGTTGACATTCGTGCTCGCGGTATCTGTAAAACAAGTGTAATCGAACCATCGTTCGACAGTTCGCTGGCTCGCCGGCAGATTACCGTCGCAAATGCGATTGGGTGTTCGCCCATTCGCTCCTCTTACGCTGAATGGCTGGCCGGTTTGGACCGTGGTGATCATATTCATGCGCCATCCGCCAAGAATGGCGTTGACCGTCGGATTCCAATCGCTGCCGAATGCCTTTCCTTTTCCGAACGGCAGGTCGTATGAACCCGAGAAAGTAAATCGATGCCGAACGTCAAAGTCTGCGTTTGTCTTGATTCGGGTGTATTTATATGTCCCCGGGTTTTCCGGATCGATCTCGTCCAGATTTTCGTCGATATGATCGTTTGATGCTTCGGCGATAGCATGCGACCAGGTATAGGCCGCCAGGAAGCTCAACCCATCCTTGAACCGCTTTGTCATTTTTGCCTGAAGGGCATGGTAGCTGGAATTGAATCCTTTTAACCTAAGGCTCACAACATTACTGCCGCCGCCCGACACCCAGCCTGGATTATGGGATGAGATCTTTGCCAACAGTGCCGGATCATAACTTCGCATTGATCCCAATCCGTTCAGATTGGTTCCTTTCGACCCGACATAAGAAGTTTCCGCAACGACGCCCCAGCCGAGTTCCCGTGCTATCCCAAGATTCCAGTGCTGAACGTTCCCGGTCGGGTAGTATCGCGGATTGAGCCACGTGTTTCCGGGCGATGCGGGTGCAGTGAGGGGAAGTTCAAATGGCTCCTGGTCCATTGGTATCAAATGATTGATCCGGTCAGGCTGCAGCGAAGCCCTTGTCCGCCAGAGGAATTGGCTGCTGAACGGGGCGACGAATGAACCGTAACCGGTGGTATAAAGTGTCTCGCTGTTGTACACGAGTCCATATCCGCCTCTCAGGACCGTTGAATTGCCCTTAAACATTCGATAGGCAAAACCGATCCGGGGCCCGAAGTCGAACTTGTTTGAGTCGAACGGTGTACTTGGGCCGCCAGTTTCATAATTGAACCGAAGGTCTTTCAACACCTCCGGGTCCGTTTTGGATGAATACCACGGCATACCTGTCTCCCAATTAAGGGTCATGAATTTACCGTCTTTCGAAGCGAACGGCGGTTCAAAATCATATCGCAGGCCGAGATTGAGCGTAAGCCGGTCGTTGACCTTCCAGTCATCCTGAAAATATAGGCCGATACTCGTTCGCGTCGATCGGGCATAGGTTGAGTCACCAAAACTATAGTTGGTATATGAAGATACGCCAGTCAGCAAACTCGCAAAGGTGTGGCCGGCGACGCGGTAGTTCGTATTGTTCGCGGCGCTTCCGGTTTCGCTGAACCCAATATAATAGGCCCCGAACCTTGCGACATCATAAAGCCAGCCGTAGTCTTGCGCTTTGATATCCGCACCGAACGAGAACGTGTGCTCGCCCTTTACATACACCAGGTCCTCGCGCAGGTACCAGGTGTTATTGTCCCGCATATTCGGGCCCTGTACGCCAAGGGTCATAAACCGGTTCCCGACCGTATAAAGCTGTACACGCGGAAAGCCCGTAATGTCATCGCCTTTCTCGCTTCCCAACCAGAAACCGTACTCCGCGGCGTAATTTTTGTCGGCCTTTGCATGCTCGTACCCGTTGTCGCTCCAGGTGTAATTGAACTTGGTGTCGCTTACGAGAGTTCGCGTTAACGGTCGGGTATATCCTACGGCTATCGTTTTGCCGTAATCGTAATAATTCTGGTCCGCAAATTCCGTTATGCCCGGGATCACATTGTCATACTTTCCGTAATTGTAACTGCCGTTCAGTGTACTTCCGTCTTTGAAGTTGTGATCGAGTTTGATCAGATACTTGTCTGTCGTTCGGTTGCCGCTCTTAAAGACCCGCAAATTGAAGATCGGATCGTTGAAATTCGGCTCGGGAATAAGGTCCATCAATTGACGGCCGAGCGGATTGATAATATTTGAAGGAAGGATCTTGCTCGGGATCACAACCTGTTGGCAGTGCTGGGCCGTGGTCGGCGGCGTGGTTTGATTCGGCGGAAGGACCAACGGCAGGTTCGGGTTCGGACACGTCGCAGTAACTGTGTACTGGAACGGATTAACAATGACGACCGGTTGGCCGCTGGCACTATATGGGTTCAGCGTCTGACTAAAGTTTCCCGCACGTTCAAGTGCGGTCGGGGCAAATCCTTCGATAAACTGGCCCGGCTTTTTCTGCCGATAAAATTCGGCACTAAAGAAAAAGAAAGTGCTGTTCTTGATGATCGGGCCGCCGATCGTCCCGCCAAATTGATTCTGAATATAGCTTGGGCTGTCCTCGCGGGTTCCGGTATAGAAATAAGGAAGAGCGTCCAGGGTCTTGTCTCTATGAAATTCGTAGAGCGATCCGCTGAATTTATTTGTTCCGGATTTTGTTACAACACTTATGACGCCGCCGCCCGCACGTCCGTATCGTGCCGAATAAAGGCTTGTTTCAACTCGAAACTCCTTGACCGCATCTAATGCCGGTGACGAGACCAATTGGCCGAAATAACTGTCAGTAGAGTCAGCCCCATCGACGTAGTACGAGTTATCCCGAGCTCTAGCTCCGCCAAAACTCGCCGAAACACCCTTGCTGTCGATCGCACCGGTCTTACCGCTTCCGGTCGAAACTCCCGGCACGAGCCCCGACAGCTCGATGAACTCACGTCCGTTGAGCGGCATATTCTCGATGATCGTTTCGTTGATGACCTCTCCCAGAGTCGGATTCTCGGTGTTGACCCCGCGATTCGCATCGTCGGTAACTATCACCTCCTCGCTCACAGAGCCGATCTCCAATTGAATATCTTCCCGGTGCAGCTGGTTGACGTTGACCGTCGATTGCAGGATCTCGGACCGCCTAAAGCCGGCGGCTTCGGCCAGGATCCGATAATTTCCGGGTTGAAGAAAATCAAACCTGTAATTCCCGTCCGAATCGGTCGTAGTATTCCGACGGACACCCGTGGCGTTATTGGTGATCGTTACCGCTACAGAAGGCACAACCAGTCCGTTCGGATCTTTCACGGTGCCGACAACGGCTCCCTGATTGGCAGTTTGCGCAATACAAACGCCTGCGGCAACAAATACGATTAGGATCAGTTGGCCCACTAACTTTTTCATGGCTGTTTTCTCCTGAGAATCTGGAAAGATTTTAAAATACCGCTTATACTCTTGTCTCGATCGCCTCTAGTTCAAATAGTGCAGACAGGGTGCCGTAATAATATGAATGATTACGCCGGTCCGGCCGCAGTCCGACCTTCCTATTGGGGAGCGATCAAAGAGATCAGAAATTGAGAGGGTTAACAAGCTACCGCCATCTTGTTCGAGTATTTGCCCATCTTTTTTCTGGCAACTCGATCAAGGGCTGTCTGACGAAATCGGTAAGCACCTTAGATAATGGTCCGTTGATGAACTGAGTCTGGTGTTACAGCTTTCGGGGCGACAAGATACGGTTACTAGATGAAGTTAGGATAGTTCAGTTAAGTTGTAAATAGCATATTGGCCCCATCAGCCGGTTTGGTTCAGCCCGCTGAACAGTGTCCGAATTAATCAATAAACTTCCTGCCAAGTATTTCTTTCGATCGACATGATCAATGCGCCGGCGACCCGCAGCGCGTTGATTCCGTCATCGACCGTTACCTTACATTCGATATCCGAGTTGATCACGTCCAGAAAATGCTCTATTTGTTTGAGCATCATTGAATCGAAAGTTTCGGCAATGTCGTAAACCCGTTCAAAATCGTCCTCATATTTCTGCAATGTGATCGATGTTTTTGTCGCATTGATCGTGAGAACGCCTTCGTCGCCGATCATCGTGAAAGCTCTGGTTCCGGGAGACAGTATATAGTCTAGATGTGCCGTGCCCGAGACGCCCGATTCCATATCGAAAAGTGCATTCACAACATTCGGGGACTGTTTCTTTTCACGATTTCCCGATGTGTGACTTATCCCGACGACTCTCTTTACTTTGCCGAGAAACCATTGCAGGTAGTCCCATTCATGGCTGTAATCGACAAACAGCTTGTTGATCTCAGTCTGGCTGAAGCGGTTCTTTGCCGCAACCAGCGTGTTGTACGAGCCGAGCAGAATTTGAAACGAGACGATCTCGCCGATAATGCCGCGATCGACCATTTCCTTTGCTTTCAAGAAAACAGAGTTGTGACGAAGCGGATAGCCGACCAATACCTTCGCTTTTGCTTCTTTGATGGTTGTGATCAAACTATCGCACTGAGTAACATTCTCGGCGATCGGCTTTTCGATCAATACCGCGGCACCTTTCCGGCATGCCTGTTCGGCCTGAGAAATATGAAATTGATCCGGGGCCGCGATAATAAGTCCGTCAAGGCCATATTCGAGCAGCCGGTCGAACGAATCAGTGGATGCGGCAACACCAGGCAATTCCATTGCGGCTTTGCGGTGTGATTCGACCGGGTCCGCGACGAAAATATCCACACCGCCCAGCTGCGACAACAGCCGTGTATGCCTAAAGCCGATCGAGCCAATGCCGGAGACACCGATCCGAAGGCGTTTACTATTTTCCGACATAATGTTTAGACGTTATGGAACAAAGGACCTGCAAACCGGACTCTTTTCATCAAAGACCCCAAGGTCATCAAACATCTTTTTCGCAAGGAACAAATGACCGTAAGCATTCGGGTGAATGCTGCCGTCGTTCAGTAACATTTGCAGCCTGCCCGCTGTTCCGATCTCTTTCTGCCAGTAAGCATAATGATCGACCAACGGAAGTTTGTGTTTGATCGCAACCTCACGGATCGTTTCTACATAGCCCGGAAGGCCCACACGCTCTTTAGCATTTGGAAAATGGATCAGATTGGGCGTGTGCAAAAGAAGCATTGCCTGTCGCTGCTTGGTTTTTTCGACCAACTTTTCTAGAGAATCCTTGAAGCCTTTTCGCCCTGCCTCTCCGTTTCGGCAATCGTTCATTCCCATCTTGAGCGAGACCACTTTTGGCTTAAATTGAAATATTCGCCATTCGTCCCGGCCCAAAAGGCCCGTCATGGTGTCGCCGCTGATTCCGGTGTTGATGACAATATCGGTCATACGCCGCAATTCCCATCGCACCCTTTCGGCAAAATGTTCAACGTAGCTTCGATGGCCGAATGTATGAAGGGCGCCGTGTGTGATGCTGTCGCCGGTAAAGACCCAAACGGCCGGCTCGCCGCCTTTCAGTAAGGCCTTTAATTCGTTAAATGCATCGTCTTCCGTTTTGATGACATTGCCTATCGCCGTGTTGGCCGCGATCGCCGCGGCCCCGGCTGATGCAATAAATCCTCGTCTGTTCATTGGTTATCTCGCTCGGCGTTCAACGCAATTGCCCATGCGGAGCTACTCGGTTACAACAACTCGTCTCTCAGACATTTCTTCCATCGCGAATCGAATGCCTTCCCGTCCGAAACCGGACTCTTTCGACCCGCCGTATGGCATATTGTCGGTGCGAAAGGTCGGCGCATCATTGATCATCACACCGCCAAAGGCCAGATTTTCCGCGGCGTAGCTTGCATTAGCGAGATCGCGTGTAAAAACTCCGGCTTGAAGGCCGTATTTTCCAAAATTAGCCATCTCGACCGCATCTTCAAATTTGGAGAACGGTTCGACAACGGCGATCGGCGCAAAGACCTCTTCGGAAACGATCTTCATTTCCGGATCAGTTTTCGTCAGCACCTGCGCATCAATATACGCTCCTTCACGATCGCCGCCGCAGAGATGTTCTGCTCCGCCGCCGATCGCCTCGCCGATCCATTCCTCGGCCCTCTTTGCCGCAGCCTCGTCGATCATTACCGACAGTTGTGTCGCATCATCAAGCGGGTCTCCATTTTGCAGTTCGCCGGCCCTTTCGGCAAACCTTTTCGACCATGACTCAAACTTTGATTCGTGAACATAAACCCTCTGCACAGATATGCAAACCTGTCCCGAATAGGCAAATGCCCCGGTCACGGTTCGAGCTAACGCCCTTTCATCATCCGCCCGTTCATCCACGATGACGGGAGCATTTCCGCCCAGCTCAAGCGCGACATGTTTTTTAGCGGCCCGGGCCTTTAGGTCCCATCCGACCGCCGAACTGCCCGTAAACGAAAGCATTCTGACGCGATCATCGTTCACGACAGTATCGATATATTTGACGTCTGCCGGAACAACTTGCAGGGCTGATACCGGCAGGCCGCTGTCGAGAAACACCTCGCCCAGCAAAAGTGCCGTAAGCGGTGTGCGAGGACTTGGTTTTATTATTATCGAGTTTCCGGCGGCCAATGCCGGAGCCACTTTGTGTGCGACCAGATTCAGCGGAAAGTTGAACGGCGTGATCCCGTAAATTATTCCAAGCGGTTTCCGCAGCGTGTATCCAAATTTTCCGCGGCCGTTGGCCTGCGCATCGACCGGCACGACCTCACCGACGAACCGCTCTGCCTCGGAAGCAGCAAAAGAAAAAGTCGAGACCGCCCGGTCAACTTCGCCGCGTGCATAGATCATCGGCTTCGCGGCCTCTAATGCAATGGTCCTTGCAAACTCGTCCCGTCTCGATTCAATTCCGCCGGCGATCCGTCGAAGGCCTTGCGCGATCTCAACCCGTGCAAGTTTTCGCATTGAATAGGCCGCTTCTTCAGCCGCCGTGATCGAGATTAAAAGTTCTTCCTCGTTTGCCGAAGCAACATTGGCTATTTCCGCTCCCGAGTAAGGCGACCTCACAAGAATTTCTTCCGATCCGGGACGCCATTCACCGGCAATAAGGATTTTTCGCATTTCCATTTTAACTACCCCTGATCATCCTGCATACTCAGCTGCGCAACGCAGTCTATCTCGAACAAAAGCGTCGGCGGCAAGCAGTTCGTTATCGTCGTTCTTGCCGGAAACGGCTCAGAGAAAACTTCTCTGTAAAGCCGGTTAAACTCCGGCAGGTCCTCGTCGCGTCTCACAAAACAACCGACCTTTACGATGTCCGCAAGTGTCGCTCCGGCGGCGGCAAGGATCGTCCGCAGATTGTCAATGGACCGTTCAAATTCCTCGGCGAATGTCCCAGCGATTATCTCGCCTGTTTTCAGATCAACGGACGCCTGGCCAGAAACGAACACCAAGTCGCCAACACGCATCGCGTGTGAGAACGGCAGTTTGAGATCGCCGAGTATTATCGGTTTCTTCATAATTATATTATGCGGCCAACACTATGCGAATGTCCCTTACGTTGGTTCCGGTCGGTCCGGTCTCAATGGCCGCGTCGAGTTTCTTTAGAAACGTGAAGCTGTCGCTTTCTTCAAGATATCGTGCGGGATCAAGGCCCTGTTCCCGGGCGGACTTGATCGTGTTTACATCGACCACTCCGCCCGCCGCCGGGCTGTTCCCGTCAATGCCGTCAGTGCCCGCACTTAGTATTGTGAAATTTCGCAATTCGTCGTTTTCTTCGGCGAGCATTGCGGCACGCAGCACCGTTTCACAGTTTCGTCCTCCGATGCCGCTTCCCCGGACCTCGCAGCCGAACTCTCCGCCAGATACAAAGCATGCCGGCTTGCCTTTTGAAACGGAGTTTTTGAACGCGAGGGCCCGATCCAAAAGACCTGACGTTCCATCCCCGATCATCTCGTCGTGATCGTCATCGTCGAACGCCGTTTCAAATCCAATTCCATTAGCAATTTTGGCTGCATGGCTGACCATCTGCCGATTGTCGAGCAAAATGTGATAATTGCTGTCTATCGTCACGTCATGATGCACGCTTTCTCGTTCCCTGATCGATCGGGTGACGATTTCGGGTAACCGACCTTCAAGCCGGTATTTCTCTACGATCTCGACCGGGTCCGGAATTCCCGCACCCGGCAATAAACTTGGGCCTGATGCGATCGAGGTAATGTCGCCGGACCGTGTATCGGAAACAATAAGGCTGATCTGCTGCGAGTCGGCCGCACTCAACGCCAAACCGCCGCCCTTTACCGCCGAAACAGCCCGTCTCACAGAGTTTATCTCGGTGATCGAGGCACCCGATGTGACAAGTGCCCGGTTTAGCTCTCTTAGATCAGTCAAAGTGAGCCGAGGATCCCGAGGCAGCTCCATCATTGCCGAACCGCCGCCCGAGACAAGAAACACGACCGCGGCCTTTTCACGATTTGCCCGATCAAGCATCAAAAGGCAAGCCTTTGCCGCCTCGAAACTTTCTTCGCTGGGCAGCGGGTGGCCGCCAAAGAATTTCTGCCATGCCGAACCTGTCAGGCTAGTTCCGCGGGTCGGATCAGCACCCGAAACGACTCCCGCTTTGATATACTTTCCTGCAGCACGATCAAACGCTTTCGCCATCGGGTACGCAGCCTTGCCGACCGCAACGACATAAATTGGCTGCGAAAGCGAAACGACCGGTTCGCCGAATATCAGGAGGTCTGTGCCATCCGCCCGCAAAGCGTTTTGCACCGCAGCCCCGGCATCAACACGTTTCAGTGCTTCGCTAAATATCGTCCTTGCCGCAAAGGCCAGCTCTTGATTTCGCCCCATCTAAATTCCAAGCTTTAGCTTTTTTATCTCTTTGATCAACAGTTCGGCCTCGATCCGATGCCCTTCGCTGTTTGGGTGCATTCCATCAGTGAACAGTTCGTCCATAGATCGGCCAGTCTCTTTGCCGTAGCGATGGTAAACAGAAAAAAGATCGATGACCGGGACCCGATTCTTTCTGCCGATCGACTTCAAGGCCGCGACGTAATCCTTCTTCATAAAATTAAATCCATCCGGATCGGCTGGGTCGTATGGCGGCTTTCCATACATCCCGCGCAATTTCTCGGTCCATCGCGTCGGCAGCGGCGTAACGAGAATGACTTTCACATTCCCGGCTCGGAGTGTCGTGATCATTTCACTGAGATTTTTGACATAGTCCGCCAACGGAACCCGCGGGCCGGTTGCGGGCGGGTCTTTCCAAACATCCACTGCCGAATCATTATTGCCGAACTGAATGATGACAAGGTCCGGAGACTTTGCAAGCACGTCCTTCTCGAAACGCTTCTTGGCGTGGTCCGTAGTGTTTCCGCCGATACCCGCGTTTATCACTTCTACATTCTTACCCGAAAACGTTTCCCGCAGAACATCTGAATAAGTCACAACGCCCTTGCGCGGAGCAGTGATCGAGTCGCCAAATGAAACTATCGTCAGCCTCTTCGACTCGGCCGACTGTGAAAATGCGGCCAGCCCCACAGCCATTACAATGATCAAAACGCCGATCATATTTGTTTTCATCGTTACGAT
>Ga0138256_10008364_pt1 | contig 10875 bp, 8 predicted proteins | sample KNB2016incub_MG_FD_105486 | JGI IMG/M metagenome (GOLD analysis project Ga0138256, IMG submission 105486) | Active sludge microbial communities from wastewater in Klosterneuburg, Austria - KNB2014incub_MG | ecosystem: Engineered > WWTP > Activated sludge > Unclassified | place: Austria... | reverse complement strand
TTGGTCGTTTGCAGCATTCTAGCCGATTGCTGTTTTTTTGCTGCACGCGGGACGGGCACGTGCATGCGATCAGCCAGAATTGGTTCAGTCATAAAACTGTCATACTTCTGTCACGTGTGATTTGACACCTGGGAGGTGTGAAATGTTCGGCCGACTGATGCCCAAGGAAGGGCGATTCTTCGATTATTTCAACGATCACGCGTCGCTGGTGGTCGAAGGCGCGCATGAGCTCAATGCGTTCCTGTCGGACATGAGCAATCGGGAGGCACATGCCCAGAACGTGGCCTTCATCGAGAAAAAAGCCGACAAGATCACCCACGAAACCATCAACCTGCTGCACCAGACTTTCATCACGCCGCTGGACCGCGAGGACATTCACAAGCTGATCAGCAACATGGACGACATCCTCGACATGATGGAGGACGTTGCCGAATGCGTGATGCTGTATGACGTGCGCGAAGTGACCGACGCCGCCCGCCGTCTGGCCGACATCTGTGTCAGCTGCGCTGAGAAGGTCAAGCAGGCGGTATCAATGCTGTCCAACATGGACAATTCCGCCGCGATCCTGAAAATCTGCAGCGAGATCGACCAGCTCGAATCCGAGGCGGACCGCGTGATGCGTTCGGCCATGTCGAAGCTGTTCCGCGACGAACCCGACACCCGCCAGTTGATCAAGCTGAAGGCGATTTACGAATTGCTCGAGACCGTTACCGACCGCTGCGAAGACACCGCCAATGTGATTGAAGGCATCGTGCTCGAAAACGCCTGACCCGGTCCCCGCAGCATCACATCGCCGTCCGCGAAAGAGCCCCATGACCTCGCTTTCCATCAGCATCGAGATGATCATTTTCCTGATTGCGCTCGCGCTGATTTTCGATTTCATGAACGGTTTTCACGACGCCGCCAACTCGATCGCCACCATCGTCTCGACCGGCGTGCTGAAGCCGCAGTATGCGGTGGCATGGGCGGCGTTCTTCAATTTCCTGGCCATTGCCATCTTCCAGCTCAAGGTGGCGGCAACCGTCGGCAAGGGCACCATCGACCCGGTCATGGTCGATCACTTTGTCATCATGGGTGCGCTGATCGGCGCCATTACCTGGAACGTGATCACCTGGTATTACGGCATCCCCTCGTCGTCGTCCCACGCGCTGATCGGCGGCCTGATCGGCGCGGCGGTAGCCAAGGCGGGCACCGGTGCGCTGGTGTCGAGCGGGGTGATGAAAACGGTGCTGTTCATCTTTGTCTCGCCGCTGCTCGGGTTTCTGCTCGGCTCGACGCTGATGGTGCTGGTGGCGTGGATCGTACGGCGCTCGTCGCCCAGACGGGTGGACCGCTGGTTTCGCCGCCTGCAGCTGGTGTCGGCATCGCTTTACAGTCTCGGGCATGGCGGCAACGACGCGCAGAAAACCATCGGCATCATCTGGATGCTGCTGATCGCCTCCGGCGTCAGCGGCTCGCAGGAGCCGGTGCCGATGTGGGTGATCGTCAGCTGTTATGTGGCGATCGCGATGGGTACGCTGTTCGGCGGCTGGCGCATCGTCAAGACCATGGGCCAGAAAATCACCAAGCTGAAGCCGGTCGGCGGCTTCTGCGCCGAAACCGGTGGCGCGATCACCCTGTTCACCGCCACCGCGATGGGCATCCCGGTATCGACCACCCACACCATCACCGGCGCCATCGTTGGTGTCGGCGCAGCGAAAAAATTCAATGCGGTTCGCTGGGGCGTAGCCGGCGGCATCGTCTGGGCCTGGATACTGACCATCCCGTGCTCGGCGTTCATGGCGGCCGTGGCGTGGTGGGTTTCGCAGCAGATTTTCTAGCCGGCGTCAGACGGCAAAACTCCAGCACTGGCGCGGCTTTCCGGGCGAAAGTGGCTGGAACGCCGCGCCAGTGGCCGGGTTAAACCCATAACGGCGGCCGCTTTGGTTGCAACCAGGTTGATTGGCGGACCAAACCCGGCTAGCCGGCAAGTTCCTCAAGCGTGACCACCTGACGCTTCGCCAGCCGCGCGGACAATGCCGGATAGGACTCCGGCTGGTGCACGTGATAGCCCTGAACATAGTTGACGCCGATTGCCTGCATCCGTTGCAGCACATCCTCGCTTTCGACAAATTCCGCGATCGTCTGCATGCCCATCACATGGCCAATGCGGTTGATCGACTCGACCAGCGCAAAATCGGTCGCGTCAAGTGCGCTGCCCTTGACAAACATGCCGTCAATCTTCAGGTAGTCAACCGGCAGATTCTTGAGGTAGGCAAATGATGACAGGCCACTGCCGAAATCATCGAGCGCGAAACGGCAGCCCATCGCCTTGAGCCGGTGCATGAATCGCGCCACCCGCGACAAGTTGGAAATGGCTGCCGTCTCGGTAATCTCGAAACACAGCTGCGCGGGCGGCGCGCCGGTCTTGTCGAACTGGTCAAGAATGAAATCCAGGAAATGTTCGTCCGACAGGCTGACGCCGGAAAGATTGACGGCGAATCGCGCCCGACGATATAGGTCGGCTTCGCTGCCGACCGCTGCAGCGCGACTGTAACGGTGAATGCAGTGCAGCGTGCGCTCGATCACCCAGCGATCGATGGTTGGCATCAGGTGATATCGTTCCGCCGCCGGGATGAACGTCATCGGCGGTATCGTCCTGCCGTGCTCGTCCTTCATGCGCAGGAGCACCTCGATGTACTCGCAGGCGCCGGACGGCTGCGGAAGATCCAGCGCGCGCACATGCTGGAAGGACAGGAAAAACCGGTTTTCCTCGACGCTTTGCAGCAGGCGCGATGCCCAGCCCATCTCGCCCTGGCGGAAGGACACTTCTTCGTCGTCGTCACGGAAAACCTGGATCTGGTTGCGCCCCTTGTCCTTGGCCATGAAACAGGCGGTGTCGGCCGCCGCCATTACCTGTGCGGGGCTGTCGCAGGCACTGTTGATCTCGGCCGCGCCGATGCTTGCGCTGACCGAGAACAGCCGGCCTTGCCAGCTGAAGCGGAAAGCGCGGATGGCATCAAGCAGCTGTTGCGCGACCGGACCCGCCTGCTCGATATTGCAACCTTCAAGCAGCACGCCGAACTCGTCGCCTCCCAGCCGCGCCAGCGTATCGGACTTGCGCATCCTCGACAGCAGCAGGGAAGCAAGCTGCTTCAGCAATTCGTCGCCAGCCTGGTGGCCGCAGGAATCGTTGACCACCTTGAACTGGTCCAGATCAAGGTACAGCAGGACATGTCGCATCTGGCGGCTGCCAGCCGATTGCAGCAGCCCGGCAAGCAGACGTTCGAACTCGCGCCGGTTGGCGAGTTCAGTCAGCGCGTCGTGGCTGGCTTGCCACGAGAGATGATGCGCCAGCTCGCGCGCCCGCGTCACGTCGCGAAACACCAGCACCACGCCGATCAGCCGGCCGCTGCGGCTGCGAATGGGGGCCGCCGAATCCTCTACTGAAAATTCGCGTCCATCGCGGGCAATCAGCACCGTATTGTTGGCAAGCCCGGTAATTTCACCGGTTTGCAATACCCGATCCACCGGGCTGTCGACGCGCAGCCGGTCCTGCTCGGAGACGATGTGGAACACCTGGTCGAGCGGCCGCCCGCGGGCTGCTTCATTTGTCCAGCCGGTCAGGCGCTCGGCCACCGGATTGAGGTAGCTCACCTGCCCGGCCTCATCGGTCGTGATCATCGCATCGCCAATCGATGCCAGCGTGATCTGGGCCAGTTCCTTCTCGCGGTACAGCGCCTCCTCGGCTTCCTTGCGCGCACTGATGTCCTGCGCGTTCACCACGAATACCGGCCTGCCCTGGTACTGCGCCAGTTGAACACGGCCTTCGGCCGGGTAAACACTTCCGTCCCTGCGCCGGACCCGGACATCCACAAGGGAGACCTCGCGCTCGCCGCGCAGCAGAGGCCCCTGCACCTCCTGCCTGCGAGCCTCGTTCCAACCATCGACGAATCGCTCGGCGGAGAAACCGATGATTTCTTCCAGACGGTAGCCGAGGTTGCGGCAGGCACCACGATTGGCGTGAATCAGGCCACGCGTCCGGGCATCGAAAACCAGCACCTCCGACAGCGAGCCATCGATGATCTCGCCCAGCCAGGTTGCTTTTTCCTCGCTGCGTCGCGCCTCGAGCAGCCGCATCACCACATCGGTCAACTGGCTGAGGGCGACGCGTTGCGAGTGCGAAAGTGATCGCGGTACCCGGTCCATGACCGACAGCGTTCCGACCGTCAGGCCGGCGCTGGACATCAGGGGCGCTCCCGCATAGAAGCGAATGTGCGGACCGCCAGTGACCAGCGGATCGGTGTGAAAGCGCACGTCGTGTGCGGCGTCGGCCACCTCAAGTGGCTGAGCACCGGCAATGACCGCCTCGCAGAAACTGCTTGCGCGCGTCAAGGCATGCCGGTCAAGTTCGCCGTAAATCGATTGGTGCGCCGGGTAATCGCCATGAACCAGACTGATCCGCGCGAACGGAACATCGCAGATACTGGCCAGCAGCTCGGTGATTTCGTCGTAAATGTCGTCCGCGCGCGCAGGGTCCCGGCCCAGGCATGTCGTTGCTGGACCGCCGTCGTGTTCCGGCCGGCACCAGGCCGGGTGATCGGCAGGCGCGGCACGAACCTCGGGATCAGTATCGTAATGGGCAACCATGGCGGCGTATGAAGTGACTGAATTCTGGGCAGTTGCCCATAGGTCGGTTGTGGCGCGCGAGGATTACAGGCGCCACGCCAGCAAAACACCGGCATGTTGGCGGCAGCGATGAAGCGATGCCAGTCCGGCGCGACGAAACGCGGAATTCCCGCCGCAGGGCGCGGCGCTATCTGCTGGCGGCGAGTTCGGCTGCGCTGCGCTTGGCGCTGTGGCTGCGGACGAAAATCAGGCAGCCTTCGGGACTGGTTATCTCGCCATGCAGGCTGCCCTTTGGCACCCACTGGTAATCACCTTTTTGCAGTACCGCTTCACCCACCTGGCACCAGCCGTCCAACACGATGGCCTCCTCATCGCCGGACTGCCAGTGGGCCGGGATGCGGCCGCCCGGCTGGAAGCGCGCCAGCCAGGAGCGTGTCTCGCCGTCATCGTGCAGCACCTTCATCGCAACCTGATTGGCAAAAGATATCCAGTTGCCGTCGTCGGCGCGGACAATACGCATCGCGTCGGCACTGCCGGCCGCTGGAACCTGTTGGCCATGTTGCCGGATCTGTGCCAGCAGTTCTTGCTTGATCGCCACCGCGCGTTCGGGCGGTGGTGCTACCGGCGGCACGGCCAGCAGCATCTCAACCAGGACGGCGTCGGGAAGTACGGGCTGCGCCATTTTTTTTGTGTTGGTCATTGGTTTCTCCTATCCATTGCTGTCGGCGGCTGGCCCAAGCGCGTCGCGCAATGCGCCAAGCGCGCGGCGAATGTGGGTCTTTACCGTGCCAAGCGGCAGGCCGCAGTGCGCAACGATTTCCGAATGGCTCAAGCCGCGGAAAAATGCCAGCGACAACAATTGTCGCTGCAATGGTGTCAGCGTTGCCATGGCAGCGTGCAACGCCGAGCCTTCCTGGCTTGCCTGCAGCAGGTCTTGCGCGGTTTTCTGCCCGGAATCCGGCTCGGCGACCAGTTCATGCGGATCGGGATGGCTGAGGGCTTCATCCTGCCGCCGCAGCAGATCCAGCGCGCGACTGCGCGAGATGATCAGCAGCCACGCGAGCACCCGACCGCGTGATGCGTCGTAGCGGTGCGCGTCCCGCCACACCTGCATATAGACGTCCGACACCACCTCCTCGGCCAGGTCGGCATGGCGCATGATGCGCAGCGCCACCGCATAGACGCGGCCGACCGTCAGGTCGTAGAGACGCCCCAGCGCTGCTTCATCGCGCCGGCCAATGCCCTCGAGGCAATCGCGCATCGCCGCATCGTCCTCGCCGGACGGTGGCAACGCGCTGGCGCCGGGCGCAGGCCTGGCGGCAACCTTCCGCGACGGGGCGGATCGTGCGGTGACGGGCGATTTCATACCCGGCATTATAAAAGGGTCGAAACGGTCAATAAAACACGGCATCGTCCAGTCCTGCGACATGGCATCTCCTGCTTGGCTGGGAAACTCGATCTGTCTACGCAAGGCGCGTCAATCCGGATTTGACGATGCCACATGGTCGACCAGTTTCACGCCGGAAAACCGGCAGCCGGATGCCGACCGTCATGCGATACTCACCAGCCATCGTCACCCCGCACTGCCCCATGTCCGCCGCCAATGTTCTTCGCCTGCTGCTGCTCGCTGCCATCTGGGGCGGTTCCTACAGCATGTTGCGGGTGGTTGCACCCGTTTTTGGCGGCATCGGCACCATGTGGCTGCGCGTCTCGCTGGCCGGGCTTGCGCTGCTGGCCTTTGCGACCGTGACGCGCGAAAACCTGCAGATGGGTAAATGGTGGAAGCAATACGCGTTTATCGGCGTGATGAACGCGGCATTGCCGTTTGCCCTGATCTCCTACGCGATGAAGACGCTGCCGGCGGGCTATGGCGCGATCCTCAACGCCGCCTCGCCTTTTTTCGCCGCCCTGTTCGCGGCGCTGATGCTGGGTGAGCGCCTGACGGCAACTCGCATCGCTGGCATGCTGCTGGGGTTTTCCGGGGTCGCCATCATGATGAACCTGGGGCCGATTCCGATGGACAGCACCATGCTCGCCGCGGCAGCGGCCACCATCGGCGCTACCGTGCTGTACGGCTTTATCAGCGTGTATATCAAGAAGTACACGAAAGGCGCGCCGAATCTTGGCATCGCAACCGGTGCCCTGATATTTCCGGCGCTGCTGGCCGCGCCGTTTGGTATCGCCGTGGTGCCACCGGTGATGCCGTCGGCAACCGTGCTGATTGCATTGGTGGTACTGGCGCTGGTGTGCACGTCGTTTGCCAACCTGCTCTTTTTCCGGCTGATCACCGATGCCGGTCCCACCCGGGCGATTTCGGTGACGTTCCTGATCCCGGTGTTCGGCGTCACCTGGGGCGCGCTGCTGTTCGGCGAGACGCTGAATACCGGCGCCTTCATTGGCGGCATGATCGTGCTGGCCGGTGTCGCGCTGGTGCTGGGCGTGTTTCCGCGCATCGGCAGCAAGCGGCCCGGCGGCTAGCCCCGGCCGGCCCATGCTGGTGATATGCTTTTCCAGTCTGACTTGTCTGCGAACTAACTCTTCGCCACTGCCATGCTGCGATTGAATGAGATCCGCCTGCCGCTTGATCACGCCGAGGCGGCGCTGGAACAGGCAATTTTGAAACGCCTGGGCGTGACGAAGCCGTCGCTGCTCGCTTTTTCGGTGTTCAAGCGCAGCCTTGATGCGCGCAAGAAAGACGCGATGCTGTTCGTCTACAGCGTTGATGTCACGCTGCAGGATGAGGCGGCGACCCTGAAAAAAATCCGCGACGGCTCGGTGCTGGCCTCACCCGACACCAGCTATCACTTTGTTGCGGAAGTGCCCGCATCATTCACCCCTGCCGCCCGGCCGCTGGTGGTGGGCTTCGGCCCCTGCGGGATATTTGCCGCGCTGATCCTGGCCCAGATGGGCCTGAAACCGATCGTGATCGAGCGCGGCAAGAGCGTGCGCGAACGGACCCAGGACACCTGGGGCCTGTGGCGTCGCCACACGCTCAACCCCGAGTCCAACGTGCAATTCGGCGAGGGCGGCGCAGGCACTTTCTCCGACGGCAAGCTCTACAGCCAGATCAAGGACCCGCGCTACCTCGGCCGCAAGGTGATGAGCGAGTTCGTCAAGGCGGGCGCGCCACCTGAGATCATGTACGTGGCGAAGCCGCACGTCGGCACCTTCAGGCTGGTGGGGGTGGTGGAACGGATGCGCGAGGAGATTATTGCGCTGGGCGGTGAGGTACGGTTCCAGCAGCGCCTGACTGACCTGCTGATCGAGGACGGCCGGCTGCGCGGCGCATCGGTGCTGGACGTCCGCAGCGGACAGACGCATGAGCTGCGCGCCGATCACCTGGTCCTCGCACTGGGCCACAGTTCGCGCGACACGTTTCAGATGCTGCATGATCGCGGCGTCTACCTGGAAGCAAAGCCGTTCTCGATCGGCTTTCGCATCGAGCATCCGCAGTCGCTGATCGACCGCGCGCGCCTCGGTGTCAATGCCGGCAATCCGCTGCTGGGCGCGGCCGATTACAAGCTGGTGCACCACGCCAGCAATGGACGCAGTGTGTACAGCTTCTGCATGTGCCCCGGCGGCACGGTGGTGGCCGCCACATCGGAGGAAAATCGCGTGGTCACCAATGGCATGAGCCAGTATTCGCGCAATGAGCGCAATGCCAATGCCGGCATTGTGGTCGGCATCGATCCAAACGATTACCCGGGCGGGCCGCTGGCCGGCATTGCGTTCCAGCGCAAATGGGAATCAGGCGCCTTCGAGCTGGGCGGCGGCAATTACGACGCGCCAGGGCAGCTGGTGGGGGATTTCCTGGCCGGTCGCGCGTCGCGGCAACTGGGCGATGTGGAGCCCTCCTACAAGCCGGGCGTGAACCTGACCGATCTGGCGCCGAGCCTGCCGCCTTACGCCATCGCCGCGATCCGCGAGGCGATACCGGCGTTCGACCGGCAGATACGCGGCTTTGCGATGCACGATGCGATCTTTACCGGCGTCGAGACGCGCACCTCATCGCCATTGCGGATTACGCGTGGTGCGGATTTCCAGAGCCTGAACGTGAAGGGCCTCTATCCGGCCGGCGAAGGCGCAAGTTACGCCGGCGGCATTCTCTCGGCTGGCGTCGATGGCATCGAGGTTGCGGAGGCGGTGGCGCGTTCGATGCTGGGTGTGGCGACGTGAAGCTGCTCGGGCGCCTGCAGAGCTGGCTGGCCGGGAAGTCGGCGCCAGCTGGTGCCGACACACTGGCGGACCCGAGGCCACTGGCGGAATTCCTGCGCGTGGTGGAAGTCGCGGATGCGACGGCCGCAGCGGGTGAGTTGTTCCTGCGCAAGTTCAAGCATCCGATCCCCGACTATCCACGCCACTTCATCATGCAATACGAGCCGGCACCGGGAATGGTTGAGACGATCGGCTACGTCCATTACCTCGCGTTCGAGAACTGCTGGTTGTGCGGCGGCATGTGCATCGACGGCATGGCGCAGCGACGCATGCCGCGCGAGCATCGCGAGAAAATTCGTGCTGCCGGCAGCCTCGCCGAGACCATGCTGCGCGAGAGCTTCCGGCAACTCGGTCCGTGTGCGGCAATATTCGGCTATGTCGGCGAGGCCAGCGCGCGCATTGTGGATTTGCGCGCCGGCTTCATCGATACCGGTGAGCCGTTGCTGATGGTGGTGTGGCGCGATGCGGCGGAGGCCGACCGGCCGGCGCTGGTGCGCAAGGCGGCCGCCCTCGGGCCGTTCTGATTGCGCGCCCGCGCAGGGCACATTTTTCAACGGGCACCCCGCCCAAACTCCAGTACTGGCGCGGCTCCTGGCGGCATTGCCCCTGGAAGCCAGCACTGGAGCGGCTTCCAGCCTGCCGCCCTGTTGAAACCGGCTCGTGCCGTCGCACCTGCCGCAGGACGGCCGCGCAAAACAAGTAACATAGCGGCTTCACGCGGACGGCTCACGAGGCCCGACGCGCCATCCGCTGGCCCGATCCGGCCGGCGGCCAAACTGAAGGGGGCCTATGAACCGCTACAACAACGTTCTCGACCTGATCGGCGACACGCCACTGGTCCGTCTGAACAATCTCGATACCGGCGTTTGCGAACTTTACGCAAAGCTCGAATGCAACAATCCCGCAGGCTCGATCAAGGACCGAATCGGTCTGCGCATGATCGAGGCCGCCGAACGCGACGGCCAGATCAAGCCGGGCGGCACCATCGTCGAGGCGACTGCCGGCAATACCGGCCTGGGACTCGCGCTGGCGGCCATTCACAAGGGCTACAAGCTGTTGCTGGTCATTCCCGACAAGATGAGCCAGGAGAAGATTTTCCACCTGCGTGCAATGGGCGTGGAGATCGTCATGACCCGCTCGGATGTGTCCAAGGGACATCCCGAGTATTACCAGGACATGGCGAAGCGGATCGCGGGCGAAATGCAGGCGCGCGGCGAAAGCGCGCATTTCATCGACCAGTTTTCCAATCCGGCCAATCCGGCAACGCATGAGGAGTGGACGGCGCCGGAGATATGGGAGCAGATGGAACACCGGCTCGATGCCGTCGTGGCGGGCGTTGGGTCCGGCGGCACCATCACCGGCATGGGCCGGTTTTTTGCGCGCGTAGCGCCAAATCTGGAAATGGTCCTGGCTGATCCGAAAGGCTCGATCCTGAACGAGATCGTCAACACCGGCACGCATGGTGAACCCGGTTCCTGGCTGGTCGAGGGAATCGGCGGCGACTACGTTCCGGCCAACCTCGATATCAAGCTGGCAAAGAAAGCCTACGCGATTCCCGATGGCGAGGCGCTGCTGGCCGCACGCGAGCTGCTGCAGAAGGAGGGCATCATGGGCGGCTCCTCCTCCGGCACGCTGCTGGCTACCGCTTTGCGCTACTGCCGCGAGCAGACCACGCCCAAGCGCGTGGTGACCATCATCTGCGATGTCGGCGGCAAGTACCTGTCGAAAATGTACAACGATTACTGGCTCACCGACCAGGGCATCATCAAGCAGGAAAGCCGCGGCAACCTGACCGACCTGATCGCACGTCACCACAAGGACCGTGCGACCATCGTCATCAAACCCGACGATACGCTGCAGACCGCCTATGCGCGCATGAAGCTGTATGACTTCCAGCAGCTGCCGGTGCTGGAGAATGAGCGCGTGGTGGGCATCATCGACGAGTCCGACATCCTGTTGTCGATCTACGGCGATGACGCGCGTTTCAAGTCCCCGGTGCGCGAGGCGATGACGTCAAAGCTCGATACCGTGCAACCGGGCGATTCGATCAAT
>Ga0138256_10008361_pt1 | contig 10878 bp, 18 predicted proteins | sample KNB2016incub_MG_FD_105486 | JGI IMG/M metagenome (GOLD analysis project Ga0138256, IMG submission 105486) | Active sludge microbial communities from wastewater in Klosterneuburg, Austria - KNB2014incub_MG | ecosystem: Engineered > WWTP > Activated sludge > Unclassified | place: Austria... | reverse complement strand
GGCGAAGCGAACCAGGCCGATCCGGTTTGTGGTGACGAGGGATCCCGCCCCCGGTACGACGGTGGTGGAGATCCTGGTGAACGGCGTCGCGAAGCACGTCTTGTCCGCCCCGCCTGGGGTCACCGAGTATCAGGGTTTCATGGGCGGATTCACCATCTACCCAGCAGACCTGGTCACCCCGTCGGTCACCGCCGCCGGTTCGGGCGACCAGAATCTTACTGTCTTCGTCTACGGGACCGATGCGCTGTGAGGTGGGATGAGCGGGCGGCGTGCGCTGATATGGGGAACCGCCGGTTCTATCGGCAACCGTCGTTTCGGTCAGCGCAGGAGACGTGTTCGGGATGCCTGGTTCGGGAGACATGTCTGAACGTGGCGATGTCGTGGGAGGCTGTTGGTGGGGGTCGGTTCAGGTATGGGGTGTGGGGTGGGTTGACGCCGAGCCAGCGGACGGAGTTGGCTTTGACCGACCCTCGCTACGCTGTACCGCATGAGCCGACGATCCTGGAAGTGGAACGTAGATTCGAGGAGATGTCGATGACGAGGATTGTGACATTCAACGTGAGCGCCGACGGGTATCAGGTTGGTGAGGACGCCGAGCTTGAAGACGAGTTGGCGACAGCGTTCATCGAATGCGGGTATGTGACCGCTATCGACGGTCGCGACGATGAGGACAGACTGGAAGCCGAATGCTGATCGCACAGAATCAGACGGTGTTCGTCGACGACGCCGCCAGGTGGATCCACGCCGAGGTGCGCTTCGATCGGAGCGACGGCACGTTGATGGTTCGTAAGCGTGTGCCGGCTTCGATGGCACTGGAGGTGCTGTTCGAGATGTCGGGGGTGACGTTGACGAACACGTCGGGCCGCGGGGAGTTCACGTTCCAAGGTGACGGCACGGATGGGCCTGTGATATTGCGGACCCGCGGATCAAAGAAGGACTGCGGATGTCGGGGATAACACTGTTCGTGTTCCTGGTTCTGGCCGGGGCGCGGCTTGGTTGGCTGTGGATCGAAGACGCCCTGATGGAGACACCCCGCGACAAGGTGTTGTTGTGGGCAAACGCGCACAACCATCCGAAGCTGCTGCTGTTCAGCGTGTGTCCGTGGTGTATCGCGTTTTGGATTCAGGTGGTGATGGTGGCGGTGTTGGATCTGGCGAACATGGCGAGCTTCCCGTTGGTGGTGCTGTGGCCGTTCGCGATCAACATGGTGGCAGCACCTCTTCATCACCTGATCGACAAGGCGACAAGGGATTGACCGACGTGAGATAATCTCACGTATGGATGAACAGTTCAGACCTTGGTCGCCAGCCGAAATCGAAGAACAACTTCACGATGTGATCGCGAAGTTGAACAACGGGGTGGGGACGTTCTACAAGACGTCGCAGGATTTCGGACTGGCGAAAGCTGAGCTGGAGATGGCGATGGCGAAAGCGATGCTGGAAGCTCGGCTCGAAGAGGACGAGGACGGGAAGCCTCTCCTCACTTCGGCTGCTGACCGTGAGGCTTGGGCTTTGGTCCGTTGCGAAGAGGTGAAGCGGAACTATGAATGGGTGCACGCACGCCACGACGCGCAGAGGAGACTATTAGAGGTCGTCCGCTCGCAGGCTGACGTGCTTCGGACGCTGTTGGTGCAGGCGCGGGGCGTGCAGGACCCGCGACGCTGACCTTCTTCTGCTTCTGATGTTGGGCCTGGTTGGCCTTCTTCTTTTTGGCCTTACGCCGCTTACGCTTCTCGTTGGCGGGCGCGACCGGGCCGGCGATGCGATGCCAGTTCTGGTGGCTTTTCACGCCGACCTCAGCCTCGATCTTCATCGCCCACTCCCAGCAGGTGACGGAGCAGTATCGCTTTGCCTGGTAACGGCCTTCGGGGCGCGACAGGACCCGCTTGCCGCACATCACACACGGACCGGGGCTCTGTTGCACAAACCCATTGTACGACGGTTGACAGCGGATGGGAAGGGCGCGATACTCACGCCACCTTTTATCCACGCAGACCCGAATAAGGATATGAGGGATCGAGGTGATGCTGCCCCCCGATCCTGAACCGGACCCAAAGAGGGCGAGGTTTCGTCAGGGCAGGTGACCCGGCTGGTCCCCAGGGTGGCACCGTGAAACGGATATGCGGACTTCCGTCTCAACTCGCAGCACAAGGTTGCGGGGCTGGCTGATCCTCGAAGCATCCAAACGGGCCTAGACGATCTGCGGGTGGGAGGTTCTCCACAGTTTCCGTTCAGTACCCAGTGAGGCGGCGGCGGTTGGGAGTGCCGCCTTGTTCAACTCATCATCTACAGACCACGGATGGTGGGGAGCAAGGTGTGGGTCGAAATGGAAAAGACCGTTCACCCACTACTCCTCAACCTCCATCTGAACCCACTATGTCTGCCCCGCAGGGGGAGGGGGGGGCGGCGGACACGCCCCCCGCAACAAACCACTCAGGTCGGAGTGGCGGGGATGCTTACCCCGGGACAAGACCGGTCCGGCTTACCACCCCAACGGGTGGAGCATCCCCTTCACACCAAGGACTGGTGCTAGCCACTCACCTTCCGACCGTACAGGTGGTGGGTTGGTTACCCCAACCACACCCCTCCCCCCTCTCACCCACCGCGACCACCTCTATGCCCATTTTTGGGCGGCTACGCTGAGTGGTCATGGCTGTGTTCGGTGCTCTCGAACGGAGACGGTTCCTTCGCGAGTTGGAGCAGGGCGCTACAAGGACGGCCGCGTGCTCCGAGGTGGGGGTAACGTTTGCGACGGTTCGACGGATCATCCGCGAAGACCACGAGTTCGCACAGGACGTCGCCGACGCCGAGGCGATCAAAGTGGAAGCGGTCGAGCAGGCGTTGTTCGCGACGGCGTTGAAAGGCAACGTCGAAGCGCAGAAGTTCTATCTGACCAACCGGGCGCGGGAAGAGTGGGCGAACCGGCAGTCGGTGGAGCACACAGGGCGCGACGGAGGTCCGATAGCCATCGCGACGGCGGCGACGATCGCCCTACAAAACGTCCTGTCCGCACCCGACACCCGTATGGCCGCCCTCGACTTCATCGAAACCGAACTGGCCCCAACAAAGGAACTCGATGCAGGAAGCGAATGAGCTTCCCCCCGAACTACAGGAGCATTGGGGCAAGATCGCTTCACCGGCGAACGTCGCCGTGGTCGCTTCGAGAGGTGACTGGCTCCCAGCGCAGCATCTCCTCTACCTGAACCGGGCACTCGTCGAATCTCTCACCGACGATGAGCAGTCGTTCCTCAACATTCAAGCTTCGGTGCGGCATGGCAAGTCGGAGCTGATCACCGTGTGGACGGTGGTGTGGGCTCTCGGGATCTTCCCGGGCCGTCGGATTCTGATCGTCTGCGCCACCGCCGATCTCGCAGAACGGTTCAGCCGCCGCGCCCGCGACCTGTTCACCGAATGGGGTCCGATCCTGTTCGGGAAACAGGTGAAAGCCGATGTTCGTGCCGTCGACGAATGGGAGACATCCGATGACGGGGCGGTCCGTGCTGTCGGTGTGGGTGGCATGGTAACTGGTATGGGGTTTGACTGTCTGCCCGAAGGCACGCTGATCGGCACGCCCGATGGACCGATCCAGATTGAAACCCTTGCCCGTGACGGCGGTACCGTCTATGGGTATGACCATGAAGAACAACGCATCGTCGAACGGCCGATCATCGCGGCCAAGGAAACGGTCAGAGCAGACCTTGTTGAACTCCGCTTCACCTCCGGCCGAACCATTCGATGCACAACCGACCATCGAATCTTCGTCGAAGGGCGCGGATACGTCAGGGCGGGACTGGTCGAAGCGGGAGCCCAAGTACCCGCACTCCGTGGAGTTGGTCTGCCCCGTGTGCGGGACGGCGTTCACGCTGCGCGGTTACGACTACGCGAAACAGATACGCAGGACGGGGATCGCGCCTGCGTGCTCTCGGGCGTGTCGAGCAGCGGCGTCACGGGTGCTCTACCCATGCGAGAGGTGTGGAACTCATACCGGGAAGGTCGGCCGTCGATTCTGCGATCCATGTCGGCAGGCACGGGTGGTGGAGCGCAGGGCGGCGCGAATGCGGCAGTGCGGCGAGTGCGACACAGCATTCCTTCCGTTGAGCACACGGAGCCAGTACTGCTCGCGGGGATGCGCGAACGCGGCGCACGCTCGTCGGATGACGGGAGCGGGGAACGCCCACTTCAAGGATGGGACGAGTTACTCCAAAGTGTTCAAGTCGGTGCGCCCGACGATCCGCGAGCGGGATGGGGGATGCATCGTGTGTGGGACCACCGACCGGCTGGTCATCCATCACATCGACGAGAATCCACAGAACAACGACCTGATGAATCTGGTCACGTTGTGCGCCTCGCATCACATGACGCACCACAAGTCGAGTACGACACCGTATCCGTGGTTCGCCACATACGCGGCGACAGCCACCGCGTCTATGACCTGACCGTCGATGGCACCCACAACTTTTTCGCTGACGGCCTACTGACCCACAACTGCATCATCATCGACGATCCGTTGAAAGATCAGCGGGAAGCCCGTTCGGACGTCGTCAAAAACAATCTGGTCGAATGGTATTCGTCGACGCTCCGCACTCGTCTCCAACCGAAAGGCACCCTGATTTTCACGATGGCCCGCTGGACCGAAGACGACCTGTCAGCAACCGTCGTCGAAGCAGCCGCCAAGCTTGGGTCGGGTGACCCGTGGCGGATCATCAAGATGCCGGCTCTTGCCGAATGCCCGAAAGACGAGGACCCCGAGGTGTGGCACGATTTTCTGGGTCGAGCCGAAGGCGACGCGCTGTGGCCCGAGATGTGGCCGACCGACGCCCTCATCCGCATCCGCGACTCCCTCCCTGACGTGTCCACCTGGCAGGCGCTATACCAACAGAACCCACGCGCCAAGTCAGGTGACCTGTTCGTCACCGAGAAGTGGGTGCGCATCGAGACGGAACCTCTCAACATCGTGCAGAAAGTGCGTGGCTGGGACTTGGCTGGATCGTCCAACAAAGGTGACTGGACTGTCGGTGTGCTGCTCGGGAGGACGACGTCGCGTCGCACCGTCGTGTTGGATGTACGGCGCCACCGGTTCAGCCCTTCGGCTGTGGAGGAACTCGTTTTACAGACAGCGATCGACGACGGGTTCGAGACGAAGATCCGGATGGAACTCCCGAAAGGTGACGCACACGTCACCGACCTGCACTACTCGAAACTCCTCGTCGGCTACGACTACAAAGGCACGCCGGTCGTGGGCAACAAGGAGGCCCGGGCCGAGCTGTACGCGTCCAACCAGAACCGCGGCCTCGTCGACGTCCTCGACCGGTACTGGACCGATCTCTACCTCAGCGAGCACGCAGGCTTCCCGCGTGGGAAACACGACGATCAGATCGACGCGTCGACAGTGGCGTTCAACGCCCTGTGGGCTGACGGCGACGTCGAGTTCGCCGAGGTCACCTCAACAGTGGTCAACGGACTCGATCTATCGGGTTCGGTCGTGCGGCAAGTTCAACCTGCGTGGGGCCGGTAGCCCCATCTTCGACGAACACCCAAAAGGTCTGCGAACTCAACACTGAGGGCTCCAAGATCCGGTATGGGACAAGAAGTCCGTGACGCGGGTTGGCTTCCGGTGGGATCATCCGACGTAACGGGTAGTACCGGGTGCGCGTCCCCCGATACACCCATGCCATATAGGCGGTCTCTTGTGCGCCGGAATGGACGACGCGCTGCTTGAAGGCGGCGGTTTGCAGCATGGCTGTCGCTCGGCGGTTGATCGAATGCACCGCCGCTGTTGCGATCTGTCGATCCTTGGAGGTGAACTCGGAGTTGAACTGCTTCGAGAACCAGCGAGCCGTCGTGTCGAGATCCTCCAGTTCGGCTTGGACGCTGGTGATCCCTTTGGCCGCGACGCCGTCCGGCCGTATCCGGTATGGCTGCTGGTGACGTGTGGCGAACGCGACACGGACCCGTTGAGCCTCAGGGGGATGGTCGATCGAGCCGCCAACACCGAATCGGATCAGCGCCTCCACCCAGTTAGGACTAATGCGCTGCCAGGTGGTGAGATCAGAACCCTTCATCGAGGAGGTTCATCAGGAACGTGAGGACACGTTGGGCGGTGGCGAACGTGAGGTCTTTCGGGTTGATGTCCTCAACCTCCATCCACGCGGTGACAGCTTCACGTTGAGGGTCTTTCATCACCGAGAACAGCCGGTTCAGTTCGTCGCGCTGCTCGACAGTCACGATCGACGGTGCGGGCAGCGCGGCGACGGGAGCGTCCCCCGCAACCGCGATGACAGGGACGACGCCGGCGGACAGCTCAGCGACCGTCGAGTCGAGCACAAGGATCGGGACGGTGAACGGTCGTTTCGACCCCTGTTGCGTCCGTTTCTCCGTCCGCAGCTTCGCCGCCACCAACCCACGCGACTGCGCCGCCTCGATCAACGACACCATCTGTGTCATCTCCCGGGCCGCAGCCCATGAACTCGTCTTCAACTGCCACACCCCACCCAGGCGTACCTGCGGGATGATCATCGTCAACCGCGTTGTCGGCTTACACGACAGTGATCCGTCCCGCACACACAAGCATGGGGCTGTCTCGTAGTGGACGTCATCACCTTCACGGACCATCACCTGTGTGTCCACCCCGTCGCAGCGACGCTGGCATCCAGCCCCCGACCACAGCTCGTAGATCGGTGTTCCCCCCAACGGGTCGGGTGGGAGCACAATGTCGATCTCGTTCGCTTCGGTGACCAGATCTGCTTTACCTTCGACCATCTTCAATTCACCGCCGTACAACCCGGCGAGGATCCCGATAGCGGCGACGTCGGTGGACACGAAACGGAACGTGTCGATCGACGACGGGCGGTTTCCTTTTTTGATGCCGAGCTTCACCTTCCCCATCTCCTGAGGTCGGCCGGCGGCAAGCGACGCTATCGGGGTGATGTCGCGATTCACTGGTTTGCCGCCAGTTCGGCTTCACGAGCCAACGACTGGATGAGTTGTGTTTGACACTCGTCGAACAGTTTCCGCATCGACTCTACGGTTTCATTCTGAGTGATGAGGCAGTCACACAGCTTCCCGAAGAAGATTGCGTGCTGATGCATCCCCCGACGGTTGAGGTCTTCGACGATGATCGGTGCTTTCTGCATGATCAGTTCCATTGAGTTCATCTTCCCTCCTTTCGATTACGGCGACGGAGGCTCCGTCGCTCGTTGAAAGTCAATCCCCCCCATATCCCGTCCCGCTCGCCCGCCGCGTAGGCGTAGTTGAGGCATTCGCGGGACACGGGGCATGACTCGCAGATCTTTTTCGCTTGCGCTTCACGTCCCCACATCCCCGCCGGGCTCCCGCGATCGAACTCTTCGATCTGCGGGTAGAACAGCGAGGTGGCCGCACCGACACACGCGGCGTGTTTCCGCCACGCGACGTCGAGGTCGCGGCTGATCGGTTTGGTGTATCGCAGAATCTCGGTTTCGGCGGGACTGTTCGCCACGGTCACTTCGTGACTCTCCCCCCGCCGTCAGAGATGCACACCTGCTGGTATGAGCAGTAGTTGCAGCCCCAATACGAGCCGGTCGCCAACACGATTTCGATCCCGGTGTTCGGGTCGATCTCCTTCTGGACGTACGAGCCGTCCCTCGGCGCAGAGATTTCCACGGGGATACCCGGCACTTTACGGGACGCCAACGTGTGCTCGTCGTGCCACAGACGGTTGATCCCCCACAGGCGCAGGATCTCCGCCTCAACCTGGGGTCGGATGTCGTCGAGGTCGACAGTCCACTCAGCGCAGAACCGCTCTGTCTCAGAGAAGCCTTTCCGGTTGGCGACAGCGATCGAGATCGCCTCCTTCGAGATGTAGGTGACCGACACCTTTGACGCCCCGCACAGCAGCGCCCCGATACCAGCTTGGATCAGGTGCTCAGGTTTCGCCCCCTGGGGTGTTCCACGCTCACCGATCGCCATCTTGTATCCGAAGCCGCCGATCGACTTGAAGTCGGTGACCAAGCCGAGCGACGGGATGAACGCGTCGACGTAGCTGACAACCGGGACATCCACATCCCCGATCGAGATCGTCGTGTCGAACTGCACCTCCACCTGGGCGTCAGGGTACGCGGCCCTGGTCGCCTCACCCATCATCTGGTGGATGTTGTTTCCGAGAGTGACGTTCCACATACCGGACGGTTCCATCTCAGTGCCGGCGGTGCCGTTGGCGACATAGGACACTTTGCGGGCGCACGACAGGGCGTCGGACGGACGGATGTATTCGCGCTCCTTCGGCTCACGGGGTTCGTTGGTGGCGGCTAGCCAGTCGACGAGGGTTGTGCCGAACACACTGTTGCCGTCGTGCTTCAACCCTTCGGGGCCGGGTCGCTTGGATGGGAGGTCGTCATGGAAGCTGGTGATAGGCATGGTCAGAACCCCGGGGTGAGCTGGGCGATGTTGACGACGTCGACCAGTTCTTGCCGGTCGAGGGAAGCCAGGACGATCATTGCCATTCCCGCGGCGATGAGCTTGGCGTCGTCGAGGTTGTCGATGGTGAACACTTCGGTGAGCACGTCGTTGACTGCTTCACTGGGTGGTTCTTCACCCCACGCCTCGTCGCCCCACACCTCACCTTTGATGTAGACGTTTTCGAGGATTTCGCCGCAGTGGCGGAACAAGGCTCGGGTGTCGGATCTGAAATCCGTTTCGGTCATGGGGTTCCTTTGGTCAGGCTCCGCAGGCTGTCGGCGGAGACAAGTCGTTTACTAGTGGTTCGATCTTCGTTCGGGTCGTATTCGACGACCCATTCATCCCCGTCGACGTCACAGAGAACGCACGTCAACACGACGTCGATCCCGGCGAACAGGTCGACGGCCTGATGGAGTGCGGCGTACTGCTGGACGGTGACACCTTCTGGTATTTCTTGCGGCATCTCAGGAGCTGCCTTCGACCCTGATGGTGAATCCGTAGCCGTAATAGAATGGGTTGCCGCACGACCATCCGACTTTGAGCCGCATCACATCACCGAAGTCGGCGTAGATGTGCCACGTCGTGTAGCCGTCCGTTGTTCCGACTCCGAGGATGACGTGATCCACTGATGCCGGGTCGAGGAAGAACTCTCCCAGTTCTGTGTAGGCGCAGCAGTCATCGGTGTCGACGAGCGTCACACTGAACCCATCGTCCAAGGTCAACTTGACCGCCGATCGAGTGATGTAGGAGACATCCTGCGTGCGCTCCGCGCTCACGATGCGACGACCGACGACCAATTTCTCCAGTTCTTCGACGTTCGACGGCATTGTGCCGTTGTCTTCATTGATGGGGTCGAGTGTTTCTATTGGGTATCTCATGGTTCCTCCCTCGTGAGAATATCTCACTAGTTGGGCTCCTGTCCATCGTCAGGTCCGACGATCCGCTGGAAGCGTCCGTGTGCCGCCGACCAGAACGGTGGCGACTCATTGACATCGTCCACCAGCAGATGGACCTTGTCGATCTGCTCGGAGGTCAACAGCACTCCTATGAGGTCGGCGAGTGTGTTGGTGAACGCCCCGGCGACGACGTTGAACAGGTAGGCGGCGAGAGCGTTGTCGCCGGCAGCGATGCACTCGGATGCGAGGAACATCGTGCCGACACAGCGTTGCAGCACGTCCTCTATTTCCAAGGAGACGCCGCTGATGGTGATCTGGTCGAGTTCCTCGCCGGACGGCGTCGACTCTGTGATGACAAGGGTCCGCATACGCTTGAGCGCATCGGTGTCGGGTAGGTCGAAGTGGAGCATGGGTTCCTTTCGTGGTTATCTGTCGAGTGAGAAGATTCGGTCGCGGATCTTCAATGGGCCATCGCCTTTGACGTGCTCGGCGATGAGGATCAGTTTTCGTTGAGAGTTCCGAGGGCCACACGGCTGCCAGCGCATATGGGGTCGCACCAACCACGAGTGGTCGTGCGACCTTTCCTCCCCGGTGGGTCGGCTCTCCCCGTGTGGGCGGCGCAGGTGGATCACCACCACGTCGTCAGCCTTCGCGTGGCCTCGTTTACGGGCTTTCTTCGGGTTCGGGCGGTACACGGTGCGCTCCGTGATGTGTGAGTTGAGGAGGTGCCACAGAGCCGCCATGCGGCGCCGGTCGATGACCGCAGATTCGAGGTAGTTGAGTGCCCCGTTCGAGTAGGCACATCCATGCGACAGGTGGGTGTCGGTCATCGCTCCGACCGGCTCGTCGTCCATCCAGTCGGTGCGGCCCAACGTCACCCACACATCGGCGTTCTTGATGACAGCAACAGGAGGGCTGCACACCCATGACGACATCCCCACCCCGGTGTCAACGCCAGGTGTGTCGGAGATGTGAACCGGCCCCCAAACGACAGCGTCGACAGTGATCGGTTCGCCATGCACGCTGACGTCGTTCATCGGGCGGGCGAACGCGACCAAACCGGCAGGCGCCGGCTGAGTGCCGAGATCAGCCACCAGCACGTCGTCGGGGATCGTCGGGGCGATCGCTTCGATCAAGTCACACATCTCCGCCGACACCCACACCAGCATCGGGTCATGTTCGGTGAGCACCGAGACATCCCACTGCATGGCTTGGATTGCCCGCTCCAACGAACCGTTGGATTCCCCGATGCCTGAGAGTCGGCTTTCCAGCATCTGGTACTCGTCGAATGTGAGGTCGAGAAACGACTCGGTCGCGTAGTCGCAGGTGGTGAGCATCTCCCGGCGTATCTGAGGGAGAGCACGGGGACGGGTGGGGGGGGTGGCGGTAAGGTTCACGACGCCACCACGTTGAGCGCTACGGCCGCTTTGGCGAACGCTACCTCGACGGCACGCTGGTAGCGGTCGTCGAGGTAGTCGAGGTCCAGCCCGATGAGTTGGAGGCGTTGGGCGGAGCGGATGACCGTCTGCTCACCCGACGACAACATG
>Ga0138256_10008360_pt1 | contig 10878 bp, 9 predicted proteins | sample KNB2016incub_MG_FD_105486 | JGI IMG/M metagenome (GOLD analysis project Ga0138256, IMG submission 105486) | Active sludge microbial communities from wastewater in Klosterneuburg, Austria - KNB2014incub_MG | ecosystem: Engineered > WWTP > Activated sludge > Unclassified | place: Austria... | reverse complement strand
TGTTGGTGTGGGTGTCGGCATGGGTTGGCCCCCAGCACAAAATGTTAGGCTCCAACCACCTTGTACAATACCCGCAAACTCGTTTGTGTGGAAATTGCCGGCATAAAGCTTCCAATCGCCGTCCGCGTTCGTTCCCCCAAACACGGATTGGAAAGTCGCATTCCCATTGTTTAATGGCCCTGGATTCCCGAAGACCGATCCGGGGCCCGGAGATGGAAAGGACACGTTTTGATAGTTGGTGGGTTGGTATGTTCCCGCTTCCCAGGAGTTTAAAGGTGGTAGTCTGGTCGGGCCATAGTCAGCGATATTATAGGTTGCATCGTTAACGCCATTGTTAATGGCACTTTCTTGACCGACTCCGTTCTGGAGAAGAAGCGAAGCTCCGTTCGGCCCGACCAGAACCAAGCCAAAGTCCTGAGGACGTGGCAAGATCGCGTTGTGTATGGTCAGCTTAATCGATGTGGGGCTAGTGGGAATTGTTCCCACTCCGTTGACAGATATAACAGAAGGGTAAGACAACAGGGCAGGACCGGAACCGACGACGATAATTGGTTCGGAGTTAGAAAATACGGTTGAACTACTGCAAGTTTGGACCGTGCTTGATGCGACATTGCCCCAGTCGAAACCGCTCAGAGAATTGTCGGAAAACTGAGCGATCCGAGTCTGATTCCCCCCGCTTGCTCCCATAACGTAAAGGTTAGAGCCGCTCGATTCATATTTTACAAAAGCTATTTTTGCCGAGTCTGTCGACCATACCGCAGCACCATTGCTACCCGACGTTGTCAGTCTAGATCCAACGCCGCCACCGGACCCCATGACATAAATTTCGTTATTGATGTTCTGAGATCCCCAACTTCTTATGAACGCAATTTTCGTTCCGTCTGGCGACCAGTCCGGCGAATAATCATCCCATAGTTCCCCGTATGCTCGCGTACCGAGACACGTTTTGTTTGATCCGTTAGCGTTCATTGTCACGATGCCGTTTCTGTAATGCGTTGCGGGGTTACCTTGTATATCTTGATATGGAACCGGGCAATTTCCCCCCGCGAAAGCGATTCGTGTGCCGTCAGGTGACCAAGTAGGGTGAGTATTATCGTAACCCTCACCGGGGTTCGTTCCCGGACTGTAATTGGTTAGCTGTACCCGATTAGAACCGTCCGAATTGATTACGTAAATCTGGGATGAAGAGGAGGATACTCGACGCTCAAAAACTATTCTCGAGCCATCAGGGGACCAAACAGGTCTGATATACTCCACACCTGCCGTAGCGTCGCTGGTTAACTGCGTTATCACGGCTCCCCATACGTCGATTACGAAAATATTCTTGAACGAGTCTCCCGAAAATGCAATTTTTGTGCCGTCTGGCGACAATGACGGGTCCTGCGGTGCCAAGCCCAAATAATTCCGAATTGGAGCCAGCTCGCTGCCATCCGAATTCATAAAGAAAATATTATGGACTTCACCTAATCGCGAAAAAACAATCCTTTCGGTACCAGCGTTCCCCAACATGGTCTCCGTTGATGGCGGGGATGAACTTGTTCCAGTACCGTCGCTGCTTACTCGTGAGAAGACAGAGAAACTCGGGCTGCCGCTGTTGGCGTTTGATTTCTGATCAAGTAGCAATAGCCCGATGGCAAGTACCGCAACACTTAAAAGCGGAATTGCCCGTTTTATATTTCTCGATATATCTTTCATTTCTTAATGTTACCGACCCGCGGTTTCCCTTCACGACCCAACATTTTTACTCCCTCGAAAAACCTTAATTCCACGTTCAATTCGAGATTGTAAAGACAAGCATACCGGGAGTCATTAACTACTGGCTAAATTTTGGCTAAATTTTTCCAAACGTACTTGTAACCATAAGGACCAACCCGAAAAAGCCGATGAGTCCTATCCGAATGTCTTTCATTTAGTTCTCCTTAAACTTCCAAACGTTGCGAATATCCTAATCGTATGAGACCGGGGGGGTAAATACGTAATTTTACGTATTGTATTGCATCAGTTTATGCTAACCTTCGTAAGAATATTTTCGAGTTTAATTTCGTCTCCTATGCGACTAAGCAATCGCGATTTAGTTCGATTACTCCAATCTGTAAGCATACTTAATGCAGATGAAAAGCCCGATACACTGCCTGCTCGGACCAATGACTGCGTTCGATTTCTTATAGCCACCGATATCTTATCCTTTGAGGCTTTTGGAACAGCAAACGACTACCAAGGGCCTTTGTGGTACACCCCGAATGGAAGTGTGTCGAATGAACTATTGCAGGTAATGGTCGAGCTTGTTCACGAGCAGCCGTTCTGGGACGAGGTGATCGAGAATCGGATAACCGCTGCACGCCGAATTTCCGATTACATGACACTTGTCCAATATAAGAAGACCTCCATTTATAATGAATTTTTTCGCAAAGTAAAGACTGATCGGCAACTCGTCACCGCACTTCATGTCAGCCAAGAGCTAATGGTTTCCGTTAGCCTTTGCAGGCTGGGCATCGAGTTTACGGAGCGGGACTGCTCTGCCTTTAATTTGCTAACGCCACATCTGGTGGCGGCCTTCCGGACAGCAAGAGTCATGCGTCGGCTGGAGACGCAATCAGACGGAATCAGTGCACCAACTGAGCGCGCTAGTACCGCAATCGTTTTCCTTGATCCCGAGCTTAGTCCCACGCTGGAACAGCCGGCTATGGTGATAATGTCGAGATATTTCGGTCCTACTGGGAGGCACCTTCCCGCGGTTGTAAAGAGCTACGTTGAATTCCACGCAAGGCAATTTCGAGACGGATCGACGTACTTGCCGGCCGAACCGTTGACGGCCATCGCGGAGTGTGGTCGATTGCACATAGACCTTGTTTACAATTCGCAGTCGGCCTCGTGCGTTCTACTTCTTCGCGAATGGACAAACCAGAACTTTCGGAAAACGCTAAAGCAATTAAGCCCGCGCGAAATGGAGGTGCTTGAGTGGGTGGCCGCAGGCAAGACGGACGGGGATATAGCGCATATTCTGGGCATCAGCGATCGAACCGTGCAAAAACACCTTCAACATATTTTTGATAAACTAGGCGTTGAAAACCGAACTGCTGCTACTTCGTATTGGAAAACGATTTAATACTCATTCAATCGAGCAACTGTGAAAAATTCGGGGGCTCGATCGACAGAGGTGTGCTCGGTGCATACACGATTTTTTGCGCCGCGTAAAAGACGAGATTCCTAGAAGTGTCCGAAATTTGGATCACATTACTCGACTAAGGCGGGAAAGAATAAAACTCCTCAGAGGTGAGACTTGAATGTGGTGCGACATACGATCGTAGTGCCGTGACCTGGAAGGCTTTCTACATCGAAAAAACCGCCGAGCAGTTCCGTTCGTTCCTGTATTCCCTGAATTCCAAGGCATCGGCCGAGTGGGCTTCTAAGGTGGACCTCTGGATAAAATCCGTGCCCATCGTCCTCGATGACGAGGCTGACACCTGTTGTGGAGCGATGGTAAACCACGCGATCAAGATCTCAAAGAGAGGCACCTTTCGGCGCAACGAGCTTTGGAAAATGCCCGTAGAGACCAGGTCGAAATCCAGACGATCTCAACCCTTGAGGCCGTTGTGGTCCGATATAACAAGCTACTTCGAGATCGGAAGTTACGCTAGCGACGAAGCGTCACGCAACTATGTATCTTAAAATTACGGTACCATCGGAGAGCCTGGCTAACGCCGTCATTGAGACGGCCATTCGATGCGGCCCAGAGCCCCTCGACTTGAAAGAATATCGAAACGGAGAAAGAGAATTGATATTCTCCGTTTACTTAAAAGCAACTGTTGAAAAGCTAACCGAGTGTCGCAAGACCATTGTAAAGAGTTCGTACTTCGATCCGGAGAAGTTTGAATTTAGAATCGCGCAAGAAATGGCGACACTGCGATCGGAGTCGGAAGACTAGCCTCAACGCTGGACATTACCGCTCGCGTCGAGCCGTCGTTTTCTTCTTCAATTCCAAACGAGCCCGGCTTGCTCCGAAGATTCTACAATTCTGCAGCGAATAACGCTTCCGTTTCCAAGTATACGTTGCGGGTGAGTTTACAACGAAGTAGCTTTGCCCTGCCTTGAATCTGATCCGCCGGTCGCTCGCCCGGATCATATTTCGCGAGAATCCATCCCCACTAATAACCGCAAATTATGTACCCCGCTTTGAACTTTTTTTGAGAAGCCCTATAACCGAGCCCCGAGAGATATTTAGTTGTTTTGCAATCTGCGAATTATTCAGACCTTCACTATTGAGTTGGTGAATCTTCGTTTGTTTCAACGCTGCGGATTTCGGTCGCCCATGAGGCTTTCCTCGGGCTCTGGCATTCGCAATGCCTGCGATTACCCGTTCCCGGATTATGTCACGTTCGAACTCCGCGAACGTCGATAGCATGCCCGCCATTGCCCGGCCGAGCGGTGTTGAAAAGTCCAGAGATTCGGTAAGCGATATGAACGCTACGCCTAGATCTCTAAGCTCGTTTAACGAAGTGATCAAGTCAGCCAAACTTCTTCCAAATCTGTCGAGTTTCCAAACAAGCACCACATCTATTTGTCGTCGCCGAGCCAACTTTAGCAGCTCTTCCCTTTTCGGTCTAGTCTTTGCCCCAGAACCTATTTCTTGAAATTCGGCTGTTAAAGACCATCCACGATTTGCGATGTATTCTTTCATTTGCTCGATCTGCATTGGAAGCGTTTGCTGATCGATTGTTGACACTCTGGCATATATTCCTACTCTCATAAATGCAAGATAAACTAACTTCCCGAGAGTGTCAAATAACTACAGTTTATTGACAGTCCTATTATTCTTGGTGAGACGTCGAAAAATACTGAGCGTTGCGTTAGCAAAATGAAAGGACTTTTTTGACACCCTAAATCTAAAGTAATTTCTCTAAATCCGACGCTCTTCGGTTTGCCCGTAAACTCACAACGGAGAAAATTGCCCGAAACCTTGCTTTGGGCAAACCGTGGCAGGGCCGGAAGGTTCGTGCTGGTCGCGGACTCGGAGATAAACGATTTCCTCGACGAAGTCACCCACTTCCCAAACGCCCCCCAAGACGACCAGGTCGACGCCGTCAGCCTGGCCGTCCAGATGATCGGAAAAAAGAAAAGCGTGGTCGTGCCGTGTTAGTTTTTGCGGGTTTGGTGCACCCGGTAGGATTCGAACTTTAATTGTGAGAACTCGCGTGTGAAGCGAGTGCTCGACACGGTACGCGAATACACGATTCGTGCTAAAATTTGGTTCGCCAGCACGAACGCCCATAATCGAATCAATGCCGAAACGTCCAAGAATCGGATGCGAAGAATATGTCTGAAGATCAAAAGAAACAGCTAGAACAGCAGTTGTGGAATATTGCGAACACGCTTCGCGGGAAGATGGACGCGGATGAGTTTCGCGATTATATTCTTGGCTTTATTTTCTACAAGTATCTATCGGAACGGATGAATACGTATGCCGATTCGATCCTTGAGGAAGATGGCATTACTTTTCAGAGCATTGACGAGAAAACCGCCGATGGAAAACAGTATCTCGAAGCAATCAAGGAAGAATCGGTCGAAACGCTTGGTTATTTTCTAAAGCCTTCAGAATTGTTTTCAGCGGTCGCGCGCCGCGGGAATGGAAACGGCAAAGCCGCGAACGGGGAAAAGGAAAATCCGTTCATTCTCGAAGACCTTGCCCGCATTCTCAATAACATCGAGCAAAGCACGATGGGAACGGACAGCGAGGACGATTTCGATAATCTTTTCGAAGACCTCGATCTTACCAGTACAAAGCTTGGACGGACAGAATCGGCGAAGAACGAACTTATTTCAAAAGTTCTCGCTCATCTCGACAAGATCGATTTCCGGCTCGAAGATTCCGAGTCTGACGTTCTTGGCGATGCTTACGAATATCTTATCGGCCAGTTTGCGAGCGGAGCGGGCAAGAAGGCGGGCGAATTCTATACGCCGCAGGAAGTCAGCAAGGTTCTTGCAAAGCTCGTTACAGTTGGAAAAGACAAGCTTAAAACTGTTTACGATCCAACCTGCGGTTCGGGATCGCTTCTCTTAAGAGTTGCGAGAGAAGTTAAAGAGGTTGGTAAGTTTTATGGGCAGGAATTAAACCGCACGACATACAATCTGGCACGGATGAATATGATCCTGCACGGGGTGAATTATCAGAAATTCGATCTCAGGCAGGAGGACAGTTTAGAGCATCCGGCGCATCTTGAATTAAAGGCGGAAGCAATTGTCGCAAATCCTCCGTTTTCAGCAAAATGGTCGGCGAATCAGTTACACCTTGGCGATGACAGGTTTTCGCAGTACGGACGGCTTGCCCCCGGTTCTAAAGCAGATTTCGCATTTATCCAGCATATGGTTCATCATCTTGCGGATAACGGAACGATGGCGGTCGTTGTTCCTCACGGCGTATTATTTCGAGGCGGAGCCGAGGGACATATTCGCAAATATCTGATCGAAGACCGCAATTATCTCGACGCAGTTATCGGTCTGCCAGCAAATATCTTTTACGGCACAAGCATTCCGACCTGTGTTTTGGTCTTTAAGAAATGTAAGGAAAGCTTTGACGACGTTCTGTTTATTGACGCGAGTCAGTACTTTGAGAAAAGAGGAAATCAGAACTATCTCCGCGAACAGGATATCGACAGGATTGTATCGACTTTTGTCGATAGATCGGTTCAAAATAAATACAGCTATGTCGCAACTCTCGACGAAGTAAAAGAAAACGATTACAACCTAAATATTCCGCGTTATGTCGATACCTTTGAAGCCGATGATGAGATTGATCTGAACATTCTTGCCGATGAATTGAAGACTCTGGAGCTAGAGATTCAAGGAACAGACAAAACCATCGTAGATTACTGCAAACAATTGAATATCTCAACGCCTTTCTAACTCATGGATTCACAGGCTAAAAATAAACCGGTTTTGCGATTTCTGGAGTTCACTGAGAAATGGCAGGAGAGAAATCTAAAAGAAATAGCTCGAAGTATCAGCTCGGGCAAGACAAAGCAGGAAGCGGATGGAGATTATTTTGTTTACGGCTCCACTGGGAAATTAGGACTATCTAAGTACTTTACGCACAACGGAACATTTATTCTAATTGCGAGAGTAGGAGCAAACGCTGGTTTATTAAACATTGTGACGGATAAATTCGCGGTGACTGACAACACGCTAATATTTGATTGCAATGAAAAGAATACGATTAAATTTATCTACTATCTTTTGATTCGTACAAATCTCAATAAATTGGTATTTGGCTCTGGCCAACCTCTAATAACAGGAGGGCAATTATTATCCTTAAAGACTGCTGTTCCCGGGCTTCCCGAACAACAAAAGATCGCGACGTTTCTTTCGGCGGTCGATGAGAAGATCAGACAGCTTTCGCGGAAGAAGGAACTTTTAACCAAATACAAAAAAGGCGTGATGCAGCAGATCTTCGACCAAAAGATCCGGTTTAAAGACGCTGAAGGAAACAAGTTTCAAGACTGGACCACAACACGCCTTGGTGATTTTTATAAGAATTTGAGTACTGGGATGACCCCCAGCAGAACTAAGCGAGAATACTTCGCAGGTAAAGTACCTTGGATTACAAGCGGCGAGTTAAATTTCAATCTAATCGAAGATACGAGGGAAAAGATTACCGAAGAGGCTGTTCGCGATACAAACTTGAAGGTTTATCCACCGGGTACACTTTTTATCGCGATTACAGGTCTGGAAGCTCCTGGTACGAGGGGCAAATGTGCAATAAATGCCGTTTCTGCTGGTACAAATCAGTCCTGTATGGCTTTCGTTGAGAACGCTTCAATCCATACAAAGTTCCTTTACTATTGGTATCTACAGTTTGGAATTCCCCTATACTTCAAATTTGCCCAAGGAACGAAACAGCAAAGCTTCAACAACAAAATTGTTGAGGATTTTCTTTTGATTCTACCGACGAAACCGGAGCAAGAAAAGATCGCCGGATTTCTAACCACGATCGATAAAAAGATCGATCTGGCAAATACGCAGTTAGAAAAAACCAAGACCTTTAAAAAAGGCTTGTTGCAGCAGATGTTTGTTTGATCGAATCAGAACTTCCGCGGGGATGGACGGCAGATGAAAATTACAACAGACGAAGAAAGGCTAATTAGATATCTAAGATGTCTTTCAATCACTCGGCAAGAACAGCTAATAGCCCAGATAGCTCTCGAGGCGGTTGAGGATCGCGTACATCCGGATCTGCGAACCAACTGTTATGTTGCATTCATGCCTGATCCGCCCGAGGGCGGCCTGCGAGGGGAGATTCGCGACAGCTTTTCAACAGATCATTGGTTGTATTGTGCAATGGACGCAACGGGAGAGGCAAAAGACACTTTGCTAGGAGCATCCTTTTGGGACCGGGAGACTTATATTCCGATCATGCGCGAGGTGCTCAAGCGAGAAGCTGAAAGGCAAGGATATTATTACTTGGACACTAGCGACGAAGCCATTTCCGAACTTCTGAATGAGTGGCGAATGAATATCGTTCGTGCCTGCGAGGGTAACTTCATCGGAGCCCGCTTGACTGAGGAATAGTCCGAACATATGCCTTCGACACAAGCTGAACAAGAATTAGAGAACAAATTGGTCGACCAGTTGACCGGGCTCGGCTATGAACGTGCGGTAATTCGAGACGAGAACGATCTGCTTACGAATCTGAAAGGCCAACTGGAAAAACACAACAACATGACGCTCTCGGAAAAGGAATTTGAGAAGGTTCTCAATCATCTGAATCGAGGCAATGTCTTTGAAAGAGCAAGCATCTTGCGGGACAGGATGCAATATACAAAGGACAACGGCCAGAGTGCGTATCTTGAATTTTTAGATGTTGAGAACTGGTGCCAAAACCAGTTTCAGGTCACGCACCAAATTTCTGCCGAAGGTAGTTTTAAGAATCGTTATGACGTGACGATTCTGATAAACGGGCTGCCGCTTGTGCAAATAGAATTAAAGCGTCGCGGCCTTGAATTAAAGGAAGCATTCAATCAGACAAACCGTTATCAACGACATTCTTATTCTTCGTCTTACGGGCTTTTCAATTACATTCAGCTTTTTGTTATTTCGAACGGCGTAAATACAAAATACTACGCAAACAATCGCCAGCAGTCCTTTAAGCAGACTTTCTATTGGGCCGACAACGAAAACAAGAAGATAACGCAGCTTTCGGATTTTGCCGATGTCTTTTTGGAGCGTTGCCACGTTTCCAAAATGATCTGCCAATACACCGTCCTTAACGAAGCCTTCAAGATGTTAATGGTTTTAAGGCCGTATCAATACTATGCCGCCGAGGCGATAATCGACCGGGTAAAGAACAGCGTTAGAGGCGGCTATATCTGGCACACGACCGGCTCAGGCAAAACGCTGACCTCATTCAAAGCCAGCCAGGTCCTGATGAACCTACCGCAGATACATAAGGTCGTATTTGTCGTCGATCGCAAAGACCTCGATTATCAAACGACGAAGGAATTCAACAGTTTTTCAGCCGGAAGCATCGACGGAACGGACAACACAGCCGCTCTTGTAAAGCAGTTCTCAGATAATACAAAGCTGATAGTTACGACGATCCAAAAACTAAACACTGCGATCTCGAAAAAACATCATCTTGCTAAGATGGAACTTCTTAAAGATAAAAAGATGGTTTTTATCTTTGACGAATGCCACCGCAGCCAGTTTGGAGAGACGCATTCGCGGATAAAGCAATTCTTTAATAACGTCCAGATGTTTGGTTTTACCGGAACACCGATCTTCGCCAAGAATGCTGTTCGGAATGATCGTGGTAAACGAACTACAAAAGAGCTTTTTGATGATTGTCTTCACAAATATGTAATAACCGATGCGATCAGAGACGAGAACGTTTTGAAGTTTGCCATCGAATACGTTGGAAAATACAAACAAAAGAACGAAAGTAAGACAAATCTTGATATCGATGTCGAGGCAATCGACACAAGCGAGCTTTTAGAGTCAGATCAAAGGCTAGGAAAGATCGCCAGCTACGTGATCGACCATCACTCACGCAAGACGCACAACAAGAATTTCACTGCGATGTTCTGCGTGAGCAACATTAAATCGCTCATTAGGTACTACGAGTTATTTAAGGCAAAGAAAGAAGCGGGCGAACACAGGCTAAAGATCGGAACTATCTTTTCATATGGCGTAAATGAGGACGACCCGGACGCGAGCGGCGAATATATGTTTGAGGAACCAGAGGTCGGGGCTGGAGTTCTCGACCAAACAAGTTCGCACAGCCGCGACAAGCTGGAAGAGTTTATCGGCGATTACAATGCGCTGTTTAATACGAAATTCACGACCAAAGATAGCCAGTCGTTTTACAACTATTACAACGACATCGCCCGCCGGGTTAAGAACAGAGAGTTCGACATTTTGCTGGTCGTCAATATGTTCCTGACGGGTTTCGACAGCCCGAGTCTTAACACGCTCTTTGTTGACAAGAATCTCAAGTACCACGGCCTTGTTCAGGCTTATTCGCGAACAAATCGAATCCTGAACGAAATGAAGTCGCAAGGCAATATCGTTGCCTTTCGAAACCTTAAGAAAGCAACGGATGAGGCGATCACGTTGTTTGCGAACAAGGAAGCGATCGACGAGATAATTCTCGAACCTATCGAGAATTACGTCGAGAAGTTTAACGAGGGCGTTGAGAATCTTCGGCTCGTTACTCCGACCGTGGACAGCGTGAATGATCTCGAATCAGAAGAAGACGAGCTAAGATTTATAAAGGCATTTCGCAACCTGATGAGGATAAAGAATGTCCTCGTGACATTTGCCGATTTTGACTTTACGCAGCTCGATATGTCGGGGCAGGAATTTGAGGAGTTCAAGAGCAAATAGCGC
>Ga0138256_10008359_pt1 | contig 10879 bp, 9 predicted proteins | sample KNB2016incub_MG_FD_105486 | JGI IMG/M metagenome (GOLD analysis project Ga0138256, IMG submission 105486) | Active sludge microbial communities from wastewater in Klosterneuburg, Austria - KNB2014incub_MG | ecosystem: Engineered > WWTP > Activated sludge > Unclassified | place: Austria... | reverse complement strand
CGCCGAAGGACCGGTGTGTCCAGGGCATGAAGGTTCCAACGAACGAACGAGGTGGGCCCAGCAGGATTTGAACCTGCGACCAAGGGATTATGAGTCCCCTGCTCTGACCGCTGAGCTATGGGCCCGGTCGTATCCGCCAAAGCGGAAAGGGCCGCTAAAGTAGACCCGGGATACCTTTGGCCGGATGCCCGCGAATGGGCGGCTGTCGGGCCGCACGCTGCTGTTGATCGGCCTGCTGGCGCTCTTCGCCTCCGTGCGCTGGCGCATAATAGGCCACGACGGCGGGGCTTGGCGCAGCACCATTTACAGCGATGGTGAAGGGTATGCGGCCTATCTCACGTCGCCGCTCCTGCACGGAACCCTCAGCCCACCCGTCGCGCGGCCCGATCATCTGGTGCCTGCTGGCACCGTGCAGGTGATCAAATACCCCGCTGGAACAGCGTTCGTGCAGGCGCCCTTCGTGCTGGTCGCCCATGCGGTGCGTTGGCTCTCGGGCATCCGAGGCGATACGCTCACACCACACCATTCCGTGGCCATCGCCTTGTGCGGCCTGGGCTTCCTCCTGCTCGGATTGGAACGCGTTCGGTGGTTGTTGCACGATCTCGGCGTTGCGGATCGTGCCGTGGCTGTGACATTGGTTCTCCTTCCCTTGGGCACGGGCCTCGGGTACTATGCCCTCATGGCGCCCAGCATGTCGCATGTGTATTCTTTCGCGATGATCGCCGTGCTGCTCGCTGCCGCACGTAAGGCATGGTGTACCGCTGCATCACGTGCGCTCCTGCTTACGAGTTTTGCCTTCGGACTCGTGGTGTTGATCCGCCCCACCAACGCTTTCGCGCTGTTGGCACTGCCCATGGTGACGATGGGACATCCACGAACGCTTCGCGCATGGTTGCTCGCTTCGGATGGACGGGGGCTATCACTTGCTGCTGTGTTGCTCGTGTTGACCCTCTGCATGCAACCGTTGCTGTGGTACTTGCAGTGCGGCAGTTGGTTCGTGCGACCATACCCGGGAGAAGGCTTCAATTGGACACATCCGGAACTGTGCCGCAGCCTCTTTGGCGCGCAGAAGGGCTTGTTCTTCTTCTGGCCGCTTCTGTTGCTCGTGCTACCCGGGCTGATCGCATTGGGCCGGCTGTCGCCGAGGACGGGGGTTTGGGCAGTGGCGTATTTCGCCGTGCTCTGCTACGTGACCAGCTCATGGTGGAACTGGATCTATGGCGATAGCTACGGTCCTCGCCCCTATCTGGACCACCTGGCCGCGTTGGCCGTGCCGATCGCCGCTTTCCTTGGTGGGTTGCGTCCACTGGCTTTGCGCATTGGGCTTGCACTGATCGTCCCTCTGTGTTTGCTGCAATGCTTTCATGCCTGGCAGTACCAGGTGGGCATTCTCCATCCCTTCAACATGGACCGCGAAAAGTGGAGGGCGGTGTTCTTGCGGACAGGCCCACAGTGGCGCCATTCCTTGGGTGGCGACTTCGAGCCGGCACCCTACGCACCGTGCGGGATGGATACGGTGTTCGCGGAGGGGCCTCCGCAAGGCACATCCACGCGTTGGCAGAACAGCGATAGCGTGAACGGATCGTTCCTGGTGGACCGGGTGCATCCCACGGGTCCGGTGTTACGGATCCCGGAAAATGTGCTTCCCGATGGTCGCGCGCTCCTCGTCGAAGCATCGTTACGTCGACGCGACCTTGATCCAGGCGCGAGCCGAGATGCATTGATCGTCTGCACCATGGGAAGTGACGGTGCGGATCGGGTCCGCTATGCCTTCGCAATGAACGACCTTCCCGCTTCGCCGTCATGGCGACTCTGGCGCTACGCCTTCGTTCTGCCAGCCGCACTGCCTGGAGAGCATCTCTCCTTTTCCGTTCAACAGCCAAGTGAAGGCGCCTTCCAGGTCGACGCGCCAACGTTCCGGTTGAGCGCGGTCCGTCCATGTCCCTGACGGTGCCTTCGGATATCTTCGCCCGCCGAAAAAGTCCGCCCGAATGAGCGCGCACCACGCGATCGATACGATCCTTCTCGACCTCGGTGGCGTGATCATCGACGTCGATTACCATGCGAGCGCACGGGCCTTCCGTGCGTTGGGCTTCGAGGAGTTCGATGCGCTGTACAGCCAGGCGAAGCAGGACCATCTCTTCGACGGCTTCGAGATCGGCGCGTTGAGCCCCGCGCAGTTCCGCGACCGCATCCGGCAACTCTTCCGGCAGGACTTGACGGACCGCGAGATCGATGCGTGCTGGAACGCGATGCTCGGATCAGTGCCGATGGAGCGGATCGATCTGATCGACCGCCTAAAGAAGCGTTACCAGGTATTGCTATTGAGCAATACCAATGCGATCCACGTGTCCGCGTTCACGGAGATGATCCGCAAGGAGAACGGCATCGCGGACTTCAAAGGCCTTTTTCATGGGGCCTACTACAGTTGTGAGATGGGTTTGCGGAAACCGGATGCAGCCGCCTTCCACCATGTGTTGGAACAACATGACGCCGAGGCGGAACGTACGCTCTTCATCGACGACAGCATGCAACACGTGATCGGAGCGCGAGCCGCAGGGTTGCATGCGCAACACCTGGAACTCGCTCATGAGAACGTGCGGGATCTGGTCAAGCGCCTCGGCCTCTTTGCTTGAGGGAAGGTCCTCCGCATCCGCACCTACTACTTTGCATGGCATGTTCCGCCTGGCCACCCCCGCGCGATGGGCCATTGTGCTGGTGATGGTGATCGCCATCGGCGGATCATTGCGCTATCGGTTGCTCGGCGATCACGGGCAGGCCTGGAAGTACGCCATCAACAACGATGGTAAGGGCTACTACGAACATCTGCGTGTCCTCCTGGTTGATGGCGACTTCCGCAGTGAGCACGGCGAGTCATGGATGTTCGCTCCCGCCGGAGATGGCAAGGCGATCAAATTCTTCGTCGGCACGGCACTGATCCAAGCACCTTATGTGCTGGCCGCGCATGCGTATACCTTGTTGTTCTCCAACGGGCCGCAGGATGGCTACTCGCTCCAATACCACCTGGCGATCGTGCTCTCGGCATTGGTCTCGCTGCTCCTCGGTCTGTGGTTCACCCGTGGGCTGTTGCTCGGCATGGGTGTTGGCGAGTTCGCCACGGCCTTCATGTTGGTGGCGATCACGCTGGGCACCGGGCTCCTTGTACAGACCGTGGTCCATCCAGGGATGTCGCACGTACACTCCTTCGCCGCGGTGGCTGGCTTCCTTCTGGCCGCACGCCGCGCCTGGTCGCTCGGTGGTGCGTGGCGTTGTATGCTGGTGGGCGGCCTCTTGGGATTGGTGATCATTTTGCGGCCGGTCGATATGCTCCTGCTCCTGGGACTTCTATTGGCCACCATCGGGATCGCACCGCCCGTTCACAGAACCCGATGGAACGACCTTGCCTGTTTCGCCATCGCGTTCGGCGCGGTGCTCCTTGTGCAGGGCGCTGCGTGGTATGTCCAATGCGGCGAGTGGATCGTCCGGCCATACTCGAACGAGGGCTTCCATTGGGATCGACCTGCGTTCCTGCAACATCTGTTCAGCGCGCGGAACGGACTGCTGTTCTATTGGCCAGTGCTGCTGGTATTGGTCCCGGGACTATGGATCCTCGCCCAGCGAACGCCCTATCGTGCCGCCATCTTCGTGATGTTCCTTGCTCTGTTCGGATACGTCACCAGCGCTTGGTGGAACTGGTCCTACGGCGATTCGTTCGGTCAACGGCCTTATGTGGATATACTGGCGCTTTTCGCCATCCCGATGGCCTTCGCGATCGATCCAAAGCGGGGGCGATGGCAGAGATGGATCGTGTACGCCTGCATACCCTTGATCCTCCTCAACGTCTTCCAGAGCTGGCAGTACGCCACACACGTTCTGGATCCTGCGCGGATGGATCTTTCGAAGTACGCCTACGTGTTCCTGCGCACCGACCCTGCTCGTGGTGCCGCGTTAGGCGGTATCCAGGATCTGCCACCCTACGCTCCTCAAGGCATGTTCCCCGTGCTTGACACGAACGCCACCTGGCAACCGGACAGTTCCGGCACGATGCATTGGATCGTACCTCCAGCGAGAGCGGGTTCCTGGCTCTGGTATGTTGAACTGGACATCACGCGAACGGAGTTCGAGCCCGGCGCGGCGCAGCGGATCGAAGCGCTGTTGGATGGCAGTTCCACGGGATGGCCCGGTGAAGGCGTGCGTTTCAAGGTGGAGCATCTGCCCGTGGCAAACCCGGGTACCAAGGGTTGGAACAATACGCTACGGATGCCACCGCAAACAGCGGGTGATACGATCGCGCTGCACCTCGATGTGCCGAACGGCTGCCGGATGGATGCGGCCTTCCTGCGTGTGATGGCGCCGAACTGAGATCAACTAGGGATCTCTTGGCACAACTCCACCAGCACACCGTTCGCGCTCTTCGGGTGTACAAAACAGACAAGCTTATTGTCGGCCCCATGCTTGGGTTCTTCGTTCAGTAGGGTGAAGCCTTCCGCCTTCAAGCGGGCCATCTCCGCACGGATGTCCGCCACTTCGAACGCGATGTGATGGATGCCTTCGCCCCGTTTCTCGATCGCCTTGGCGATGGGGCCGTCGGGCCGTGTGCTTTCCAGCAGCTCGATCTTGTTGGGACCGGCGCGGAAGAAGGAGGTGATCACGCCTTCGCTCTCTACTTGCTCACGTTTGTAGCTCGCGGTGCCCAATAGGCGAGTGTAGATCTCCTCGGCGGCTGCCAGGTCTTTCACGGCGATTCCGATGTGTTCGATGCGGATCATAAAGCGAAGTAACCGATGCGAGCGCAATACGCTCGGAAAAAGAAGAAGCCCTCCGGGTTGGAGGGCTTCGAAAATGCTGTTTGGTCTGATCAACGTTTCAAGAAGGTCTCACCCATTTTGTTGTCGTAGTTCAGATAGTAGAGGTCCTTCTTCAGGGTGCTGATGTCGATCTTATTGGCGTAGCCGCGCTTCACGATGTTGCCGTACTGGTCGTAGATCTCATAGAGCGTGTTCGCGCTGAAGAGGATCTCGTCCTTCGGCTTGGGCGGGCTCCAGGTCACCAAGGCCACGGAGGCATCGGTGTATTTCACGGGCTCGCTGTAGCGGGAACGCTTGGTGAGGTCCACCTGTTTCACGCGGAAGGTGTTCTCGCCACTGTGCGGCGTCACCTTGAACTCATAGCCGTGCTCGCCGGGGGTGCCCACACCCATCACCTCGCCCACCTTCACCCACTTGTTCCAGCACTTCTGCTCCACGAAGTAAAGTAGCTCGCCGGTCTCGTTGGTACTGGTCCATTTGTAGGTGCCTTCCGGGCTGATCGACTGGGCCACGATATCGAAGGTGCTCTTCGGCTTCAGCACTTCAGGGTTCAGGATCAAGGGGGTGCAGCCGTCCTTGTGCTTCACCTTCACCACGATAGCATCACCGAGTTTCAGGCCGTAGTTGCCCAGGTCGATCTCGAAGGCGCTGGAATTGATCTCGTCCGTGGCGATCTGGTCGTTCACGGTCACTTCGAACACACAGAAGCCCACCCCCGCTTCGGAGAAGGGGTTCTGCACGAAAAGGTTCTTGCCCTGGTAGCGGCCTTCCAGCACGATCACACCCGCCATCGAGGGCAGGCTGACCAGGGCGGCCAGGAGGAGGGGAGCGATGCGCATGTCCGGAACGGTCTGAAAAGTGGACAATGATACAAGATCGGGAAGGCTTTTCCGAGCCGTTCCGGGCCGTGTCTACGGCAGTGGGGGGCGCAAGTTGCGCGGCGCTAGTGTTCGTGGAACTTCATCACCCCCGCCCGCACCGGCAGGTCCAGGTGGTTCTCCTGCGGTGGGATGGGGCAGGAATAGCGGTGGTTGTAGGCGCAATAGGGGTTGTAGGCCCGGTTGAAGTCCAGGACGACCGTTGGTCCAAGTGGGCCGGTAAGGTCCAGGTACCGGCCGCCGCCGTAAGTCTCGGTCCCGTTGGTGAGGTCGGTAAAGGGTACGAAGAGGTAGTGTTCATACCCAGGCTTGGTCAGCAGGTCCAGGTTCTGGTAGGCATGGAGCGTCCGCTTCCTACCCGCTAGGGTGAAATGGAGCCTGCCCATGTCCTGATACATAGGCAGGCGGTCCGTGGAAGTGCGCATGCCGAAAGTGCGTCCCTTGGCAGAGGGCTTGAAGCGGGCGGTGACCACGAAAGCGGGATCCGGCGCAAAGCGGGCCAGATGCTCAAAGATGGCCCGGTCCTCTGCCAGCAGAGGCGAATGGGCACTGTCCGCGAACTCGGCCTCCATGCGGGACCAATAGGCCGCGAGACTATCCGGCCAAGCGGCATCAGGCTGTGCCCGTCCCGCGAAAGGGACCACAAGGCACCAAGCCAGCAGCCCAGTGCGCATGGTCAAACAGGCTGTTTCGGCGCCACCGATCCCAGCATACGGCGCACGTCCTCTTCGGTGAAGCGGCCCTCATCGTGATCGGTCACTTCAAACGTCCTTCCAGCGATCTGTACAACACGAAGAAAGTGGACGAAAACGCCTGCATCATCCGGGAACTGGGAGCGGTAGACCAGACGGTCCGGGGTCTCTTCGATCATGGTGTGCTTCCGCAGCATGTCGCGCTCCAGATCGGCCTTCAAGCGGGCGAGGTCGCCCGGTCCTTCGGCGATGTTCAAGGCGAAATGCTCTCCGGCCCGTACCTCGACGCGGCCGAACTCTTCGTTCCAGGCCGCCGTGGCATGGGCGCCCCCGAGCAATTGCGCATCCGGCGGGGTGATGAGCAAGGGCGTGTCGTAGGTGCTCAGATCCAGAACAGTAGCGGTGGTGCTGTCGGCAGCGGCCTCTTCGGCCATCTTATCCGCGGCATCCTGTTTCCCATCACCACAGCCGGCGATAAGCGCGATCGAGAGAAGTAAGGCGTAGCGTTCCATGGCGCCAAGCTATCCCGAGCCAGGACCGGTAGGACACGACCCAACAGCGGACTTCCACCGATCGGCTGTGCATGACGGGTGTAACGAATCCAACAAAAGGGTGCGCAGCCTTCCTGTCCGGTCTGCTCGGCCACCTCACGCCGGCAGGGGCTGATACTTCAGTTCTCGTCTTGGATGAACTTGAACACCTGCGGCGAAGCATCCATCCACACCTTGCAGAAGTAGATCCCTGTACTCAGGCCATCCAGTTCCAAGGAAAGGTCGTGAGAACCGACAGGTAACGGAGCGACGGGCCGTTGCATCACGGGTTTGCCCAGGGCGTCGCTCAACTCCACACGCACGGAACGGCCCTGCACAAGTGTGAGGCGGACCGTTGCCACATGTGCTACTTGGTCATACAAGAAGTGCACATCATCCTTGTGCGTGCCGATCTCTTCGCTCAGATCCACCGCAGTGGTGTCCACCACGGGTGCTTCGCGTGGCTCCTGCACATTCGCGTAAGTGGGGCCCGTGAGCACCATGGCTGGCGCGCGATAGGTCAGGTCGCAACCCAGGGGATCGATCACCGCAGTGACCGTGCTCCCTGGGATCGTTTCGAAGCCGGGCTCGAACACCACAGCAGCACCCGCCCGGAATTCGGCTGTGATACCCTCGTTCACGGTGAAACGTGGTTCATTGATCACCGGTTCGGCGAACGAGGCACCCGCCTCACCGTCAGGATCCACCGTGAGCACATCCTTGGCGGCGAAATCCTGGTCGTACACCAATTCACGGTTGAAGAGGGTGAGGTCGAAGCACTCGTTCTCCCATTGGGCCGAGACGACCTCGGCCACACCGTAGTGGGTCTGACCGCCGAAATCATTGGCAGGCTGGGGATACATGTCGCTCTCATAGAAGTCCATGATGATGTCGTAGACATTTGGAGAGCTGCCCGCCTGTGCATCGAACTTCCAAAGGGGCATCCAAGCAAGCGACTTGTATTTGTGCCACCCTATGGCTTGGTTAGGACCATTGTTATCCGAAAATGGTCCTAAGGTGCCGGCGGTGGTGTTATAGAAATCCTCATCCGCGGCAGACCATAGGTTCTTGGTGAACGTGTTCCGAAATCGCACCATTTCTACGTCGGTGAAGGGGTAGTTGCCACCCGTGTAGAGTTCGATCTGATGCGCCAAGCGCGGAAGGATGAGCGTGGTAACCGCGTGACTAAGATCTTCTATGAATTCAGTGTAGAGCTCCACATCTGGCGTTGACGAAAAATAATAGGGCGAAACACAACCCACAACACAATTGTCGGTTGGTAAGGACCATCCGGAGTGATACCATGTATACGAGCCGTTAGGAAGAACCTGGAGCACACCTTGGGGAAAATCGTCACAAGTGCATTTGTCCTCCTCCGGCAGCAGACCCTTGAACAAAGTGGCCTGTAGCGCCCCTTTGTCCAAAAAATGTCCGCACGCGGCATACTCCGAATTGACAGTTGAAAGGTGACCTAGATACAGCAGCGGTCCCGAAAAGCTCGCATTCTCATTGACCGACCGATCAAGCGCTAGATCCGGGTCCCATTCCAGCACCAACTCAGTAGTCAGCGTTTCGTAGCAGCGGTTGTACAGCCAAGCGGCTACGGTTCCATAGGTGTGGGATGCAGAGGGGAATTCATTGATGGGCACTGTTGACGCTTGGTAGGCGATCAAGCCGGATGGAATGGCTAGGCTGTTCAGTTCAGGTTCATCGTATTCCACGAGATGGATGTAGTGCGCCATCGGCCATAAGAGCAGGCCGTTCTGATAGTGGCTGTCGCAGAAAAGGTAGCTGGAGTACCGCCACGCGATAGCTTTCAAGGACAGGTTGATGAACTTGATCAAGTACGCCTTGTCATGTGTGGTCTCGTACATCCTCAAATAGCCTTCAAGAAAGTAGCCCACCTGCTCGCCATAACTCGCGCCGGACCATGGGTTGTTCCCTGAGTTCTCGGTGATGTAGTCGATCACCCCAGCGTACGTGCCGTTATAGATCAACTTCTGATCTATGTAGTCGAATTGCTCCTTAATGGCAAGAGGCTGTGCGCGGCACCAAATGGATGCGAGCGCGGTGAACAACAAGCTAAGCGACCTCATTTCGGCTTGTGCTGTTTAGTTCTAAAGGTGTACCCCAGGTCGATGCCAAGGAACGGGCTGATCGTGATGTGCGGCTCACCATACACTGCGGTGTACTGGCGCCACTCTACATTGAATTCAGCGATTTTGGCGATCAGGTAAACCTTCGCCCTGAAGAAGAAACCGCCCTTAGGCCTCTGGATGCGATATGCTATCGGCTTGATGCAGGCCCAGAGTGCATCCGAATGGATGTCGTATGTACCACCCAGTGCATCCAGCCCGCTCGCATATGTTACACCAAGCCCGTGTTCCCAGTGCCGGCGCTTTCCGTGGAACCAGTTCCACTGAACGGGCAGCGTGAATTCTGAAGACGATGGTGAACCCTCTTGAAGGGGATCTAGATCAGGTAAATAACTCGCCCCAGCACCGGCGGACATCCAGCTGCTCCCTACGCGCCAACTGAGGTCGTATGCTAACCCGTATTGTAGGCTGTTGCCGAGCAACTCCAAGTACATCGTATGCTGTATGCGGTGCACGGTGTCGTTCTGTGCGGCCATCGCAAAAGGCAATGCGGATACTAGCGTGACGAGTACTCCCGACTGGATGCACCGCCAGTAACTGGCCATGGGTAGCAGCATGGCACTAAGGCTTTGAGCCTTTGGTCGCGGCACGCTCCAATTCCTTCACCCGCTCTTCCAGCCGGATGGCGTGCAAGGTCAACTCTTCGATCTTCTTGAGGAGCATTGCGTCCGTCTGTAGCACATCGAGCCCTTGGTCCACCATTTCGCAGGCGGAGGGTACGCCGGGCAAATGGCCGTACTCCGCGATGAAGGTCTTCACTTCGGGCAGGGACTTGAGCTCATAACCAGGTTTGAAGACGCGATCCTCCCATTGGTCCTCATTCAACACCGCTACCTTGACTTTGTCGGTGAGGATCCCCTTCCAAACGTAGAGGGCGTATTCATAGTCCGTAGCGATATCCACGTCGTTGCCAATGCTCACCTTGCCGTTATTCCAGAAAGTAAGGCCGGAATATGCACTGCCGCCGGTCGGAACATATTCCAGCTTCAGCCGGTCGCCGTTGACATTGCTGAAATGCCAAGCCCCGATCACCGAGCCGTATTGCTCATTCTGTAAAGCCAGCCAATTCGTGGCGTCGCCGCGTAATGTGAGCAAGCCAGGTAAGGTGCCCTCACGCTGGCGCAAGTCTTCCGCGCGCGGTGGCATTTGCGCGGCGGGCGGGCGACTTGTGCCTATACCATGGATCATCGCCATAGCTCAAAGCTCGTGGAAGTCTCCGGACTTCCGAAATAGCCTTGCAGTGGATCGCTTCGCCGAAGACGTCTCGCGATGACGCCCTCAGAAAAGGTGATCGCGCGCTACGGCAACTGCTCGCTCCGCGTGGCCGTGGGCACCGTTCCCCCAATGTTCACCAGGATCGGGTCCCGGTCGTTGGAACTACCGGCGTACTTCACCTGGCCGGTCATGTTCACGTCCTCGCTGAAGTAGCCGTTCACCGTCGCCGTGGGTACCGTGCCCCCGATGCGCACGAGGATGGGATCGCGGTCGTTCGAGCCCCCAGCGTACTTGATCTGCTTGTTGAAGGTGACATCGCCCGCCCAAAGCGCCTGGATGGTGCCGACCGTTTTCCGCGCGTTGGTGCCGTACGTGCCCGTGCCTGCGAGGGTCAGGTCCACCGTGAGCGGGGCCGCGCTGAGGGTAACGGCGGGGGTGGCCATCGCACCCAAGTGATTGCGATGCCGGACAGCCACGAAGTAGCTACCCCCGGCCACGGCGAAGGAGACCGGCGAGGTGCCGTCCACGCCTACCACATCGCCGTCGCGTTGCAGCAAAGCCGCTTTGCTGGCCAGGATCGTGGTGTTGGAAGTGGAACTG